>OFCW01000184.1_pt1 | contig 23182 bp, 36 predicted proteins | sample 1520951 | NCBI WGS metagenome assembly OFCW01 (sample SAMEA4349680, study PRJEB24078) | microbial mat metagenome | biome: Terrestrial Biome; feature: Habitat; material: Microbial Mat | place: India | collected 2012-06-12 | depth 10 m | reverse complement strand
TGACCAACGGTTTCGAAGTCATTTCGTACATCGGCGGTGAAGGCCACAACCTGCAGGAGCACAGCGTCGTGCTGATTCGCGGCGGCCGTGTGAAGGACTTGCCGGGTGTGCGTTACCACATGGTGCGCGGCGCGCTGGATACCCAGGGCGTCAAGGATCGTAAGCAGGCGCGTTCGAAGTACGGCGCCAAGCGTGCGAAGGCTGGCGCAGCCAAGAAGTAATCGGGTTTTCCGCAGGGTGCTTCGCTGTGCGGAAGTCGGAGTCGGCCCCGAACGGGTCGAGTAAGTGGGTGCTTAGGATGGGCATCCGCGAGCAGGCGGCAAAATACTCAGTGTCGCAGCTCAACTGAAGAGTGAAAGGAATTGAAATGCCACGTCGTCGTGAAGTCCCGAAGCGGGAAATTCTGCCGGATCCGAAGTTCGGCAATGTTGAAGTAGCGAAATTCGTCAACGTCCTGATGCTGTCCGGTAAAAAATCGGTCGCCGAGAACATCATCTATGGTGCGTTCGACCACATCAAGGCCAAGACCGGCAAGGATCCGCTGGAAGTGTTCACCGCTGCGATCAACAACTGCAAGCCGCTGGTCGAAGTGAAGTCCCGCCGCGTCGGCGGCGCCAACTATCAGGTGCCGGTCGAGGTGCGTCCGGTGCGCCGCATGGCGCTGTCCATGCGCTGGCTGCGCGAAGCTGCCAACAAGCGCAGCGAAAAGTCCATGCCGCAGCGCCTGGGCGGCGAGCTGATCGAGGCGGCGGAAGGTCGCGGCGGCGCAATGAAGAAGCGTGATGAAGTGCACCGCATGGCAGAAGCCAACAAGGCATTCTCCCACTTCCGTTTCTAATAAGTAGTTTGAATCGTGGCCTTCGCATCGTTGAAGGCTCTGCAATGTAAATCGGTAAAAACCGGGCGCATCTCTTGAAAAAGCGGCGCTCGGTTTTCGACCATTAAAGACTTAGGATTGAATATGGCTCGCAAGACCCCCATCGAGCGCTACCGCAATATCGGTATCTCCGCTCACATCGATGCCGGTAAGACCACCACTACCGAGCGTATCCTGTACTACACCGGTGTTAACCACAAGATCGGCGAAGTGCACGACGGCGCTGCGACCATGGACTGGATGGAGCAGGAACAAGAGCGCGGCATTACCATTACTTCCGCCGCGACCACCTGCTTCTGGAAGGGCATGGCAAACAACTTCCCGGAACACCGCATCAACATCATCGACACCCCGGGTCACGTGGACTTCACCATCGAAGTGGAGCGTTCCATGCGCGTGCTGGACGGCGCCTGCATGGTGTACTGCGCAGTGGGTGGCGTGCAGCCGCAATCCGAAACCGTGTGGCGTCAGGCGAACAAGTACGGCGTGCCGCGTCTGGCGTTCGTCAACAAGATGGACCGTACCGGCGCGAATTTCTTCAAAGTCTACGAGCAGATGCGCACTCGCCTGAAGGCCAATCCGGTTCCGATCCAAGTGCCGATCGGCGCGGAAGATAACTTCCAGGGCGTGGTCGACCTGGTCAAGATGAAGGCGATCTACTGGGATGACGCAACCCAGGGCATGAAGTTCGATTATCGCGATATCCCGGCCGACCTGCAGGCGACCTGCGCAGAATGGCGCGAGAAGATGGTCGAGGCAGCCGCCGAATCCAGCGAAGAGCTGATGAACAAGTACCTGGAAGAAGGCGATCTGAGCGAGGCCGAGATCAAGAAGGCGCTGCGCCAGCGCACCATCGCCGGCGAAATCGTGCCGATGATGTGCGGCACCGCCTTCAAGAACAAGGGCGTGCAGGCGATGCTCGACGCGGTGATCGAATACCTGCCGTCGCCGACCGACATTCCGCCGGTGAAGGGTGTCGACCAGAATGAACAGCCGGCCGAGCGCAAGGCCGACGACAACGAGAAGTTCTCCGCGCTCGCATTCAAGATCATGACCGACCCGTTCGTCGGTCAGCTGATCTTCTTCCGCGTCTATTCCGGCGTGGTGAATTCGGGCGACACCGTGTACAACCCGGTGAAGGGCAAGAAAGAGCGTATCGGCCGCCTGCTGCAGATGCACGCGAACCAGCGCGAGGAAATCAAGGAAGTGCGCGCAGGCGACATCGCCGCCGCCGTGGGCCTGAAGGAAGCGACCACCGGCGAAACCCTGTGTGACCCGGAATCGATCATCACCCTTGAGCGCATGGTGTTCCCGGAGCCGGTGATTTCGCAGGCTGTCGAGCCGAAGACCAAGGCTGACCAGGAAAAGATGGGCCTGGCGCTGAACCGCCTGTCGCAGGAAGATCCGTCGTTCCGCGTGAAGACCGACGAGGAATCCGGCCAGACCATTATTTCCGGCATGGGCGAGCTGCACCTGGAAATTATTGTCGACCGCATGAAGCGCGAATTCGGCGTCGAGGCGACCGTCGGCAAGCCGCAGGTAGCATACCGCGAGACCATCCGCAAGACCTGCGAAGAAGTCGAGGGCAAGTTCGTCAAGCAGTCCGGCGGCCGCGGTCAGTACGGTCACGTGGTGCTGAAGATCGAGCCGCTGGAGCCGGGCAAGGGCTTCGAATTCGTCGACGCGATCAAAGGCGGTGTGGTGCCGCGTGAATACATCCCGGCCGTCGAGAAGGGCATCATCGACACGCTGCCGAACGGTGTGATGGCCGGCTATCCGGTGGTGGACGTGAAGGTCACCCTGTTCTTCGGTTCATACCACGACGTGGACTCGAACGAAAACGCATTCCGTATGGCCGCCTCGATGGCGTTCAAGGAGGGCTGCCGCCGTGCCAACCCGGTTCTGCTGGAGCCGATGATGGCGGTCGAAGTCGAAACGCCGGAAGAGAAGATGGGCGACGTGATGGGCGACCTGTCCTCCCGTCGCGGCATGATCCAGGGCATGGACGACATCCCGGGCGGCGGCAAGATCGTTCGCGCCGAAGTCCCGCTGTCGGAAATGTTCGGCTATTCCACCACGCTGCGTTCGTTGACCCAGGGTCGCGCAACGTACACGATGGAATTCAAGCACTACGCAGAAGCGCCGAAGAACGTTGCTGACGCCGTCATCAGCGCCAAGGCCAAGTAATACGACTGCCGGCTGCGATCTCGATTGCGGCTGGCTTTCGCGCAACTCACAACTTAAACAATTCGTTCTTTTTGAAGGATATTTGAAATGGCAAAAGGCAAGTTTGAGCGGACTAAACCGCACGTGAATGTGGGCACGATTGGTCACGTGGACCATGGCAAGACCACGCTGACGGCAGCAATCACGACCGTACTGTCGAACAAGTTTGGCGGCGAAGCGAAGGCCTACGACCAGATCGATGCGGCGCCGGAAGAAAAGGCGCGCGGCATTACCATTAACACCGCGCACGTCGAATACGAAACCGCGAACCGCCACTACGCGCACGTGGACTGCCCCGGCCACGCCGACTATGTGAAGAACATGATCACCGGCGCGGCGCAGATGGACGGCGCGATCCTGGTGTGCTCCGCCGCCGACGGCCCGATGCCGCAAACCCGCGAGCACATCCTGCTGGCCCGTCAGGTCGGCGTGCCGTACATCATCGTGTTCCTGAACAAGTGCGACATGGTCGACGACGCCGAACTGCTCGAACTGGTCGAAATGGAAGTGCGCGAACTGCTGTCCAAGTACGACTTCCCGGGCGACGATCTGCCGATCGTGCGCGGTTCCGCCAAGCTGGCGCTGGAAGGCGACAAGGGCGAGCTGGGCGAGCAGGCGATCATGAAGCTGGCCGAAGCGCTGGACACCTACATCCCGACCCCGGAGCGGGCAATCGACGGCACCTTCCTGATGCCGGTGGAAGACGTGTTCTCGATTTCCGGCCGCGGCACCGTGGTGACCGGCCGTGTCGAGCGCGGCATCGTCAAAGTCGGCGATGAAATCGAAATCGTCGGTATCCGTGAAACCCAGAAGACCACCTGCACCGGCGTGGAAATGTTCCGCAAGCTGCTGGACCAGGGTCAGGCTGGCGACAACGTCGGCGTGCTGCTGCGCGGCACCAAGCGTGAAGACGTCGAGCGCGGCCAGGTGCTGGCCAAGCCGGGTTCGATCACCCCGCACACCCACTTCACGTCCGAAGTGTACGTGCTGTCGAAGGACGAAGGCGGCCGTCACACCCCGTTCTTCAACAACTACCGTCCGCAGTTCTACTTCCGCACCACGGACGTGACCGGCGCGATCGAGCTGCCGAAGGACAAGGAGATGGTGATGCCGGGTGACAACGTATCGATCACGGTGAAGCTGATTTCCCCGATCGCGATGGAAGAAGGCCTGCGCTTCGCAATCCGCGAAGGTGGTCGTACCGTCGGCGCCGGCGTCGTTGCCAAGATCATCGAGTAATTCGGCTGCAGGATTTATCTCCGCTCTTTGATGAAACATTGCCGCGAGTGGTCACTCGCTCGCGGCTCGCTCTTTTGAGGAAAAACCATGCAAAATCAGAAAATCCGCATCCGCCTGAAGGCATTTGACTATCGCCTGATCGACCAGTCTGCACTGGAAATCGTCGACACGGCCAAGCGCACCGGCGCAGTCGTTAAAGGCCCGGTTCCGCTGCCGACCCGCATCCAGCGTTTCGATATCCTGCGTTCGCCGCACGTCAACAAAACTTCGCGCGACCAGTTCGAGATCCGTACCCACCAGCGCCTGATGGACATCGTCGACCCGACCGACAAGACCGTCGACGCGCTGATGAAGCTGGATCTGCCGGCGGGTGTCGATGTCGAAATCAAGTTGCAATAACTTGAATCAGGTGGTGTAGTCCGACATACCACAGTTTCGCAAACCAGTGGTTGTGTAAAGAAAAAAATCGGGTTATACTGCTCGGCTTCGGTATTGGCGCGGGTATTCCGTGCCAATACGTTTTAGTTGTACAAACATCAGCCCCGCCCAATCGCAGGCGGGAATGGAGAAAACAATGAGCCTAGGCCTTGTTGGTCGCAAGGTTGGTATGATGCGCATCTTCACGGATGACGGGGATACGATTCCTGTTACCGTGCTGGACGTGTCGAACAACCGTGTGACGCAAATCAAAACCGACGAAACGGACGGCTACACTGCCGTTCAGGTCACTTTCGGTCAGCGCCGTGCTTCCCGCGTCAACAAAGCGCAAGCCGGTCACCTTGCAAAAGCAGGTGTTGAAGCTGGTACCGTCCTCAAAGAATTCCGTATCGATGCTGCCAAGGCTGCCGAACTGAAGGCGGGCGACACTATCGCCGTCACTATGTTCGAGGCTGGTCAAAAGGTGGACGTGCAGGGCGTGTCTATCGGTAAGGGCTACGCCGGCACGATCAAGCGCTACAACTTCGGTTCCGGTCGCGCAACCCATGGTAACTCCCGCTCGCACAACGTGCCGGGTTCCATTGGTATGGCGCAGGATCCTGGTCGCGTGTTCCCGGGTAAGCGCATGACCGGTCACATGGGCGATGTCACGACTACCGTGCAAAACCTCGAAATCGCTCGCGTTGATGCTGAGCGCCAGCTGTTGCTGGTTAAGGGGGCGGTGCCGGGCGCGAAAAACGGCCAAGTGATTGTACGTCCCGCTGTCAAAGTCAAAGCCAAGAAGGGAGCCTAATCGATGGAACTGACGCTCCTGAATGACCAGGGTCAAGCTGCATCCAACGTTGCTGCGCCGGATACGATTTTCGGCCGCGACTACAACGAGGCGCTGATTCACCAGGTCGTGGTTGCCTACCAGGCGAACGCTCGCAGCGGCAACCGCAAGCAAAAAGACCGTCAAGAAGTTAGCCACACGACCAAGAAACCGTGGCGTCAAAAGGGTACGGGTCGTGCTCGTGCCGGTATGTCGTCCTCGCCGCTGTGGCGTGGCGGCGGCCGTATTTTCCCGAATACTCCGGACGAAAACTTCTCGCACAAGGTCAACAAGAAGATGTATCGCGCAGGCGTCTGCTCGATTCTCTCCCAGTTGGCGCGCGAAGGTCGTCTGTCGGTTGTTGAAAACCTGTCGGTCGAGGCGCCGAAGACCAAGCTGCTGGCGCAAAAGCTGAAAGGCATGGGGCTGGACTCTGTGCTGGTAATTACTGACAACCTCGACGAAAACCTGATGCTCGCTTCGCGCAACCTGCCGAACGTGCTGGTGGTCGAGCCGCGTCATGCCGACCCCGTTTCACTGGTGTTCTACAAGAAGGTTCTGATCACCAAGCCGGCATTGGCAAAGATTGAGGAGATGCTGGCATGAACGCGACTGTAAAGCATAGCGAAGAGCGGTTGATGAAAGTGTTGCTGGCTCCGGTGATTTCGGAGAAGGCTACCTTCGTTGCAGAAAAGAATGAACAAGTGGTTTTCCGTGTCGCCCCGGACGCAACCAAGCCGGAAATCAAGGCGGCTGTCGAGTTGTTGTTCAAGGTGCAAGTGGAATCGGTGCAAGTGCTGAACCGTCAGGGCAAGCAGAAGCGCGCTGGCCGTTTCGTTGGTCGCCGCAACCACACTCGCCAGGCATATGTCTGCCTGAAGCCGGGCCAGGAAATCAACTTCACCGAGGAGGCTAAATAATGGCACTCGTGAAAATGAAACCGACGTCGGCCGGCCGTCGCGGCATGGTCAAGGTCGTTAATCCCGACCTGTACAAAGGCCGCCCGTTCGCCGGCCTCGTCGAAAAGAAATCGAAGACGGCAGGCCGTAACAACAACGGCCATATCACCACCCGCCATATCGGCGGCGGTCACAAGCATCACTATCGCGTGGTGGACTTCCGTCGCAACAAGGACGGCATTCCGGCGAAGGTCGAGCGTCTGGAGTATGACCCGAACCGTAGCGCGCATATCGCATTGCTGTGCTACGCCGATGGCGAGCGCCGCTATATCATTGCGCCGAAAGGCGTTGCTGTCGGTGACCAGCTGATGAACGGCGCTGAAGCGCCGATCAAGGCCGGTAATTGCCTGCCAATCCGTAATATCCCGGTCGGCACCACGATGCATTGCGTCGAGATGCTGCCCGGTAAGGGTGCGCAAATGGCGCGCACCGCCGGCGCCGGGGTCGTCCTGATGGCGCGCGAAGGCATGTACGCTCAGGTGCGTCTGCGTTCCGGCGAAGTTCGCCGCGTGCACATCGAGTGCCGCGCTACCGTCGGTGAGGTGGGTAATGGAGAGCACAACCTGCGCAAGATCGGCAAGGCTGGTGCAACGCGTTGGCGCGGCATTCGTCCGACCGTCCGTGGTGTCGTGATGAATCCGATTGACCACCCGCACGGTGGCGGCGAGGGCCGTACTTCCGCAGGCCGTCATCCGGTATCGCCATGGGGCCAGCAGACCAAGGGCAAGAAGACGCGCAGCAACAAGCGCACGACTTCGATGATCGTCTCGCGCCGCGGCAAGAAATAAGGGGTAACACATGACACGTTCATTGAAAAAAGGGCCGTTCTGTGACGCCCATCTGATCAAGAAGGTCGAGGCCGCTCAAGCATCGAAAGACAAGAAGCCGATCAAGACTTGGTCGCGTCGTTCGACGATCATGCCGGATTTTATCGGTTTGACGATTGCGGTGCATAACGGCAAGCAGCATGTGCCGGTTTATGTATCCGAGAACATGGTTGGTCACAAGCTCGGCGAATTCGCGTTGACCCGTACCTTTAAGGGGCACGCCGCTGACAAGAAGGCTAAGAAATAAGGTCCGATATGGAAACTAAAGCTATCCTCCGTGGTGCGCGCCTGTCGGCCCAAAAAGGCCGTCTGGTCGCCGACCTGATCCGCGGTAAAAAAGTCGATCAAGCGTTGAACATCCTGGCCTTCAGCCCCAAAAAGGGCGCGGTCATCATCAAGCAGGTGCTGGAGTCCGCAATTGCGAATGCCGAGCACAACGATGGCGCGGATATCGACGAACTGAAAGTCAAGACGATCTATGTCGAAAAAGGTGCGGTCCTCAAGCGCTTCATCGCGCGTGCCAAGGGTCGTGGTGATCGCTACTCGAAGCAAACCTGTCACATCTACGTGACTGTCGGTAACTAAGGAGTCACGATGGGACAGAAAATTCATCCGACTGGTTTCCGTCTTGCGGTTACGCGTAACTGGGGGTCCCGCTGGTATGCTGGCAATAGCAACTTCGCCAGCATGCTCAACGAAGATCTCGAAGTTCGCAACTACCTGAAGAAGAAACTGAAGAACGCCTCCGTGGGTCGCATTCTGATCGAGCGTCCCGCGAAGAACGCCCGCATCACGATTTTCAGCTCCCGTCCGGGTGTTGTGATCGGCAAGAAGGGGGAGGACATCGAAGTTCTGAAGTCCGACCTGACCAAGATGATGGGCGTGCCGGTACACGTCAACATCGAAGAGATCCGCAAGCCGGAAGTGGACGCGCAGTTGATCGCTGACTCGATCGCCCAGCAACTGGAAAAGCGCATCATGTTCCGCCGTGCGATGAAGCGCGCAATGCAGAACGCGATGCGTCTGGGCGCCCAAGGCATCAAGATCATGTCTTCGGGCCGTCTGAACGGCATCGAAATCGCACGCCAGGAATGGTATCGCGAAGGGCGTGTGCCGCTGCACACCCTGCGTGCGGATATCGACTACGGCTTCGGCGAAGCGGAAACGACCTACGGCATCATCGGCATCAAGGTTTGGGTCTACAAGGGTGATCGACTGGCCAGCGGCGAAGCGCCGACCATCGAGGCCCCGGCTGAAGAAGACAAGAAGCGTCGCGGCCCGCGTCGTGACGACGGAAAACCGGGCGGCCGTCCGCGCGCCAGGAAAGAAGGCGAAACCGGCGCAGCTACCCCGGCAGCCAAACGCGTTCGCGCTCCGAAGAAGGCCGAAGGCGCGGCGCCGGCTGAGAAAGCAGGAGAATAATCATGCTGCAACCAGCACGCAGAAAATATCGCAAAGAGCAAAAAGGCCGCAACAAGGGTATTTCGCACGAGAGCGGCACGTCCGTTTCGTTCGGCGAGTACGGTCTGAAGGCGGTTGGGCGGGGCCGCATTACGGCACGCCAGATCGAGGCGGCACGTCGTGCCATGACGCGTCACATCAAGCGCGGCGGCCGTATCTGGATCCGCGTGTTCCCGGATAAGCCGATTTCCGAGAAGCCTGCCGAAGTTCGTATGGGTAACGGTAAAGGTAACCCGGAGTACTATGTGGCCGAAATTCGTCCGGGTAAGGTGTTGTACGAAATGGATGGTGTCGATGAATCCCTCGCCCGCGAGGCATTCCGCCTGGCTGCTGCCAAGCTGCCGCTGCCGACGACCTTCGTGCTTCGTCAAGTCGGCCAATAACAGGAGTGAACCATGAAAGCATCTGAACTCCGCGGCAAGGATCAGGCGGCTCTGCAAAAAGAGCTCAACGAGTTGCTGAAGGCGCAATTCGGCCTGCGTATGCAAATCGCCACGCAGCAGCTGAACAACACCGCTCAACTCAAGAAGGTGCGCCGCGACATCGCGCGCGTAAAAACGGTCATGAATCAGAAGGACGCCAAATAATGAACGATCAAGTGAAACAGTCGCTCAAGCGCACCCTGATCGGCAAGGTCGTGTCCGACAAGATGGACAAGACCGTGACCGTGCTGGTCGAGCGTCGCGTCAAGCACCCGCTGTACGGCAAAATCGTTGTGCGTTCGAACAAATACCACGCACACGACGAGTCGAACCAGGCGAAGGAAGGCGACACCGTCGAGATCCAGGAAGGTCGCCCGATCTCCAAGACGAAGGCATGGTCTGTGACGCGCGTGGTCCAGACGGCGCAAATCGTCTAAATTAGTTGTTGCGAGCCCGGCATTTTGATGTCATAATGCCGGGCTCGGCTCTTGCAAAAGCGTTTTGCGAGAGTTGGTGGGAAGTACCCTGCAGTTCGAAAAATCGCGGCCTTTGCGGCTGCTAGTTTTTGCAAACGTCCACCTCATCGGCGCGGCTTTTCAAGTCGGCTGACGGGACCAAGACTGACCGCTTGCTCGTTTAGGGCGAACGTGCGGATTAAGTTGGGAAAGAAAATACTATGATTCAAACTGAAAGCCGGCTCGAGGTAGCCGACAACACGGGTGCGCGTGAAGTCATGTGCATTAAGGTGCTGGGTGGTTCCAAGCGCCGTTATGCCAGCGTTGGTGACATTATCAAGGTCACCGTAAAGGTTGCCGCGCCCCGCGGTCGTGTGAAAAAGGGCGAGATTTACAATGCCGTGGTCGTCCGTACAGCTAAGGGCGTTCGCCGCCAGGATGGCTCGCTGATCAAGTTCGATGGCAACGCCGCTGTGTTGCTGAACAATAAGCTTGAGCCGATCGGCACCCGTATTTTCGGGCCGGTGACGCGTGAGCTGCGTACCGAGCGCTTCATGAAGATCGTGTCGCTCGCGCCTGAAGTTCTGTAAGGAGTCGTCATGAATAAGATTCGGAAAAACGACGAAGTCATCGTCCTGACTGGTAAGGATAAGGGCAAGCGCGGCGTGGTCAAGGCGCGTGTCGGTGCCGACTACGTCGTGGTCGAGGGCGTGAATGTCGCCAAGAAGGCGCTGCGACCGAACCCGATGACCGGTACTACTGGCGGCATCGTCGATAAGCTGATGCCAATTCACGTGTCCAACGTTGCATTGTTCAATGCGGCGACTGGCAAGGCAGATCGTGTGGGTGTTAAGAAGGTGGATGGCAAGAACGTCCGCGTCTTCAAGTCCAACGGCGAAGTCGTTAAGGTGTAAGACATCATGGCCCGTCTCCAACAATTCTACAAAGAAAAAGTCATTGCTGATTTGACCAGCAAGTTTGGTTATAAGTCGGTGATGGAAGTGCCGCGTCTGACAAAGATCACGCTGAATATGGGTCTGTCGGAAGCCGTAGCGGATAAGAAGATCATCGAGCACGCTGTCGGTGACATGACCAAGATCGCCGGACAGAAGCCGGTTGTCACCAAGGCGCGCAAGGCAATCGCCGGCTTCAAAATTCGCGAAGGCTACCCGATCGGTTGCATGGTGACCCTGCGCGGCGCGCGCATGTATGAATTCCTCGATCGCCTGATTACCGTCGCGTTGCCTCGCGTGCGCGACTTCCGCGGCGTATCCGGCCGTTCGTTCGATGGTCGTGGCAACTATAACATCGGCGTGAAAGAGCAGATCATTTTCCCCGAGATCGAATACGACAAGATCGACGCGCTGCGTGGCATGAACATCAGCATCACCACGACTGCGAAGACCGACGAAGAAGCGAAAGCGCTCCTCGCCGCATTTAAATTCCCGTTCAGAAACTGAGGCTGCCATGGCGAAACTGGCACTGATTAACCGTGAGCAAAAGCGCGCCGAGCTGGTGAAAAAGTACGCAGGCAAGCGCGCCGAGTTAAAGGCAATCATCGACGATCAATCGAAATCGGAAGAAGAGCGTTACGAAGCGCGTCTGAAACTGCAGGCCCTGCCGCGTAATGCGAATCCGACCCGTCAGCGTAATCGGTGCGCGCTGACCGGCCGTCCGCGCGGCACCTTCCGCAAGTTCGGTCTGGCCCGTAACAAGATCCGTGAAATCGCCATGCGCGGCGAGATTCCGGGTATGACTAAAGCTAGCTGGTAATAGGAGAACAAGCAATGAGTATGAGCGATCCTATCGCCGATATGCTGACCCGCATCCGCAATGCCCAGGGCGTAAACAAGACCACGGTCGCCATGCCGTCGTCCAAGGTCAAGGTGGCGATCGCCAACGTCCTGAAGGACGAGGGCTATATCGAAGATTTCGCGGTAACCGAAGCAGGCGGCAAGGCTGAACTGAAGATCGGCCTGAAGTACTATGCCGGCCGTCCGGTGATTGAGCGCCTGGAGCGCGTATCGCGTCCCGGCCTGCGCATCTATAAAGGCAAGGATGAAATTCCGCAAGTGATGAATGGCCTTGGCGTGGCGATCGTGTCCACGCCGAAGGGTGTAATGACAGACCGCAAAGCGCGCGCGACCGGCGTCGGTGGCGAAGTCATTTGCTACGTGGCCTAAGGAGTGCAAGATGTCTCGTGTAGGTAAAATGCCGATTGCACTGCCCGCTGGCGCTGAAGCGACCATCTCGGCAGAGCAGATCACCGTCAAGGGGCCGCTGGGCACCCTGACCCAGGCGCTCAACGGCCTGGTCAAAGTCGAAAACAACAATGGCACGTTGAATTTCTCGCCGGTTAACGACAGTCGCGAAGCAAATGCAATGTCCGGTACGCTCCGTGCGCTGGTGAACAACATGGTCACCGGCGTCACCAAGGGGTTCGAGAAAAAACTGTCGCTGGTTGGCGTGGGCTACCGTGCCCAGGCGCAGGGCGACAAACTGAACCTGTCGCTCGGCTTCTCGCATCCGGTCGTGCACCAGATGCCCGCTGGTATCAAGTGCGAGACCCCGTCCCAAACCGAAATCGTGGTCAAGGGCGTGGACAAGCAGAAGGTTGGTCAGACTGCGGCCGAAATTCGCGCGTACCGCAGCCCTGAGCCTTATAAGGGCAAGGGCGTCCGCTATGTGGACGAAGTGGTAACGCTCAAAGAAACCAAGAAGAAGTAATAGGGGTTGACGATGGACAAGAAACAATCGCGTCTGCGTCGCGCACGACAAACACGCGCGAAGATTGCAGAGCTGAAGGTGAATCGCTTGGCAGTGCATCGCACCAACCTGCACATCTATGCAAATATCATCGGCCCGGACGCCAAGGTGTTGGCATCCGCGTCCACGCTGGAAGCGGAAGTGCGCCAGGAATTGGCCGGCAAATCGGGCAAGGGCGGCAACATCGCAGCGGCAGCTTTGGTCGGCAAGCGTGTGGCGGAAAAGGCGCTGAAGGCGGGCATTTCGGAAGTCGCATTCGACCGTTCCGGTTTCCGTTATCACGGCCGTGTGAAGGCAGTGGCTGACGCAGCGCGTGAAGCCGGTCTGAAGTTCTAAGGAAGAATCGTCATGGCAAAAATGCAAGCAAAGACGCAGCAAGGCGAAGAACGCGACGACGGCCTGCGCGAAAAGATGATCGCGGTGAACCGCGTGACCAAGGTGGTGAAGGGCGGCCGTATCATGGGTTTCGCCGCACTGACCGTGGTTGGCGACGGTGACGGCCGTATCGGCATGGGCAAGGGCAAGTCGAAGGAAGTGCCGGTTGCCGTACAAAAGGCAATGGAAGAAGCCCGCCGCAAGATGTTCAAGGTAACTCTGAAGAACGGCACGCTGCAGCACACCGTGACCGGCAAGCATGGTGCCTCCACCGTGATGATTTCGCCGGCAAAAGATGGTACCGGTGTGATCGCTGGCGGTCCGATGCGCGCGATCTTCGAGGTAATGGGCGTCACTAATGTGGTGGCCAAGTCCTACGGCTCGACCAACCCGTACAACATGGTACGCGCAACGCTGAACGGCCTGGCCAACATGAGCACCCCGTCGGAAATTGCTGCGAAGCGTGGTAAGTCCGTCGAAGAAATTCTTGGTTAAGGTGATCCGAATGGCAAACACAATCAAAGTGAAACTGGTCAAAGGTTTGATCGGCACGCGCCAGGACCATCGTGCCACCGTTCGCGGTCTCGGCCTGCGCCGTGTTAACTCGGTTTCCGAACTGCAGGACACGCCGGCAGTGCGCGGCATGATCAACAAGGTTTCGTATCTCGTGAAAGTGGTGTCGTAAGCAATCTGCTTGCGAACGGAGCAAATCATGGAATTGAATAACATCCAACCGGCCGACGGCGCCAAACACGCAAAGCGTCGCGTCGGACGTGGTATCGGTTCGGGCCTGGGCAAGACTGCCGGCCGGGGCCACAAGGGGCAGAAGTCGCGTTCCGGCGGCTTCCATAAAGTCGGTTTCGAAGGCGGTCAGATGCCGCTGCAGCGTCGTCTGCCGAAGCGGGGCTTCAAGTCGATGGCAACCCCGTTCAAGGCGGAAGTTCGCCTGGGTGACCTGGAAAAGCTGCCGGTGGCTGAAATTGACCTGCTGGCACTGAAGCAAGCCGGCCTGGTTCCTGAACTGGCTCGTGTTGTGCGTGTCATCAAGGCTGGTGAACTGACCAAGAAAGTGGCAGTGAAAGGTTTGATCGCCACCAAGGGCGCCAAGGCTGCCATTGAAGCTGCTGGTGGTTCGGTTGCCTAAGCAGGTAATTAAATACGCAGTTTGTTCGGAGCGATAATTGGCGACGAAACCCCAACTCGCGAAGAGTGCGGCAAGCGGTTTTCCATGGGGCCGTCTGTGGTTCCTGCTTGCTGCGTTAGTCGTGTACCGCATCGGTGCGCACATTCCGGTGCCGGGTATTGACCCGGACCAGTTGTCGCAGTTGTTCAAGCAAAACCAGGGCGGCATCCTGGGCATGTTCAACATGTTCTCGGGCGGCGCTTTGTCGCGATTCACGATTTTCGCGCTGGGGATCATGCCGTACATCTCGGCGTCGATCATCATGCAGTTGATGTCGATCGTCTCGCCGCAACTGGAAGCGCTCAAGAAGGAAGGCGAAGCGGGACGCCGCAAGATCACGCAGTACACGCGTTACGGCACCTTGGTGCTGGCGACATTCCAGGCGCTAGGTATCGCGGTCGCGCTGGAGTCGCAAGCCGGCTTGGTGCTGGATCCGGGGCTCGGTTTTCGTTTCACTGCGGTCGTCACCCTGGTTACCGGCACGATGTTCCTGATGTGGTTGGGTGAGCAGATCACCGAGCGTGGCCTTGGCAATGGCATTTCGATCATCATTTTCGCCGGTATTGCAGCAGGTTTGCCAAATGCGATCGGCGGTTTGTTCGAACTGGTTCGCACCGGATCGATGAATGTACTGTCGGCAATACTGATTTGCATCATTGTTGCTGCAGTGACCTTCCTGGTTGTGTTCATTGAGCGCGGGCAACGCAAGATCTTGGTGAATTATGCGAAGCGCCAGGTAGGGAACAAGATTTACGGAGGCCAGAGCAGCCATCTGCCGTTGAAGCTGAACATGGCCGGTGTGATTCCGCCGATTTTCGCCTCGTCGATCATCCTGTTTCCGGCAACGATTACCAGCTGGTTTACTTCCGGTGACACGAGCAACCCGTTTGTTCGTTTCCTGAAGGACCTAGCAGCATCGCTGGCACCGGGTGAGCCGATTCATGCGTTGTTGTACGCAATTGCAATTATCTTCTTCTGCTTTTTCTATACCGCGCTGGTATTCAATAGCAAGGAGACGGCGGACAACCTGAAGAAGAGCGGCGCTTTTGTTCCGGGTATTCGTCCTGGCGAGCAGACGGCGAGATATATCGACAAGATCTTGATGCGTTTGACGCTGGCCGGTGCCGTATATATTACGCTGGTGTGTTTGCTGCCGGAGTTCCTGATCGCGCGCTGGAAGGTGCCGTTCTATTTCGGTGGTACGTCGCTGCTGATTATCGTCGTGGTGACGATGGACTTCATGGCGCAGGTGCAAAACTATGTGATGTCGCAGCAGTATGAATCGCTGTTGCGCAAGGCGAATTTCAAGGGCGGAATGCCGACGCGCTGAGCGCGGGCGATCCACCCAAGAGAACGAAGAGACGGCATGGCAAAAGACGACGTTATTCAGATGCAAGGTGAGATTCTCGAGAATCTTCCGAATGCGACGTTTCGAGTGAAGTTGGAAAACGGGCATGTGGTACTCGGGCATATTTCCGGCAAGATGAGGATGAACTATATCCGCATCCTGCCAGGCGATAAGGTGACGGTGGAATTGACACCCTACGATTTGAGCCGGGCACGCATTGTGTTCCGAACAAAGTAATAAGTAACCAAAGCTGAAAGAAAGAGGGCAAAAATGAAAGTGCTCGCATCAGTCAAGCGGATCTGCCGCAACTGCAAAATCATCAAGCGCAAAGGCGTTGTTCGTGTCATTTGCATCGAACCGCGTCACAAGCAGCGCCAGGGTTAATTAACGTTATTGATCGAGGAATAACGAATGGCACGTATTGCAGGGGTGAATATCCCCAATCACCAACACACCGTCATCGGCTTGACAGCGATTTATGGTATCGGCCGTCCGCGCGCACAGTTGATCTGCGAGCAAACTGGTGTTCCGACCACCAAGAAGGTCAAGGATCTGGACGATAACGAGCTGGAAAAGCTGCGCGACGCGATCGGCAAGTTCGTCGTCGAAGGTGACCTGCGTCGTGAAGTCTCGATGAGCATCAAGCGTCTGATGGACCTCGGTTGCTATCGCGGTTTGCGTCATCGTAAGGGCCTGCCGGTCCGCGGCCAGCGTACCCGGACGAATGCACGTACCCGCAAGGGCCCGCGCAAGGCAGCTCAGGCGCTGAAGAAATAATCCAGCGTAGTTAGACTCGTAGTCGGATTCAAGGAAATCAACATGGCAAAAGCCCCTAACGCAGCCGCAGCAGCACGCGTGCGCAAGAAAGTTAAGAAGAATGTTGCCGAAGGCGTCGCGCATATCCACGCGTCCTTCAACAACACCATCATCACCATCACTGACCGTCAGGGTAACGCCCTGTCCTGGGCGACTTCCGGCGGCGCAGGCTTCAAGGGCTCGCGCAAGTCGACCCCGTTCGCAGCGCAGGTCGCGGCTGAAGCAGCTGGTCGGGTGGCAATGGAATGCGGTGTCAAGAATCTGGAAGTCCGCATCAAGGGCCCGGGCCCGGGCCGCGAGTCCGCAGTCCGCGCGCTGAACGGCCTCGGCATCAAGATCACCCAGATTCAGGATGTGACCCCGGTTCCGCACAACGGCTGCCGTCCGCCGAAGCGCCGTCGCATCTAATTCGCGTAGTAGCTGAAGTTGCAGTAAAATGCCCGCCAACGAAACTTGGCGGGTTTTGTTCTTAAGACCACCGTCTGATTGCAGCAGGATCAGACTAGCGCCTGGCAAATCATGTCGATTTGGGCGGGGCGTCATTCAATAAAAGGAAATTACCGTGGCACGTTATATCGGACCGAAAGCTAAACTCTCTCGCCGTGAAGGCACCGACCTGTTCCTGAAGAGCGCCCGTCGTTCGCTGGATTCCAAGTGCAAGCTGGATTCCAAGCCGGGTCAGCATGGCCGCACCTCCGGCGCCCGCACTTCCGACTACGGCAACCAGCTGCGTGAAAAGCAGAAGGTCAAGCGCATGTACGGCATCCTCGAACGCCAGTTCCGCCGTTACTTCGCGGAGGCGGACCGCCGCAAGGGCAACACCGGCGAAAACCTGCTCAAGCTGCTGGAATCGCGCTTGGACAACGTCGCCTATCGCATGGGCTTCGGCTCGACCCGCGCAGAAGCGCGCCAACTGGTCAGCCACAAGGCGATCACCGTGAATGGCGAAGTCGTAAACATCGCTTCCTACCTGGTCAAGGCCGGCGACGTGATCGCCGTGCGCGAAAAGGCCAAGAAGCAGGCACGTATCATCGAAGCGCTGTCGCTGGCAGAACAGAGCGGCATGCCGTCGTGGGTGTCGGTCGACACCAAGAAGATGGAAGGCACCTTCAAATCGCTGCCGGATCGCAGCGAAATTGCAAACGACGTCAACGAATCGCTGATCGTCGAACTGTATTCCCGCTAATTCCGCAATTTCCGCCCACCTCGCCGAGGTGGGTTTTTTTGTAATGCCATCAGCCTTATCGGTGTAACGAGCCGAGGGTATTGAAAAGGACATTTCATGCAAAACAGTCTGTTGAAGCCCCGTATTATCGAAGTCGAGGCACTGGGTGCGGGCCACGCCAAAGTCGTAATGGAGCCGTTCGAGCGCGGTTACGGCCACACTCTCGGCAATGCGCTGCGTCGCGTGCTGCTGTCGTCGATGGTCGGCTATGCGCCGACCGAGGTGACGATCGCCGGCGTCGTCCACGAGTATTCCTCGCTGGACGGCGTGCAGGAAGACGTGGTCGACATGCTGCTGAACCTGAAGGGCGTCGTGTTCAAGCTGCACAATCGTGATGAAGTGACGCTGACCCTGAAGAAGGAAGGCGAAGGCGCGGTGCTGGCCTCCGACATCGACTTGCCGCATGACGTCGAGCTGATCAATCCGGATCATGTGATTGCGCACCTGACCGCCGGCGGCAAGCTGGACATGCAGATCAAGGTTGAAAAGGGCCGCGGCTATGTGCCGGGCAACGTGCGCCGTCTGTCGGAGGATGCGAACAAGACCATCGGCCGCATCATTCTCGATGCCTCGTTCTCGCCGGTGCGCCGCGTATCCTACTCGGTCGAGTCCGCTCGCGTGGAACAGCGTACCGACCTCGACAAGCTGGTGATGAACATCGAAACCAACGGTGTGATTTCGCCGGAAGAGGCGATTCGCCAGTCCGCTCGCGTACTGGTCGATCAACTGAACGTGTTCGCCGCGCTGGAAGGCACCGAGGCCGCCGCCGAGGCTCCGTCGCGCGCTCCGGCGGTCGATCCGATCCTGCTGCGTCCGGTTGACGATCTGGAACTCACCGTGCGTTCCGCAAACTGCCTGAAGGCCGAGAACATCTACTACATCGGCGACCTGATTCAGCGCAGCGAAAACGAACTGCTCAAGACCCCGAACCTCGGCCGCAAGTCCCTGAACGAAATCAAGGAAGTGCTGGCTTCGCGTGGTTTGACCTTGGGCATGAAGCTCGAAAACTGGCCGCCGGCCGGTCTGGAGAAGTAATCGAATGGGAGCGTTGGGCTCCCATTCTGTCTGTAGCAGCAATGACAAGAATTACCGGCCCGCGAGAGGCATTTGCCGATCGATAGAAGAGCTGGATCTAAAACTCAAAACTGAAAGGAAATAACATGCGTCACCGTCACGGCCTCCGTAAACTGAATCGCACCTCGTCGCATCGCCTCGCCATGCTGCGCAACATGACCGTTTCGCTGCTGCGCCATGAAGCGATCAAGACCACGCTGCCGAAGGCGAAAGAGCTGCGCCGCGTTGTCGAGCCGATCATCACCCTGGGCAAGACCGACAACCTGTCCAACAAGCGTCTGGCGTTCTCCCGCCTGCGCGACCGCGAAATCGTGGTCAAGCTGTTCTCCGAACTCGGCCCGCGTTATGCGGCCCGCAACGGCGGTTACCTGCGCATCCTGAAGATGGGCTTCCGTCAGGGCGACAATGCGCCGATGGCGTTCGTCGAGCTGGTCGATCGTCCGGAAATCAGCGATGCTTCCGAGGTGCCGACCGCCGAGTAATAGCGGCGCCGCGCGAAGCACATCAGGAAAGCCAGGCAATGCCTGGCTTTTTTGTTTTCGCCAGCGGAGGCTTGGCGGACGAATCGCCAACCCGCCGTCGTGCGGCGGCGCTGCGATGCAGGCTTTCCGTTTATGGCAAGATGTCTCTTTTGGCTTGGAGTCCCTCGATAGCATGAACGATTGCGGCATTCTGTCCGTGGCAAATCTGCGTAAATCCTATGGAAATGGCGCGTCCCGGCATGTGGTGGTCGACGGCCTGTCGTTTGCGTTGCGCCGCGGCGAGTGTTATGGATTGCTGGGACCGAATGGCGCCGGCAAGACGACTACCTTGCGCCTTTGCCTGGGCTTGATCGCTCCCGACAGCGGCCAGATCACCCTGGTCGGCAAACGCATTCCGGATCAGGCGCGTGCGGCGCGCTTGCGCGTCGGTGTGGTACCGCAAGGCGATAATCTCGATCCCGATTTCACCGTTTCGGAAAACCTGCTGGTATTCGGACGGTATTTTGGCGCCAGCGACGAACAGATCATGGCGCGCATTCCGAAGCTGCTCGAATTTGCCAGTCTCACTGCGAAGAAGGATGCGCAGATCGGCGAGCTTTCCGGCGGCATGAAGCGGCGCCTGACGCTGGCGCGCGCGTTGGTCAACGACCCCGACCTGATCTTCATGGATGAACCGACAACCGGGCTCGATCCGCAGGCGCGGCACATGATCTGGGACCGCCTGAAGACCTTGCTCAGCGAAGGCAAGACCATCGTGCTGACCACTCACTTCATGGATGAGGCGGAGCGCCTGTGCGACCGGCTGGCGGTGATCGATCACGGCCAGATGATCGCCGAAGGCGCGCCGCGCGATCTGATCGCGCAACATATCGAGGCCGAGGTAGTCGAAGTGTACGGCGATAACGCGCGCGCCTGGGGCGACGCGGAAGGACGGGCGAAAGCGGCCAGAATCGAGGTAAGCGGCGAAACGATCTTCTGTTACACCAATGATGCGCAGCCCTTGTTGCAAAGCCTGCATACGACCGGCGGCGTGCGCTATCTGCATCGCCCGGCCAATCTGGAGGACTTGTTCCTGAAGCTCACCGGGCGCGAAATGAGGGATTGAGATGGCTGTGTCAAATTATGCATTGCCCGCGTTCTCGCTGCGTTTCTGGCCGATCTGGCGGCGCAATTTCCTGGTCTGGAAAAAGCTGGCGGTTGCGAGCGTTGTCGGCAATATTGCCGAACCACTGATTACCCTGGTTGCCTTCGGCTACGGTCTGGGAAGCCTGCTGCAGACGGTGAACGGCATTCCCTATATCCAGTTCCTTGCCTCCGGTTCGATCTGCATGTCGATCATGATGGCGGCTTCGTTCGAATCGCTGTATTCGGCCTTTTCACGCATGCACGTGCAGAAAACCTGGGATGCGCTGTTAAATGCGCCGCTCGCACTGGACGATGTGGTGCTGGCTGAAATGCTGTGGGCGGCCACCAAATCGCTGTTTTCCGGCATCGCGATCCTGCTGGTGATTTTCATGCTCGGCATCGGGCTGCATCCGCAGACATTGGTCGTGCTGCCGTTGATGTTTTTGATCGGCATGACTTTTGCGTCGATCGGCTTGATCATGAATGCGGTGGCGCGGGGGTATGATTTCTTCACTTACTATTTCACGCTGGTGTTGACCCCGATGATCTTCCTGTCCGGCGTTTACTACCCGACGGCGCAGCTGCCGCAGTGGCTGCAGTTCGTTTCAAAACTGCTGCCGCTGGGCGCGGCGGTGAACCTCGTGCGGCCGCTGATTCTCGGCGCGTGGCCGCAAACGCCGCTCGCGGATGTCGCAGTCCTCGTGATCTACTGCGTTGCCGGCTTTTATATCGCGACGATTTTTACGCGTCGCCGCTTGCTGAAATAGCTGTCAGTTTCGATTGCGGAGGCCGACTATGCAACAAGTGCTGATGGTGTTGACCAATGTCCCGGACGAGGCCGTCGCCGAGTCGATCGCGCGTATCCTGGTGGAGCAGCGCCTCGCGGCCTGCGTGAACGTGCTGCCCGCCGTGCGTTCGATCTACCGCTGGCAGGGCGCGGTGGAACAGGCAAGCGAGGCGACCTTGCTGATCAAGACAACCCAGCAGCGCTACGCCGCGCTGGAGGCCGCGATCAAGTCGGCGCATCCTTACGACGTGCCGGAAATTGTCGCGCTGCCGGTCATGGCGGGCTGGCCCGCCTACTTGGATTGGGTCGTAACAGAAACACAAAAGGAACTCGATGTTTGACATCCCCGTAACACAAGTGCATTCCCCGGTGGTGAAACAGGATCGGCGCTCTAGCAGGCTGTTGAAAAACGTAGCAAGCTTGGCCCGCGCAGTAGTTTTTCAACGGCCTGCTCGCCCGGCGTCCCTGTTTCTGGCCTTTCTTGCGCTGTGCGCGCTGCTGCTGGCGCCGTTTTCCCGCGCGTCGGACGATTTTCTCGAACCCGAGAAGGCATTCCGGTTTTCCGCAAAAATGGTCGATGCCGCGACCGTCGAGGTGAGCTACAAGATCGCCGACGGCTACTACATGTACCGTGAGCGTTTCGCCTTCAAGGCTGAGGGCGCCAAGCTCGGCGAGCCGGTGATCCCGCCGGGCAAGGTGAAATTCGACGAGACCTTCCAGAAGAATGTCGAGACCTACCATAACGGCGTGACGATCCGCCTGCCGGTCGAGGCGGACGGCGCGTTCATCCTGAAGGTGACCGGCCAGGGCTGCGCCGACCAGGGGCTGTGCTACGCGCCGATGGAGTCGCAGGCGAAGCTGTCGCCGCAGGGCGGTCTGCTGGCGACGTCCGCCGGCGGCACGGGCTCCGCCGGCATGCAAACCGGAGACGCCGACATGGGCCGCATCGAGGCCACGCTCAAGAGCGGCAGGCTGATGGCGATCCTGCCTTTGTTCCTGCTGCTTGGCCTGGGCCTGTCCTTTACGCCCTGCGTATTGCCGATGGTGCCGATCCTGTCGTCGATCATCGTCGGCGAAGGCGTGCAGGTGAGCCGCGCGCGCGGATTTGCCCTGTCCGCGGCGTATTCGCTCGGCATGGCGTTGATCTATACGGCGCTTGGCGTTGCCGCCGGTCTGGTCGGCGAAGGGCTGGCCGCCACGCTGCAGAATCCCTGGATGCTGGGCGCCTTTGCGGCCCTGATGGCTGTGCTGTCACTGTCGATGTTCGGCGTGTATCAGCTGCAGGTGCCGGCGGCCATCCAGCACAAGCTGATGAAGGCATCGGACCGCCAGACGTCCGGCAAGCTGTTCGGGGTGTTCGCGATGGGCGCGATTTCCGCACTGATCGTCGGGCCATGCGTGGCGGCGCCGCTGGCCGGCGCGCTGCTCTACATCAGCCAGACGCGCGACGTGGTCATTGGCGGCAGCGCCCTGTTTGCGATGGCGATCGGCATGAGCGTGCCCTTGCTGCTGATTGGCGTGTCGGCCGGCGCGTTGCTGCCACGCGCAGGAGCATGGATGGAGTCGGTGAAGGTGTTCTTCGGCGTGCTGATGCTGGGATTGGCGCTCTGGATCGTCGCGCCGGTGCTGCCCGGCTGGCTGCCGATGCTGGGCTGGGCCGCGCTCGGGATCGGTTATGGCGCCTACCTCGTCTGGTTCAAGCAGTGGGGCTGGGTATCCAAGGTCATCGGCACCTTGTTCGCCGTATTGGGACTGGTGCAGCTGGTGGGGGCGGCCACAGGCGGGCGGGATGCGCTGGCGCCGCTGGCGCACCTGACGGGCACGGCGAAGAAAGCCGAATTCACGCGCGTGAAATCGGTGCAGGAACTGGATGCGGCGATCGCACGCGCCAACGGCAAGACCGTCATGCTCGACTTCTACGCCGACTGGTGCGTGTCGTGCAAGGAAATGGAAAAGCTGACCTTCAGCGATGCGCGCGTGCAGCAGAAATTCGCCGACATGGTGCTGCTGCAGGCCGACGTGACAGCCAATAACGAGGATGACAAGGCGCTGCTCAAGCGGTTCAGGCTGTTCGGCCCGCCCGGCATCATTTTCTTCGACAAGCAGGGGCGGGAAATTCAGGGTGGACGGGTGATCGGTTACCAGGATGCGGACAATTTCCTGCGCTCGCTCGATTCAGCCAGCAGATATTGAGGACATACCCTCATGCGCCCGCTGCGGCGGGCGCTTTTTTGTGCGCCCAGCATGGGCGCACTCTTGGAGGTGCAAGTCCTCCCGCAAGCTGAC
>OFCW01000183.1_pt1 | contig 23386 bp, 23 predicted proteins | sample 1520951 | NCBI WGS metagenome assembly OFCW01 (sample SAMEA4349680, study PRJEB24078) | microbial mat metagenome | biome: Terrestrial Biome; feature: Habitat; material: Microbial Mat | place: India | collected 2012-06-12 | depth 10 m | reverse complement strand
TCCTTACTTCTATGCAACTGTCTTAGTGGTAACGACATGTTTCGATTTGAAACATGGCTTCGGTCTTGCCGGGCAGCTCGCTTAGAGTCCGTTTCAGCATGAAACCAGGAGGATCGCATTGCGCGGGATTTCGCTGCTCTTGTCGCACTTGAGGAAATGGTGGCAACGTCCGCTGAAGCGCCGGCTCGCCGAGGCCGTGCTGGCGCTCGCCGCGTCCGTTGCCTTGGCCGGCGGGTTGCTGGCCGCGTATGCCTTCCTGATCGTCGCGCCCAGCCTGCCGCCGCTCGATGCGCTCACCGACTACCGGCCCAAGATACCGCTGCGCGTGTACACCGCCGACCTGGTGCTGATCGGCGAGTTCGGCGAGGAGCGGCGTGACTTCGTGCCGATCGGCGAGATGCCGGCGGTGATGAAGAATGCGCTGATCGCCACCGAAGACGAGCATTTCTACGAACACAGCGGGGTCGACTACACCGGCATCGTGCGCGCCAGCCTCGCCAATCTGTGGCGCAGCCGCTCGCAGGGCGCCTCCACCATCACGATGCAGGTGGCGCGCACCTTCTATCTCAGCCGGAAAAAGACCTACGCGCGCAAGATCCAGGAGATCATGCTCGCGCGCAAAATCGAGCAGACGCTGTCGAAAGACCAGATCCTCGAACTGTACATGAACCAGATCTACCTGGGCGAACGCGCGTACGGCTTCGGCAGCGCCGCACGCATCTATTTCGGCAAGACGGTGCAGGAACTCACCATCGCCGAAGCCGCGATGCTGGCCGGCCTGCCGAAAGCGCCGTCCACCGCCAATCCCGTCGTCAACCCGACGCGCGCCGCGCAGCGCCAGCAGTACATCCTGAAACGCATGCGCGACCTCGGCTACATCACGCAAAAGCAGTACGCGCAGGCGGCACAGGAAAAGCTGGCCGTGCGCGACAAGGGCTACCGCTTCGACACGCACGCCGAGCATGCGGCCGAAATCGTGCGGCAATACATGTTTGCGCGCTACGGCGACGACATCTACACCGGCGGCTACACCGTCTACACCACGCTCAACAGCGCCGACCAGAATGCCGCCTATAACGCGGTGCGGCGCGGCGTGCTGGAGTACGAGCGGCGCCACGGCTACCGCGGCCCGGAAGCCTTCATCGCGCTGCCGGAGGACGAAGACGAGCGCGAGCAGGCGATCGCCGACGCGCTGCTGAAGCACCCCGACAGCGACGAGCTGCGTTCGGCGGTGGTGCTGGCGGCGGCGCCGAAAGCGGTGCGCGCGATGCTGCTGTCGGGCGACGTGATCGACATCGGCGGCGACGGCCTGCGCTTTGCCGCGCCCGCGCTGTCGACCAGGGCGCGCAACCGGATTGCGCCCGGCGCGGTCATCCGCGTGGTGCGCGACGCGAAAAAGCGCTGGGCCATCACCCAGCTGCCGGAAGTGTCCGCCGCCTTCGTCGCGCTCAATGCCAAGGACGGCTCATATCGCGCGATGGTCGGCGGCTTCGATTTCGCGCTCAACCAGTTCGACCATGTGACGCAGGCCTGGCGTCAGCCCGGCTCCGGCATCAAGCCCTTCATCTACTCGGCGGCGCTGGAAAAGGGCTATTCGCCGTCGACGCTGATCGACGACGCGCCGCTGGCGATCAATGTATCGGCCGGCAGCGCGGCGTGGACGCCGCAGAACGACGACGGCCGCTACGACGGCCCGGTGACGCTGCGCACCGCGCTGAAGAAATCGAAGAACATGGTGTCGATCCGCCTGCTGCAGGCGATCACGCCGGCCTATGCGCGCGACTACCTGACGCGCTTCGGCTTCGATGCGAAGCGGCATCCGGACAATCTGACCATGACGCTCGGCACCGGCGCGGTGACGCCGCTGCAGATGGCCGCCGCCTATGCGGTATTCGCCAACGGCGGCTACCAAGTCGCGCCCTACCTGATCGACAAGGTGCTGGACAGCCGCGGCAATGTGCTGGTGCAGAGCACGCCCACGATCGCCGGCGAGGAATCGGCGCGCGTGCTCGATGCGCGCAATGCCTTCATCATGGACAGCATGCTGCGCGACGTGGTCAATTCGGGAACGGGATACGCGGCCAGCCAGCGCCTGGCGCGGCACGACCTGGCCGGCAAGACCGGCACCACCAACGACGCGATGGACGGCTGGTTCGCCGGTTACGGCGGCGACATCGTCGCGGTCGCCTGGATGGGCTACGACAAGCCGCGCTCGCTGGGCAGCCGCGAGTTCGGCGGCACGGTGGCGCTGCCGATCTGGACCGACTACATGCGCACCGCGCTGCGCGGCGCCGGCCCCTTCCAGCGGCCGCTGCCGGACGGCATCGCGCAGGTCGACGGCGACTGGATGTACAGCGAATACATCAGCCGCAACGATCCGGTGCGCGCCGTGGGCGATGCGGTCAAGAGCTTCTGGGACCGCCTGTTCGGCGACCGGCCGGCCGCGCCGCCCGACAATCCGCGCAGGCGGGACCCGATCGACGACCTGTACCGCGGCGGCTGACCGATGGCGGGCGGCGCGGCGAGGCACTACACTATCCGTTCCACCGTCCGCCCTTGCCATGAAACCGACTCTCGACACCGCCCTGCACCTGCTGCACAGCGCAGCATCCGGCGCGCTGGCCACGCATTCCGCGCATATGCCGGGTTATCCGTTCGCCACCGCCCTGCCTTTCGTGCCGGATGAAACCCATTGTCCGGTATTCCTGCTGAGCACCCTGGCCGAGCACACCAAAAATCTCCTCGCCAATCCGCACGCGAGCCTGCTGGTCGCCGGCGCCGATGCGCGGAACGTGCTGAGCGCGCCGCGCATGACCGTCGTCGGCGACGTCGCGCGCATCGCTACCACGCCCGAGCTGGCGGCGCGCTATGTGCGCTATCAGCCCGACGCGCAGCAGTATCTCGAACTGGGCGATTTCGCCTTCTTCCGCCTGCAGCCGAAGCGCGTCCGCTATATCGGCGGCTTTGCGCAGATGGGATGGGTCGAAGAAGCCGAATGGCGGGACGCGGCGGTATTGCCCCCGGCGGAAGAGGCGGCACTGCTCAAGCGCTTTGAAACGGCACTGCCGGCCGGCGCCAAGCTGCTCGGCATCGACTGCTACGGCGTCGACATCGAGCGCGACGGAATGCGGCAGCGGCAACAGTTTGCCGCCGCCTGCCGCGCCATCGAAGAGATCGCGCGCCGCATGGATGCCATGCGGCTCGATGCTTAGAACGCCGTTGCCAGCGTCAGGCGGGCATTGCGCGGTGCGCCCGGGCTGATGTTGTTGTCGCTGTTGGCGGTCGGGAAGTAGCTCCGGTTGAACAGGTTCTCGACGTTGAGCGCCACGCGCGTCTTGCCGTCGGCGAAGGTGTAGTACAGCGCGCCGTCGGTGCGGGTGAATGCCGGCAGCTTCACCGTGTTGGAAAACGAGGTGTAGCTGTCGGACTGGTACACCACGCCAAGGCCGGCGCCCCAGCCGTTGCCGAGGTTGAACTTGTTCCAGATCGACAGCGCGTCCTCCGGCACCAGGCCGATCTTCTTGCCTTCCGCGCCCGAGGCGGTGGCCTTGGTGATGCGCCCGTTGAGGTGCGCATAGCCGGCGAATACCTGCCAGTTGCGCATCACGTCGCCCTGCAGGCCGAGTTCCATGCCGTCGGTGCGCTGCTGCCCGGTCTTGACGAAGAAGCCGGGATTGGCCGGGTCGGGTGCGCGCACATCGTCGCGGTCCAGGCGAAACGCGGCGGCCGACAGCGTCAGCTTCGGCAGCACGTCCCAGCGCGCGCCGACTTCGTAATTCTTCGCCTTTTCCGGCGCGAGGTCGGACGTGTTCGGCGCCAGGCTCAGCTGCTCGCCCGACGGCAGCACCGCATAGCTGTAGCTGGCGTAATAGGTGGAGCGTTCGTTCGGCGTCCAGATCAGGCCCAGGCGCGGACTGAACGCATTGTCGGTGCGCGAGAGATCGGTCGGCCTGGCGAGCGTGCGCTGGTCGTCGAAGTCCACCTTGAAGTGGTCGTAGCGCACGCCGGCCAGCACTTTCCACTGCTGCGACAGCGCGATCTGGTCCTGCAGGTAGGCGGCGGCGATGTCGGCCTTCACGCGGTTGTTGGCGTCCGAGCCGTCCTGACGGAAGCCGGTCACGGTGGCGAACGGATTGCTGGCGGATACGGAAGCGCTCTTGCTGTTGCCGAAGAAGCCGGTGTTGCGGAAGTTGGTGCTGTCCTGGTGGCCGAGTTCCACGCCGGCCAGCAGCGTGTGCTGCATGCCGGCGCTGTCGAACTTCTTGGTCACGTCGGTCTGGTTGAAGACATTGGTGCGCTTGTTGGAATTGTTATAGGCGGAAAGGCTCAGCTTGCCGCTTGCCGGATCGACGGCGCTGCCGGCAAACACGTTCTGGTAGAACTTGTCGTAACGGGTGATGCGCAAGCTGTTCTTCAGCCCCAGGCCGCCGCCGAAGTCATGCTCCAGCACTGCCGAAAAGCCATCCACGGTCGAGGTCGCGCGGCTCTGGCCGGCATTGCCGAAGAAGGTGCCTGGATCGGCATTGAACGGCGCGCTGCCGGATGACGGGAATCCGCGGTCGGCGGTGCGGTCGTCGCGCAGGTGTTCATAGCCCAGCGTCAGCGCCGTGTCGGCCCCCGGCAGCAGCGTGACGGTGGGGTTGACCGCATAGCGCTTCAGGTCGACGCCGTTGCGGAAGCTGTCGGCGCGCTCGCCCATCGCGTTCAGCCGCCAGGCGGCGGCGTCGTTGATCCTGTTGCCGACGTCGACCGAGCCGCGCAGCTGGTTGTAGCTGCCGGCGGTTACTTCGCCCGATCCGACATGGCCGAACACCGGGCGCTTGGTCACGCGGTTGACCACGCCGCCGGCGCCGCCGCGGCCGAAGATCATGCCGGCCGGGCCTTTCAATATTTCCACCCGCTCCAGGTTGTACAGGTCGCGGAAGAACTGCGCATCGTCGCGGATGCCGTCCACAAAGAAATCGGCCGTGGTGGCGTTGCCGCGCAATACCAGCTGGTCGCGGTTGCCTTCGCCCTGGTGCGCGGTCACGCCCGGCACATAACGCACCACGTCGGCGATGCTGTTCATCGCCTGGTCGCGCATCAGTTCGGCCGGCACCACGGTCAGCGAGGCCGGCACTTCCTTGAGCGGGGTATCGGTCTTGGTGAAGGTGGCGGAACGTTCGGCGCGGTAGCCTTGCACCGGGCCGTCGGCCCGCTCGCCCTGCGCGCGCACGGTAATGCCCGGCAAGTTGGATTCCTCGGCGCCATAGGCCAGGCCGGGCTGCGCGAGCGTTGCCAACGCCGCCAGCGTCAGGGCCGCCAAGGGCCGCAGGCGCGGCGCCGATGTGGTGGCTGCGGAAAACGCCTGCCGGTTTGCCATCTGGGTCATATTTTTTCTCCTGGTGAATGTCGGCTGGCTGGCTACGGCGATGCCGCTGGCTGGCGGGGGTGTTGAAAACGCGTGGAGGCGGCCGCGCAAGCTTCTTTCGATTTCAGCGTTGAAAAAACTTTTGACGCCGCCTGCCAAGTGGATATAATAATGCGAATCATTCTTATTTACAATCGAATTGTTGATTTTGAGATATACCGAAATCGCATCGATCACCGCCAGTTAGCACGATCGAAATTCGCGCTGACAAGGAAAAGGCTGAACCATGATCGTCTGTGTCTGCAACAACATCTCCGAGCGCAAGATCCACCACGCGGTGGATGCCGGCGCCACCTCCATGCTTGAATTGCACGCCGGACTCGGCGTGGGCGACTGCTGCGGCAAATGCAACTCCTGCGCAAAAACCATCCTGCGCGAGCGCCTGCAGGCACAATCCGAGCTCGCACCGATCGCGCTGGCGGCGTAGGCGGAATCCATGCGCCCCGCCCCCGCTCCCCTTGCCGCCGCCACCGCACAGATGCGCCGCCTCGGCCCGCTCGGCCTGATCGTGCTGCTGCATATCGGCTTTTTCTATGCGCTGCAAAGCGGCCTGCTGCGCAAGGCCAGCGATGCGATCCCGCGCGAGGTGATCGCGACCTTCATCACGCCGGAACCGGCGCAGGAAAAGCCGCAGCCGCAACCGGCCCCGCCAAAGACCGTTCCGGTGGTGAAAAAGGCGGTGACGCCGCCCAAGCCCGCCCCTGTCGTTCAATCGGCACCGTCGCCCAAGGCGATCAGCATCGATCCCAGCCCGCCGGCGCCCGAAACGCCCGCGCCTGCCGCAACCGCCCCGGCACCTGCTACGCCGCCCGCACCGGCGGCGCCGGCGCAGCCCAGAACAATTACCTCCGGCATCGAGTACATCCAGCCGCCGCAGCCCGAGTACCCGCCCATCTCCCGGCGCATGGGCGAAGAAGGCAAGGCGGTGCTGCGCGTGCTGGTAAACGAAAAAGGCCGGCCGGAGCGCGTCGAGCTGCAGAAATCGACCGGCATCGCCCGTCTCGACGAAGCGGCGCGCAAGGCGGTGCTGCGCGCCCTGTTCAAACCGTTCATCGAAGACGGCAAGGCGGTGCCCGCCTACGCCATCGTTCCCATCAACTTTCAACTGGATTAAGGAATGATCATGCAAGGAAGCCCGTACGGACTGGAAACGCTGTGGATGCAAGGCGACTTTGTCACCAAAGGCGTCGCAATCCTGCTGGTATCGATGTCGATCGCGTCGTGGTATGTGATCGTCACCAAGGCGCTGCAACTGCTGCGCTTCGGCCGCGCCGGCAAGGCCGCCGGCCATGAATTCTGGGATACCACCAGCGTCGATGAAGGACTGGCGACGCTCGGCAGCGGCAACCCGTTCGCCGACATCGCGCACGCCGGCGTCGGCGCCATGCGCCACCACAATGCGCACAAGGGCCACCTGCACGACCAGCTGTCGGTGTCTGACTGGGTCACGTTGTCGCTGCGCCAGGCGATCGACGAAGCCTCGGGCAAGCTGCAGTCCGGCATGGCGGTGCTGGCCTCGGTCGGCTCCAGCGCCCCGTTCGTCGGACTGTTCGGCACCGTGTGGGGCATCTATCATGCGCTGGTGTCGATCGGCACCGCCGGCCAGGCCAGCATCGACAAGGTGGCCGGCCCGGTCGGCGAAGCGCTGATCATGACCGCATTGGGTCTCGCGGTCGCGATTCCCGCCACCTTCGGCTACAACGCGCTGGTGCGCGGCAACAAGGCGATCATCGCTAAGCTCAACAAGTTCGGCTTCGACCTGCATGCGCTGTTCGTCACCGGCGCGCGCGCCGAGCTGTCCGAAGATGCGGGCGGCGCGAAACTGACCGTGGTCGGAGGCGCATGATGGGAATGGGCTCCCTGTCCAACTCGGACGACGACTTCAATCCGGAGATCAATACCACGCCGCTGGTCGACGTGATGCTGGTGCTGCTGATCATCTTCATCATCACGATTCCGGTGATGAACCACAGCGTCAAGATCGACCTGCCGCGCGCGACCAACCAGCCGAACGAGAGCAAGCCGGAAAACATCAACCTGGCCATCGACGCCGAAGGCAAGGTGTACTGGAATGCCGACGTCGTCGATGCCGCCGAGCTGAATGCGCGCATCGCCGACGCCGCCAAAAAGACGCCGCAGCCGGAATTGCACCTGCGCGCCGAACGCACCACGCAATACGAAAAAGTGGCGCAGGTGATGGCGGCCGCGCAATCCGGCGGCCTGTCCAAGATCGGCTTTGTCACCGAACCGCAAGGGAAATAGTTTTTTCAAACTCTTAGCCAGCCAAGACGCGATCCGCCGTCCCAGCCAGCCACCAACAATATAGGGAGCATCATGGGACTCGAAAAAACCAGGCTGGCGCTGCTGGTGGCGCTGGCCGTACAACAGCTGGGCGCCTATGCGCAAACCGCCGCCAGGCAGGATGAAGCACTGCCGGAGGTCAAGGTGAAAAGCGCGCGCGAACTGCCGCCGACCTACAATCCGCCGACCGCCGTCAGCGCCACCAAGATCGAGGCGCCGCTGCGCGACATTCCGCAGACGGTCAACGTCGTGCCGCAGACCGTGCTGCGCGACCAGGCGGCGCGCTCGATGCAGGATGTGCTCAAATCGGTGCCGGGCGTCGGCCTGTCGCACGGCGATGGCCAGCGCGACCAGGTCACGATCCGCGGCTTTTCGGCGATCGCCGACCAGTTCATCGACGGCATGCGCGACGATGCGCTGTATTTCCGCGACCTGTCCAACATCGAGCAGGTGGAAGTGATCAAGGGGCCGGCTTCGGTGCTGTACGGCCGCGGCTCCTCCGGCGGCCTGATCAACCGCATCAGCAAGAAGCCCGGCGTCGACCGGAACGAAGTCAGCCTGCAGGTCGGCAGCTGGAACCAGCGGCGCGGCGAATTCGACCTGGCGCGCAACTACAGCGACAACGGCGTGGCGTTCCGCGTCACGGGCGCGCTGGAGCGCGCCGACAGCTACCGCGACCAGCAGTTCCTGGAACGCGAGGCGCTCGCGCCGTCGCTGTCAGTCAAGCTCGGCGCCGCCACCAGGCTGCTGGTCCAAGGCGAATACCTGTCCGACCGCCGCGTGACCGACTTCGGCATCCCCGCGTACAAAGGCCGTCCGGTGGATGTCCCGTCGAGCACCTACTATGGCGCGGCGAATGCGAAAGACTTCGATTTCACGCAATCGCGCGTTACCGCGCTCGGCTTCACGCTGGATCACCGCTTCAGCAGCGCATGGTCGCTGCGCAACGCGTTCCGCCACTACGACTACACGCTCAACCGCAACAACACTCTGGTCGGCTCGGTCAACGAAGCCGCCTTGATCGCATCGCTCAACCGCAGCAATGTGCGGCGCCAGGAAGACGGCTATTTCAACCAGACCGAACTGGTGCAGAAGACCACGCTCGCCGGCATGGTGCACCAGCTGCTGTACGGCGTGGAGATCGGCAAGCAGAACAAGGACCAGTTGTTCCGCACGCAGAACAACATCGCCACCGTGTCGCTGTTCAACCCGGTCGCGCCGGCCGTGCCGTTTACCGTCGCGGCGGCGCCCTCCACCGACAATCTCGGCATCATGAAGGTGGCCAGCGCCTATGTGCAGGATCTGGCGACGCTGTCCACGCATTGGAAGGCGCTGGCGGGAATCCGCTACGACAGGTTTGACCAGGAAACGGAAGAACGGCGCGCCGGGCAACCGAACCTGAAGCGCACCGACCGCGCCTGGAGCCCGCGTGCCGGCATCGTGTACCAGCCGAACGACAGCCAGTCCTACTATGCGTCGTACAGCAAGTCGTTCCAGCCCTCCGCCGAAGCCTTCCCGCTGGCCGCCAACAATGCGCAGATCGCGCCGGAACAAACCAGCAATCGTGAAATCGGCGCGAAATTCGATTTCTTCGACGGCAAGGCTTCCGCCACCGCCTCGCTGTTCCGTCTCGAACGCACCAACATCAAGTTCACCGACCCGGCCACCAACCGGCTGGTCCCGATCGGCACCCAGCGCACTGACGGCCTTGAGCTGACATTCAGCGGCGACCTGTCGCACGGCTGGCAGGTCTGGTCCGGCTACGCGTATCTCGATGCGGAAGTCACCTCATCGCCGGCGCGCGACGCCGGCCAGCCGGTGCAAGGCAAGCGCCCGACCCTGACGCCCAAGCACAGCGCCAACCTCTGGCTGACCAAGGCGCTCGGCAACGGCCTGCGCGCCGGCGCCGGCCTGAACTACGTGGCCGACCGCTTTGCCAATCCCGGCAACACCATCACCCTGCCCGGCTATACGCTGGTCGATGCGATGGTGGGCTACAAGGTCGCGGGGCTGGACCTGCAGCTGAACATCAATAACCTGTTCGACCGCGCATACATCGTCTCCGGCCACGGCTCCTCGCCCAACCTGAACCTGCCGGGCGCGCCGCGCAACGTGCAGCTGACGGCCCGTTACACGTTCTGAACACGGAGGCAATGAACCATGCGCAGCAATGCTCTTTCCCGCTCCCTCGATCATGCCGCTGTGCATCCAGCGCGGCCCGCAATGCAGAAGCGTACGCGCAGCCGGCGCGCCATCTTCCTGACCTGGCTGCGCAAGACGCATCTGTACGTCGGGCTGTGGGGCGCGGCGCTCGGACTGCTGTTCGGGCTGACCGGCATCCTGCTGAACCACCGCGCGATCCTGAAGATTCCGGTCGAAAAGACGGTGCAGCGCAGCGCGCAGTTGCCGCTGCCGGCGCGAGACTTCGCGTCGCCGGAAGACATGGCGGCATGGCTGCAGAAGGAATTGAATTTCGCCGCAACGCAGCCGCCGACCGTGAAAACGCAGCCGCCCCGCAAGGTGATATGGGGAGATCGCGAGGTGCTGCAGCCGGAACGCTGGAACATCAACCTGGCGCGCCCCGATCGCGGCGTGATGGCGGAATACTTCGTCGGCAACCGTTCGATGAAGCTGGATCAGCTGGACGCCACGCCGATCGGCACCCTGACCCGGCTGCACATGTCGACCGGCGTCAGCGCCTTTTGGGTGCTGTTGTCGGACACCATCGCGGGCAGCCTGATCCTGCTGTCGATCACGGGCCTGCTGTTGTGGACGCAGCTGCATACGGTGCGCACGATTGCGGTGTTGACCAGTTGCGGCGCGCTGGCGGCGGCCACCTGGTTCATGTGGTCGATATAAGCCTATCCCGGGGCCGGCCATGCCGGCGCTGGACTGCGCAAGTTATACTAAGACGAGAGGATTTCTAGTATAACCGCCGCTATTGGTTGCTACCACCGGTTATACTAGAATTCGCCAAATCTTAGTATAACCATGGTCGCCTATACAGAACTTTCCCTCACCGCGCAAACCGCGTACGCACAGTTGCTGGAAGCGGCGTTATCCGCCGATATGATGCGCTCGGTCGCCGACTTGCAAGGCTCTTTCTCCTCCAAGAAGGTCAAGGGTCATATTTATTGGTACTTCCAATACACCGAGCCGTCTGGAAAGCTGCGGCAGGTTTATGTCGGACCGCAGAGCGATGCGGTCACCGCACTCATGGAGAAGAAAGCAGCGCCGGCATCGCAGTCCAGGCTGGCGCCGCTGGCCGGCGCGGCGATCGCGCTGGGTTGCGCCGATCTGCTGCCGCGCCACTATCGCGTCATCCGCCGGCTTTCCGACTATGGATTCTTCCGGGCCGGCGGCGTACTGGTTGGGACGCACGCCTTTCTGGCATTCGGAAACATGCTTGGTGTGCGCTGGGGCGACTCGTCCCGTACGCAGGACATCGACTTCGCGCACGCCGGCAAGAACGTGGCGCTCGCCCTTCCATCTGATCTCGAGGTGCAGACGCATGAAGCCATCCAATCGCTGGAGATGGGTTTCCTGCCTGTATCCGGGCTGTCGAACAAGGCCGGCGCCACCTACCTCAATCCGAAGGAGCCGGATTTCCGCATCGACTTCCTCACCACGCTGCATCGAGGTGGCGATGCGCAATACGAGCATCCCCAGTTGCATGTCATGCTGCAGCCGTTGAAATTCATGGAGTTCTCGCTGGAGAACGTGCAGCAGGCAGTCCTGTTCTGCTCAGAAGACGCGGTCGTCGTCAACGTGCCCCACCCGGCCCGCTTCGCCTTGCACAAACTGCTGGTATACGGCGAACGTTCTGGCACATTCACGGCAAAGAGCAACAAGGATCTGGTCCAAGCGGGATGCCTGCTCACGCTGCTGAAGGAACGGCGACCGTGGGAAGTCGAGGAGGCGTGGGAAGATCTGATTTCGCGCGGCAAAGGATGGGTGTCGCGGGCGTCCCAGGGGCTGAAGGCATGCTCGAAGGCGTTTCCAGAACTTGCGCTACCGGAATGGCTGAAGCTACCGGCGCAGTAGCTACTTTACCGCCTTCAGCTTGATGACAAACCGTTCGTCGGTGACCGGCGACGGCTCATTCGAACCGCACCCGCCGCAGGAGCCGCAGCCATCACCACACGAGGCTGCCTGTTCGGACACCGCAAGGCGCGCCGCCAGACGTTCCCAGCCGAAGCGCTGCGCGGTCTGCGCCAGCCGGCTGCGCAGCGCGCGGCGCAGCGTCTTCGGCAGGTAGCGCTTCACGACAACGAAAAACGCGCCCGCCACGATCAATCCGACGATCCACTCCTGCATCATGCACCTCCGAGCAGCATGCGGCCGATCTGGTAGGTCGCGAACGACGCCAGATAAGCCAGGGCGAACATGTATCCTGCCATCGCCAGCGGCGGAATCCACGAGTTGGTTTCGCGCCTGACGATGGACAGCGTGGAAATGCACTGCGGCGCGAACACGTACCAGGCCAAGAGCGACAACGCGGTCGGCAGGCTCCAGGTGGCGGCGATCATCGGCGTCAGCGCCGTGGCGAGCTGGTCGCCGGTGGCCGACAGCGCATACACGGTGCCGAGCGCGCCGACGGCGACCTCGCGCGCGGCCAGGCCCGGAATCAGCGCGATCGCGATCTGCCAGTTGAAGCCAATCGGCGCGAACACCACTTCCAGCATGCGTCCGAGATGGCCGGCCAGGCTGTACTGGATCGCCGGGCCGGTCGCGCCTTGCGGCGGCGCCGGGAAGCTCGACAGGAACCACAGGATCACCATCAGCGCCAGGATGATGGTGCCGACGCGGGTGACGAAAATCTTGGCTCGCTCCCACAGGCCGAGCGCGAGGTTGCGCAGGTTCGGCCAGTGGTAATTCGGCAGCTCCAGCATCAGCGGCGTGTAGCGGTTCTTGCCGAAGGTGCGCTTGAACACGTAAGCCACCGCCATCGCCGACACGATGCCGGCCAGGTACAGGCCGAACAGCACCAGACCCTGCAGGTTGAAGATGCCGATTGTCCGGTCCGGGATGAAGGCGCCGATGATCAGCGCATACACCGGCAGGCGCGCCGAGCAGGTCATCAGCGGCGCGATCATAATCGTCGCCAGCCGGTCGCGCGGATTCTGGATGGTGCGCGTGGCCATGATGCCCGGCACCGCGCAGGCAAAGCTCGACAGCAGCGGAATGAAGGCGCGCCCGGACAGGCCGACGCTGCCCATCAGGCGGTCCAGCAGGAAGGCCGCGCGCGGCAGGTAGCCGGACTCCTCCAGCGTCAGGATGAACAGGAACAGGATCAGGATCTGCGGCAAAAACACCAGCACGCTGCCGACGCCGGACAGGATGCCGTCCACCAGGAGGCTGCGCAGCACGCCCTCGGGCATCGCGTCGTGCACGATCTGGCCGATGCCTTCGACGCCGCTCTTGATCAGTTCCATCGGCGCGGCCGACCAGCTGAACACGGCCTGAAAGACCAGGAACAGCAGCGCCGCCAGGATCACGTAGCCGAACACCGGATGCAGCACGACGGCGTCGATCTTCTCGCCGATCGCATGCTCCTCGCCGTGGCGCACGATCACCGCATCGAGGATGCGGCGCACTTCCCTTTGCGTTTCTTCCAGCGACGCGCTGTTGTCGGCGTTGAATTGCGCATGCGCGCCCGGGGCGGCGAGCTCGGCGCGCGGCTGGCGCGCCAGCGCATCGAGCTGCGCGATCAGCGAAGCGCTGCCGCCCGGCTTGACCGCCACGGTTTCGATCACGGGGATGCCGAGCTCGTCCCGCAGCTTCGCGGTGTCGATCTCCAGCCCGCGCTTCCTGGCCACGTCCATCATGTTCAGCGCCAGCACGGTCGGGCGCTTCAAGCGCAGCACTTCCAGCACCAGGCGCAGATTCAGGCGCAGGTTGTTGGCGTCGGCCACCAGCACGATCACGTCCGGCGGCACCTCGTCGGCGCGGCTGCCGAACAGCACGTCGCGTGTGATTGCCTCGTCCGGCGTCATCGCGTTCAGGCTGTAGGCGCCGGGCAGGTCGACCACCTGATAGGAACAGCCCGAGGCCGAGGTGAACTGCCCTTCCTTGCGCTCGACGGTCACGCCCGCATAGTTGGCGACCTTTTGCCGGGCCCCGGTCAGGCGGTTGAACAGCGCGGTCTTGCCGCAGTTGGGGTTGCCGACCAAGGCGAGACGCAGCGGCTTGGCAGTACTCATAGAGGAAACGGGAATGGTCGTTACACGGCGTTGCGCTCGGCGCGCACGATATGGATCAGTGCCGCCTCATGGCGCCGCAGCGCGAAGGTGGTGTTGCCGAGCCTGACCGCCATCGGATCGCGGCGCGGGAAGGATTCCGCCACCACGCGGATCCGCTCGCCCGGCGCGAAGCCGAGTTCCAGCAGGCGCGTCTTCAGCGCGAGCTGCTCGGCGCTGCCGGTGTGCGCAAAACCGCGCACGACTGCGCAATCGCCTTTCTTCAGCAAGCCGAGGTGCTGGATTTCATCTTGCAACGACTGATCGGTGAGGACGGCAGACATGGTTCGCTTTCAAGAGTAAATGGCCGGATTGACACTGACTTTACCGCTCTTGAAAACAGTATAGCACGCGAATGATAATTATTCTTAATAAGATTCGTGAAAACTTTGTTGCTGAGCGGATACAGCAAGTTTCCGCGAATTATAGGGAGCTCTTTCTGCCCAAAACTATGTGCAAGATCAATAAAGCCGGGAAAAACAGCCCGGGAATCCAGTGCACCAGCGACCACAGCGGGCGGTTCTGCTCGCCGGCAAGATAGTACAGTCCGTAGCCGCTCAGTGTCAGCACGGCCAGGAACGCGATCATGGCCCAGCCGGAAACCAGATTGCGCCCGGCCCTGATCGCGCGGCGCAGGTGGATGTTGAGCAGGCTGCCGACGAAAAACAGCGCGGCCATGGCGCCGGCGCCGTGCAGTTTCATGGCCCAGGGCTCCAGCGGATGGATGCTCTCCCCGAACTCGGTGACCGGGCGCATGAAGTAATGGGGGACCAGCCACAGGATGCCGCTGGCGAGCAGCCAGGCGGTGACGGCATACATGCTGAAGCGGTGCCAGCGCTCGATGCGCAGGCCGACGGGTCGCTCGGAATGGGAATGACGATGCAGTGAATGTTTTCGATGGCGCATCGTTCAGATTATAAAAGCGGCGGCATCGAAATGCGCCAGCGCGGCGTGCCGCGCGTCCTGCGTCGCGGCCACCACCTTGGTCAAGGCATCGGCCAGCATGCAGCGGTCTGCGCATACCGTCACGCTGAAGTCGCCGGCGCACGGCCGGCCGTCGCGGCCGTCGAGCAGCACGCTGCGCGCGGCGCTCTTTTGGCCGGAGAAGTAGTTGGCGGAAGTGGCCAGCGCGCCATCCTGCAAATCGATTTGCCGCGCGATGCCGGACGGCGCACGCGGATCGCGGATCAGGACCGGGTGCGCGCCCAGCACGCGCAGGTCGCCGCCGGCATTGACGCAGGCCGAGCGGATGCCGCGGCCTTGCAGCGCCTCGATCGCGCGGTCGACCGCGTAGCCCTTGGCGATGCCGCCGAGGTCGATCCACAGCGGGTGTTTTTTCCGCACCAGCAGCCCATCGAAGGCCAGTCCTGCGCTTGCGTCGCCATGGACTGCGGGCGCGCCCTCCGGCGACGGCAGGAAGCCGGCGGCGACCAGGCGCGGCGCGCAGGCGATGTCGAAGATGCCGCCGCTGGCGGCGGACACTTCCATCGCGCAGCTCAGCACGTCGAGCGTATGCGCATGCACCTGCACCGCCTCGCCGGGCTGCGCGCGGTTGATGCGCGACACGTCGCTCGCCGGGGCGTGAAAACTCATCAGGCGGTGCACCAGCGCGACGGCGGCGAAGGCCGCGTCGAAGCAGGCGCTCAGTTCGGCGTCGCCGGCCGCATCGGCGATCGCGATCTCCACCAATGTGCCCAACCAGGGCTGGGCGCGGCGCATCATTTCTTCAGCATCACCTGGGCGACGGCGGCGATGCGGCGCACGCCGTCGGTCACGTGGGTGCACGACAGCGTCGCGCCGCTGATGTTGGCGATGCCCTCCCCTACCGCCAGCCCCGACTGCACGGTCTTGCCGACGAACTGCTTGCGCCAGGCCGGGCTCTTGATTTCGAAGCCGTGGCTTTCGCGATAGGCGAGGATTTCGACCTGCCTGATGCTGGCGTCCGGATTGATGCCGACCGCGTACGAGATCAGTTCGAACTTGCCGATCACGTCGTCCAGCACCATGTGCCCGAGCAGCGCGTCGCCGCGATACGCGGCGAACACGCGCCAGTTCACCGAACGCGCCGGCAGGCCGGACAGCTTCTCGACCTGCCGCATCTGCTCCGGCGACAGCTGCAGGCTGGCGTCCGCAAAGCGCGTGGCGTCGGGGAACATCACGCGCTGCGCCTGTTCCGCCGTCAGGTACTGCGTGGCGAATGCCGAACTGCTGGCCACTGCGGTTGCCAGCGTCGCCAGATGGAGCGATTTCATCGGGAAACTTAAAATGCGAAGCCGAGGCCGAGGTTCACCCGGTTGCGGGTCGTGTCCTCATAAAACTTCTGGTAATCGGCCTTCAATACGACACCCTCGGTCACCTTGAAGTTCGCGCCAAGCGTGACGACTTTTTCGTCCGGTCCGGGTTCCACGCCCAGGCCGGCGGGCAGCGCGCTAAAGCTTTTCGCGGTATTGAAGCGCTCGTAGCGCACGAACGGCGACAGCGCGTAGCTGCCCGACTTCCACAGCTGATAGGCGGCTTGCGCATACCAGCCGGCGAACGAGGACGGCACCGGGGTCGGGTTGCCGGCGAAGGTCAGGTTCAGGGCGTCGACGCCGCTGATGTTGCCGCGTGCATAGACGGCCGCCAGGTCCCAGCGGCCCGACGTGTAGCGCGCATGCAGATCCCACAGCGTCAGGCGCGCATCGGGCGCGGCAAAGCCTGCGGTGTTATGCCCCATCTTGCCGGTGAAGACCGAGCCGCCCAGCAGCAGGCCCGGCATGCCGCGCCAGTTGAGCGCGCCGTGCAGGCTCATGTCGCGCGACTTGGCGAGCTGGCCTTCCTGATGGATGCTGCCCAGCGGCGATTCGCGGCCTTCGGAAGATCCCGCATCCCACTTGGTGAGGTCGAAACCGGTGGTGAGGCCCACGTCCCACGTCAGCCCGTTGTCCAGCGTGGACGACAAGCCGACGCCGACTTCGCGCCAGGTGGAGGGGATGATCGCGGTCTCCACGAAGTTGCGTTCGACGCCGTAATAGGCGGTCGGCTCGTGGCTGGGGTTGAGCAGGCCGGCCGGGATCAAGAACAGGCCGGCCTTGGCGCGCAGGCCGTTGTCGAATTCGCGCTCGACATACAGCTGCTCGATCGCCACTTCGCCGTTGTCGTCCTTGGACGTCACGGCATGCTCCAGCTCGAATTCCGACACCAGCTTGGTCTTGTCGTCGAAGCGGTGCTGGATGCCGATCACGGCGCGGCGCACATCGGTCTGCGAGGCGCTGGCGTCCTTGGTCGGGTGGTTGTAGTTGATCTCGCCGTAGCCGCTGATCACGGTCTGCGGGCCGCCCGCTGCGCCACCCTGGCCGGCCGGGGCGGCGGCCAGGTTTTCCTGGCGCTTCTCGACCGTCTCGGTCTTCTGCTTGGTGGCCGCCAGCTCGGCCTTCACCTTTTCCAGTTCGGCGGCCAGCTTTTCGATGCGCTGCATCAGTTCCGCTTCGCTCGCCATGGCCGCCGCCGGGGCGATGACGAAGGCCGCCAGGATGGCTTGCGCCAGGATGTTTTTCTTCATGATTGCTCTCTCGAATCAGGGTTGGTAACCGTCGGTCAGGGTGCCGAGGAACTGGATCAGGTCCTCGATTTCGGCGTCCGTCAAGGCCGGCGCCATACCGGGCCGGCGGTTGTATGGCGCCTCGCTGGTGTTCACGTTGGCCCGGTATTGCGGCGGCAGGTCGTCGAATTTCTGCACCACGCCGTTCAGCGTCGGATACCACTCCTCCGGATTGGTGTCGCGCCGCACGTAGAAGCGCAAGGCGTCGCGCAGGCTGCCGAAGCGGCCGTTGTGGAAGAACACCTTGCGGGTGGCGACATTGCGCAGGGTCGGCACCTTGAAGGCGCCGCACAGGTCGGTGCGGTCCGCCAGATCGGTGCGGTCCGGGCCGCACAGGCCGAGATCGAAGTAGCTGCTGTCGGCGGTGGCCGGAATCGCGGTGTTGCGCGGCACGCCGAGGTTGTCGAAGGTGAAGTCGGTAAACAGCGGCGGCGAGCCGTCGGCGCCGCGCGCGCTCGGATGGCAGGCCGCGCAGTTGCCCTTGGCCGGGTTGTTGAACAGCGCCAGGCCGCGCAGCTCGGCGGCGCTCAACTGCACCTTGCCGGCGAGGAACAGGTCGTACTTGGAATCGAAGGGATGGAATTCGCTGTCCTCGATCTGATAGCGCTGCAGCGCGAATACCGCACGGTCGAAGGCGTCGTCCGGGTTGTCGAAGATCGCGGCGCCGAACACCTTGCGGAACTCGTCCGCATAGGAAGCCAGCTTCAGGCGCGCGACCACCTCGGCCGCGCTGGCATTGGCCATTTCATGCGGCGCCAGGAACGGGCGCCGCGCCTGCTCCTGCAGCGATTGCGCGCGGCCGTCGCGATTGAAGCCGCCCGCCGGCGTGCCCTCGCCATCGAAGGAGAAGGCGGGATTGAGGTTCAGGTAGCGCAGCGACGGCACGGCGCGAAAACCGGGCACATCCAGATTGGGGCCGCCCAGCTGCACGGACAAGGCATTGCTCTGCGCATGGGCATGCGCCGGATCGTGGCAGCTGGCGCAGGACTGGCGGCCGGATGCGGAAAGGCCGGGGTCGTTGAAGATCTTCTCGCCGAGCGCAGCCACCGCGCTCAACTGCGCATCGGGCGCGGAACCGGCGCTATCGCCGCCACCGCCACCGCCACCACCGCAGGCGCTTAATACGCAGGCGGCCAGCACCGCCAACGACCATTTGGCCGCCCGCGATGCACGCGCACGGCCATGGCCGGAAACATTCGAAATGTCCATCCCGGTTCCATGACAAAAAACCCGCTGGCTGTCACTGCCCCGGAACGACGCGGCAGGAGATCCGGCTTGCGAGAAGAGATAATAGCAACGTAAATGAGAATGATTTTAATTAGCAAGCGCTATTATTTCAATAGTGCTCATTCAAATTTGTTGCCAAAATGCAGCGATATCAGGCAAAAGGCGCGGCCTGACCGGCATCCGGCGCTGCCGGTCAGGAATGCGGCGACGCCCGCAACACCGATCTCTCCCTGATGCGCCATGCCGGAGCATCGAGCGTCTCCACGACAAATTCGACCGTGGCGGCGCCCGCCCGCACGGCGGACTCCGGCGCGCGCACGCGAAACGCAACGGCGCGCACGCTGGCTGCATCGATGCCGTACTCCCCCGCTCCATCGGGCGCGAACGCCCGCGCTCCGCAAACCGCGACCCGCACGCGGCGCGGCCGCTCATCCATGTTCATGATCTGCAGGCGGTACACGTTTTCGACCATTCCATCCTGCGTCATGCGCGCCGGGCCGCGGTCGGGAATCACGTCCAGCCTGAGCGCGGGGCGCGATGCCAGCGCGGCGACGTAGAGCGCGATCCCGGCGCCCAGCAAGCCCGCGTAGGCCAGAATGCGCGGCCGCAGGACGCGCTGCGGCGCATGCGCAGCCGAGTAGCGAATCAGCCCGCGCGCCAGGCCGAGCTTGTCCATCACCGCGTCGCAGGCGTCGATGCAGGCGCCGCAGTCGATGCATTCATGCTGCAAGCCGTCCCGGATATCGATCCCGGCGGGACAGACCTGCGCGCAGATCGTGCAGTCGACGCAATCGCCCTGGCGCGGCGCGCGCGGATCGCGGTTGCGGCGGCGCAGGCCGCGCGGTTCGCCGCGCATGCGGTCGTAGCAGACGACCAGCGTGTCGCGGTCGAACATCGCGCTCTGGAAGCGCGCGTAGGCGCAGATGTACTTGCAGAACTGCTCGCGCATCCAGCCGGCGTTCAGGTAGGCCAGTCCGCCGTAAGCGCAGATCCAGAAGCTTTCCCACGGCCCGGCCGCACCCGCGCCGAGTTCGGCCAGCAATGTGCGCAGCGGCGTGAAATAGCCGACCAGGGTGATTCCGGTCCAGGCCGCGAGGGCCAGCCAGGCGCCATGCTTGGCCAGCTTTTTTGCCGCCTTGGACAGCGACAACGGCTGCGCGTCGAGCCGCATGCGGGCCGCGCGTCCGCCCTCGATGAACTGCTCGATGCGCATGAAGATCCCGGTGTAGACGGTATGCGGGCAACCGAAGCCGCACCAGACGCGCCCGGCCAGGGCGCTGGTGAAAAACAGCAGGCCGGCGCACAGCATCAGCAGGCCGGCGAGATAGACGAGATCCTGCGGCCACAGCACCAGGCCGAACAGGTGGAACTGGCGCCGCGCAAGGTCGAACAGCACCGCCGGCCTGCCGTTCCAGCTCAGCCAGGGCAATCCGTAATACACCAGCTGTGTCAACCAGAACGCGGCGCGGCGCCAGCGGGTGTGGCGGCCCCGCACCTCGCGCACATAGAGCTTGCCGCGCGGCGCGGGCATGCGCACGGCTTGCCAGCCGCCGTGCCCCGCCCTTTCCGCCGGTTGCGGCGGGCGGGCGTGTTCAGCCGCCATCGCCGCGCGCATGCTCCCGGATGCCGGCCAGCGCCGTCCGCGCCGCCGCGCGTTGCGCCGGGGCGGCCGGCAGTTCCGCGGGCAATGCAGCGATCGCGCGGCGCAGCCGGCCCAGCCGTTGCGCCTCGGCGCGGCGCCAGTTCAGCGCCTGCTCCAGCACCGCATGGCTGGGCAGGACCGCATCATTTTCGGTGAAGTCCAGCTGCTGCGCACGCTGCATGATGCCGTCCAGCCGGCGCACGATGCCGTGCACATACACGGCCCAGATGCGGTCGGCCAGCACGATGGCCAGCAGGTTGACCGCGCCCACCGCCAGCAGGATGCGGATGCCTTCGGCCAGAAAGCGCGGCAGCACCTTCATGTCCTCCGACAGGTGCACGCGGTACATGTTGTCGTCGATGATCCCGCCCAGCGCGCGGTACAGCGCCCACATCGCCAGCCCGATCAGCGCGCATTCCAGGATGACCAGCGCCGCCAGGAGCCATTTCTGGATGAGGTGGTCGATGTAGTGCAGGCGGCGCCGGTCGTCCTCCCGCTTGCGCAGCGAGGGCGGCAGCATCCCGGCTCTGAAGCGTGTATTCATAGGTCGTGGCATTCGTAGCAAAGTTTGGATTCGGCCTTGGTCACCACCAGCTTGCCGTGCTCTTTCTGATAGCCGTAGTGGCAGGACACGCAGCTCACCAGGCCGTTCGGCAGCAGCAGCTTGCGCTCCACCGCCTTGCGCGGCCGGTAGCCGCCGAAGGCGGCCGCCTTCTGGTAATCGGCGCCGACCGGATGATTCACCGAACGGCTCGCATGGCGCACCACGCCGTTGCGGTCGACCAGCGTGGCCAGCCGCGGATCGCCGCTGTTGCCGTGGCATTCCATGCACTGGCGCGAATAGACGTCGAGGGCCGGCGCGTCGCTGTCGATGCCGCTGGCGAGATGCCCGACCATCAGCGACGCGCCGCCGTCGCGCATCCTGCGGAAGAAGTCGGCCTCATGGCAGGCGAAGCACAGGTCCTTGCCGCGCTTGGCGCCGCGCAGCAGGCCGTGGCCGCTGCCGTGCACGTCGTGGCAGGTGCTGCAGGTCAGGTCGCCCTTCCAGTCCAGCGGGTAGATGTCGGCCGGCCTGGCCTTGGGCGCAAAGCCGCTCGGATGGCTGACCTTGAGCGCGGCCGGATGGCACTTGCCGCACAAGGCTTCCTGGCTGGCGACGAGCATGCCGGCCTGCTGCGGCGTCACGTTCTTGCCGGCGAGGTGGCAGCTTGCGCAATCGGCCTTTGCCAGGTGCTGGCTGCCGCCGCCGTTGAACATCGCATAGGGCAGCCCGGCCACCAGCGCCAGCAGCGCCGCCAGCGCGGCGAGAAGGCTAAATGCGGGCTTTTTCATCGAGCGCCTTCAGCCGGTTTACCGCTTGCGCGTAGGCGTCGGCGTCGCCATGTTCGAGGGCGGAAGATGCCTGCCGGGCCAACCGGTCGAGCGCGGCGTGATGCGAACGCAAGGAAGCGACTGCCTGCCTGATGTGCCGCTCCTGCGCCGTGAGCGAGTCGCCGGCGCGCAGATTGACGAGGCCGGCGCTGTCGCTTGCCATCGCCAGCTTGAAGTTCTGGGTGAAACGGTACAGCGGCCCGGCGATGCGGAAGCTGCTGTACAGCGCGATCATCCAGGTCAGCACGCCGACCAGCGCCACCAGGATCAGGCCGGCAATCAGCATCACCGGCCCCATCTGGGCGCGCGTGATGCTGCTGCTGCGGATGATGCTTTCGTAGGACTCGCCCGCCGGCCCGGCGAGCACGCTCAGCGCCACCAGCAGGCACAGCACGGCGACCACGCCGGCGGCAAGCGCGACCTTGGCCACGAGCTTCAGGTGAAAAAAGATCAGCGGCTGGTTTTGCATTGTTTGTCCCCTCCCTTGATTCCGCCCGCCTCCTGCGTCCGCGCTAGCCGGAACGCGGCTGCTGCGCGGCCAGGCGTTCGCGCATGGCCGGCGTCATGTCGATCCTGCCCTCGGCATCGATGAGCATGACCTCCTTCAGCCCCAGCCGGTCCGCCATCGCCTTCCAGCCTTGCGGGCCGACGATGAACAGCGGTTTGGACTGGCCGTCGGAACGGGTGCCGGGGTCGCCGCCGCCGCGGGTGATGACGGTGACCGAGGCCACCAGGTCGGTGGTCTCGCCGGTGCGCGGATCGATGATATGCGGATGGCGCTTGCCGTCCTTCATGAAGTAGCGCTGATAGTCGCCGCTGGTGCCGACCGCCTCGTTGTCGTGCAGGTCGATCGCCGCGACCATGCCGCTGCCGCGCGGATCCTGGATGCCGACCTTCCACGACCGCTTGCCCGGCTGGCCGATGGCGAGGATGTTGCCGCCGACATTGATCAGCGCCGCCGCGACATGCTCGGCGCGCAGGATCTGCGCGGCGCGGTCGAGCGCATAGCCCTTCGCATAGCCGCCCAGATCCAGCATCACCGCCTTGTTGCGGCTGGAAATGCGGGTGCCGTCGAACACCAGGTCGGACATGCGCGGGTCGGCATCGACCCAGCGCCTGATTTCCGCCTGGCTCGGGCCATGTGCGGCGATGTCGCTGCTCTGGAAGCCCCACAGGCGGATCAGGTGGCCGATCGCCGGGTTGAAGGTGTTGTCCGCCTGCTCCGCCAGCCTGGTGGCGGCCTTGAGCAGGTCCACCATTTCGGCGTCCGCCTGGAAGCTTTCGCCGCGCGCGATCGCGTCGTTGAGCGCGGTCAGCTGGCTCGGCTTCCATGCATGGAATTTGTCGTGCAGGCGGCCGAACTCGTCCATCACGCGCTGGCCGAGCTCTCTTGCGCGCGGCTCCGGTTCGCCGTAGATGCTGACCGCGACCCGGGTGCCGAACACCTCGCCCTCGGTGCGATAAACCGCTTCATTGCGTGCGCAGCCGTGCAGCAGCGGCAGCAACAGCAGCAGCCACGGAAGATAGCGGCGGACGACGTTCAGGCCGCGCATGCCTGTCCGCGCATGGCGCGGCTGATCTCGTGCACGGCATCGACCAGCACCGCCACCGCGTCG
>OFCW01000181.1_pt1 | contig 23553 bp, 28 predicted proteins | sample 1520951 | NCBI WGS metagenome assembly OFCW01 (sample SAMEA4349680, study PRJEB24078) | microbial mat metagenome | biome: Terrestrial Biome; feature: Habitat; material: Microbial Mat | place: India | collected 2012-06-12 | depth 10 m | reverse complement strand
GCCACGCGCTGCTGGCCGCTGTTCGTGCTGCTGCGGGCGAGCGCCAACCAGCAGTAATTCGCGTCGGGCATCGCCACGGCGAAACGCACGCGGTAGCGGCCCGCCGCCGTGCGCACGACACTGGCGACGTTGTGCGCGCTGGCGACAACGACCTGACCATTGACGTAGCCGAAGCTGACCCACACCCGGGCGAGGCCGGGGTGCGTGGCGTCGATCTTGGTCTTCACCTCGAAGCCGATGCGCGCCGCCAGTGCGGCGATGCTGGACGCGAGACTCATCAGGCCAGCGCCCCGTCGAAGATGACGACGAAGTCGGTGTCGGTGTTGCCGACATCGGCGGCAGCTACCGCACCAATGTTGGTGCGCGCCTGCAGCTGCTCGGCCACCGTCAGGGTCTGCGCCGCGTCGAAGCGCACGCGCAGGTTGACTGCGGCCAGGAGCGCATCCAGACCGCTGGTGCCGTTCTGCAGCAACTGTTGGATCTCGACCAGGGTGTCGTAGGCGGCATCCGCTCCACCCAAAATGTCGGCCTTGAGCGCATCGAGCAGCGACACGATCTTGTTCGACGAATAGGTGGTGGCAGTGGCGATCTGGTTGTCGTCGATGGCCGTCGCGGACAGCACCGCCGCCTTCAACTCGTTGATCGCCGCGACCAGACTCGACTTGTCGGTGGTGGACAGGCTGGCGAGATTGCCTGCCGTCGCCCGAACGTCGTTGAACTCCTGGGCGACCCGGATGACCAGGCTCTCGATGCGCGTGGCAAGACTCATGAAAACTCCTTTGCAGATCAGGACAACCAGCGGGGATCAGCGAAGCCATCGGCTTCGGATGACGCGCCGGCGTGATGGGGTTGCAGAAACAGCGAGGCCACCGCGTTGGGTGGCCTCGTCTGGGTCAAATGTTTGAATCGGGGGCGGCTCATCCGGTGGCCGCTCCATCCCGAGTTGGCGCTCCAGTTCCCGCCAGTGGCGCTCCTCGAAGCGATCCAGGCCCGCGCTTGACGCGGCCGCGCGGGCGTACACGTAGCAGTCGAGCGCCTCGTTGCGCTCGCGCATCTTTTGCCACTCGCGCACCGGGAAGCCATTGCGGTCGCGGCGGGTGATCAGTTGCTCGGCGCAGAGCTGCTGTATGAACTCCGCATCGATCTTGGGCAGGTGGACGAAGCCGGTCGGGTAGACCGTGGTCACGCCGTCCTCGCTGACGTCCGCGCTCTTGCGCAGGTTGTTGTAGAACTCCAGCTTGGCGATGCCGACCGCCACCGTGTACACCTTGATGCCCCGGCGCAGCTTCTTGCCGCCCTGCGAGACATCGATGGCCGTCGGGGTACCGATCAAGGCCGCGCCGCGCGGCACACCCTTGACCGCCATCACGCGCGAATCGCGGCAGGCGCGCACGAAAGCGTAGGCCTCCTGCGTCGCAAAGCCGGTGTCGAGCGCGAACCGGGCCAACGGCATCGCCGCGCCCGAGGCATGCGTCCAGTTCTCCGCAATCAACTCGGCGAGGCGCTTCCACACCGCGTCGCGGGCGGTGTCGCCCATCAGCACGCGGTGTTCCACCAGCCAGGACTCCTTGCCGCGCCCAAAGGCCCAGATCGACGCCTCGATGCGATCCTTCTGCACGTCGGCCGCGCCCACCAGGAGCAGTCCTCCCTGCGGAACCGTGCCGATGCGGTAGTCCTCGCGGCGCTCGACCAGCCGTTGCCAGTCGGGTGCTTCGCCTTCCTCGACCCAGGTCTCACCCAGTTCGGTGTTCTTGAAGGTCTTGATAGCAGCCGCCGATCCCGATTCCTTGTTGACGGAGCTCTCCCACGCGGCGGCGATGTCACGCCAACTGCGCCAGCCCACCGGGCTGTACAGCGACGACAGGTGAAATCCCGCGGTCTTGCCGGGCCCGTCGCTGATCATCGCGCGCCACTCGCCGTGCTCCAGCATCCAGGTCTTGTGATGCTCGGCAATCGACTCGTCGCACGATTCGCAGATGTAGGCCGCCGTCTCCGGTGCGCCCTTGTCCCAGCGCAACTGCTCGAAGCGCAGCCACTGCCGGTGCGAGCAATGCGGGCACGGCACGAAGTAGCGACGCTGGTCGCTGGCCTCGTATTCGCGCTCGATGGCGCTCGCCCCGGAGATCGTCGGCGTCGAGACGATGAAGATCTTGCGGCGCGCGAAGGTGCGGGTGCGCGCCTCGGCCAGCGAGATCGCGTCGCCTTCGCCCTCGACGTCCAGCGGATAGCCGTCGACCTCGTCGAGAAACAGATACCGCACCGGCATCGACCGCAGACCGACGGCGCTGTTCGCGCCCGTCATCACGAGCACGCCGCCCCGGAACTCCTTGGCGAGGATCGTGTTGCCCGAGTCGCGCGAACGCGCCGGCGCGATCAGTTCCGCCAGCGCCGCCGACTCCTCGATGAGCGGGTCGATCCGCTGCTTGGAGTTGCGCTTGGCCATCTCCACCGTCGGCCAGACCGCCATCATCGGCCCCGGCGCATGGTGGATCACGTAGCCGATCCAGTTCGAGCCCATCTCGGTCGCGCCGAGCTGGGCGGCCTTCATGAACACCACACGTTCGACCGGCGAGGTCGGCGACAGGCAGTCCATGATCGCCTTCAGGTATGGCGTGCGGCTGGTACGCCAGCGCCCCGGCTCGGCGGATGCTTTGCTGGAAAGCATCCGGTGGCGATCCGACCATTCGGACACCGTGAGCAGAGGATCGGGCGTCAAGCCTTCGCGCCATGCGCGCTCGATCTCGGCCGCGCCTTCGTAGTCCATGTCCATCGTCAATCCACCCGAGGGCGCATCTCGCCCAGCTCCTGCAGGTGCTCACGCACCGCCGCCTCAAGGGCGATGTGCATCGTGTGCGGATCGACACCGAGCTTGGCCGCCATCTGCGCCGAGATGCGCGCGGGCCAGTTCAGCCACGCGTCGCGCTCGGCGCGCGCCAGCTTGAAGACGTGGGCGATGGCCTGGTTGCGGTCGACCAACTCGCCCTTGAGCCGGGCCAGGCGCACCTTGTTCGTCTGCGCCTTGACCACCTCGTTGACTGTGCGCGCTTGCAACAGCGACGCGCCGCCGGTAGGCAAGGCAGCCTGACCGTCGCCCACGGGCGCGGCGGTGGCGGTTTCCGGCGGCACGACGGCCTTGACGGCACGGGCGCGCGTGCCGGTGCGCGGCGCTTCGGTGTTGCGCGCCCACTCGGCGTCGGCGCGCTGCGGCTCAAGGGTTCCGTCCGACTCCGGCGTGATGCGCCCGGCAGCGATGGCCTTGCGCACCGCCGCGTCGGAAACGCCACGGTGACGCGCGTAGGCGCGAATCGAGATTCCCATCGGCACCTTCAATCATGTGTTCGTCCTTCGTCGAGAAAGAGCTTGTCTTCCATCGGGAACAGCGCGTTCATCACGTCACGCCATCAACCACGTCGAAAGGACAAACGATGAACAACCCAGCCCCCGACACCCTTGCAGTCAAGCTCGCCGAAGCCGCCATGACGGTCTTGGTGCGCGCCTGCCGCAACGAGGTGGCCACCGCCAGCAATGCGGACCTCGAAGCCGCATGCGCTTCGATGCGCGCACGAGCCAAAGCGGTAATCGATCAACTCCTGGATGACGCTCGGGACGCGCCCTGGATCGCGGAAACGGCGTTCCATGCCGCCGCCCTTGAACTGGCCGAAGCAGGCATCTCGTCACTGCGCAGGCGCTGAAGCAGAAAGAGCTTGGCTTCACCGGCGAACAGCGCGTTCATCACGATCCCAATCAACCACTGCAAAGGAACTGACCATGAGCACCATCCAACTGACCCCGGCTCAGCACGCCATCCTCGCCAAGGCCATCCACTCCAGCGACGGCAAGATCGATTGGTTCCCCGACAACGTCAAAGGCGGCGCGCGCAAGAAGGTGCTGGAAGGAATGTTCAACCGCGCCCTCATCACGCCCGACGGCGAGGGCTGGCGCATCGCCGCCGAGGGTTACGATGCGCTGGGCATGCCGCGTCCCGGCGTCCAGCAGCCGACGGCCCAGTTCGACGCCGAACTGGAGCAGGACGTCATCGCCGCCGAAGCCACGTGGAAGCAGGAGGCCAAGACCACGCCGCGCACCCGCGAGAACAGCAAGCAGGCCGAGGTCATCCGGATGCTCAAGCGCCCCGAGGGCGCGACCATCCGCCAGATCTGCGATACCACCGGCTGGCAGGCGCACACAGTGCGCGGCACCTTCGCCGGGGCCTTCAAGAAGAAGCTGGGCCTGACCATCACCTCGGACAAGCCGGAAGGTGGTGAGCGAATCTACCGGATCGCCTGATCAGAAAGATCGAGAAAGAGGCCAAGCGGCGCTTGGCTTCTCAATCGAACAGCGCGTTACTACGCGCGTCGCCACGATCAACCCGCCGGAGCCGAAGATGACCCGCAAGCAGCAAATCCCCGCCACCCAGAATGACGCCTGGGGCTTTTGGGGCACGATGAACGAACACGCCAGCGCCTCATGGCCCTTGGCCTTGAACGCCATTTCGGACGCCACCGGCCAGCCCCTCGAATCGGTGCGGATCTTCCTCGACAGCCGACACGGCCGCCACTTCGCGGACGAGGTTCAGAACGGGCTGTACCGGGGCCAGACCTTGGCGGACGCGATCAACGCCGCCACCCGACAGTGGATGGGCTGGACGATTGGACGCCAGACCAGCAAGCAATACGGCATCCCGCGCGGTCTGCCCTACCTGACGGGCTTCGTGATTCACTGCGAGATCACTGACGAGTCCCTGGCCGCCTGATCGAACGCCATGCCATCCGCCTCGCGGGTGGCACGTTTCCCAGTCCAGTCCTGCCAGCGGCGCACGATCACATCGACGTACTTCGGGTCGAGTTCGATCAGCCGCGCCAGCCGTCCCGATTTCTCGGCGGCGATCAGCGTCGTGCCGGAGCCGCCGAAGGGATCGAGCACCACGTTGCCGGGGCGGCTCGAATTTCGGATCGCGCGCTCGACCAGTTCCACCGGCTTCATCGTCGGGTGCAAGTCGTTCTTCTGCGGCTTTTTGATCTGCCACACGTCGCCCTGGTCGCGGTCGCCACACCAGTGGCGCTGCGCCCCCTCGGGCCATCCGTAAAGGATCGGCTCGTACTGACGCTGGTAGTCGGCGCGACCGAGCGTGAAGGTGTTCTTCGCCCAGATGATGAAGGTCGACCAGTGGCCGCCCGCCGCGCGGAAGGCAGATTGCAGCGTGTCCAGTTCGCTGGACGACATCGCCACGTAGATCGCGCCACGACAGTGGGCGATGGTCGGCGTCAGCGCGGCGAGCAGGAAATCGTGGAAGCCGTCGCCGAGGTTGTCGTTCAAGATTGCGCGATCCTTGCCGCGCAGCTTGTCCTTCGCGCTGTTGGCGTAGTTCACGTTGTACGGCGGATCGGTGAACACCATGTCCACCGGCTCGCCGTCGAGCAAGGTGCCGTAGCTCGCGGCCACGGTGGCGTCGCCGCACAGCAGCCGATGGCCGCCGAGCAGCCAGACGTCGCCCGGGCGCGAGACCGGCGTCTCGCTGACCTCGGGCACCGCATCGTCATCGGTTTCGCCTTCGGAATCCGGTTCATCGCCCGCCAGCAAGTCGGCCAGCGCATCGGCGTCGAAGCCGGTCAGATCGAGGTCGAAACCTTCGTCCTGCAGCGCCTCCAGCTCGACGCGCAGCAGTTCATCGTCCCACCCGGCATTCTCGGCGATGCGGTTGTCCGCGATCACCAGCGCACGGCGCTGCGTCGGCGTCAGATGGTCGAGCACGACCACCGGCACCATCTCGAGGCCGAGTTTCTGCGCGGCGGCGAGCCGTCCATGACCGGCGACGATCACGCCGTCGCTGCCCGCGAGGATAGGATTGGTGAAGCCGAACTCGGCGATGCTGGCGGCGATCTGCGCCACCTGCGCGTCGCTGTGCGTGCGCGCGTTGCGGGCATAGGGCACGAGCTTGGCGGTCGGCCATCGTTCGATCTTGTCGGCGAGCCACGAGAGCGTCATGCCACAACCTCCTCGATACGCTCGCCCTCGACCTCGTCGAAGGTCTGACCCGTGGCCAGCAGCGTGACCGCCACCTCCGGGTGGTTCTGCCGGAAGCGTCGGATGGCGACATCGACGTACTCCGGCGCAATCTCCACCGAGTGGCAGACGCGCCCGGTGCGCTGTGCGGCCAGCATCGTGCTGCCGCTGCCGCCGAACGGCTCGAACACCAGATCGCCCGTGTCGCTGAACGCCTCGATGACGAACTGTGGCAGCGCGACCGGGAATACGGCGGGATGGTCGATGCCTTCGCCGATCTTGCCCTTGTGACGCATCACGCGGATCACCGAATCGGGGATGCGCATGTCCTGCGTCGGCTGGCCCGCATGTGTCCAGCCGCCGACTTCGCCATCCTTGCCGCGCATCGCGGTGGAGGAACCATCGGCACGCAGGTGCGTTTCCTGCCCAGCGAACTTGCAGGGCACGATCTTGTTGGGCTTGCGACTGGCGCGGTTGAAGTGGAACACGAACTCGAAGCTGGGCGCGAAGCGGCCCGCCCAGTCGCCGGGCATTCCCGGCCCCTGATCCCAGACGTACCAGCCGAAGCGCCGCCAACCCTTCGTCCGCATCCAGCCGATCCACGCCTCCCAATATGGGACGAACTCATTGTCGCGGTGGATCAGGCCGAGGTTGACGAGCACCTGGCCGTCGTCGGCCATCGGCAATTGCGCGAATACGCCGCGCATCAGGCTGTCCCAATCCGCGATGCTGCCGGTGGTGTAGTCGCGCTGGTTGCCGTAGGGTGGCGAGGTAAAGCACAGCGCCGCTTGCTCGCCCGCCATCAGCGTGGCGACCACGTCGGCATCGGCGGCGTCGCCGCAGATCAGGCGATGCGCGCCGATGGCCCAGACGTCGCCCACGCGGGACACCGGCGTGGCCGGAGCTTCCGGCACGTCGTCGGCGTCGTCCGCCGCGTCGTCCTGTTGTTCGCCCGCGTCCGGGACTTCGGCGCTTGCCAGCAGGTCTCGCAGCTCGGCGTCCTCGAAGCCGGTGAGCGCCAGCTCGTATCCGGCCTCGGACAGCTCGGCTAGCTCCAGCGCCAGCATTTCCTCGTCCCAGCCCGCATCCAGCGCCAGCCGGTTGTCGGCGATGACGTAGGCGCGCTTTTGCGCCGTGCTCAGGTGTGCCAGTTCGATGACCGGCACTTCGGCCAAGCCGAGCTTGCGCGCGGCGGCCAGACGCCCGTGGCCCGCAATGATGCCGTTGCCGCCATCGACCAGGATCGGGTTCGTCCAGCCGTACTCGACGATGCTGGCCGCGATCTTGGCGATCTGCGCCTCGGTGTGCGTGCGCGGATTGCGGGCGTAGGGAATCAGCGTCTCGACCTTGCGGTACTCGACGTTCAAAGGGTTCAAGGTGTGGGTTCCAGAAAGCAAGCGCAGCGCCGTTTCGGCGCAGCCAAAAACGAAACCCGCCGACGGACGACGCCGTGGGCGGGTTGGAGTGTGAAGTGCGAACTGGACGGGGTGCGAACCTGCGAACCGTGCGAACCTCGGTGCGCACTCTGACGCTAGAAAAGCGCCGCGCTCGCGCCCCCCGCATGGGAGTTTGGCCAGGAAGGACCCCTTTTGCCTTGGGCCACTTCCTGTGCCGTCACCGCTGTCCAGAAGATAGCTGAAATACTACCCCCGACTGGGCTGTTTTGTTGCATGCCTGCCGGGCCTCGAAACGGACAAGCAAGGCAAGGCGAGGACAAACGCGGCAAGCATTACCCTAAATTGCCCACGTTTTTGGACGGCGGCCGCACGCCTTCGCCGTTGAGGTTCGTCGCCACGATCTCCAGTGCCCGCTGCCAGCGTCGCCACGCCGTGCTGCGGTCGCAGGCAAAGCGGATGGTGATGTCCCGCCAGCCGTAGCGCTTGGCGCGCATCCACACCAGATGGCGCTGCTCGACCTCCAGCCATTGCACCCAGCGCATCGTCTCCAGCATCCGGTCGATGGCGTCCGGCGTGGGCGGGAACGGTCGGTAAACCTTCTCGTCGGCGGAAAACGACTCCCACTCCTTGCGCACAAAGGCAGGCCAGCAGTTGAAGTAGCCCTGCACGCGTACGGGTGGCAGGCGGCGTCCGGTGCTGGCCGCCTCCTCGAAGCGGGCGGCCACGCCCTCAATCGTCCAAGGGTTGTGACGGTCAGCCATGGCGTCGCCCTCCATTGCCGTAGAGGCGTTCACCGATCTGGCGCACCAACTCGCGCTCCATCCAGTCCAGACGCTCGTCGTCAGCATTGACGACGAGGATGTGCTGGTCGCGCCAGCCGCGTTGCTTGATGACATCCACGTCCTGAACTTCCGGCTGCAACCTGCCCAGCGGGCAGCGGTATTGGGGTGTCGGGATCTTCATCTCACACCTCCCGTTCCAATGCGTGCTGTGCGATGGCCCAGTGCAGCAGGGCCAGGGCATCGGCTTCGTTGTCATCGACCGGGGCATGACCACTGGCGCGGGCGGATGCCACCATCTCATCCTTGCTGGCGTTGCCCTTCCCGGTGGCGTGCTTCTTGATCGTGCCGACCGGAACGCCCTGGTACGGGATGTTGTGGTGCTCGCACCAGGCGGTCAGATGCCCCATGAAGCCGCCATAGGCGTGCGCCGCATCCACACCCGCGTGCCGCCGCACTTCTTCGAAGAACACCGCGTTGATGTGCTGGCTCGCCGCGTACAGATCGTTGAGCCAGCGCTTGAATCGCAGGAAGCGCATGCCGCCACCTTCGAAGCGCTGCGGTTTGAATTGCTCGGTGCCGCTGGTGATCGTGCCGTCCAGGTGCTGCAGCGCCCACCCGGTGCGTGTACCCAGATCGAGGGCCAGAATCGTCGTTCTCATCATTCACTCCATTTCATGGAGGCGGGTGACGGATGCGACAGGTCTGCCGGAAATCTCCCTATCGTGCGTGCGCGCGCACGCGTGAGGGGTTAATCAGTGGACCTGTCAAATCCGTCACCCGGCCTCTCGTCAGTCGTCTCGGTAGGGATAGCCGCCGCGGTAGTTGTCGCTCGGGGGCTTGGGCCTCAGGCTGATGCCGGCCAGGGCGCGGGCACCGCCATGCAGGCGGCACTTCTCGAACTTGCGCGTCGCCATCAGCTCGGAGAAGCGCTTGACCGAGCCCACGTACTCGCCCGCACGCTCGGCCCATTCGCGCCAGTCGGCGAACAACTCGGACACGCCTTCGCGGTGGGTTTTGGCCAGGACGCAGCGCTCCTCGATCCACTGACCGAGCGCGTCCTCGGCTTCGAAGTACTCCTCGGTGGCCGACACCACGCAGGCAGGCGGATTGAGGCCTTCGCGCTGCCAGGCGATGCAGCCCTCCACCGCCCAGGCCAAGATGCCGTCGCGCTCGGCCAGCAAGCGCTCCGTCAACCGGCCGTCGCGCCGCTCGGGCGGCACGGTCACGGTGAACGGGATCAGGTGCAGGCGCCGCTTCATCGCCTCGTCCACGTTGCGGATCGAGGGCTTGTGGTTGCCGGCGATCACCAACTTGAACTGCGGCACGTACTCGAAGAAGTCCTGGCGCATGAAGCGTGCGGAGACCTTGTCGCCGCCGGTGATGGCCTTGACCTTCGACTCGTTCCAGCGCCGCCCCTGCTCGGTTTCGATGGACGCGACGAAACGCGCGCCGCGCAGCCCGGCCAGGTCGGTCGGGTGGCGGTCACCGCGCGCCTCCATGAAGGTGTCCATCGGGGCGCTCATGGCGTAATCGCCGAGGATCGTGGCCAGCGTGTTCACGAACACCGACTTGCCGTTGGCGCCGGTGCCGTAGAGGAAGAACAGCGCGTGCGCGGTGGTCGCCCCGGTCAGGCAATAGCCGACCATGCGCTGCAGGTAGGCCTGCAGATCGGCATCGCCTCCGGTGACATCGGCCAGGAAGGCCAGCCAGCGCGGGCATGTCCCGCCTGGTGTGGCCGTTGCCAGCTTGGTCATCCGGTCGGCTCGTTCATGCGGGCGCAGCCGGCCGGTGTGCAGATCGACGACACCACCCGGCGTGTTGAGCGAGAACAGGTCCGCGTCCCACTCGTCGGAGGTAGACGCATGCCGGCGATCCGAGCGGGCCAGCCGATCTACGCCGCCGACCGTGCTGCTGGCCAGCAGTTTGGCGGCCAGCCGGTGCGAGTCGACCTTCACGGCCGCCTCGCGGCAGATCGAGCGGATCAGGTGGTGGACCAGCAGGGTTTCATCGGGCTGCCAGTGCGTACCCGTCCAGACGAGCCACTTGCCCCAGGCCGCGCAGTACCGCCAGTCCTCCGCGTAGCGCGCGGTGAAAGCCAGCGCCAGCGCGTCGTCAGTGGCCCAGACCGTGGCCTCCTGCGAGCACACCGCGTTCGACGGCTTGATGCACATCCGGGGGCCTGCTGCAAGGAAAGCGCCGACGTCGAAACCCTCCGCCAGTGCGTCAGCAGCATCCCATCCATCCGGCTTGTCGTCCGGGGGCAGCAGCACGTCGCACGAGTTTGCCCCGACGGACAACACCGCCTGCGCGGCCGCCATCGCGTACTCCCAGCCGGGCTTGTCGCGGTCGGGCCAGACCAAGACGGACTTGCCCGCCAGCGGCGACCAGTCGGTCTTGTCCACAGGGGCGTTCGCACCGTGCATCGCGGTGGTGGCCACGACGCCGAGCTCGATCAGTGACTGCGCGCACTTCTCGCCCTCGACCAGGACGACGCGGCTGGCTGCGGCTAAGCCAGGCTGGTTGTAGAGCGGGCGAGGCTCGGGCGGCGCCATCTTGCGGCGCTTGGCATCCCAGGGGCGGAACTCCTTTTTGCGCCCCGGTGGGTCGTAGCGGTAGACGACCGCGATCAGCTTGCCGGCGGCATCGAAGTAATCCCACTTCGCCGTGGCCGGCCCGAGATCGTCGACGGGCGCCTCCTTCTTGCCTTTGCGCATCGGCAACGCTGGTGCATGGCCGATCAACTCGGCGGCGTGCCGCAGTACGCGCGGGAAGTCGGCCTGGACGCTCACGCCAAGGGATGTCGCGATCAGATCGAAGATGTCGCCGCCGTCCCCGGTGGCACGATCCGTCCAAAGTCCGGCTTTTTCGCCATCGAGCACGACCTCGAGGCTGTCGCCCGGGCTGCCGAGCACGTCGCCGATGAGGAACTTGCCCCGGCGCTTCTTTCCCGCGGGGAACATCGAGAGGAGCACCGGTTCCAGCCGCGCGATCAGCTCGGCGCGAACGGTGTCGCGCTCGGCAGTCGATGCGAACTCCTCCGGGAACACGGTGTCATTGAAGTCCAGCATCCGCTTCCTCCTTCCGAGCTGCTTCCAGCGCCTGCGGTTGCTGGGCATCGATCCACGCGATGAGTTCGTTCAGCTTAAAGCGCACGAGTTTGCCGACACGGTAGTGCGGCAGGCCGAGACGCTGGCGCTCCTTTGCATGCGTAAGCCAGTACATCGGCAGGTTGAGACTCAGCGCAGCCTCGCGCGCATCGATCAGGCGCTCCCCGAGCACCTGTGCCAGTGGTGAATTGCTCATGTCGCGGTTCTCCAGCACCGGTCCTGCCAAGGGCACATCCGGCATTCGAAGTGAGTGGGTTCGGAAAACGAGCGCGGCAGCAGTTCGCCGGCCCCGGTCGCGGAAATGACCTTCACCGCGCGGTCGGACATGCGCTGCGCGAGCTCGGCGTCGAAGGGCACGAGCTCGGCGTAGATCTCCATCGTGTCGGCGTTCACCGCCGTGAACAGTGCCGGGTGCTCGTGCAGTTCGAGATAGGCCTGGTAGAGCGCGACCTGCGCGGCGTAGATCGGGCGGGCAGACGCCAGCCGGTTCTTCTCCAGCTCGCGGAAGGCACGCGCGCCCAGGCACTTGTTCTCCCACAGAGCCGGATAGCCGAAGCCCTCGGGGCCGCCGACGATCACACCGTCGACGTGGCCCTGCAGGCGGCCGTCGAGCGCGCTGAAGCCGAACTGCTCGCCGTCGGCCTTGCGCGTGCGCAAGTCGAAGCCGGCATCACGCAACCACGTCACCATGCAATCCTCGATGACGTGGCCGCGCTCGAAGATGCGCAGCATCCGGCCTTCGGTTTCCCGGCCGGGGTCGACCGGCGCCTGCGCGTACTCGTACTGCAGCGCGCGCTCGCAGGCGGCGCCCAGCCGCGAGGCGCCGAGGTATTGCCGCGTGCCCTGCAGGGAACGCGCCAGCCGCATTCCGAGATCGACCAGTGCCGTGACACGCCCCGAGAGGCTGCCCGAGGAATTGAAGTCCATCATGGCTTCACCTCCCACGGCAGGTCGTCCGGAAGGCTCGCGAAGGGATCGCTGACCGGATTCATCAGGCCGCGCACCGGCGGGTACTTGGTCGCCTCGTGGTGCTCAACCATCGCCTCCGTGTAACAGGTGACGATGGCGTCGATGACCTGCAGCGCCTCGCCCTCGGAGTACTCGCCCAGGGGCTTGCCGAAGCCGATCCCGCCGGCCGCCTCGCCGAAGGCCTTGAGGCACTTCCTCATCGCCGCCAGCTCGACATCAGACGGATCGATCATGGCGACCTCCTTGATGTCCACGCAGCCATCCTTCACCCGCAGCCAGTTGCCGTAGAGCGCGTGAAACGCCTCCTGGCAGCGCCGCGAGCAGAACACCCAGTCGATGGGGTAGCGCTGGGGATCGCCGACACCGTGGCGGTTGTCGGTGTGGCCGAAGCCCCGGGCCTGTCGTTTGCAGACCCAGCATTTGCCGCTCATTGCATTCGCTCTCGCCTTCGGTTTCGCGAAACTTCGCTTCGCTCATTTTCATCGCCCCTCCTCACTGCGCCCAGGCCGGCTTTCCGGGCACGGCGGGACGTTGAGCGGCTGCAGGGGCGGGCATCACGCGCGACGGAATGGCGGCGGCCGGTGCGCCCGAGCTACCGCCAGGTGTCTTGGGCGGCAGGCCCATCACACGCGCGTAGTCCGGTTGATCGGGCTCGACCGCCAGCTTGACGACGTTCCGCAGCTCGCCACGGCCGTCCTTCTCGATGTCGATGCGGGCGACGAACTCGATGCCATCGAGTTCGTGGAAGCCTTGGATGCGCCGTGCGGCGGCGGCCTGCGGTGAGTTGTCCTGGGGCAGCACGTTGCGCGCGCTGTTCAGTGCGGCGCGGATGAAGCTGCGGCCCATGCTCGCCCAAGCCTGGCCCTTGGGGCTGTGCAGGCCCACGTTCGACCAGAGCTTGCGTTTGGCGTACTCGCCCTCCAGCACCACGAATTCGCAGGCGAGATAGATCGAGCCGGTGTCGAAACTCTGCGTGGCGTAGCCGCCCGTCCAGCCCTGGGCCGGATCGTCGTAACCACCGGGCTTGATGGTCATGCGCACGCGGGCGACGGTGCCCTTGGGGATGAGGTCGAAGCTCTGCTGCTGTTCGGCGTCGTTGAAATCGTTCCATGCGGTCATGGCTTACTCCTTGGAAGTCGGGATTCGGGTGGCGGCGGCGCACTTGTCGATCAGCGCGCGCAGGTTCGGCGGCTCCAGCAGCTCAAGCTGGCCGGAGCGGTCCTTGGCCGGGTAGCCGTAGGGATTCAGGGTGTGGGTGACGAAGGCGCGGTACGCGCTGCCGTCCTCGGCCTTGATCTCGGCGAGCGTCACGACCTCGTCGACGATGCCGGGCAACTCGGCGGCGGTCTTGGCGCCCTCGATCTGCGGTACGAACACCTTGCGGTTGAAGTCGTCGATGCGCTCGTCGAGGATGGCGACGAACACGACGTGCTTGCCGCGCGCGTGCTGCAGGTGCGTGAGCGCGGTCAGCATCTCGGTGCCCAGCAGGCCGTAGGCGCCGCGGGTGTCAGGCTTGCCGGTGCGCTCGCTGAAGGCCTGCGGCTGGGTCTTGGCCCAGATCAGGGCCAGGCGCGCGAGCACGGTGATGCTGTCGACGAAGTAGGTGTCGTACTTCGCCAGCTGGGCGGGATCGCCGTAGCGCTCGCACACGTGGCGGTAGTGCGCCTCCGAGAACGGCGCCTCGGCAGGCAGCGCCGGGTTCGGGCCGGCCAGAAACACCACGAGGTCGCGGAATTCGGGCCAGGTGGTCGGGCGCACGCAGTCGCCGCGCCAGTCCTTCACTGCGAGATCGCCGGCCTCGAGATCGACGAACAGCGTCGAGTCCTCCGGCAAGGTCTTGAGCTGGGTGGTTTTGCCGATGCCGCTCTTGCCAAGCAGCACCAGCTTGACGCCTTGCTTTTCAGCGAGCCGCTGGTCGGCGGTGATGATGGGGAGTGCCATCACGCCACCTCCTTCAGCTGCTCGGCGACCGCCGGATTCCAGAGGATCTGGTAGCCGCTGTGGCCGTTGCGCGAGTACGGCATGGCCTCGGCCCAGGCTTCGCCGGCCTCGGTCAGCTCCCACTCGTCGCGGTCGTTGCGGAATTGCAGGCCGGTGGCCGCCAGCAACTGGTTCGTCGCCTTGGCCGAGCGGTTGATCAGCTTGCCGAGCTGGGTGGCGTTGAGCGAGCAGATCGGCGCATTGGCAGCCGGTAGCGCGCGGCGCAGCGTCTCGACGGCGAGCCCAGTGTTCTCCTGGATGCAGGTGAGCGTGGCCGCCATCGCGATGCCGGCCTTGACGCCCGGCACCTTGGCCACGGCTTCGCCGATCAACAGGATCGACGACACGCGGTCCTGCGTCGGCGTGGGGAGAGCCGGCAGCTTGGCGCCTGCGGCGTAGGTGCCGGTCTTGCGGATCGCCGGCAGCACTTCGCTGGTCACCCAGCGCTTGAATCGCTTGGCCTCGGGCTTGCGGCTCTTGAGGATCGCCGAGTAGAGGCCGGACTCGTTGATGACCAGCATCTCCTGATCGCCGGAGGGGGTACGCACAATCTGCGTACCCTTCTCGTCGTCATCGAGCGAGCGGGTCATGTCGCTGGCCATGCGGTATTCGAGGGACTGGGCGACATCAGCCGCAACGAACCACGGCTCGCCCTGGGCATCGGTGACGACACGGACCGGACGGCCCTCGAAATCAAACGGAATCAGTTCGGTGCTCATGGATCACTCCTCCGAGATGAGGGCCAGCCGGAACGAGGGCTTGCCGGGCTTGACGGTGCGGGCGGCCTCGAACTGCGCACGCAACGCCGCAGGCCAGTTGTTGAAGCGCGACTCCGAGACGGAGAACTCGATGTCGAGGTAGTCCTCGACCTTTTCGCCGGAGGCGGCAATGCGCCGGGCGATGGCCGCGAGCTGCTCCTGGTCCCAGGACACGCGCTTGGGTTGGTCGACGGTCACGCGCAGCGGGCCGTCGCTGAGGTGGATGACGCCGAAGTCCTTGCCGGCCGCGAGGCGCGCGGCGCGGGCCTGTTCGCCATAGGCGGCATCGAGCGCGGCGTCGAACTTGGCGCGCGCCTTCTTCAGCCAGTCGAGCGCCTCGTCGAGATTGCGGCTGATCTCCTGCTTCTGCGCCGGCGGCAGCGAGGCCAGCTGGCCGACGGACATCTCGGCGAGGTCGGCAGGAAAGATAGTCAGATCGTTCATCGCATCCCTCCTCAGCGCACCGTGCGCTCGGACGTCGAGTCGTGCAGGGCGCAGCGCTCGAATTCGATGACCGCGTCCAGCGGGTAGCTGACGCGTTTGGACAGCTTCAGGTAGCGCGGTCCGCGACCTTCGCTGCGCCAGCGCTGCAGGGTCTTGGGGCTCAAGCCCCAGCGCTGCGCGAGCTCGTTCTCGTTGAGGACCCGACGGTCGCCGGGGGACAGACTGTTGATCGCCTGGTGCGGCGACCGGGTGATGGTGCTTGCCGTTGTCGGCATAAAAGCCTCCTATGACGCTGTTGAGGAACAGGTGTCATTTCAGGCTTCGGGCGGCGAACCTTGGAGGGAGCGAATGGCGAACCACGCGGAAACTTCCGGTTCGCCAATGGCGACAAGCACGAACGGCGAGCACTGGTTCGCCGTCGTGAAGGGCATCCGGCGTCAGTTGCCGGGATCGGTGAAGCCGAGCACCTTGCGCTGCTCGGCCCAGTCGCGCGGGAGCAGATCGTGACGGCCGCGCAGGATCTGCAGATTCAGATGCCGGGGCTGACGCCCGTCGAGAATGGCTTCGACGATGTCGGGCGCCAGCAGCGTGAGCCTCAGCACTTCGGCGACCCAACCCGTTTCCAGCTTCAGGGTCCTGGCCAGATCGGTCACCGTCGCATAGCGACCCTCGTCGATCTGGCGTTTCCAGTAGAACGCCTTGCCGAGCGTCTTGATCATCGGCACGTCGAGGCCACCGGCCATCGCGGCAGCGGATTGAGGCGTCGGCGGGATCAACAGCTTGCGGTTGTGCCGGCGCTTGACCGTCAGCGGAACGAGCGTCACTCGCTGGCCGTCGCTGACGTAGCTGCGGGCGTCGCCTCCCACCTCGACACGGACCACGCGTCTGCGGGGATTGGCGGCTGTATCGTGAGAGTCGTTGTTCATGCCATCGCCTCCTCGATCTCTCCACGGCATTCATCGATCAGCGGATGCGCCCCGATATCGGGCCCAAGGCCGAGCCAGCCGTCTTCGCGCCAGATGATGTCGAGCCCCTGGTCATGCAGTTGCACCCGCTCGATGAGCAGGCGTGTGATGCGCTGCTGCTCGGCGGGGAATAACTGCTCCCACACGGCACCAATGCGTCGCATCGCCACGACCACCTGGGCTTCGTCTAGCGCCGCGCCAGCGGGGTGGCGTTGGCAGGCGCGCCAGGTGCCGATGAGCACTTCCGGCGCCGAGAGTGCGGCGTGGATCTGCGCGAGGACCGCGTTCTCGATCTCGGCGGCCGGCAGATGCCCCACATCCGACGCCCCCGGCGACAGCGTCGCGCCGGCATTGCGGCGCTTGTGCAGGTAGGGCACGTAGTAGCGGTATTGCCGCCCGTTTTTCTTCTTGACGAAGGTGTGCAGCATGCGCTGGCCGTCCGGTGCGAAGAGCAGGCCAGCGAGCAGCGCCGGATGCTTGGCTCGGTGCTCGCGCGGCGCCTGCTTGCGACGTTCGATGAAGGCGTGCGCGGCATCCCACAGATCCTGCGGCACGATGGGTTCATGCTGCCCCTGGAAGCGCTGCCCGTTGTTGGAGAGCTCGCCCAGATAGATCCGGTTGCGCAGCAGCGCGAAGATGTACTGCTGGTCGATGGGGCGCCCCGTCCGGTGGCGTCCGCCCTGCGTGACCCAGGACTTGGTGGTATGTCCCTCGACGGCCAGCTCGCGCACCAGTTGTGCCGCCGACCCGTGCTCGGCATAGCGGCGGAAGATGTCGCGGACCAAGGCCGCCTCGCGTTCGTTGATGACCAGTTTGCGCTCGACGACGTCGTAGCCGAGCGGCGGCATGCCACCCATCCACATGCCCTTGGCCTTGCTGGCGGCGATCTTGTCGCGGATGCGCTCGCCGGTGACCTCGCGCTCGAACTGGGCGAAGGAGAGCAGGATGTTGAGCGTGAGCCGGCCCATCGAGGTCGTGGTGTTGAACTGCTGCGTGACCGAGACGAAGGAAACGCCGTTGCGGTCGAACACCTCCACCAGTTTGGCGAAGTCGGCCAAGCTGCGGGTCAGGCGGTCGATCTTGTAGACGACCACGATGTCCACCATCCCGGCCTCGATGTCGGCCAGCAGCCGGTGCAGCGCGGGCCGGTCTATGTTGCCGCCGGAATAGCCGCCGTCGTCATAGCCGTCGCTGACCGCGATCCAGCCTTCATGGCGTTGGCTGGCGATGTAAGCCAACCCGGCATCGCGCTGCGCCTCGAGGCTGTTGTACTCCTGGTCCAGCCCCTCATCGGTGGACTTGCGGGTATAGACGGCACAGCGCTTCTTCGGCGTGACTGGAATCGGCGTGGGGGTGCTTGGCATTGCTGTCGTTCGTCGCTGCGGTCTCATGCCACGTCCTTCTTCTTGTCGCCAGCCTTCAGGCCAAAGAAGGCCGGCCCAGACCAATGGCAGCCCGTGATGTGACGGGCAATCGCCGATAGGCTCTTGAAGCGCTGTCCGTGGTATTCGAAGTCGCCGGGGCCGCGCACCAGGACGCGATGCTCGACGTCGTCGTAGATGCGCGTGATGACGGTGCCGGGCAGCAGACGATTGCCGTCGCGGCGCAACTGCCGGGGCAGGATGCCTGTCTCGCCGATATCCTCGAGCTTCTTGCGCAGCGATGCCTTCAGGCCGCCGAAGGCGCGCTCCTGGATCTTGTAGGCAAGCCTGCTTTCCAGCCAGGTGCGATGGTGATGATTGGGCCGCTCGTCGAAGTACTCGTCCCACAGTGCCCAGAGGCTGTCCATTGGCAAGTGGGGAAGCTGGGCGATGCGGGCGGCGACCGAGGCCGCGTCGGGCAGGGGGGCGTGTGTTGTCATTGGCGAACTCCTCTTGTGTGATCCGGGTTCGCATTCACGCGCTCCTGGCCGGGAAAGCCAAGGCCAACGGTGTCGCTGTCGTTGCTGGTCTGCGCTTCGGGTTGAGGCGACCCGCGGGCACGCAACCGCAGGAGCGCGGCGGCGAGCAGGTCAGTGATTTCTTGATGCGCGTGCCGAGGCCTGTCGGCGTAGGCGGGAACGGAGGATGGTTCGAGTTCGTGCATGGCAGGCGTTCCTTTGGAAAACGCCCTTCATGCTAGAAACCGAGGGGACTTCGCGTAACGTGATTTAGCGGAGATGCGCGTGCTACATGCTGTGGACCGAGATGGACTGCTAAGCAGTGGCTGCGCCTGCCGTCTGCGTTACCGCAGGCTTCGTGATGCTCAATCCATAAAGCCTTGCCAACTCGTCAAGCATTCTCTGCTTCCTATATTCGATAAACGTCAGATGATCGTTCCACAGGCTGGCGTCGGACTGAGTCCAGGATCTGGGGTCGGCCAATGGGATAAGGTCGTAAGATGCCCAGTACTTGCTACCGTCATCACTTTGAAAGAACTCCCTTGGGTGACGAGCCCGTTTGTAGTTATTGACCTCGGCGGGCATTGGCTGAAAGTTCCATAGGACGTCTACAGCCTGCTGATACGCCTCGTCCGCCCCGTCGAGATTGACCGGGAATATGTGGTCGACTTGCGGCTTGTTTTCGTGAAAGACGTAACTGCGGTGGGGCATCAATACCTTTGTCGCGAGCCAAGGCTGGCTGAGCAACTGGTATTCGTGCAGGTCTCCGGTTCTGTTCTTCTCGACGGCGAGTTGCCGAATCTTTGCAAGCGGAAACCACTGACCACCTTCGGCCGATGCCATAGCCTCGCGAGCAAAGGCATTGACCATCGTCTGAGTATTCCAGTCGCAAAATTGCGAAAGCAGGAAATACTGATGGATCAGTTGTAGTTCTGGTGCCGACAGGGCCCGGATGCGCCATTCATGCCCATGGCGCTTACGTATAGTCAGATAGGCCGCAAGGGGCAGAATCGCCAGCCAGCGGGGCACTATCGATGAATGATTGACATTCAGGAGTCCTCTCAGATAACCGGAAAACAGCTCAACCAGCGGTTCGGCTTCGTTTCGTAAAATGCTCTCGAATGTCCGAATGTCCGCATTTTCCAGACGACTCTCGTCGATGCGGATAGTGTCCTTGGCCAGAAGGTGAAAGAACTGCAACACCGATGTCGACGAGAATTTGATGCCGCTTGCATTCTCGATCTTCTCGGAAAGAGCCCACAGCCGTTCTTCGTAGTCGGAGTACACAGCCTTGATTTTGCCGAGCACAAGCTCTAGCTGGGTCAGTGCCACACCGCCGGTATTCAACCGACGGAACACCTCGTTGACCTCTCCCGGTGTGTCCGCCCTCACTGAGAAGTAAGCGATCGACTTGTGATTGGTGTCGACGAAAATGTCCCACAGCGCTTTCAAGTTTCGACGAACCAGAAGCTTCCTTCGTTGATCGTTTCCCGCTGCGGGCAGAACGCGGTCTTCAAGAGCAATGTATTCGCTTTCGTTGCATCGTAGGCATGACAACTCAGTCATGCGGAGATAGCGCGGCTCACTCGCCGCGTCGGTGTCACGAAACAGGAAGCCGGTTTCGTCCGCCTCTGAAACATCCTGATCGAAGAGCAAATCGAAGTGAAGAACTCGATCATTAAAACGGTGGCGAAGTACCGAATACAGCGTCTGCAAGCGCTGTTGACCGTCGTACACAAGCAGCTTTGCTGCACCCCATAGCCCTACATCAACTTGTTTCGCATATTGCCCGGGCGTGTAGTCACCAATGAAGCGGCGATATGGAACCTTCTGTTCCGTCTCCCATAGCACGATCCCGCCGATCGGATAACGCTTCAGCAGCGAGTCAAGCAGCAAGCAGATATAGGTTTCCGACTCATGACGAGCCCCCCACACATATTGGCGCTGAACTTGAGGGAGATACCACCCTGCATTCGGTGCGTTGATCTTGTCGAGAGCTTCACGGATTGATATACCCGAATACGACATATTTTCCTCCCAATTTCCTCGTGCTCACCGAACAGGGTGCTGGCCCGAGGAGACGAACTGATCGTAGCTGTCGAAACTCTCGCCCTCCTGCCAGGATCGATCCCAGCGGCGGGGTTCGGCGCCTTCGAGCAGGAGCAGCGTGAGAACGCGATCACGCGCGCCGTAGCTGTGCTTGAACTCGCGCAGCTTCATGTATGCCGCTTCCTCGGCGCACCAGATCGATGCCGGCAGTTCGACGCCGTCCCACTCCTGCTCGACGCTGGTGTCGGCGGCCAGCGTTCCGGCAAGGGGTTCTTGCGGGTCTGATAGTCGGCGAATCCTGGCCCGGGTCAGCACGGCGCTCTTGCTACGCCACTCGTATTTCAAGAAGCCGTTGTCCCAGTAGACCAGGATCGCGCGCTGCTCGGTGTACTTGATGAAGCGGATACACAGCGCCTCGAACGAGACCTTGAAGCGCTTGGCGAGCGCGCTGAGACAGTGGAGGTCGACTCGCTGGCCGGTCAGCAGACCGCGCAGCACGTCCCCCGGCATCAGCAGGTTGCTGGCGAAGTCATCGGCATCGCGCTCGATGACGCGCATGGTGTCGACGCCCGAATAGACGCTTTCCTTGTCGCAGTTGAAACGGTTCTGCTGGTTGCGATGCAGGATGAAATGACCCAACTCGTGGGCCACGGTGAAGCGGCGACGTTCGGGACTGGCCTTGCCGTTATAGAAGATGCCCCATTCGGCGGCGTCATCCGGATTGCGGACCAGCATGCCCTCGCAGTTGTCGATGTCCAGCGCCATCGGCGCCTTGATCTCGCGCACGCCCTTGCCATAGGGCGTGCCGGGCAACATTTGCCGCACGACGTCGAGATCGATGGCATCTGGCATGGCCTCCCGATGCCATGCCCGCAGCCACTTCAGAACCGTGGCGGCAGCGGTAAAGCCGTTGAGGGGCGGACTGCTCACTCCTTGGCCCCGCCCTCGTCACGTTTGCCGAACATGAGCTTGAGCGCATCGCGGTAGCGCTGTTTCTCTTCCTCGCTCATACCGGCGTACTCGCGAAAGAACACTACATCTTCGGGGCTGGCCTCCGGCACTTTGGCCATCCCTTCACCCATCAAATCTTCCATCGTCACGCCCAGCACCTTGGCCAGCGCGTGGACCCGTTCGGCCGAAGGGCGTTGCCCTTCCTTCATCTCCAATTCCCAGATGTAGGCCTTCGTGCAGCCGACCGCGTCGGCGACCTGCTGCAGGGTCAACTTCTTCGCCTCGCGCAAGCGTCGCAGGCGTGCTCCAAACGCCGAAGCCATGGCGATGCTCCTGTAGTGGCTATACAGCCAGTGAATGAATCAAGACCGCAAGTATAGCTCCGAGATACATAAAAGCGCCAGATGTTCCCCATTGATTGACAAGCGGAAAAGAGCGGCTCACAATCGCGATGTATCTTGCTACTTTACTATGGCGGGTACGTTGTTCAGTAATCCAGTCGCCGGCCCGCGCACCTGCTCCATCGGTCCGCAGCCTCCGACGCCTCTTCGGAAAGGATCGAAAAGAAGATGAAGAAGACCTTTGTCGACGTGCTGCTCGAACTGCCGGTGGACGGATCGATGCGCACTTTCCTGACGTCCCACGGCCTGCCGGTGGCCGACGACTTTTCCTGGGACGATGCGCCTGAAACCTCGCGGGCCCTGGTGGATGCGGTTCGTACCTGGCCCGACATCGCCGCCCGCGACCGTTTGATCGGCAACCTCATGGCGAGCGTCCAGTTGGCCGACGCAGCCGGGAAGCAGGCGATGTTCCAGGCCGCCGCCGGCGACGGTGCCGCGCTGGTTGGGCTGGTGGCCTGCCAGAGCGACACCCACCGCTCCTTCTGGCTGTACGCCAACCATCCGGCGCTGTTCGAGCGGGCGTGCGAGTTTGACTACGTGGAGCGCCACGGCTCGCAGGCCCAGCAACATGACCTCGGCGTCAAGCGCCAGCCGAACACCTCGGACGCCGCATTGGCCGCTTTGCGCCAAGCCATCTCGGCCTTCTACCAGCGCGAGCTGCAGTGCGGCGACGGCAGCGCGGCGTACCTCGTCGAGCGCAGTCCCGGGGTGTTCCTGCTGACCGTCCATGTCAAGGATCTCGCAATGCTGCGCCTCGAGTTCGAGGGGGCGAACCTTACGCGCCGCGTCGGGAACCCGAACATCCACATGGTGCTGGAGTACGCCGTCGCCACCGGCGTCGTTCGCACCCTTGTGCGCGGCGGCGCCAAGTACCACCAGATGCTCGTCGATGCGTTCGCCGAACACCTGCTGGGTGTCAAGGTGGAGCCGCACCGCATCAAGCCGCCGACGCTGGACCTGTCGGTCCTCAAGCTGGGCTTCGATGTGCCCCAGGCTGTGGCCGATGGCTTCGTGGCGCTGCAGGTGAAGTCGATCTCGGTGCTGAGCCCGGACACCACCCTGAAGCTGGACTGCACGGCGATGGCGTCGAGCGAGCAGCGCTGCGTCACCGAACTGATGCAGGAGAAACTTCCGAACGAAAACCCGCTGGCCCATGGCTGGCTGGTGACAGCCGCGCGCATCAATCTTTACTATCCGCCCGAGCCTGGCAAGGTGCGCGCGAAGGTCATCACGGTCGAGGTGACCCGTCGTGGCCGCCTGAACCTGCACAAGTTCGACGCCGCTCTCCAGGCGCAGTTGGAGAGCTATCTGGTAACGCTCGGCATCCTGCAGCCGGGTCAGACGCTGAATGCGCAGGAGACGCCGCCGGAGTCGGGCCTGGCCGACGCGCAACCAGTCTACGAGGGCTGACCGGTGACGGCGCACGACGCTTGGGGACTGGTGTGCCGCCTGTTCGCGGGCGGCACACCAGTCCTGCGCGCCGCGCTGTCGCCGCGCGCTATCGCCGCCTTGTCTACTCTCGGGCGGGCGGTGAAGGCCACGGCCCTGGATCAGCGCTTTGCCCTATGTCCGTACTGCAACCAGCATCGGGCGCCGGTCTGGGGCGACGGCCGCGGTGGCCGCACCTGCCATTGCCCGGAGTGCGGGCCGGTGGCCGTGGCAGCCGACGACGTCGCCGCGCTGATATTGGACGAGGACTGGCTGCGCCAGAAGCTGCGCCTTGCGCTGGGGATCGAGAGCCGCGACGGCATCGACGATCTCGGCGGGGACGTTTGGCGGTTGGGCGAGGCGCGGCGGGCGCCGGTGTTGCTCGCCCGCGATCTGGCCCGGATCTGGCGCGAGCCGGAATTGCTCGATCGTGTGCGGGT
>OFCW01000180.1_pt1 | contig 23592 bp, 23 predicted proteins | sample 1520951 | NCBI WGS metagenome assembly OFCW01 (sample SAMEA4349680, study PRJEB24078) | microbial mat metagenome | biome: Terrestrial Biome; feature: Habitat; material: Microbial Mat | place: India | collected 2012-06-12 | depth 10 m | reverse complement strand
GTGCAGCGCTTCAGCGGGCGGGAAGCGATGTCCGAACTGTTCCGCTTCGAGGTGGACTGTCTGGCCATGTCGGCACATTACGCGCTGAAGGCCCTGGTCGGTGAAGAAGCCAGCCTGCGCCTGCGCCTGGCCGACGGCGGAACGCGCGCCTTTCACGGCATCGTCACCGCCGTCTGCCGGCTGGGTTCGGACGGAGCGCTGACGCGCTACCGGCTGACGCTCGAACCGTGGCTGCATGCGCTCACACTGCGCCGCGACAGCTACGTATTCCAGGACAAGACGGTGCTCGAGATGATCGAAGAGGTGTTCCGGGACTACCCGCTCGCCCATTACCGGTTCGATGTCGCCGCGCCCCTGCCGAAGCGCTCGGTCGCCATGCAGTATCGAGAGACCGATTACGACTTCGTCGCGCGCCTGCTTGCCGAGGAAGGCTTGAATTTCCATATCCGGCATGACGATCCCGGCGGCTGTCCCGAGCCCGGGAAAAAGCCGGCCCATGCCCGCCACTGCTTCGTCGTTTTCGACGACAACGCGGCGCTCCCGGCATGCGCGCAGCGCCGCATCCGTTATCACCGTGCCGATGCGACCGAGGCGGACGATACGGTGACGCTGTTTGTCCAGGGGCGCCAGGTGCAGTCGAATGCCGTTGCACTGAGCAGCTGGGACTACAAGGCGGCGGCCGCGCACTCGGCGCAAGACCAGGCGGCCATCGACGCGCAGGATGTGCCGCCGCTGGAAATGTACGAAGGCCGGGGCGCCTATCGCTATTCCGATGCCGCTGAAAGCGCGCGCATCGCCCGCGCGCGCGCCGAATCGCTGGCGCTGCAGCACCAGCTTTTCCAAGGCGAGAGTTCGGTCCGTTCCTTTTCCGTCGGCAGCTGGTTCGAGCTGACCGGCCATCCGGCCGGCGCAGCGGCCGAGCAGATCGTGCTCTCCATCGAGCACCGCGGCGCCAACAACCTCCCGGCCCACGACAACGGCCTGCTGACCGGCGACGCCATCGAAGCCGGCACCTACCGCAATCATTTCACCTGCGCGCCGCGCGCCACCCCCATCCGCCCCGTTTACTGGCGGCCGAAACCGAGCGCGGCGGGTCCGCAGGTGGCGCTGGTAGTCGGCGTGGCTGGCGAGGAAATCACCACCGAACGCGATCACCGCATCAGGATTCAGTTCCCGTGGCAACGCGGCACGCGCGCGGCGAATGGCCAGCTCGACCATCCTGCCGGCTCGAACGCGCCCGGCGACGAAACCGCGGGCACCTGGGTGCGCGTGGCCGAAGCGGCTGCCGGCGCGAACTGGGGCAGCAATTTCATCGCCCGTGTCGGGCAGGAAGTGCTGGTCGACTTCATCGACGGCGATATCGATCGTCCCGTCGTGATCGGCCAGCTCTACAACGGCAGCGACACGCCGCCCTACCATGCCGGCGACAACCACCCGGGCGCATTGTCCGGCATCCGTTCGAAGGAATACGGTGCACGCGGCTTCAGCCAGTGGGTGGTCGACGACACGCCGCAGCAGTTGCGCCAGTCGCTGACTTCTTCATATTCCGCCAGCCAGCTGAATGCAGGCTACCTGATCCGGCAAAACGGCAATGCCCGCGGCGCGTTTCGCGGCATGGGATTCGAGCTGATGACCGCTGCATGGAGCACCTTGCGCGCCAAGCGCGGGCTATTCATCTCGACCGCGCAAAAAAACGGCGCGGTCTCCAGCCAGCTCGATACGCAGGAAGCGCAAGGAAGGCTTGCTTCCGCCGCAGAACTGGCGAAGGCCATGGCGGACGCATCGGTGCGACACCGCGCGTTACCGATATCAACGCCGGAAGGCGTGCGCGAGCTGATCAAGACGATTGCCGCCACCGACAAAGCCGACGGCCAGCCGGCGCCCGCCTTCGCGCAGCCGGTGGCGCTGCTCGACAGCCAGGCCGGCATCAACACTGCCACGCCGGCGTCGTCCGTCATGTTCGCCGGCCGGGACCTGACCCTGACCTCCGCTTCGGCGCTACGCATGAGCGCGGGGCAGACGGCATCCATTGCGGTGGCGCGGACAGCATCCCTGTTCACCCATGCCGGCGGCGCGAAAGTGATCGCGGCGAAAGAAGCGGTTTCGGTGCGCGCCCATGCCGGGCCGATGGATATGCTGGCGGATCAGGCGCTGACCGTCACTTCCAGCAACGGCAGCATCAAGGTTCAGGCGAAGCAGGAGATTTTGCTGGCGGCGGGCGGCGGCTATATCCGGCTTGCGGGGGCGAATATCGATATCCATTGCCCGGCTTCATTGACGGTCAAGGGGAGTACTCATGATTTTCTTGGTGCAGGAAATGTATCGGCCATGTTGCCTGCGCTGCCGGACAGCCGGGTGAAGTTGTTCGATGAGGTTTTCGTACTGAAGGATGAAGAGTCAGGAGCGCCCCTTGTCGGTCGGACTTACCGCATCAAGCTGGCAGACGGTAGCTATGAATACGGGCGGACCGACGAAATGGGCCGTACACACACCGTTATGACTCACGCGCCGGAGCGAATTTCGATTGAGCTGTTATAGGACGCGAACAATGGCAGCCCCCAGATTCAAAACAATCGGCGCCTCTATCACCACGCCGGTCGAGAACACAAAGCGCAGGGAATTATTCGTGCAGAGCTCAAAATATAGCCAGACATTGGATTACTCCAATTTCCCAAAACTCTGGCTGCCCTGGAAATCGGCTGCTACGGTAGCCGTGCAATGTGGTCCTATCACCGCTGGCAGCATCGAGCTTACCGCAGATGCAGGCAACCTCGATGCTTTCATGACGCTGCAACCGCAAGCACTAAGCTATTGGCATGCGGTCGCCCCTGTTTGGACAGTTGAGGAAAGCATTGCTGTGGCAGATCTGCCTCGTACAGACGAACAGGAAAGCAACGACGAGGCCGAAACCGACAGCGTTGTCGCACCACCGGTGCCCGCCCCCATTGCCGATCCTTACCTCGTACAGCCAGGCGATACATTAAGCGCCATTGCAAAGCGTGTCGGCAAGGCCGTCGCCGATTTGCAGCGCCTCAATGGCTTGAGCAATCCCAACCGGCTGCAGGCAGGCCAAACCTTGTATCTTTCCGAGGCCAGTGCTTTTAGCGCAAGCGTGCTGTTCCTGGATGCCCTGCGCCATCCGATCGAAAACCTGCCCTACAAGCTGATCGCAGATGGCAAGACCGTGCAAGGCAAAACCGATACTACCGGCACGATTCCGCGCCAGACCACGCGCGATGCGCATTCCAAAATCGAGTTGCTGGCGCAGGATGCACAGGGACAGTGGCGTTCACTTGTCAAAACTGCCTCCGGCTACGGACACAAACTTATTACATTGGTGAGCGGTGCGCTGGTGTTTCCAGGTCAGACTGAACCGCATCCGAAAAGCGCACCGCAAACGCCGCCACTAACGCAAAAGGCAGTCGCTACAAACAATCATGCCCAGGCCCCGCTGCCCGCCCCGCCCCAAGGCGCACCGACAAAGAACAATCCGGCGGTGAAAACGAAAAGGACCAGCGGACCGCATGGGCAAGCAGTGCTGAGAATCGAAGTGGAGATTCCACAAGGCCTGCTGGCAATGTTCGCCAATTACAAGGGCGGGGAAATCACCGAAGCGGACTGGGAAAAGACAGCCAAATACCTGGACTGCGAAACCGCGGTACTCAAGGCTTTCGCCGAAGTGGAAAGCGGTGGCCGTTCATCGTTCTGGCGTCTTAACAAGGGAGATGGCGCGCAGATTCCCGCCATCCTATACGAGCGACACTACTTCAGCGATATCACAAAGAAAAAATTCGACAAGACGCATCCAGATCTATCCTGGCCTACTGGGTACCGGCAAAAGAAGCGCCTGGGCGAAAGCGACAACAAAATGTTTAGCGGAAAAGTGGAAACCGGCGATATCTACAGTGATTACGCCAGCGCGTATCTGCGGCTAATTAATGCGTTTCGACTTGATGCGGCAGCCGCGCTTCAGTCCTGCTCTTGGGGCAAGTTCCAGATCATGGGACAAAACTTCTCGCTCTGCGGTACACGGGATGTCAATACATTCGTCGAAAAAATGTGTACTTCAGAATTTGAGCAGATCAAGCTCCTCGCTGAATTCATCCGCAAAAAACCACGCGCATGGAAAAACGTGAAGAACAAGACGCTGGGCAAGGAGATTTCGTTGTGGGACGCCGTTAAGACCAAGAACTGGGCAGCCATCGCATTTAACTACAATGGCCCAGGTTACAAAACTTACGATTACGACACTAAACTAAAAAAAGCCTATGAAAAACACCACCCGAAAAACGGTTGAACTTCTGCTGGCCATTACACTATTGATCTGCGCAATGGTTTCATCCAACCTTGTACGCGGAGAAGTCCGATTCTCCAAGGATTGGGGGCCTGACTTCTTGCCGGATGGCCGCCTCGTCCCGGAGGATCAAGATGAGAGCAAAAAGATGAAAAAAGCCGCAAAAGCTGCCGCGCAGGTCCGTAACGCAACCCCAGGAACACAAGGCGAGGCAGAGCTCGATCTCGGCTACAAACTCTTTATCGACGGCATCAAGTACTATCTGCAACCCGCCCTCTTCATGATAAAGAGTCGACCGAATGAGGTATGCACACCCGCACACTTCGATAATGTACCGACGTACCAGTGCGTGGAAGGCCAGCGCGAGACTGTCGGCTGTCATCTCTTCTTCTTAGATGGCAACTTCACAGAAGCAGGCTTCCATTCGATCAAGATCCACGAACCCTATCTTCATTTTTGCAATGCCGTGCCGGCAGTCGGTGTTGCCAGCAAAGGCCGCAACGAGTTGCTGGTCACGGTGCAGTACTTCCCCATCGACCGCAAAGCGGCAAGCAAGGTCAACGAAATCGGTTCCGGCTGGAACCGCATGACTGTGCTGCTGCGGGTGAAGACCGTGAATGGCAAGATCGTAGTCGAACAGGACGATTCATGCCTTGGCAATCCGAACAAGATAGATACCATACCGGATGCGCGTAAAGCATTAGCTCGTTGCAGCACAGGCGCTCAGGCAACCGGATACAAAGCAGCACAAATGGCATCCGGACATCCTGTAAAGCGAGCCATCGAAGTACCTGCCGAAGTGCGGCGATTCGTGCCTGCAGGCAGCGATCCAATTGCACTTGAGGCGGCGGACCTCGATGGAAACAGCAGTCAGGACTATGTTCTTGTTACCGAGGAACGGGCGTCACAGGAAGAAGGAGAATCGGCCGGCAATCGTACGCTCTGGATTCTGCTGAGAGGTTTGGATGGCCGGCTGGCGCTCGCACAAAGCAATGCGCGCGCAATATTCGCCGCGGACACGGGCGGGATGATGGGCGACCCGTTTGTCGGCGTGACGGCGTCATCAAAGAGCTTCGAGATCGAACACTATGGCGGCAGCGCGTGGCGCTGGAACACGTCATACCGGTTCAACTATTCGAAACGCGACAATACCTGGCAACTGGTCCAGGCTCGGCACGAAACCTTCCACGCTTCTGATGCAAACAACAGCAAAGTCACAGTTCAGACGCCACCAAAGCATTTCGGCAAGATCGATATTGCCGACTTTGATCCCGAGCACTATCTCGGCATCGGGTCGAGATAACCGCTCCATTGCGCCGAGTCCGCTCAAGCAATGCCACTTCCGCACCGCAGCATAGAATATTTGCAATATCAATTTGTTAATCAATTTATATTACAAATCATGTAACAAATTGAAACGGTGTTAATATCCTCCAACCTTAAAACTGAGAAATTCCACTAATTTGTTGCCCGTATTTAGCTTTACTGCCACATCCCCCCGTCAAGCCACCTGCACCTGAATGGTTCGTGCGCCAGGGGGATAGACATGATTGTCGTACTTGATCTGTTTATGCCTGGAGTCTGGAGCCATGGATCACATCCCTTTTGCCAAGGTATCGATTGAGGAAGCGAAAGCCAGCCTGCAGACCGGCGGAGCGCAGACGCGCGTTCAGCCGCAGGTAAGCACGCGCTGGGAAACACGACGCAAGCCGCAGCAGGCGATCGTGCAGGACCTGGAGACGCAGACCTTCAAATGGCTCGCGACCTTGCCGAAGGAAACCCGGCCGACCGCCCTTGCGGTGAAATTTCCGCGCATCGCGAACAGGCTCGCCGAAGTGTGGAAGCGCCCCTTGCAATGCGAACGCTATCTGGATGACTTGATGATCGACCGGCGCGGCGGGCGTCAGGGCTTTCCGTCCGATGTAGCGGCCGATATCGCCAAGCTCAAGGTGCACTTCCTGTCGACCAGCAGCACGGTGCGCTTCGACGTGTGGGGCGAGCGGATCTGATCGCCCGCGGCATTCATCGCTTGCCCGCTTTCTTCAAGCGATACGTCAGCCCCTCCACGATATCCTGGTATCCGTGATTGCGGGCGAAATCGATCGCGGTCATGCCGAGCGCGTTTTTCAGCGTCGCGTCGGCGCCTTCGTCGAGCAGCAGTTTCACGGTGTAGATATGCCCGCCCCTGGCAGCCATCATGATGGGCGTGGTCTTGTTGGGCGACTCGGCATCGATATAGGCCGACTTGTCCAGCAATAGCTGCACGATTTCATTGCTGCCGGCCGCGGCGGCATAATGCAGCGCGGTCCAGCCGGGGCGGTTGACCTCGGCGCCTTTTTCCAGCAGGGCTTCGACCGCCGGTTTGTTCGACTTGTAGCTGGCGATCATCAGCGCATTGTCGCCGTTCCTGGCCTTTGCCTCGATATCGACGCCGTCCGCGCTCAGCAGCAGCCTGAATACCTTCATCGATCCTTCGCGCAGCGCCAGGATCAGCCCGGTGTCGTTGCGCTCGGGTTCGACGATGTTCGGGTCGAGTCCGCGCGCCAGGAGCGACTTGACTGTCGCTTCGTCATCCGCTTTCACCGCAATGAAAAAGTCCTCGTAGGCGCCGGCCCATGCCAGCGACGGCAGCCATGCACAGCCCGCGATGGCGCCGAGCAGCGCACGCCGCCGTCCGGATTCGCGGCAGCCCCCTGACAGTGTGACGTTCGACATAGGTATTTCAGCGCGCGATCCTGAACAGGTTGAAGAAGTTGTCCGTCGTCTGGCGGGCGACCTGTTCGAGCGGCACCTCTTTCAGCGCCGCCAGGAATTCCGCCACATGCCGCACGAACCCGGGCTCGTTCATCTTGCCGCGGAACGGCACCGGCGCAAGATACGGCGAATCGGTTTCGATCAGCATGCGCTCCAGCGGCACGGCGCGCGCCACCGCCTGCAGCTCCCTGGCGTTCTTGAAGGTGACGATGCCGGAGAACGAGATGTAAAAGCCCATCCCCATCGCCGCCTCGGCGACGGCCAGCGACTCGGTAAAGCAGTGCATCACGCCGCCGGCGCCGCCGGCGTGCGTGCCCGCGCCCTCTTCGCGCATGATGCGGATGGTGTCTTCGGATGCGGAGCGGGTATGGATGATGAGCGGCTTGCCGGTTTCGCGGGAGGCCCGGATATGGTTGCGAAAGCGTGCGCGCTGCCACTCCAGGTCGCCTTCCAGCCGGTAGTAATCGAGGCCGGTTTCGCCGATGGCGACGATCTTCGGATGCTGCGACAGGCGCACCAGCTCTTCGACGGTCGGCTCCGGGGTTTCTTCGTAATCGGGATGGACGCCGACCGACGCGTAGACATTCGGATATTTCTCCGCGAGATCGCGCACACGCGGGAAATCGGGCAGATCGACCGACACGCACAGCGCATGGCTGACCTGGTTTTCGGCCATCTTGCCGAAAATTTCAGGCAGGCGGGCGTGCAGTTCGGGGAAGTCGATGTGGCAATGGGAATCGATAAACATCCGCCTATTTTACGACGGCGGGCGATTCCGGGTCGTGCCAGGCCGCGGTTGCGCTCAGGCCACGCGCTTGCCGACGATGACCAGGTCGCGCTCCACGCCGTCCAGCGTGGCAACGCGCGGCATGTGCGCCCAGCGTTCGAAACCGAACGCCTCGAACAGCTTCAGGCTCGGCGTGTTATGGCCGAAGATGAAACCCAGCAGCGTGTGCACGCCGATGCTCGGCGCGAAATCGATCGCCTGTTGCAGGAAATACCGCCCCAGGCCCCTGCCGCGCGCATCTTCATGGATATAGATCGACAGTTCCGCCGTACCGGAATAGGCGGGGCGTCCGTAGAAATTCGAATACGACAGCCAGCCGATCACCCGCCCCTCTTCCTCCGCCACCCACAGCGGGCGCTTCTCCGGCGTATGTTCGGCAAACCACGCATGGCGCGACTCGACCGTGACCGGCTCGGTGTCGGCCGTTACCTGGCGCGATGGAACGGTGCTGTTGTAGATGGCGACAATGGCAGGCAGGTCGTCAGGGCGGGCGAGGCGGTGTGAAAACGGCATGTTGTCGAAGCGTCGTTACAGGGTATGGGTGGCGCGCGACGAGCGCAGCGCCGCACCGAGCAGCTCCTCGATGCGCGCCTTGACGCGCTGGCCGCTCTCGTCGGACGAGAAGTGCACGCCGACGCCCTGCGCCTTGTTGTTGTTTGCGCCGGGCGGCGTGACCCAGGCGATCTTGCCGGCGATCGGATACTTGGTCGGATCGTCCATCAGGGTCAGGATCAGGTAGATTTCGTCGCCGATCTTGTAGCGCTTGTTGGTCGGCACGAAAATCCCGCCGTTGGTCAGGAACGGCATGTAGGCGGCGTACAGCGCCGCCTTTTCCTTGATCGGCAGCGACAGTACGGAAGGACGGGCAAGCGCCGGATTGGCGCCGGAGGCGGTTGCGGGATTCGCGGTAGGTTCGGCCATGACTGTCCTTTCACGCTCACGCGGCAAAAAGAGTGGAATAACTGAGCAGCATGTCTTCGATGAAAAGCCGCGCCGACAACGGATGTTCGGCGATCGCGCGCCGCTCGTTGAGCGCCTTCAGCGCGCGCAGCAGGCCGGTCACCTCGGCCTGCCCGGCCAATGCCGCCAATTCCTTCTGATAGCGCGGATAATACCGGATTCTGCCGGAAAGTTTGAGCGAAAACACGTCGTACAGCCAGCGCTGCAACCACGCGACCAGCTCGGTCACCGGCACTTTCTGCAGCCGCTCCGCGCCTTTCAGCGCGCCGTCGATGCCGGGCCTGGCCAGCAGCTGCAGGAATTCGTCCATCGTTTCGCGCGCGCCCGATTCGGCCGCGGCATAGGCGGCAAGCGGCGCCCCGCCCTGCTCGGCCAGCCAGACATCCGCATCCTGGACGCCCTGTTCGCGCAGCCAGGCCAGCGCCTGACCGGCCGAGGGCATGGCGAGCACGAACTTGCGGCAGCGCGACAGGATGGTCGGCAGCAGGCGGTCCAGGCTGTTGGACACCAGCAGGAACATGGTGTGCGGCGGCGGCTCCTCCAGGGTCTTGAGCAAGGCATTGGCCGCGGCCGTGTTGAGCGCTTCGGCCGGGTACAGCAGGACCACGCGCATGCCCTGGCGGTGGGTCGAGATGTTCATGAAATCGGCCAGTGCGCGGATCTGGTCGATCTTGATTTCCCTGGACGGCGTCTTGCTCGCCTTGCCGGACTTCTTCCCCTCGCCCGCCTCGGTGCCATCCTCGGAGTCGGCGGGCTCATCCTCCAGCGCCTCCGGCCGCACGCGCCGGTAATCAGGATGGTTGTACTGCCTGAACCAGCCGCAGGAATCGCAGGCGCCGCATGCGCGGCCGTCGGCGAACGGCGCCTGGCACAGCAGGGATTGCGCGAAGCCTTCGGCGAACGCGGTCTTTCCTATGCCTTCCGGTCCATGGAACAGGATGGCGTGCGGCAGCCGCTGCCTGAGCTGCTGCAATTGCTGCCACGGCGTGCTTTGCCAGGGATACAAGGCGTCGGTCATGTGCATTTTCAGAGGTTACGGACGAGGCGCGCGAGTTCCTCCCGGATCGCGGGAATGCTGCGGGTCGAATCGATGACACGGAAGCGCTGCGGGAATTCGGCCGCGCGGCGCAGGTACTCGCGGCGCGTGGCATCGAAAAAGTCCGCCTTTTCGCGCTCGAACTTGTCCGGCTCGCGCGCCGCGTCGAGCCGCGCACGGGCGACGTCCAGCGGCACGTCGAACAGCAATGTCAGGTCCGGTTGCAGATGCGGGTGCACCCATTGTTCCAGCACCGCCAGCTTGTCCCGCGCCAGCTTGCGGCCGCCGCCCTGGTAGGCGAAGCTGGCGTCGGTGAAGCGGTCGGAAATCACCCAGTCGCCGCGCGCCAGCGCCGGCTCGATCACTTGCGCGAGATGTTCGCGGCGCGCCGCGAACATCAGCAATGCTTCCGTTTCCAGGTGCATTTTCTCGTGCAGCAGCAGTTCGCGCAGCTTTTCCCCCAGCGGCGTGCCGCCCGGTTCGCGCGTCACCACCACCTGCCTGCCCTGGGCACGCAACAGTTCGGCGACAAACGCGATATGGGTCGACTTGCCGGCGCCGTCGATGCCCTCGAAAGTGATAAATTTACCAACAGTCATCGATTTTGTTCTAGTTTTGGATTCCCGGCATTATCGCTGGTATTTGTTCACCGCGCGGTTGTGATCGTCGAGGTTGTTATTGAATTCGCTGGTGCCGTTACCGCGCGAGACGAAATACAGCACATCGGACTTGGCCGGATTGAGCGCCGCCGCCAGCGAGGCGGCCCCCGGCAGGGCAATCGGCGTGGGCGGCAGGCCCGGCCGGGTGTACGTGTTGTAAGGCGTGTCCGTGGTCAGGTCGCGCTTGCGTATATTCCCCTGAAATTTCTCGCCCATGCCGTAGATGACGGTCGGATCGGTCTGCAGCAGCATGCCGTGCTTCAGGCGGTTGACGAAAACGGCAGCGACCAGCGGGCGCTCGGACGCCGCCCCGGTTTCCTTTTCGACAATCGAGGCCATGATCAGCGCCTCGTACGGCGACTTGTACGGCACCGACGGATCGCGCCGCGCCCATTCGTCGTTCAGGTGCTTGAGCATCAGCGCATGCGCCTGCTTGTAGATCTGCAGGTCGCTCGCGCCTTTGGCGAACAGGTAGGTATCGGGGAAAAACAACCCTTCCGGCGCCTTGAAATCGCCGGTGATCTTTTGCAGCAGCTCCTTGTCGGACAGTCCCGTGGTATCGTGCCGCAAGGCCGGATGGGCGGCGATCGCCTGCCGCATTTGCTTGAAGGTCCAGCCTTCGATGATCGCCAGCGACTCTTGCGCGAATTCTCCGCGCACGAGCTGGTTGATGAGCGCCAGCGGCGTGGTGCCCGGCTTTAGTTCATAATTGCCGGCCTTTAGCTTGCCGCCCTTGCCGGTAAGGCGCGCCAGCAGTTCCAGCAAGGTCGGATCGACCGGGATGCCCGCTGCCGCGATCTGCTGCGCGCTGCTGCGCACGCCGCTACCGGCCTTGATCGAGAAATCGATCGGTGCATGTTCGTTATCGATGATCGGCTGATGCGACCAGAAGGCCATCACGGCGGCAAAAAACAGCGCGACGGCGACCAGGCTGATGAGAAATTTTCTTAGCAAAACAGTGCCCTACATAAATTCCAATAGCGTCCGGCGGGCGGCCGCCGGCAGACGCATTTTTCAGACGTCACTATAATCAAGCCATGACGATATTGGCTACAGATTCCTGACACTTATGACTGAAATGATGAGCGCATGGTTGCAATTCCTGGCTGCGCAGGGCGCGCAGATCGACGCCGGCACACAACGGGTTACCGGATTCGCCCGGCCGCTGACGCCGGATCAGCTGGCGCAAGGCTATCTTTCCCCCCTGACGGACCTCGGCCTGATCGCGGTCACCGGCGAGGACGGGCCGCATTTCCTGCACAATCAGCTGACCAATGACGTCGAACACCTGGGCCAGGCGGAGGCGCGCCTGGCTGGCTATTGCTCGCCGAAAGGCCGGCTGCTCGCCACCTTCCTGATGTGGAAGGCGGGCGACGCCATCATGCTGCAACTGCCGCGGCAAATCCAAGCGACGGTGCAAAAACGCCTGCAGATGTACGTGCTGCGCGCCAAGGCCAAGCTGCACGACGCGAGCGACGATTGCGTCGTGCTCGGCGTCGGCGGGCAGGCCGCCGGCGAAGCGCTGGAGAAGTGGTTTCCCCGTCTGCCGCAGACGCCTTATGCCAAGGTCGACGGCGACGCCGGGACGCTGATCCGTGCCGCCGATGCCTTCGGCGCGGCGCGCTATGAATGGATTGCCGCGCGCGCCATGGCGGAAAAAGTCTGGAGCGAGCTGGCCGCCGCGCTGCCGCCGGTCGGCACGCAGGCATGGCGGCTGGGCGATATCCATGCCGGCGTCCCCCTGGTCATGCAAGCGACGCAGGAGCAGTTCGTGCCGCAGATGATCAATTTCGAACTGATCGGCGGCGTCAATTTCAAGAAGGGCTGCTACCCCGGCCAGGAGATCGTGGCGCGCAGCCAGTACCTGGGAAAACTGAAGCGCCGCATGATGCTCGCTTCGGTTGAGGCGGAGGCCGCCGCGGGAATGGAAGTCTATTCGGCCGCGGACCCGCAGCAGCCGTGCGGCATGGTGGTCAATGCGGAGCGCAATCCGCACGGCGGCTCCGACTGCCTGGTCGAACTGAAGACGGCGGCGGTGGACGACGGCGCCATCCACCTCGGCGCGGCCGGCGGCCCCGCGCTCGCATTCCGGCCCTTGCCCTACGCCCTTCCCGACGCCGGCGTGTAATCCCGCAGATATCCCGCAGATGGATTTGTACATTTACTATCGCGTGCCCAGCGCGCACGCCGAGCTGTTGCGTGCGCGAGCGGCATCCATGCAACGATGCCTATCCCAAGAATATGGTATCGTCACCGGACTCAAGCGACGCCCGCAGGAAAAGGACGGTCGGCAGACCTGGATGGAAATCTATCAAGATATTCCCGACGGCTTTGAAGCTGCCCTTGAGCGCGCCGTCGCGCAGGCAGGACTGGCCGGTCTGATCGACGGCCAGCGTAATACCGAATACTTTTTGGATGTTCCTACATGTGCTTGATCGTTTTCGCCTGGCAGGTCGTTCCCGGCATGCCATTGCTCGCCGCCGCCAACCGCGATGAGTTTTACGAGCGTCCGGCGGCGCCGGCCGGCTGGTGGAGCGATCATCCGCAGGTGTACGCCGGACGCGACCTGCAGGGCGGCGGCACCTGGATGGGCATCACGCGCAACGGCCGTTTTGCGGCCGTCACCAATGTGCGCGCGCCGGACGAGAAGCGTCCCGGCGCCCCGTCGCGCGGCAAGCTGGTGGCGGATTATCTGACCGGCCAGGCAGCGCCGGAACAGTACGTCGAACAGGTCGCGGAGCTGGCGCACCGTTACAACGGCTTCAACCTGCTGGTCGGCAGCGCGGCAAAGATGATCTGGTTTTCCAACGCCGGCAAGGACGATCCGCGCAACGGCAAGCCGCTGGCGCCGGGCATCTACGGCTTGTCCAACGGATTGCTCGACTCGCCCTGGCCGAAGGTGGTGCGCAGCAAGGCGCAGTTCGGCAGCCTGCTGTGCCAGGGCGCGCCGGAGGATGCCTATTTCGAAATGCTGACCGATACCACGCGTGCGTCGGATTGCCGCCTGCCGCGCACCGGCGTCAGCCTGGAATGGGAGCGCGTGCTGTCGGCGGTGTGCATCGAATCGCCGCAATACGGCACGCGCGCCTCGACCGTGGTCCAGCTATACGCCGACAATACCGCGCGGCTGCAGGAACGGCCGATTCGCTAAAAGCCGTCATGAGGCGGCGAAGTCGCAGCGCATGCCGATATGCGGAATGCCCGCTTCCATGAACTCGTCGCCCTCGCGCCTGAATCCATAGCGCTGATAAAACGGCGCGGCGTGCGTCTGCGCATTGAGCAGCACGCAGCGGTCGCCGCGCCGTTTCGCTTCGCGCATCAGCGCTTCCAGCACCAGCCCGCCGATGCCCTGGCCGCGCAGGCTCTTGCGCACGGCCATGCGGCCGATATGCCCGTCCGGCAGCAGGCGGCCGGTAGCCACCGCCTGGCCCGCATCGTCGTAGACCACGGCATGCAGGCAGGCGGCATCCATGCCATCCCATTCCAGGTCGAGCGGGACATTCTGTTCAAGCACGAACACTTCGTAACGCACCGCGCGCGCGCCGGATTGCTGGGTATCCCAGTCGCCGAGCGTCAGACGATAGCTCATGATGCCGCCGGCGCGATTTTCTCGAAGCGGGCCAGCACCGCGCGCCACTCTTCCGGCAGGGCGACACCCTTGCGCAGCGCCGTATCCGCGTACACGTAGACCAGCTCGCCCGATATCAGAGGCTGGTCGCCGCGGTGGATCTCCAGCGCGAAACGGACCGAGGTGCGGCCGAATCCGGCGCAGCGCACCCCGATGTCGAGCACGTCGTCGAAGCGCGCCGGCGCCTGGTACTCGATGGTGGCCTTGCGCGCGAACAGCTCGCGGCCTTCCCCGGCCTGCTGCAATACGCTGGGCAGGCCGGTGGCGCGCCAGTATTCGGTGAACGCCACGTCGAAGTAAGTCAGGTAGTGGCCGTTGAACACGATGCCCTGCATGTCCACTTCGGCCCAGCGCACCCGCAGGGAGTGGAAAAAGGAAAAATCTTCGCGTGCCATGGTGGTATTGGTAACGGTTGACCGGCAATTATCACCGATCCGGGTAAATGTCGTCCCCTACTCGGCAAGGAAACCGCGTAGCAGCCGGTCGATGCGCTCCGGCTGCTCGTGTATCACCCAGTGCGAACCTTCCGGTATGCGCTCCACCTTCAGGTCGTCGACGAAATCCCCGAGACCGTCCGCCAACGTCTTGGGCAGCGCGATGTCGCTCTCGCCCCAGATCACGCGGGTCGGCACCTTCACGCGGAACTCGGCCGGGTTGAGCCGCAGGTTGATCGGCCCCGGATGATCGTCCGTCGGCGGATGCAAGGGAGAAGCGCGGTAATAGTTGACGCCGCCGGTCAGGCCCCGCGACCAGCATGCGTGGTACTTCGCCCGTACCTCGGCGGTAAACCACGGCGTCGGCGAGCGCCCCATTCCGTTCAACAAGCCCTCCAGCCGCGCGAACTCGTTTGCCGCCAGCGCCTGCTCCGATCCCTCGGCGCGCAACCAGTTCATGTATTCGCTGGCCGCTCTTTGCGACGGGTCATTCGCCAGCGCCTGCATGAACAGGTAGGGATGCGGGGAATTCACGATGACCAGCTTGTGCAACAGCTGCGGCAGCGCGATCGCCAGGCTCCAGGCAATCGCACCGCCCCAGTCGTGCGCGACCAGCACGAACTTCTCGTAGCCCAGATGCGCAACCAGCAGGCGCAGGTCGTCGACGATGTGCCTGGCCTTGTAGGCGCCGACGTCGGCCGGCATGTCGGACAGGTTGAAGCCGCGCAAGTCCGGGGCGACGGCGAAATGATCGCGCCCGAACTCCCGCAGCTGGGCCTCCCACTCGTACCAGAACTCCGGGAACCCGTGCACGAACAGGATCAGCGGCCGGCCCTTCTCGCCGGCGCTGGCGTAATGCAGGCGCATGCCGTTGGGCAGCGATGCGAACTGCCCGGTCTGTATCGTTGCTGCCATGTTTCTCCTCCTTGTTGAAGAAAACGGCGCCGGCTTATTTCACATTCATCTTCGCCTGCAGCATCTCGCGCACCTGCGGCGCCGCGGCAAACGGATCGCTCGGATTGCGCTGCAGGAGGATGTCTTCCATCCGGGTCTGCACATTGCCCAGCGCATGCGGATGCGAATAGATGTAGAACTGCTCGTTGCGGATGGCGTCGAAGGTGCGCTCGGCCACTTGCGCCGCGGTCACCTTGCCGGAAGAGACCGCCTTCTCGGATACCGCCTGCGCCGCGACCTGGCTTGCGGTCGGCCCGCCTTCCGGCCTGACGTCATCCGGGCGGTTGCGGTGCGACTGGCTGATCCCGGTCGGCACGAAGTAGGGGCACAGCACGGAGGCGCCGACCGGCGCCTTGATCAGCTTCAGGTCCTGGTACAGGGTTTCCGACAGCGCCACCACCGCATGCTTCGACACGTTGTAGATGCCCATGTTCGGCGCATTCAGCAGGCCGGCCATCGATGCGGTGTTGACGATATGGCCCTGGTAGCCGGCTTCCCTCTTCGCGCATTCCAGCATCAGCGGCGTGAAGATGCGCACGCCGTGAATCACGCCCCACAGGTTCACGCCCAGCACCCATTCCCAATCGGCCACCGAGTTTTCCCACACCAGGCCGCCGGAACCGACGCCGGCATTGTTGAACACCAGGTGCACCGCGCCGAACCTGTCCATCGCCGCGTCGGCCAGCGCCTGCACCTGTTCGCCCTTGCGCACGTCGCAGCGCAGCGCCAGCACCTGCGCGCCCTGCGCCTCCAGTTCGGCCCGGGTCTTGTCGAGCGCGTCCTGCTGCACGTCGGCCAGCACCAGCTTCATGCCGAGGCGCGCGCCGATGTTGGCGAACTCGCGTCCGAAACCGCTGGCGCCGCCGGTGATGACGGCCACCTTGTCTTGAAAGTCTTTCATGCCTGTCTCCTGGTTAGTTTTTTTTCAGCTGGAATCCGACACGCGGGAAATGCACGACCACCGTGCCCGCCAGCGGATCGGTGCGCCGCACCGCCAGCTCGTTGTCGGTGGATACGACGAGCTCGCCTTCGACCGGATCGATGCCGTAATCGGTCGGCATGATGGCGACACGATCGCCCAATGCGACGCCATGGAAGTCGACGAACGGCAGCTGCGCCGTGTCGGCCGGGCGGCTGTTGCGCGCGACTTCCAGCGCATATTCCGCGCTCGCCTTGTCGAACTGGTGATGCCCGAATGCCGCCATGCGCCTCGCCCATTCCTTGAGCTTCGGCGCGGCATCCAGCACACCGGCGACCGCCGGGGCGGATTGCAGGAACCAGACCGAGTGATAGACCGAAAAATCCGCGATGCTCGGCTGCGCGCCGAGCAGATAGGGCTTGCCGTCGGCGAGCATGTCCTCCAGCCGGCGCAGATATTCGGCAAGACTGCCGGTCGCCTCCGGCAGGGACATGCGCGGCAGGTTGCCGCGAAACGCGGCGCGGTCCGCGCCGAAGGCCTTGATCTGCTCCGGCGTCAGGTTGCCGAGCGCGCTCTGCATGCCGGCCGGCTGGAACAGGTGCGTGATCATGGTCCAGAACAGCGTCGAATCGGCCCATTGCGCCAGGGTGCGCGCCAGCCCCGCACTGTGCTCCTGATACAGCGGTGGCGAGGGCGCCAGGCGCTCCAGCACGTCGGCGATCAGCGCCGTGTCGCAATAGATGTCGGCGCCGATCTGCATCACCGGCGTGCGGCGATAGCCGCCGGTGAGCGCCGTCAGGTTCGGCTTGGGCATGATGGCCGGGATGATCACCGACTTCCAAGCGAGCTGCTTGAAACCGAACATCAGCCTGACCTTTTCCGAGAACGGCGAATTCGGATAATGGTGAAAAATTATCTCCGTCATGTCTCCTCCGCGTCCGCCCGTCACACCAGCTTGACCAGCTGCTTGCCGAAATTCCTGCCCTTGAGCAGGCCGATGAAGGCGTCGGGCGCGGATGCCAGACCCTGTGCGATCGATTCGCGGAACTTCAGCTTGCCGGTGGCGACCAGTGTCCCCAGCTCCGTCAAGCCTTGCGGCCACAAATCCATGTGCTCGGACACGATGAAGCCGCGCATGGTCAGGCGCATGGTCAAAAACGCGCGCACGTTATTGATCGGCATCGGCTGGCCGTCATAGCCGGCAATCAGGCCGCACAGCGCGATGCGCCCGAACGGATTCATGCGCGCCAGGCAGGCGTCGAAGCCTTCGCCGCCGACATTCTCGAATACCGCGTCGATGCCGTCCGGCGTGGCCCTGGCGAGGTCGGCAGCGAGATTGCCCGCCTTGTAATCGATGCAGGCGTCGAAGCCCAGCTCGTTGACCACGTAGTCGCACTTTTCCTTGCCGCCGGCAATGCCGACCGCGCGGCAGCCGCGCAGTTTCGCCAGCTGGCCGACCACGCTGCCGACCGCGCCGCTGGCGGCCGACACCACGATGGTTTCGCCCTGCTTCGGCTGCATGATCTGTGTCAGGCCATACCAGGCGGTCATGCCGGGCATGCCGACCGCGCCCAGATACGCCGACAGCGGGATATGCGTGGTGTCGAGCTTGCGCAGCATGCTGCCGTCGGATATGCCCATTTCGGACCAGCCGAGCATGCCCTGCACCTTGTCGCCCACCGCGAATTTCGGATTCTTCGATTCGACCACCTCGCCGACGGTGCCGCCGATCATGGTCTCGCCGATCGGCTGCGGCGCGGCGTAGCTTTTCACGTCTTCCATGCGCATGCGCATGTAAGGGTCGAGCGACAGGTAATGGTTGCGGATCAGGATTTCGCCGTCTTTCAGCGCCGGCACCGGCACTTCTTCGAGACGGAAATTTTCAGGTACCACCTGCCCCTGCGGGCGGGAGGCAAGGACGATGCGTTTGTATGTGGTCATGAAGTACTCGCTGTTCGTATTGTTTGATGGCTCCGCCGGAGCCGGCTGATTGACTACGCCTGATCCAGCTTCTTGCCGGCGTCGAGGCGCTTCAGGTACTTGAAGGTGCCCATCGCTTTCGCCACCAGCTTGTCGCCGTTCCAGATCTCGCCTTCGCAGAAGCACATCGTCGTCGAACGGTGGAACGCCTTGCCCTTCGCGACGATGCGCCCGCCCGGCTTGCCGCCGGGCTGCAGGAAGCTGGTCTTCATCTCGATCGTGACGCCGCCGCGCGCATCGGGGTCGAGCGAGCGTCCGGCCATCGACATCACCACGTCGAGCAGGGTCATGATCACGCCGCCGTGCGTGACCTGCCAGCTGTTCATGTGGCGATGCTGCAGGTCGAGCTCGACCTGCGCCTCGCCATTGCCCATGCCGAGGAAGTCGACGCCGAGATCGTGCAGGAACGGGATCTCGACCGGAAACGGCTGCGGCTTCGAGGTATCCATCAGTGGACCGCCGACACGCCGCCGTCGACCGCCAGGATCTGGCCGGTGATGTGCTTGGAGGCGTCGGAGGCGAACAGCAGCGCCGCGCCCTTCAGGTCCTCGTCGTCGCCGATGCGCTGCAGCGGCGCGCGCTTCGCGAGGTTGTCGGCGCCGAAGTTCTCCAGCACGCCCTTGGTCATCTTGGACGGGAAGAAGCCCGGCGCCAGCGCGTTGACGGTGATGCCGTAGCGGCCCCATTCGCCGGCCAGCGTGCGGGTGAAGTTGACCACCGCGCCCTTGGAGGTGTTGTACGCCACGGTCTGCATGCTGCCAGGGCCGTTGCCGGACAGGCCGGCGATGGACGCGACATTGATGATGCGGCCGTATTTGCGCGGAATCATCGACTGCTTGCCGACCGCCTGCGACAGCAGGAAGATGCTGCGGACGTTCAGGTTCATCACCTTGTCCCAGGCTTCAAGCGGATAGTCTTCGGCCGGCGCGCCCCAGGTGGCGCCGGCATTGTTGACCAGGATGTCGATGTGGCCGAGGCGCTTGATCGCCTCTTCCACCAGCGGTTCGACGGCGGATTCCTGCGACAGGTCGGCGGCGATCGCGGATGCCTCGATGCCGCGCTCCTTCAGGTGCGCGACCGCTTCATCGAGGTCGGACTGCTTGCGCGAAGTGAGCACGAGTTTGGCGCCCTGCTCGCCCAGCGCTTCTGCGATCTGCAGGCCAAGGCCGCGCGAGCCGCCGGTGACCAATGCGGTTTTTCCGGTCAGGTCGAATAACTGTTTGGTAGTGCGCATGTCGTCTCCTTGTTTCGTTGATGTCGTTAGAACCACGCGTCCTGCATGTCCAGCGTGGTGGTGTCGATGCTCTCCAGCAGATCGAGCTGCGGCTGCACTTTCGGCAGCTCCCACTTGAAGAAGTAGGCGCAGGCCTGCAGCTTGCCCTTGTAGAAATCGGCGTCGTGCCCGTCCTTGCCGGCGGCAAGCAACGCCTGTTCGAGCCAGATCCAGGCGACCACCGCATGGCCGAAGGCTTCCAGGTAGACCGAGGCGTTGGCCAGCGTCTTGTTCAGGTCGCCGGCTGCGTACAGCGCCTGCGTCACGGCGGCAATGCGTTGCAGCACCGCGCCGAGCGACTTCGCATAAGCGGCCAGTTGCGGCACTTCCAGCGCGCGGGCGATGGTCTTCTGCACTTCCGCGCCCAGCGCCTTGAAGGCGGCGCCGTTCTGCATCGTGACCTTGCGTCCCAACAGGTCCAGGCCCTGGATGCCATGCGTGCCCTCGTGGATCGGATTGAGGCGGTTGTCGCGGTAGAACTGCTCGACGTTGTACTCGCGGGTATAACCGTAGCCGCCATGCACCTGGATCGCCAGGCTGTTCGCTTCCAGGCACCACTGCGACGGCCAGGACTTGGCGATCGGGGTCAGGATGTCGAGCAGCAGCGTCGCGTGCCGTCGCGCTTCCTCCGATTCGGCGGTGCGCTCCTCGTCGACCAGGCGCGCGCAGTACAGGTTGAGCGCCAAGCCACCCTCGACATAGGACTTCTGCGCCAGCAGCATGCGCTTGACGTCGGTGTGCCGGATGATCGGAATCTGCGGCTGGGCCGGGTCCTTCGCCTGCGGATGACGGCCCTGCGGGCGCTCGCGCGCATAGTCGAGCGCATGCAGGTAGCCGGTGTAGCCCAGCATGACCGCGCCGAGGCCGACACCGATGCGTGCCTCGTTCATCATGTGGAACATGTTGGCCAGCCCCTTGTGCGGCTCGCCGACCAGATAGCCGATCGCGCCGGCCTTGCCTTGCGGCTTGAACTTGCCTTCGCCGAAGTTCAACAGACAGTTGGTGGTGCCGCGATAGCCCATCTTGTGGTTCAGGCCGGCCAGCACCACGTCGTTGCGCTCGCCCAGCGAGCCGTCGGGATTGACCAGCTTCTTCGGCACGATGAACAGCGAGATGCCCTTCACGCCCGGAATCAGCTTGCCGTTCTCGTCCGGGATCTTGGCCAGCACCAGGTGCACGATGTTTTCCGACAGCTCGTGCTCGCCGGCGGAAATCCACATCTTGTTGCCCTTGATGCGGTAGGTGCCGTCCGGCTGCGGCTCGGCGCGCGTGACGATGTCCGACAGGGAGGACCCAGCCTGCGGCTCGGACAGGCACATGGTGCCGAAGAAGCGCCCGCTCATCATCGGCTTGACGAAGGTGTCGATCTGCTCGGGCGTTCCGCACTTGAGCAGCGTATTGGCGTTGCCGATGGTGAGGAAGGGATAGGCCGAGGTGCCGACGTTGGCACCCTTGAAGTAGGCAAAGCCGGCCTTTTCGATCAGGCACGGCAGCTGCATGCCGCCGAAGTTATAGTCCTGCCCGGCGGCCATCAGGCCGGCGTCGCAGAACGCTTTCAATGCGGTTTTCACTTCCGGGATGATGTGCACCGTCTCGCCGTCGAAATGCGGCTCCTGCTGGTCGTTCTTCTTGTTGTGCGGCGCGAACAATTCGGTGGCGATCCGCTCGCAGGTATCCATCGCGGCATTGAAGGTTTCGCGCGAGTGGTCGGCATAGCGCGCGCGCTTCGTCAGCGCTTCGGCGTCAAGCCATTCATACAGCAGGAATTCGAGGTCGCGGCGGGAAAGGATTTTCGATTGCATGGTGAGTCTCCGCGCGCGCAGGCGATGCGCCGCACGCGCCAATGAACGGTTTCAGGTAGCGGACAAACGTCCAATGCAACCGTGGGCGCCGAAGCGCCCACGTTTTACTTGTTAAACGACCTCGAACAGGCCGGCAGCGCCTTGTCCGCCGCCGATGCACATGGTGACGACGACATACTTGACGCCGCGGCGCTTGCCCTCGATCAGCGCATGGCCGGTGAGGCGCGCGCCCGACACGCCGTACGGATGGCCGACCGCGATCGCGCCGCCGTTGACGTTCAGGCGGTCCATCGGGATGCCCAGCTTGTCGGCGCAATACAGCACCTGCACCGCGAACGCCTCGTTCAGCTCCCACAGGCCGATGTCTTCCACCTTCAGTCCGGCCTTCTTCAGCAGCTTCGGAACCGCGAACACCGGACCGATGCCCATTTCGTCCGGCTCGCATCCGGCGACCGCGAAGCCGCGGAAGATGCCGAGCGGCTGCAGGCCCTTGGCCTCGGCGACCTTGCTGTTCATGACGATGGCGACCGATGCGCCGTCGGAGAACTGACTGGCGTTACCCGCCGAGATCACGCCGCCGGGGATCGCGGTGCGGATCTTGGACACGCCTTCCAGCGTGGTGTCCGGGCGAATGCCTTCGTCGGCGGAAATCGTCACTTCCCGCGTGAGCAGCATGCCGCTTTCCTTGTCGGCCACGCCCATCACGGTGGTCATCGGCACGATTTCGTCGTTGAACTTGCCGGCGGCTTGGGCGGCGGCGGCGCGCAGCTGGCTCTGCACGCCGTATTCGTCCTGGCGCTCCTTGCCGATGTTGTAGCGCTTGGCGACATTCTCGGCGGTCTGCAGCATCGGCCAGTAGATTTCCGGCTTGTTCTGCTTGAGCCAGGGCTCCATGATCATGTGCTTGTTCATTTCGTTCTGCACGCAGGAGATCGACTCGACGCCGCCGGCGGCGTAAATGTCGCCTTCGCCGGCGATGATGCGCTGCGCCGCGGTGGCGATGGTCTGCAGGCCGGAGGAGCAGAAACGGTTGATGGTCATGCCGGCGGTGCTCACCGGGCAGCCGGCGCGCAGCGCGATCTGGCGCGCGATGTTGCTGCCGGTGGCGCCTTCCGGCGTGGCGCAGCCCATGATGACGTCTTCCACTTCGCCGGCGTCGATCCTGGCGCGTTCGATCGCCGCCTTCAGCACATGGCCGCCCAGGGTGGCGCCGTGGGTCATGTTGAATGCGCCTTTCCAGGATTTGGCCAGGCCGGTGCGGGCGGTGGATACGATGACGGCATCAGTCATTTGGTGCTCCTTGTCTTGAATGGTTTTTTGGATCGGCTGTTGTAAAGCCCGGGCGCTGCGCCCCGGGTAATGCGACGGCACCAGAATAGCATATTTTTAGCACGATCGTTCGCAAATTTTCGAAGTCGGAAAACCGCCTGCGAACGGCATTGCCGCGCGAAAATTCAGTTCCACGCTGTAAGGTTTTGTAAGTTTCAAGCAAGCGTGACGTAAGGTTCGCGTCGCACACTCGGCTTGTGCCAGAAATGGGCATGCAGTTCTGCACATCATATCTATACCTATCAAGGAGACAAGCATGGCGACAGTACAAGCAGCGTCGCGCGGAATCACGGCCGAAGAGCGGAAAGTCATTTTCGCTTCCTCGCTGGGCACCGTGTTCGAATGGTACGACTTCTATCTATACGGCTCGCTGGCCGCGATCATCGCAAAGCAGTTCTTTGCCGGCACCGACCCGACCACCGCCTTCATTTTCGCCCTGCTGGCGTTTGCTGCGGGCTTCATCGTGCGCCCGTTCGGCGCGCTGGTGTTCGGCCGCCTGGGCGACATGATCGGCCGCAAGTACACCTTCCTGGTCACCATCCTGATCATGGGCCTGTCGACCTTCGTGGTCGGCCTGCTGCCGAACTATGCGTCGATCGGCATCGCGGCGCCGATCATCCTGATCACGCTGCGCATCCTGCAGGGCCTGGCGCTGGGCGGCGAGTACGGCGGCGCGGCGACCTATGTGGCCGAGCACGCGCCGCATGACAAGCGCGGCGCCTTCACCGCCTGGATCCAGACCACCGCGACCCTGGGCCTGTTCCTGTCGCTGCTGGTGATCCT
>OFCW01000179.1_pt1 | contig 23662 bp, 21 predicted proteins | sample 1520951 | NCBI WGS metagenome assembly OFCW01 (sample SAMEA4349680, study PRJEB24078) | microbial mat metagenome | biome: Terrestrial Biome; feature: Habitat; material: Microbial Mat | place: India | collected 2012-06-12 | depth 10 m | reverse complement strand
TGACGCCCAGCACCTCGTCGCGCCAGGGGCCACGTTTCAGGTAGTCCGGCAGCCAGGCGCGCAGCACGCCCCTGCCTTGATGCAATCCCGGTTCGCCGCCACCGGAAGAGCCCTTGCCGGTGATCACCAGCAGGCAGCGTTTTTGCTGGGCGATGCAATCGCGGATCAGGCGGCTGAGGGCACGCTCGGCATTGGCCAGGGTCAGGCCGTGCAGGTCGATGCGCGCCTCGATGGGCAATTCGCCGCGCTGGAAACGCTGCTTCAGGCGCTTGTCCATCTGCGGTGGCGGTCTGTCGGCATGCCGCCCATGGCTCAGCGGTGCCTTCTGCCGCGCCTCGGCCTTGGCCATGGCCGCATCGACGTGATGGCCTTTCAGAACGCCCACCGCATCCTGGGCCCTGCCATGACAGATGTGCAGGTGCGCAATCCACGTTATCGCGAGGTGGCCAATCAGATGTTGCAGGCCTGAACCAGTACACTCATTCGTGCTCTCCATTAAAAGCGGGTGAAGTGCGCTTCATCCGGTGCATCGGCTCCAGCCGTCACATGGCTGCCGTTCGCTTTCGCGGCGTTCTTCCTGAGCGCATTCACCTTGTGGGCTTTTGCTGCGACGACAACCGGCGCACCTTGGTCATGCCGCAGTTTGAAGAACGACATCAGCTGCTGCAGTTGCTCGGCCTGGCTGCTCATCTCCTCGGCGGTGGCCGCCAGCTCTTCCGAGCTCGACGCATTCTGCTGCGTGGTCTGGGAGAGCTGCCCGACCGCCGCGTTGATCTGGCCCACGCCCGACGACTGCTCTTCCGAGGCCGCCGTGATTTCCTGCACCAGGTCGGACGTCTTCTTAATGTTCGGCACCATCTCGTCGAGCAGCTTGCCCGCCTTTTCCGCCAGCGCCACGCTGTTGGTCGCCACTTCGCCGATCTCCTGCGCCGCCACCTGGCTGCGCTCGGCCAGCTTGCGCACCTCGGCCGCCACCACCGCGAAGCCCTTGCCGTGCTCGCCGGCGCGCGCCGCCTCGATCGCCGCATTCAGCGCCAGCAAGTTGGTCTGGTACGCAATGTCGTCGATGATGGAAATCTTCTTGGCGATCTGGTTCATCGCCGATACCGTTTCCTTCACCGCCTCGCCGCCTTCGGCCGCCTCTTTCGCTGCCTTGGTGGCCATGCCGTCGGTGACTTTCGCGTTTTCGGTGTTCTGCGAAATGGAAGCGGTCATCTGCTCGATCGAGGCGCTGGTTTCTTCCACGCCGGCAGCCTGTTCGCTGGCCGCCTGCGACAGCGACTGCGCGGTGGCGCTCACCTCTTCCGAGGCGCTGGCCAGGGCGTGCGCGCCGCTGTTGACTTCGATGACCACCTGCGACAGCTTGTCGATCATCTTCTGCATCGACTGCAGCATTTTTCCTGCCTCGTCCTTGGCGGTCTCCCCGATGTTTACCGTCAGATCGCCATCGGCAAGACGTTCGGTAACCGCCACTGCCTGCTGCAAGGGGCGAATGATGCCGCGCGCGATGAACAAGCCCAGTACGATCAGAAGGGCCAGTGCGATCGCAGACGTCGTGTACATCAGCGTGACAGCGCGCGCGGAAGATTCCTCGGCTATCTTGACGGCTTCCTCGCCGATCTTGATGTTGATCGTGATCAGCTTGTCCAGGTCATTTTCAGCCGCCGCGAACTTGGCGCGCATGTCGAGAAGTGCTTGGTGTAATTCCTGGAACAGCGCGGTCTTCCTGGCTTGGACGGAAGTGCGCATGATCTCCGCTGCGATGTCGTCCACTTTGCGGTCAGCCGCCTTCCAGGTGTCCCAATTATTCAGGAACTGTTTCCACACCAGCGCTTCCTCCGCCGTCTGCGGCAGGGGCTCATACATCTTCCAACCGCGCTCGACCCGCTTCCAGGCATCCTGCTTTCTCTTGAGCTGGTTTTCGATTTCACCGTGTTCCTCCGGATGCGACGCCAGGGCATCCATGGCGCGGTCGGCCGAGCGCAATGCGGTCTGCCCTTCGTTGATCAATTCCAGCCCCAGCACCGACGGCAGCCGATTCTTCCCGAGTTCGTCGAGCATTTCGCCGTCTTTCTTCAATCCCATGAAAGAGATCGCCGTTACCAAGAGTAGCGCAAAAGTGCCGACTATGAGTAACAAAGTAATTTTTGCTTTGACTGTCAAGTTTGAAAACATGATTTCTTCCGGTTGTAGATTTGTTGTTATCGATGCCTCATGCCGCCAGCTGGCGTGCCGTCACTTCTTCGATCTGATTGAACAGCGCCGGCACATCGAGGATGAGCGCCACTTCGCCGCTGCCGAGGATGGAGGAGCCGCTGATGCACTTGACCTGGTTGAACATTTTCCCGAGCGGCTTGATGACGGTCTGGAATTCGCCGAGCAGGTTGTCGACCACCAGCCCGGCCTTGCGGCCCGCGTAGCGCACCACCACGATGCTCTGGCGCCGCCCCGCCGCGCCCTCCACCTCGAACAGTTCGCGCAGCCGGATGAAGGGCAGCACCTCGCCGCGCAGGTTGGTGTAGTCGTGGCCCGGCTCGCAGGAGAACTCGACGCATTCCTCGATCATGTCCAGCGGCACGACGAAGATGGTCTTGCCGAGCCCGACCAGGAAGCCGTCGATGATGGCCAGCGTCAGCGGCAGGCGCACCGTCACCGTGGTGCCGGCGCCTTCCTCGCTCTTGATGTCGACGCTGCCGCGCAGCGCGACGATGTTGCGCTTGACCACATCCATGCCGACGCCGCGCCCGGACAGGTTGGTGACCTGGTCGGCGGTGGAAAAGCCCGGCTCGAAGATGAGCGCATAGATCTCGCTGTCGGACAGCGTCCTGCCCGGCTCGACCAGGCCGCGCTCGATCGCCTTGGCCATGATCTTGTCGCGCTTCAGTCCCCCGCCGTCGTCGCTGACTTCGATGACGATGCTGCCCGAGTCGTGGTAGGCGTTGAGCCTGACCGTGCCGCGCGCCGGCTTGCCGCGCGCGGCGCGCACCTCGGCCGGCTCGATGCCGTGGTCGATCGCGTTGCGCACCAGGTGCGTGAGCGGATCGGCGATCTTTTCCACCACCGTCTTGTCGAGCTCGGTATCCTCGCCGGACACCACCAGCCCGATGTCCTTGCCGATCTCGCGCGAGACGTCGTGCACCACGCGCTGGAAGCGGTTGAAGGTCGCCCCGATCTTCACCATGCGCAGCTGCAGCGCGGAGTCGCGCACTTCCTCCACCAGGCCCGACAGCGTCGAAGTGGCCTCCTGCAGCTCGGCGACCTGCGCCCGGCGCGCGATCAGGTTGGCCGAGGCGCCGGCGATGATCAGCTCGCCGATCAGGTTGATCAGGTGGTCGAGCTTGTCGGCGTCGACCCGGATCGAGCGGTTTTCCTGCGCCTTCGATTCGCTCACCTGCTTCTGCTTGGCCAGCGCCGCTTCCACCACGCCCGGCTGCACCGCGCGCTGCTCGACCAGGATGGCGCCGATCGGCGGCGCCTTGGCTGCGGCATGCAATGCCGCTTCGGATTGCGCGTTCAGCGCCGTATCCAGCTCGTGCGCGGTGACGCTGCCGCAGCGCACCAGGATCTCGCCCAGGCGTGCCTTTTCCTCGGGCAGCGCCTGGATCAGCCGCACGTATTCCGAGATGCGGCTGTGGGGCGGCAGGATGCTGATGCGGCAGTCGTCGCGCACGAATTCGAACACGTTGTCGATGGCCGCCTTGTCGGCGTCGCTGTCGAACGCGATCTCGAAGCCGAGGTAGCAGGACTCCGGATCGATCGCCTCCAGCGCCGGCACGGCGTCGGGCAGCGTGACGATGCCGACGATGGTGCCGAGCCTGGCGAGATAGCGCAGGAAGGACAGCGGGTCCATGCCGTTGCGCAGCACGTCGGCGCCGAAGCGCAGCGAGATGTGCCAGTGGTCGTTGCTGCCGCCCAGGCTCTCGATGCGCTCGACGGTGGCGGCGTCCGGTTCCGGCACGGTGGCCGGCAGCACGTTCTTCGGCGTGCCGCCGGCCAGGTAGCCGCGCAATTGTTCGGCCAGCGGCGCGCCGCGCTGCGCCATCGCCGCGTTCGCTTCCAGCCGCCCGGCCTCCACCTCGCCGATCAGGCCGCCGATATGGTCGCAGCAGGCCAGCAGCAGCGCGACCAGCTGGTCGTCAATGCCGAGCTTGCCGTCGCGCAGGCGGTCGAGCACGCTTTCCAGCACGTGCGTGAATTCGACGATATGGTCCAGGCCGAACAGGCCGGACGAGCCCTTGATGGTGTGCGCGGCGCGGAAGATGGCATGGATCATTTCGCCCTTCTCCTGCGCGGCCTCCACGGCGAGCAGGGCGCCTTCCATGTCCTCCAGCAGCTCGCGGCTTTCGGCGATGAAGGTCTGCAGTGCGTCGTCAAGATTCATCGTCGGCTCCCTTTCAATTGGAATGCGATGCCGCCTGCGGCGCCATCACCAGCGGGTCGCCGAACCAGCCGCCGATATCGAGCAGCTCGAACGCCTCGACCACCGCGTCGCTGTGCGCCACCAGGCGCAGCTCCTTGCCGGCGGCCTGCGCCGACTTCTTGGCGGCGATCAAGAGCTGGATGCCGGCGGCATCGATCTCGCCGACCGCCGACAGGTCGATTTCCAGCGCCTCGCCCTGCCGCAGCGCCGAGGCCAGGGTCTGCTTCAGCTCGGCCGCCTGATAGATCGTCATCTCGCCTTCGATGCGCAACGGATGCAAAGGGCGAGCGCCGTCCTTACGCTCTGTTTCAGCGTTCATGGTGTACTCCGAAAAGGGGGGAAAGAGAGTTAGGGCAGTACCAGCTTCTGCACCGCGTTGAGCAGCAGGTCCGGCTTGAACGGCTTGACCACCCAGGCCTTGGCGCCGGCCGCCTGGCCCTGGCGTTTTTTCGCTTCCTCGGATTCGGTGGTGAGCATGATGACCGGCGTGAACTTGTAGGCCGGCATCTGCTTGAGCGTGCTGACGAAGGTGATGCCGTCCATCTTCGGCATGTTGACGTCGCTGATGATCAGGTGGACTTTCTGTCCGGTCAGTTTGGCGAGCGCATCGGTGCCGTCGCAGCCTTCCAGCACATCGTAGCCGGCGCCTTTCAGGGCGATTCCGACCACCTGCCGCAGCGACGCGGAATCGTCAACGATCATGATTGTTTTTGCCATGAATCCCTCTAAAAGAACGTGATTTCGCTTTCCTGTGTTTTCACTGCCTTGTGGCCGCCATGCACGGCGCGTTCCTCGGCCATCGCATAGGTGTCCGCCAATTCCGCCAGCAGCTCTTTCGCATCGAGCGGCTGCAGCGCGCCTTCCTGTTCGAACCTGCGGCTGTTTTGCCGCAGGAATTCGGGCAGGCGCTCGATGTTGTGCTTGATGTGGCTCATGATCTGCCAGACGCGGTCCTGGAACTGCAGCTGGACCAGCGCCTCGCCCACTTCCGCCTTGATGCCGATGCTTTCTTCCTTGAGCAGGTTGGCGGAATGCACCAGCGCGTCGGTGACTTTGCGGAACTCCCCCAGCACCGCGTCGATGGTGGCCTCGGACGCCGCCATCGCGCTTTCCTCCTGCCGCATCGACTGCTCGGCCGCTTCGCAGGTGGCGATGATGGCGTCGCTGATCAGGCCGACCTTTTCGGTGATGCGCCGTCCGGTTTCGCCGGACTGGTTGGACAGCATGCGCACTTCCTTGGCGACCACCGCAAAGCCGCGCCCCATCTCGCCGGCGCGCGATGCCTCGATGGCGGCGTTCAGCGCGAGCAGGTTGGTCTGCGAGGCGATCTGCGCGACTTCCGCCGCCATGCCCTTGAGTTCGGTGATGAATTGTTCGAGCCCGTGGATTTTTTCCAGCATCGCGGCCTTGCTGGCGGTGACCGCCTTGAGCGACGCGATCACCTCGGCCAGTTCCTTCTCGCTCGATGCGAACACCGCGACCAGGCCGGAGTGGCGGTCTTCCACCGACTCGGTGGCGCTGCTGGAGGCGCGCACCGCCTGGTCGAGCTTGTCGACGATGCCGGAAAAGCGCTGGGTCAGCGACGAGATCGCGCGCTCCATCTGCGACATCGACGATTCGATATGACCGCTCCAGACGGGCGCCAGCGCCTCGCCGAACCGCTGGCGGCCGGCGATGTAGTTTTCGATGGTGTGTCGAAAACGCGCGCGGTCCGCGGCCGCGCGCAGCCCGAGCACGATGCCGCCGGCGGCCAGCGCCACGGCAGACAGCGCGCCGCCCCAGGACAGCCCGCCAAAGCCAAGCACCGCGAGACCGCCCGCAATGCCGAGGGCGGCCGGCGCCATCGCCTGGCTGTATGTACGATCAGGGCCACTCATCGCCCTGTCCTCCTGTTATCAAACGCCGTCATCGCCGCCGCAATCCTGCGGCGACACCAACAAGTTAATGCTTCATGCCACCCAACACTTCGCAACCGTTGTTCGGCTTTGTTGTTGCAGGCAGCCTCAGCGTTCTTGTAACCGGATGTAATTTTTCTCGTTTCCGCGAGGAAATAATATTAGCAGCGCCGGACGCTTCCGCCCTAGGGATTTTTTACTGACTGTCTCTATTTTTGATCACAAGCAATTTTTGCAATGGCAGCTGATTGACCGGATTTCAACGATGTTTGCAGCAGTTCCCATATTTATGGGAGCGAAGATGCTGCCGGTGTTGCCGGTGTTGCTTTACTCGCCACGGCTGTTCATCATGCCGGTTTAACCCGGCACGGCTTTTGTGCCGCATATCCTCAACGATACTTTTCATTACATGAATCAGAAGACAGCACCCGAGACACTGGTTTCCTGGAGCGGCGGCAAGGACTCCTGCCTGGCACTGTGGCGTGCGCGGCAGGCGGGCATGACGATCCGCCGGCTGATCACCGCGATGGACGAAGCCGGCGGCGATTCGCGTTCGCACGGCGTGCCGCCGCCACTGCTGCAGGCGCAAGCCGATGCGCTCGGCGCCGAGATGCGTTTCTACCCAACGTCGTGGGGCAATTACGAAGAGCGCTTCATCGCCACGCTGAACGAAGCGCGGCGCGACGGCATCACGCATGCGGTATTCGGCGACATCGATCTGGCGCCGCATCGCGCATGGGAAGAGAAAGTGTGCGCGCAGGCCGGCATCGTTCCCTGCCTGCCGCTGTGGAACGAGCCGCGCCGCACGCTGGTCGACGAGTTCCTCGCGCTCGGCTTCAAGGCGGTGGTGGTCTGCGTAAACGGCAACTATCTCGGCGCGGAATTCGTCGGCCGCGACTTCGATGAGGCGTTTCTCGCCGACCTGCCGGCGCATGTCGATGCCTGCGGCGAGAATGGCGAATTCCATACCTTCGTGTATGACGGGCCGGCGTTCGCGCAGCCGGTCGCGTTTCGCCGCGCCGACAAGTGGTCCTGCCGCATTGACGCGCCGCTCACGCCAGCCACCTATTTTTTCCAGCGGCTGGCGGCGGCATGAGGGTTGCGGCGCCCGCCAGCCCGATCGGACGATTGCTGAGATAATTACCGCATTGCAATGTCTGTGCTGCGGCGCCGTGCGCCGCGCTTCTCGCCTCTCCGCCCGATCACATGAATATTGGAATGCTTTACGCCGCTGCCGCTTACGCAGCATGGGGCCTGTTCCCCGTTTACTTCAAGGCGCTGCAATCGGTCGCGCCGACGGAAATCCTGATGCACCGCATGCTGTGGTCGCTGCTGTTTCTGGCCGCGATCATCGCCTGGCGCCGCCAATGGGCGTGGCTGGGCGAGGTGATGCGCCGGCCGAAAGTGCTGGCCGGCTTCGCGGCGAGCGCGCTGCTGTTGTCCAGCAACTGGTTCATCTACATCTGGGCGGTCAACGACGGCCGCGTGGTCGACGCCAGCCTCGGCTACTTCATCAACCCGCTGTTCAACGTGCTGCTCGGCTTTCTGCTCCTGCGCGAGCGGCTGCGCCCGGTGCAATGGACCGCGGTGGCGCTGGCGGCGGCCGGCGTGGCCTGGCTGACCTGGCAAGGCGGACAGTTGCCGTGGGTGGCGCTGACGCTGGCCGTCACCTTCGGCCTGTACGGGCTGCTGCGCAAGACCGCCGCGCTCGGCGCGCTGGAAGGGCTGGCGCTGGAAACGCTGCTGCTGTTTCCGCTGGCGCTGGCTTACCTGGTCGTGCTGACCGTGCAGGGTCGCAACGGCTTTGCGCACGCGCCGCTGCCGTTGCAGCTGCTGCTGGCGGCGGCCGGCCCGATCACCGCCATTCCGCTGTTGCTGTTTGCCGCCGGCGCGCGCCGCATTCCGCTGTCGGTGCTCGGCCTCTTGCAGTACATCGGCCCGACGCTGCAGCTGCTGCTCGGCGTCTGGCTGTACCACGAGCCGTTCGGCGGCGCCCGCCTGTTCGGCTTCGCGCTGATCTGGGGCGCGCTGGCGGTGTATTCGCTGGAAGGCGTCTGGCGCGCCTGGGCACGTTAGATTTCGGCCTGACTGCACCGTCGATTCCGGACGCTTTGCCTGCGGCACTGCGTTTTGCTTCTCCCTGCCATGGCCCCCGCCATGACAGAGGGAACCTCAGGAAAAAGAGAGGCTGTGCGGCCAGCATGCGGCCGCTTTCAGGGCAAGCCGGCAGGCCGCTGCCGCCCCACCGGTCGTTTGCGCTGCATCAAATGCAGCTCTCCCGCGCGCACCACAATGAAGTGCGGGCGCATTCGCCAGCGCCAATTTCTTGTAGGAGGCATCATCATGTTCGATGCCGGCAATCACATCATCCACGTGGTCAACGGCCGCCTGGCTCCCGACTCCACCACCCGCGCCGCCGACGTGCGCCGCATCGTCGCGCAAGCGCTGGAAACGCAAGCCTCATCCGGCATTGTGCTGCACTTCCACGGCGGCCTGGTGCCGCAGGCGCAGGCGCGCCATGTGGCGCAGGAAAGCCTGTATCCGCTGTACGCGCAGCGGGCCCATGCGTATCCGATCTTTTTTGTCTGGGAATCCGGGTTTTTCGATACCGTGCGCAACAACCTGCAGGATATCGCGCGTGAAAGCCTGTTCCAGGAATTCGTCAAGAAAGCGGCGGAATGGCTGTTGAAGTCGCTGCCGGCCGGCATCGGCTTCAAGGGTGGCAGCGGAGCGAGCGTCAATGAAGCCAAGCTGCGCCAGGACTTCGATGACTGGTTCAATGGCCGGCGCGCCAGCCCGCCGGAGCAGCTGGAACGCGCGCCCGGCGTCACCTCGGCTGCCACCGCAGCCAAAGCCAAGGGCGCGGCGATCGACGAACAGACGCTGGAAGCCAATATCACCGAAAGCATCGAAGGCGACCCGCAGTTCCAGGACGCAGTGCAGGCCGTCTACAACGGCTTGTATCCGGCCGGACAGGAACGCCCGGCTACGCGCGGCATCGGCACGCAAGCGGCCGAAAATTCGCTCATCAGCAAAGAGGCCGCCGACCGCCTGTTCGAAAAGCAGACCGCCACGACCAAGGGCTTCGGTCCGATCAGTTGGCTGAAGATCGCCAAGTCAGTGGGCGCCATCGTGATCCGCAGCGTGCAGCGCTTCCGCCAGGGGCGCGATCACGGCATGTATACGACCGCGGTGGAAGAAACCTTGCGCGAGTTGTATGTCGACAAACTGGGCCGCTCGGTCTGGTGGAATGCGATGAAGAAGGATACTGCCGATGCCTTCCAGGATGGGCCCAACTACGGCGGCACGGTATTCCTGTATGAACTGAAGTCGCAGCTGCAAAACAAGCCGGCGCCGAAAATCACGCTGGTCGGCCACAGCGCGGGGGCGGTATACGTTTGCAATTTCCTGGCGGCGGCCAGGCATTGGCTGCCGGATCTGCGGTTCGACGTGATCTTCGAAGCGCCGGCGACGACCCACACCCTGCTGGCCGATACTGCCAGAAACTGCGGCACGCAAATCCGCAACTTCCGGCAGTTCGGCATGAGCGACGCGCTGGAGGCGGACGATGTGCTGGTTCCGATCATCTACATCAACTCCCTGCTGTACTTCGTGTCGGGGCTGCTGGAGGACAGGCCGGACGAACCGCTGGCCGGCATGGCACGCTTCCTGACGGAACGGGAAATCTACGAAACCGGGACCTTCCCGGATATCGAAGCCTGCCGGCAGTTCTACGCGCGCTTTGCCGACAGCCTGGTCTGGTCGCCCAGCCACGCCGGAGAGGGCCGCAACTGCGAGGCCCGGCACCATGGCGACTTCGACGACCGCGATGCGCCGACCATGGACAGCGTCCGGCACATCCTGCAACAGGGTTTTGCTCATCCATAACCAGCAGGGCGATCGGGTAAAGCCCTACTCTCGAACGCCGTGGCCCAGAACGATTACGCGATCCTGGTCGGCATCAGCCGCTACGCGGACCGTATGCTGCACCCGCTGGACGGCCCGGTGCGCGATGTCGGGCTGATATATAACTGGCTGGTTTCCCCGCGCTACTGCGCGGTCCCGCCCGACAACATCCGGCGCATCGTGTCCGACGAATCCGTCCAGCTCCCGGGCCCGGACCGGGAGCTGCCGCCGGTCCTCCAGGATTTCCTCGACATCTTCCTCGGCATCGTGCTCAAGCCGGATCGAAGCGGCTACCACTACCGCGCCGACGGCCGGCTGTACCTCTACCTGTCCGGCCACGGCTTCTGCGAAAAGAGCAAGCGCGAAGCGCATGCCGCGCTGTACGTCGCCAATGCCGACCGCTATGTGCCATGGAATATCTACGGCAGCTGGTTTGCGTGGTGGGCCAAGGATCAGGGCCTGTTCGGCGAAATCGTGCTGATCATGGACTGCTGCCGCGATGCCGAACTGGCCAAGCAGCCGGTGGTGCCGCCGCTGCTCAAGCCGCTCGACGTCGGCACCGGGCGCGACAGCCGCCTATTCGAACTGTATGCCGCGCCGCGCGGCGGCAAGGCGCAGGAACGGCCGATCCCGTCGCGCGACAACGAGATTCACGGCCTGCTGACCTGGGCCTTCCTGGATGCGATCGAGCATGCCGAACCGGGCAAGACCGAGGTGCCCACCGGCGCGCTCAAGGATTACCTGGAGCAGCGCTGGAGCGACATCTGCGGCGAGGTGCCGGCCGATCCGCCGGAAATCGTCCCGCCGTCCAACGGGGAAATCGTCTTCAAGCGCACCGGCTCGGCCGACCTGGTGCAGCGCTTCAAGCTCAATGCGCTGAGCGCGGGCGGTTCGTTCAAGATCATCGGCCCGTCTCTTGCCGAGGTGGCGCAGGTCACGCTCGACGCCGAACAGGCCAGCGTCGCCTGGGCCGACGGCCGCATCGAACATGTCGCGATTCGCGACCGTGCGATCGACATCCCGTTTCCGGCGACGTTCTACCTGGCTGTGGCGGCCACGCCCGGCGGCATCATCGATCGCAATTTCCAGGCGGGAGGCCCGGATGTCGAACTGTGACGTCACCGTGCAAGTCGCGGACGATCTCGGAAAGGTGGAGATCGTGGACGGCGCCTTCCGCGTCGTCGCCTCCGGCTTCGGCAGCCTGCGGCATGCGCTGGCGCCCGGCCTGTACAAGGCGCGCGCAAGCGCGGGCGGCGCGCATAACGAAACGCTGTTCGCCGTCGAGCGCGCATCCAGTGCACTCGTCATTCCTCTGGATGCGCCGCGTTTTGCCACACCGGTCCCGCTGGCCAATACGGCAGCCAGCCCGCCCTACCAGCAGCAGGCGGTGACCGATGCCACGGCCGGGCCCGGCGCGGACCAGGGGCTGGGGCAAGGCGGCGGGCTGCTGCTATGCGTGCGCGATCCCTCCGATGCCCACCTGCGCCAGCAGCAGGCGACTTCCGACAGGCAGGACAATTACCGGCGCTCGTTCGACGGCTTCAGGCTGTTCAGCGCCGACGACAATCTCCTGCTGGACATCGACAGCGCGGCATGGCGCGATCCGGCGCACGGCATGCTGCTCCTGCATCTCGAACTGCGCCCCGATTACTACATCCTCAGTTACAAGCCGCAAGGAATGGAGGCGGTCGACATCCCGCTGCCGGTGTTCAAGGGCTGGCGCAGCCAGCTCTTCCTGTGCATCGATCTGCCGCGCGAGCTGGAGACGCCTGGCAGGGCCGACCTGGCCGAGCGGGCGCTGCTGCTGACGCCGCAAGCGGTTCCGTTCAACCCCGGCGACCGCGAATTGCGCCTGACTGAATTGGCTCGTCATGCGCTCATAGACAGCCGTGACGCCGGGGTTCCCGCGCAGCTGCGCAACCAGCTGCGCAAGCGCAACGTGAACCCCATGCTCGGCCTGCTGGGCGCACATCTGCTGCTGGCGGAGGCGCAGCCCGACCGCATGTTGCTGCGCGATCTGGCCGATACGCTCGAAAACCGCCTCGGTCCCGACTTTCCGGACTTGGTTGCGCTGCGTATCGGGCTGGCGCGGCTGGACGACAAAACCCCGGCGCTGCCGGCCGCCATCTCCCGGCCGCCCCTGCTGCGCGCCAGCTGGAATCTGTTCGTTGACCATCCGGCGTTGCTGGCGCCCGGATCGCTGGCGCACCAGACGGCTTCGCAACTAGTGCCCTGCGGTCCGTGGTTCGCCTGGCATCCGAATGTGCCGGTGATCCGTCTCATGCCGCCAGGTGAGCTGGCCAAAGCACATCCGGCATCCCACTTGTACTACCGCCTGAGCACGTACATCGATCTCACGGGGCAGCGCAGGCGGGCCGCACCGAAAGCACCTGCGCCCCGGGATCCCGATGATGCACGCGCTTCGCGCGCGATGATCCTGCAGCTTGCGGAGCAGCTCGCCGGTCGCATCGGGTTCAACCGCCTGAAAGCGCATGCGGCGGGACGTGAATGGCTGGCCGCGCTGAGTAGCGTGCAGAAGGCATTCTTGCCGGTACTTCAGCTGATTCACATGCAAACGGAACAAGGCGGCGATTTCACGCTTGATGAACTGATGCAGCTGCAGCGGCAACTCGGCGTGCCGTTGCCGGTGTTTCGAGAATGCGTGGAAGACATGTTGCAGAAATCCGGCCGGCTGGAAGCGACGCTCACTGCGACCGGACGCCTGAAGGACGGATAGCCCGATATTGCCGGCGCTATCGGAACTGAGATGGCCCCCGACATTCAGACAGCAGGAGAAGTGGAAGCCTTGCGCGCGACATGAAGTCGCGTAATTGATTGTTTTACCTGTTAACAGAATCCAGAATCAGAATCCAGAATCGCAGAGAACCCTGCCCGCATTAGCAATTATTAGCAATTGCCTCTCTCTACCGGAGAAAGAAATTTCCTGTACCAAGACGCTCACTCAGGTTAACCTTCCAGGCTCGGAAGGCGAGATATAGAACGATCAGACTTCGCAGTGCTTGGGCAATGGTTTTCACTTGTGAGATTCTTGTTTCGAAGAAAACTAACCCCGTCAGGTGGCGTCAAAATCAGGAAATCCGGTCCCCCGGCCAGGCAAGACAGACGCTCCCCGTCTGCCGTATGGACCAGCTTGACACCTCAGCTTGTCCAGATAGAGGGCAGTTTGTTTACTCATTTCCCAACCTCGCCAATAATAAAAATGGTTGCAATATAGAACTTTCCTATCAACACCATTATTTCTTTTGATAATTACAACCACTTATTTTTTAGAAAGCTCGACTTAATGGCTCAATACGTGTACACCATGAACCGCGTGGGCAAGATCGTTCCGCCCAAGCGCCAGATTCTCAAGGACATTTCGCTGTCGTTCTTCCCGGGCGCGAAGATCGGCGTGCTCGGCTTAAACGGCTCGGGCAAGTCGACGCTGCTCAAGATCATGGCCGGGCTCGACCGCGACATCGAGGGCGAAGCGGTCCCGATGCCGGGGCTGAACATCGGCTACCTGTCGCAGGAGCCGCAGCTCGATCCGGAACAGACGGTGCGCCAGGCGGTGGAATCGGGCCTGGGCGAAGTGGCCGAGGCGCAGGCGAAATTGGATGCGGTCTATGCCGCCTATGCCGAGCCGGACGCCGATTTCGATGCGCTCGCCGCCGAGCAGGCGCGGCTGGAAGCGATCATCGCCACTTCCGGCGGCAACCTCGACCAGCAGCTGGAAGTCGCCGCCGACGCGCTGCGCCTGCCGCCGTGGGACGCCAAGATCGGCGTGCTGTCCGGCGGCGAGAAGCGCCGCGTGGCGCTGTGCCGCCTGCTGCTGTCGAAACCCGACATGCTCCTGTTGGACGAGCCGACCAACCACCTCGACGCCGAATCGGTCGAATGGCTGGAACAGTTCCTGCAGCGCTTCCCCGGCACCGTGGTCGCGATCACCCACGACCGCTACTTCCTCGACAATGCCGCCGAATGGATCCTGGAACTGGACCGCGGCCACGGCATTCCGTGGAAGGGCAACTACAGCTCCTGGCTGGAGCAGAAGGAAGCGCGCCTAAAGCAGGAAGAGGCGCAGGAATCGGCGCGCCAGAAGACCATCGCCAAGGAACTGGAGTGGGTGCGGCAGAACCCGAAGGGACGCCAGGCCAAGAGCAAGGCGCGCCTGGCCCGCTTCAACGAACTGTCCGAGTACGAATACCAGAAGCGCAACGAGACGCAGGAAATCTTCATCCCGGTGGCCGAGCGCCTGGGCAATGAAGTGATCGAGTTCAAGAACGTGAGCAAGGCGTTCGGCGACCGCCTCTTGATCGACAACCTGAGTTTCAAGGTGCCGGCCGGCGCCATCGTCGGCATCATCGGACCGAACGGCGCCGGTAAATCGACGCTGTTCAAGATGATCGCCGGCAAGGAACAGCCGGATTCCGGCGAAGTCGTGATCGGCCCGACGGTGAAACTGTCGCTGGTCGACCAGTCGCGCGAAGACCTGAGCAACAAGAAGACGGTGTGGGAAGACGTCTCCAACGGCGCCGACATCCTCACCGTCGGCCGCTTCGAGATGCCGTCGCGCGCCTACCTCGGCCGCTTCAACTTCAAGGGCGCGGACCAGCAAAAGATCGTCGGCAACCTGTCCGGCGGCGAACGCGGCCGCCTGCACCTGGCCAAGACGCTGCTGCAAGGCGGTAACGTGCTGCTGCTGGACGAACCGTCCAACGACCTCGACGTGGAAACCCTGCGCGCGCTGGAAGACGCGCTGCTGGAATTCGCCGGCAGCGTGATGGTCATCTCGCACGACCGCTGGTTCCTCGACCGTATCGCCACCCACATCCTCGCCTTCGAAGGCGATTCGCAGGTCGTGTTCTTCGACGGGAATTACCAGGAGTACGAAGCGGACAAGAAGAAGCGCCTCGGCGAGGAAGCGGCCAAGCCGAAGCGTATCCGCTACAAGCCGATCACACGGTAATCGCTCGCGGGACGGGAAAGCACCACCGTTCCCGCGCGTTTCACTCCATGTCGCCGAGCAGATGGTGCGCCAGGTTCTTCCCTTCCGCCAGCGCGCCGTCGACGGTATCCGAGACATTCGCGGCGCGATGCAGAATTTGCCGCCTCTGCACGGAAGCGCCGCCCTCGTGAAACAGCTGGACAATGCCCTGGTACTTCCCGCTCGCCAGTTCCTCGAAATCCACTTCCGCGCGCCAGTTTCCCTTGCGATAAGTTGCGGCAGCCATGCTCACCTCCTGCACAATCCGCTATGCGAATCAGTATTGTCCAGGCGGCGGGCGCCATCAAGGCGTGTTGAGCGCGGTGCCCATCCTGCGGGCGTGCCCTCAAAACGAGCGGCTGTATTGCACGCTGAGAATATTGACGTCGTTGTTGTAATTGCCGGTCAGGGTGCCGCCCACCGGCGGTTCCGCCTTGTTGATCGACGAATCGTGCACGAACAGGTGGGCGTATCCGAAATCCCAGCTGTCCTGCCGCGACGGCTTGTATTGCGCGCCGAACGCGAGCCAGACGCGGTCATTGTCGGGAATGCGCGGCGTGCGGAATGCCGTTTCCACCGGCGACTGGTCATATGCCACACCGCCGCGCAGTTTCCACATATCGTTATAACGGTAATTCACGGCCACCCCCAGCCGGTAGGTATTGCGCCATTCTTCCGGCGTGACGCTGTCGGGCGCGCCGTTGTCGAAGCGGATGCGCAATTCCTTGAAACGGCTCCAGTGCGTCCAGGTCAGGTCGGCCATCACCGACCATTTCGGATCGAGGTCGACATAGGCGCCCAGGCTGAGCGAATCCGGCAGGTCGACGCTGGCTCGGGCGCCGGTATTGGTGAAGGTGGGCGATGCCGCGATCGGCGCGGGCAGGCCGGCCGGCTTGGTGAAATTGGCGCTGCCGGACAGCTCGTGGCTGACCTTGGAACGATAGGCGATGCCGAAGCGCAGGCGCGCTTCCGGCGCAAACATCGCGCCGAGGTTGAAGCCGTAGCCCCAGTCGTTGCCCTTGACCGTCACGCTGCCGTCGCGCGCCTGCGGCAGGAAGCCGATCGCGCCGCAGGCGGCAGGACCGAGCGCGCCGACGCAGATGCTGCCGAAGTCGATCGCGCGCGACAGTTCGACATTGACGTATTGCGCGCTCACGCCGCCGCCGATGGAAACGGCGTCGTTGAGCCGGTAGGCGAGCACCGGATTGATGTCGACCGTGAGCAGGTCGGACTTCAACGCCTGGTAGCGGCCGACCCAGCCGGCGTCGTACTCGGTGGTCAGGCCGAACGGCACCTGCAGGCCGAGGCCGAAACGCAGGTCGGGCGACACCTCCATCGCGTAATACAGCGCCGGCACCAGCGACCAGCTTCCCGCATCGCCGCCGTTGCCGCCGGTAAGCGGACCGGCAGCGGATACCGAGCCGCGGTTCCCGAATTCGGCCGACGGGCGCAGCGCCGAGCCGGCCACCATGAAGCCGCGCCCGGGCAGCCTTGTCAGGCCCGCGGGATTGAAATAGATGGTGCTCAGGTCTTCGGCAATGGCGGCGGCGCCGGCATGGGCATTGCCGACGCTGGCGGCGCTCATTTCATTGAGCGCGAAGCCGCCCGCGTGGGACAGCCCCGGAGCGGCCAGCGCGGCGGATGCGGCAAGAGCGAAGCGAATGAACTTCATGCGAGGTCTCCTTTTTCTCCGGCCCCTCCCACGTGTCACGGTACACGGACATTACGGCACATGGGAACGGAAGCGCCAGGATTTGCATCCTGAATGAATGCACGCATGGCATTACGCCGTCAGTCGCTGATCAGTGTTCGGTATTTCTCCCGTTTGTGATCTGACGCATCTCAAGCATGTGTGTGCATTCCGCATGGCAGTGCAGGCCGTCCTCCGCCAGCGCTGCGCCCGTCTTGCCCCGTCTTGCCTATTGCACCGCGCCCTGGTCGCGCAGCCATTCGACCAGCTTTTGCAGGTTCGATTGGTTGATGGAAATCGATGTCGATACGATGCCGCCGGAGACATCCTCCTTGATCTGGATATGCGCTGAAGAATCGCTTCCCGGGTGCAGGGTCACCAGCAGTTGCTCGGTGCCGGTCGCGGTCGTGTTCTGGAACACTGCCTGTCCTGAATCGGATGCGCGAAATGTCGATTGCATGGCCTTCCTCCTGGATACGGCCCACCGCATGGGCCGGCTGCTACCACTTTAGACCTTGTGAAATAATACGGACAGCTTTCGCGCACAGAGAATGCGCCATTTCACTCCGAGCCTTCGAATGACTGCCCTCACGATTCCCGACTGGTTGCATGCCGGCGTTACCCAAGCGCAAGGCCAGGCCATGATCGTGGCGCGCCAGGCGTACCAGCTGAGCGCGGTGCGCATCGACCTGCCCGTGCTGATCCTGCCGCTGGCGGGCACCAAGCGGCTCGAACTCGGCCCGCGCCAGGGAGAAATCGCGCCGGGGCAGTTCCTGATGATTCACCACGCGACCTGCCTGCAGGTGGAGAACCTGCCGCCAGCCGGCGGCGGCGAAAGTTACCGCGCCTGGGTAGTCGCCTTGCCGTGGCATGTGGTGGAGTTGGCGCGCACGCTGCTCCGCGCGCAGGCGCCGACCGCCAGGCGCGCCGACAGGGAACCCGACATGGAACCCTTTACCATCGGCGATATCCGGCCCTTGCTGCCCATGCTGCAGAATCTGCTGAGCGCGCTCGGTACGCCCGGCATGCCCGACGCGGCCATGCGCGATCACGGGCTGCTCGGCGTGGCGCTGGCGCTGGCCCGCAGCGGGCATGGCCATTTCCTGCATGCCTGCGATCCCGCGCTGGGCGCGCGCATACGGCTGCTGGTGGCGGCCGATCCGGCACGCGCATGGAGCTCCGCGGATTTCGAGGAGCGGCTGCACATCAGCGGCGCGACGCTGCGCCGGCGCCTTGCGGAAGAAAACACTTCGCTGCGCGCGCTGTTGCGCGAGGCGCGTCTGCATCACGGCCTGGCCCTGTTGCAAACCACGCGCAAGCCGGTGAAATCCGTGGCACAGGCCTGCGGTTACCGCTCGGTCCCGAGCTTCACGCGCAATTTTGTCGCCCATTTCGGCATCGCCCCCTCGGCAGTCGCCAATCCGTGAGCATTTCACCCTGAGCGTTTCACGCATCGCATTGAACATTTCGCGGCGCCGGCATGCGCGATGATGCAGGCATTGATCCCGTTCATTCCAAAGGAGCGAATCCATGCGACACCCGGTTTCCGTTTTTCTCCTGAGCCTCGGCCTGGCCGCCGGCAGCGCCGGCGCCGAACAGGCATTCACGGTCACGAGCCCCGACATCCAGCACAACAAGCCGCTGCAAGCCGCCCAGGTTTATCAGGGCTTCGGCTGCGCCGGCGGCAACCAGTCGCCGCCACTCGAATGGTCGGGCGAGCCGGCCGGCACTAAAAGTTTTGCCGTCAGCATGTACGACCCCGATGCGCCGACGGGCAGCGGCTGGTGGCATTGGGTGGTGTATGACATCCCGGCCTCGGTGCACCGGCTGGACCGCGCTGCCGGCCGCCCGGGCAAATTGCCCGATGGCGCCAAACACGGCCGCAACGATTTCGGCACGAGGGACTATGGCGGCGCCTGTCCGCCGCCGGGCGACAAGCCGCATCGCTATGTGGTGACGGTATATGCGCTGAAGACCGACAAGCTCGGCGTGCCGGACGATGCGTCGGCCGCAATGATCGGCTACACGCTCAATGCCAACCGGCTGGCGACCGCCACGCTAACCGGGGTCTATGGAAGATAGCATGGAAGATGGCGGCGCAGATCAGGGCGAGCCCCGCTGCTGCGCCCTCCGCGCGGCAAGCCGGACGGAGCAGGCACGCCCCGCCACCGGCAGCGCTGCGCGCTGCCCGCCCCGCCCGCAAGCAGGCGATCAGACCTTGGTGCCGACGAAAATCACGCGGTCCTCGGTGCCCGTCATTTTCCCGACGATGTAGAGACGGTTGTTCTTGCCGTCCAAGTACACATTGCCGCCCAGCGATTTTCCGGTCAACACATGGAAGCCCTGCTTGAAGTCGAGGGTAGCGGCATAGGCGGTGCCATCGTCCTGCACCCGCAATTGCGCGTTGATCATGCATCCGCAGATCAGATGCCCGCTCAGTTTGCCGTCGGCGGAAATCATCAGGATGATGTTTTCTTCGCGAAAATCCTTATTGGCAATGCTGCCGACATAGATGCCGGCAAAATCGGCCAAGTTAGGCAATTTCTCGAACGCACTGTTGTAGCCGCTGGCAAAGCTGACAGTCTTGTTGTCTGCGGCATAGCTGATATTGCCGTCGAATTTGTTTTTGGCGGAATAACTGGCCGACAGGCTGAAGGCCAGCGGGGTCTGGCCGCCGATGCCGACTAAGGTCAGGTCCAGGCCGTTGGACGAAACGAAACTGCCGTTGCTCATGGTGCCGGTTCCCAGCCTTACGCCCGACGGTTTGCGGTTGTCGGTATCGGAGTACACGATGAAGTAGGAGCCGTCGTCCTGCAACAGGACGGTGAGCGGCTGGCCGGCGTTTGTGCTGTCGAACACGCTGGAGATGACCGTGGTCGGGAAGGGGACGCCCGCATTGTCCTGCGATGCGGGATTGTTCGAACCGCTGGCGCCGGTTCCGGACTGCGCCGGCGTGCCGGCCTCCTTGCCGCCGGACTGCACCACGGCATTGGCGGCAACGCTATTCGCATCGCTGCCGCCACCGCATGCGGCCAGCAGTGCGCTGCCCGCGAGCATGGCCGAGAGGGTTTTCACCATTGAACGAAGCATGTTTTTCTCCCTGAATGCGAGCGCCTGATCCGTTACAAGGAAGCGGCGTTCTGCAATGTTGATAACGTTAATTACTGCTCAATTGAATCATTCATTGCAGCACTGCTTGTTGACTTTGCTTAAGCGCTATTTCAAGGAGAAACACCTCGATTTTCGAGCGGAAATTCATCTCGATATGCATGAAAGGGCGCGCCGCCACACCCCATCGAAATCGGCCTACAATCGCGGGAATGTCGTTATCCGCCTTGCCGCAGCATGCGGCATAGAGTGTTATGCCGCTTACCCTGCTTTACCCGCCGGGCCGTCTGTACGCCCAGTATCGTGGCGTCGAGGATGCATTGGATTTTGCGCGGAAGATGCACGAACAGCAGATGGTGCTGAAGGCGTCCCATGCGCAGTGGTACGATCCCGATGTGCACGCCATCGTGCTGGCGTTTAACCTGCGTATCGTCGGGAGGAAAATCGATACGCTGGCAGCGGCGTTTCGTGCCTGTATCCGCCCCGGTCAGAGCGGGAACATCTCGGCGCGCACCGCCGAATTGCAGACCGCGCTGCAGCAGTACAATGCGGCGGTCGCCTGCCGGGATGCGTGGGACAACCCGGTGGAGGCCTCGATCAATGTGCTCGACATGGCCTTTGATTGCTTCGCGTCACTCGAAAGCGATATCCGCCTGTTCGAGCAGCGGAACTGAGCATTGCCGCCGGCCACGCGGCGCGTCCCGTCGCCTTTATCCGTCGCCTTTATTCTTCCATGCCGTTGAGCGCCTCGATGTCGGCAATCGCCATGCGCAGCATCAGGTCGGCGCTCGCCTCGTGCGGCGCCATGCCGGCGGCCATCGCGTCCGGGAAGGCCTTTTTCATCTGGCCGTCGCGCTCGATGAAGTATTCCCCTCGGTCATACTCAATCTTGTAGGTCAAGCGTTTTCCGGTGCGACGCGTATATTCGTAAGTAGGCATTTTTCCCCATCCTCGCTTGTTCTAACATTCAACAAGCATACGCTCTTTAGCTTACCGGCACATTACTATGCCGCGCACCGCATCGATGCGCGTTTCGTCAAACGTCGGCAGGCCGGCGTGACGTCCCGGAGATGGCAATGGGAATGGAAACCATCGGCGAATACGAGATCGAATATACCGGCGTGCATCTCATCGAGCGCGACGGCTGGGCCGCCTATCTGACGATCTACGGGCCGTCGGCCAATCCGATGCATCGCAACAGCATTTTCCCGACCCAGCGGGTGTCGGTGGAATCGGTCTTTGCCACGCAGGCGCAAGCCGAGGCCGAAGCGCGCCGGGTGGCGCTGGCCATGCTCAAGTAGGGTTGCGGCCCTTGTTTCAGCTCAAGCAAAAGCAAGAGCAAGCCCGTGCGGGCACGGGATGCGCGCCCAAATGAAATACAATGGCCCGTAACTGTTGTGCACTTGTGCTGTATCCGGCGCCGGCACGCATCGGCGCCTGCCTACTCGGGAGGAGATCGACCGATGCTTTACAGTACTGAAGCCATCCGCACCGTCGCGCTGCTCGGGCATACCGGCAGCGGCAAGACCAGCCTGACAGAAGCCTTGCTGCACGGCGCCGGCATGATCGAGGCGAAAGGCAGCCTGGAGCGCGGCGGCACGGTTGCCGATTCCGATCCGCTCGAACGCAAGTACCGGCACTCGCTCTACTCCGCGCTGGTGCACCTCGACACCCACGACACCCGCATCCACCTGATCGACACGCCCGGCTATCCCGATTTCATCGGGCAGGCGATCGCCGCGCTGTCGGCGGTGGAGACCGCCGCGATCGTGATCAATGCGCAGAACGGCATCGAGATGATCGCCAGCCGCATGATGGCGCTGGCGCAGCAGCGCAAGCTGTGCCGCATGATCATCATCAACCAGATCGATGCCGACAACATCGACCTGCCGGCGCTGCTGGCCAGCATCCAGGAAAGCTTCGGCAAGGAATGCCTGCCGATCAACCTGCCGGCCGCAGGCGGCACCAAGGTGGTCGACTGCTTCTTCAATCCCTCCGGCGACCGGGACGCCGGCCGATCCGATTTCTCCTCGGTGGAGCAGGCGCACCGCACACTGGTCGACCAGGTGGTCGAGGTCGATGCCGACCTGATGGCGCTCTATCTGGAGCAGGGGGACATCGAGCCGGAGCAGCTGCATGCGCCGTTCGAGCAGGCGCTGCGCGAAGGCCATCTGGTGCCGATCTGTTTCGTGTCGGCGCAAAACGGCGCCGGCATCCGGGAGCTGCTCGATGTGTTCGTCAGGCTGCTGCCCAACCCGACCGAGGGCAACCCGCCGCTGTTCTACCGCGAGGACCTCAACGCGTCCAGCGCCGAAGAGCGCCAGCGTGAAATCCGCTCGATGCCCGATCCGTCGCAGCATGTGCTGGCGCATGTGTTCAAGCTGATGGTCGACCCCTACATCGGCAAGCTCGGCATCTTCCGCATCCACCAGGGCACGGTCAAGCGCGACAGCATGCTGTACATCGGCGACGCCCGCAAGCCGTTCAAGGTCGCCCACCTCTACCTGTTGCAGGGCAAGGAGCAGGTCGAGGTGCCGCAAGGCGTGCCGGGCGATATCTGCGCGGTGGCCAAGGTGGAGGACATCGCCTTCGATGCCGTGCTGCACGACGCGGCCGAGGACGAGCATATCCACTTGAAGCCCCTGCCCTTTCCGACGCCGATCTATGCGCTGGCGATCGAGCCGAAGAAGCGCGGCGACGAGCAGCGGCTGTGGGAAATCCTGCAGAAGCTGACCGCCGAGGATCCCTGCCTGAAGGTCGAGCACCAGATCAGCACCAACGAGACCGTGCTGCTCGGCCTGGGCGAACTGCACCTGCGCTGCGCGCTGGAACGCATGATGGAGTTCTACAAGATCGACATCGCCACCCGGCCGCCGAAGATCGCCTATCGCGAGACGATCGCCGGGCATGCCGAGGGCCATCATCGCCACAAGAAGCAGAGCGGCGGCGCCGGCCAGTTCGGCGAAGTCTTCCTGCGCGTGGAGGCGCTGCCGCGCGGCGCCGGCTTCGAGTTCGTCGACGAGGTCAAGGGCGGCGCCATTCCCGGCCAGTTCATCCCGGCGGTGGAAAAGGGCATACGGCAGGCGCTGGAATCCGGGCCGCTGGCGGGCTTCCCGATGCAGGACGTGCGCGTCGTCGTGTACGACGGCAAGAGCCATCCGGTCGATTCGAAGGAAGTCGCCTTCGCCACCGCCGGCCGGAAAGCGTTCATCGATGCGGCGCTGAAGGCGCGCCCGATCATCCTGGAGCCGATCGTCAACATCGAAATCGTCGTGCCTGAAGACACCATGGGCGACATCACCGGCGACCTGTCGGCCAAGCGCGGCCAGGTGCTCGGCATGCAGACGGTGCAGGGCAATACCGTCGTCATTTCCGGCCAGGCGCCGCTGGCGGAGCTGAACGACTACCAGTCGCGCCTCAATTCCGTCACCGGCGGGCGCGGCAGCTATACCATCGAATTCAGCCATTACGATCCGGTACCGCCGCCCACCCAGCAGCGCATGGTGAGCCAGCACAAGGTGGAACCGGAGGAAGCTTAGCAGGCTGTGGAAAAACTACTGCGCGGGCCGATCTTGCAGCCTGCGGTGCTCGGCGTACCATGCGTACGGTGGAGCAGGGAATTCGGGCTGCATGCAGCCCGCCTGCGGAACGGCCAA
>OFCW01000178.1_pt1 | contig 23755 bp, 19 predicted proteins | sample 1520951 | NCBI WGS metagenome assembly OFCW01 (sample SAMEA4349680, study PRJEB24078) | microbial mat metagenome | biome: Terrestrial Biome; feature: Habitat; material: Microbial Mat | place: India | collected 2012-06-12 | depth 10 m | reverse complement strand
ATCCAGATCGCGGAAGCGCTGATGACCCACCTGCAGCCGTTGTCGGTCGGCGTGGTGATCCGCTGCCGCCACATGTGCATGGAAAGCCGCGGCATCCGCACGCCGGGGCAGGAAACGGTGACCTCGGCGCTGTTGGGCGAGATGCAGACCAACTTCCCGCTGCGCACCGAGTTCCTGGCGTTAGCAAGAGAGAAAGACTGAGCGCCGGACGCGGCGACTTGTTGACATTGCAGACCATGTTGCTTGGATGCATGCTTTCCATCGAGTAAGATGAATCATGCATACGGCTTCGGCCGAATCCCGGGCGCCACGCGGCGCCTGCTTCCACTGAAAGGCGGGCAACATGGGCTGGTTATCTCAAAGCCACGAAAAATCGCTGCTCGGTCAGCTGCTGGTCAAGCAGAAGCTGATCTCCGAGGAACAGCTGGCGCAGGCGATTGCGCACCAGCGCAAGACCGGCCAGCGGCTGGGCGACATTCTCGCCGAGTGGAACCTCCTGACCCAGGCCCACATCGAGCGCGCCTTGCGCAAGCAGCGCAAGCTGCGTCTGGCCGCCGCGCTGGCCACCGCCCTGTTCGCGCCGATCGAGGCGCTGGCGGTCGCGCCCGCGCCGGCCGCGCCCGTGAGCGTGCAGACCACGCAGCAGGACGGCAGCCGCGGCATGCTGGCGCTGAGCGAGGACGATCTCGGCGACGTGTCGGCGCAGGGCTTGCAGGACGACTTGCTGCGTCAGGTCAGGTCGAAGGACGCCGGCGTCAAGACGCTCGGCAAGCTGGTGACCGCGATGAACCCGGTGCTGGATTTCCTGGAAGCCGAAACCACGGTCAAGGATGTCGTGTACGACCCGGCGCATGCGAAGACCACGATCAACCCGGACGGCTCGATCACGCTGGCCATGCCCAGCTCGATCGGCGAGATCAATTTCGACAACATCCGCGTCAAGGGCGACACCTCGGGCGCCAGCTTCGGCAGCATTTCCATCAAGGCAATCGATTTCACCGGCACCACGCTGACGATCGCCGCGCACAAGTCCGCCAGATAGACCCAGGTCAAATCCCGTCCTCCCCGCAGTCGCACAATAAAAACTCCGGACTGCGCAGGAGGCCGCCATGGATCAGGCAACGAGGGAATTCGTCCAGCACATCATCGAGCATGCCAGGGATCTGACCCTGGCCACCATCCGGCCCGACGGTTATCCGCAGGCCACCACCGTCAGCTACGCCAACGACGGGCTGACCATCTACATCGGCGTCGGCAAGGACAGCCAGAAGGCGAACAACATCCGCCATTGCAACAAGGTGTCGCTCACCATCAACGAGGATTACGACGACTGGAAGCAGATCAAGGGCGTGTCGATGGGCGCGCACGCCGAAATCCTGACCGATGCCAGGGAAATCCGGCGCGCGACCGAATTGATGCTCACGCGCTATCCGCAGATGGAAGAATGGGTGCAGACCGACAATCCGACCGACCTCGTCCTGCTGAAGGTCACGCCGCAGGTGATCTCGGTGCTCAATTATGAGAAGGGATTCGGGCATACCGAACTGGTGACGGCGCCGTGAGGCGGCCCGCGCTGTACGCCGAGCCGCCGGGCAGCCGGCGCGCCTGCCCGCCCGGACCTGCCAAGGCGGCGCATGGCGGTCGAACGGATGCTGCAGATGCCGCAGATGCCAGCGAGCGCGATTGGCGGGGCAGTGCAGGGGACGCGACAGCGGCGACAGCGCGTGCTCGCGCAGTTTGCGCCGCCCAGCGTGATCGTCAACCTGGATTGCAATATCGTGCACATGTCCGAAGGCGTGGGGCGCTTCTTGCGCTACATCGGCGGCGAGCCTTCGCACAATCTGGTGTCGCTGGTGCTGCCCGAGCTGCGGCTGGAATTGCGCACCGCGCTGTTCCAGGCCATCCACAAGGCACGCAGCGTGGAGGCGCGCCGCGTGCAGGTCAGGCGCGACGGCCGCGTGTACTGGGTCAACATCGTGGCGCGCCCGTTCCACGACGACGCCGCCGGCGCCGACTTCGTGCTGGTGCTGTTCGACGAGATCGAAGAGACGATGGCGGAGCAGGCAGGCGAGCGCGGCGACCGCAAGGATGCGGTGATGGCGCAGCTCGAAGAGGAGCTGCAGCGCACCAAGGAGCAGCTGCAGGAAACGATAGAACGCTCGGAAACCTCGACCGAGGAGCTGAAGGCGTCCAACGAGGAGCTGCAGGCGATCAACGAGGAATTGCGCTCCGCCACCGAGGAGCTGGAAACCAGCAAGGAAGAGCTGCAGTCGGTCAATGAAGAGCTGATGACGGTCAACCACGAGCTGAAGATGAAGGTTGAGGAAACCGGCAAGGTCAACGACGACCTCAACAACCTGATCGCGTCGACCGACATCGCCACCATCTTCGTCGACCGCGGCATGCACATCAAGCGCTACACGCCGCGCGCGGCCGACATCTTCAACATCATCCCGACCGATATCGGCCGCTCGCTGCTCGACATCACGCACCGGCTCGACTACGCCCAGCTGGCCGACGACGCGGCGGCCGCGTTCGAATCGCTGCGCCTGGTCGAGCGCGAGGTGCGCAGCAACGACGAGCGCCACTACATCGTGCGCATGCTGCCCTACCGCACCACCGACGACCGCGTCGAGGGCGCGGTGCTGACCTTCATCGACATCACCTCGCGGCGCCAGGCGGAAGAGCGCCTGCGCGACGGCGAGCGGCGCATTCAGCTGTTTGCCGAGAGCACCAAGGATTACGCGATCGTCACGTCCGACAGGGAAGGGCTGATCACCAGCTGGAACAAGGGCGCGGAACGCATGTTCGGCTACACGGAAGCGGAGGCGCTCGGGCAGAAGCTGGACATGATTTTCCTGCCCGAGGATGTGGCGGCCGGCGTGCCGCGGGAGGAGCGACGGCGGGCGCGTGAAGAGGGGCGCGCGGAAGACGAGCGCTGGCATGTGCGCAAGGACGGCAGCAAGCTGTATTGCCGCGGCATCATGACGCCGCTGCATAACGCCGGCGTCGACGGCTTTGCCAAGATCGCGCGCGACCTGACCGAGCGCATGCAGGACGAAAGCCGGCGCGACGCGCAGCTGGCGCGCGAGCGGATCGTGCGCGAAGACGCGCAGGCCGAGAGCGTGCTGAAGGACCAGTTCCTGGCCGTGATGTCGCACGAGCTCAAGCAGCCGCTGAACCTCATCCACATCAATGCGGAAATGCTGCTGCGCCTGCCGGAAGTGCGCAATTCGCCGGTCGCCGCCAAGGCCGCCGGCGTCATCCAGCGCTCGATCCTGAGCCAGGCCAAGATCATCGACGACCTGCTCGACCTGTCGCGCCTGAGCACCGGCAAGCTCACGCTGGCGCTATCGGCGGTGGACTTGGCGGCGGCGCTCAACGCCATCGTGGAAGTGGCGCAAGGCGACGCCGCCGCCGGCAAATTGAAGCTGTCGGTCAGCGGCAGCGAGTCGCCGGTCATCATCCATGCCGACCCGGTGCGGGTCGAGCAGATCGTCTGGAACCTGCTGTCGAACGCGATCAAGTTCACGCCCGAGGGCGGCAGCGTGACGGTCACGCTGTCCCGGACCGGGTCGTTCGCGCGGCTGGACGTCGCCGATACCGGGCGCGGCATCGCCGCCGGCTTCCTGCCCTACGTATTCGACATCTACCGGCAGGCGGAGCCGCCGACCACGCGCAGCAAGGGCGGGCTGGGGATCGGCATGGCCCTGGTCAAGCAGCTGGCCAGCCTGCATGGCGGGCGGGTCGACGTGGCTTCCGAAGGAGCGGGCAGGGGTGCGCGCTTTTCCGTCTGGCTGCCGCTCGAACATGCGTCCGGCGCCGGGAACGGGCGCAGCGCGCCGGCGCCGCGGTCCAGCCTGGCCGGCATGCGCATCCTGCTGATCGACGACATGGCGGAAGCGGTCTCGGCGCTCAAGGTATTGCTGGAACTGGAGGGGGCGGCGGTGCTGGCGGCCACCAGCGCCGCTGCCGGCCTGGATCTGCTGGCCGACAATGATGTCGAGCTGATCGTGTCCGACGTGGCCATGCCCGACATGGACGGCTACGAATTCATGCGGCGCGTGCGCAAGCTGCCGCGCTACCGCGATGTGCCGGCGATCGCGGTCACCGGGCTGGGGCGCCGGCAGGACGTCGAGCGCGCGATGGCGGCCGGATTCTCGGCGCATGTCGGCAAGCCGGTGTCGATCGAGACCATCGTCGAGAAGGTCGGCCAGTTGCGGCCGGACCGGTGGAAGAAATAAAGCGGCAGAAATAAAGCGGCGTTCACTCCGGCACGATCAGCCCGGCCAAGTGCTGGCGCGCCACGTCGAACTCGCGCCGCAGGCCGTCGAGCAGCGGCGCGGCGGCGTCCAGCGCGCCCTCCCGGCCCAGGCGTTCCAGCTCCATGCAGTGCTTGCGCATGCGCTGCGCGCCGAGATTCTCGATGCTTGACAGGAAGCGGTGCGCGGCCGACACCAGGGCTTCGGCATCCTTCGCCTCCAGCGCATCGGCGATGTTTCGGATGTGCTTGGGCGAGTCGTTGATGAACAGGCGCGCGATGTCCGACAGCAGGGTCGGATTGTTTTCGTCCTGCAGCTCGACCAGCTGGTCGATGCGGCGGCGGTCGATGACGACATGGTCGCCTTCCTCGGCGGCGGGGCCGGCCACCGCCATCAGCACGTTGCGGATGTCTTCCAGCTCCACCGGCTTGGACACGTAGGCGTTCATGCCGGCGGCCAGGCATTTCTCGCGGTCGCCCGGCATCGCGTTGGCGGTCATCGCGATCACGCGCGGCGGACCGTCGCCGAAGCGGGCGCGCAGGCGGCGCGTCGCCTCCAGGCCGTCCATCTCCGGCATCTGCACGTCCATCAGCACCACGTCGTAGTTCTGCCGCTCCAGCGCATCGAGCACCTCGACGCCGCTGGCGACCACGTCGGCGCGGTAGCCCAGGTGCGCGAGCAGCTGCTGCACCACCTTCTGGTTGACGGTGTTGTCCTCGGCCACCAGGATGTTGAGCGGCAGCGTGTCGGCCAGGCGCCCGCTCGGCGCGCCGCGCACCGCCTGCGCCTGGCGCGGCTCGATCTGCATCGCGTGCAGCAGCGCGTCGAACAGCGCGGTCGGCTTGATCGGCTTGTTCAGGTAGGCGGCGAACTTCACCTGCGACATCTGCACGTCGCGCGGGCGGTTGACCACCGAGGTCAGCATGATCAGCGGCAGCGATTGCGGGTCGCGGTATTTGCGGATTTCCAGCGCCAGCCCCAGACCGTCCATTTCCGGCATGCTCATGTCGAGGATGCCGACGTCGAACGCATGGCCGTGGCGCACGAAATCCATCGCTTCGATGGCGGAGGCGGCCGCCGACGGCACCATGCCCCACAACAGCGCCTGCTTGACCAGGATGCGGCGGTTGGTGCTGTTGTCGTCGACGATCAGCACGCGCTTGCCGGCCAGCGCCGACGAGCGCTCCTGCAGGAAGCTGGTGGCCCACTGCGAGCCGGAGGCTTCGGCCTTGACCGTGAAGTAGAAGGTGGAGCCGGCGCCGACCGTGCTTTCCACCCACATGGTGCCGCCCATGACTTCCGCCAGGCGCTTGGAGATCGCCAGGCCGAGCCCGGTGCCGCCGTATTTGCGCGTGGTCGAGGCGTCGACCTGGGTGAACACCTGGAACAGATCGGACAGCCGCTCCGGCGGAATGCCGATGCCGGTGTCGCGCACCGAGAACTGCACCGTGTGCTGCTGCTCGCCGAGCGGCGTGGCCGACACCGACACCACCACTTCGCCGTGATGGGTGAACTTGATCGCGTTCGACAGCAGGTTGACCAGGATCTGGCGCACGCGCGTGACGTCGCCCACCAGCGAGGCCGGCACGCTGTCGTCGATGAAGTAGGCGAGGTTGATGTTTTTCTCGGAAGCGTTCGACGCCAGCAGGTCGAGCGACTCCTCGATGCAGCGGCGCAGATCGAACGGCTGGCGCTCGATGTCGAGCTTGCCGACCTCGATCTTCGAATAGTCGAGGATGTCGTTGATGATGGTCAGCAGCACTTCGCTGGAGGCGCGGATGGTTTCCGCGTAATCGCGCTGCTCCTCGTCGATGTGCGTGTTGAGCAAGAGGCTGGTCATGCCGATCACGGCGTTGAGCGGCGTGCGGATCTCGTGGCTCATGTTGGCCAGGAACATGCTCTTGGCCTGCATCGCGGCTTCCGCCTTCTCCTTGGCCTCGCGCAGTTCGCGCTCGTAGGCCTTGCGCGCCGAGATGTCGCGCAGGATCACGGTGTGGATCACGCCGCCTTCCGTATCCAGCCGGGAGATCGACGCTTCCGCCGGAAATTCCGCGCCGTCCTTGCGCACGCCGAAGATGGTGCGCCGCTCGGCCATCTTGCGCGCGTATTGGCCGGATTTGTCGAAGCTGTCGATATGCTTGCCGTGCTCCGCATGGTAGCGCGGCGGCAGCAGGAGGTTCAGGTGCTGCCCGATCGCCTCTTGCTCGCTCCAGCCGAAGATCCGTTCCGCGCCCTGGTTGAACAGGATGATTTTCTGCTTGCTGTCGACGCAGATGATGGCATCGTCAGCGATGCTGAGGATGCCGTTCAGTTGCGCGGCGGTGAGGTTGGCGTTGGTCATGGGCGGGCGGCGGATCATCAATGCTTCCTCCGGCGTCTTCTCTCCAAAGGACAACAAGGCTCCATGTTATCCGGTTTTCCTGTTGTCTTGTTCAAAACGTGTGCGCAGTATGCATGTTATGGGCGCGCCGGGCAAACGCTGCGCAAAAGATGTCATTTTGCTTACTGCAGCCGGCGGCCGCGTCGCGTGCGCTGGAGGTGTGGGCGGCGGCCTGGCGATTTCAACAGGGAAGGCGTCCGGCGTACATCCGTATTTGCCCCTATTGCGTCCCCGGCACCGGTGCATAGGTGCATAAGGCGGGTGAACGGGTTGCGGCGATCGATGCGGCCATGGAGAATATTGCATTCATTCAACCTGACCGAAGGGGGAAGGATGAAAACGACATGGATGCTGGCGGCCTGCGGCGCCCTGCTGTCCCTGCATGCCGCGGCGGGGCAGATGTGCGGCAAGCAGCGCGTTGCCGACAATGTGCGCACCTGTCCCAACGGCGACATCCCGATGTTCGTCGCCGACGAGGTCAAGCCCTACGTGCCGCCGCCCGCCATCGAGCGCGCGCCGCAGCGGCAGGAGCGCGCGGCGGCGCCGGCCGACGGCGCCGGCCTGGACTATTACTTCGGCGTCTGGCGCACCCGCATTCCGGGCGCGGTCTGGACCTCGCCCAGCGGCTACCGCGGCTATGACTGGCTGCATGTGAGCGCCGGGGTGTCGGCCGGCGACCTGATCATCCGGCCGAACGGCACGTATGTCTGGGCGTCCTACGGCGGCAAGTCGGGGCGCTGGACGCGCAGCGACGATCCCGGGTATCCGATCGTGCTGATCGACACCGTCGAGAACCGGCAGTGGAAGGTCGGCATCGACCCGAAACACACCGGCGGACGCGACATCATCGTGTGGGACGGCAATTCGTTCTACTACGACGGCCGCAAGTAGCCCCCGCATACCTCTGCGCGCTCGCGGCCGGTATGGAGTCGCGCCGGACGGCGCAGTTCCCTTTCCGCGTCGGCTCCGTTGCATCGCCGGAAGGTGCATCAAACCTTGGTGCCGGCCGCTCCGGCAACCGCACGCAGCTTTGATCCGTCGCAACTTGGGCGAAGGCATGTATCGGCAGCATCTCCACAGACCTTAAGCAAGGCGCAGCCCGGCCCACCGGCGCGCCGCAGTGGAGTTCGCATGAAACCGTATCACGGAATGGTGCACCGTCTGACCCGATTCATCGCCTGCCTGCCGCCGCGGCGGCGCCGCCAGTTGCCCCCGTTGCTGCTCCTGATGCTGGTGTGCGCGCTGGCCGAGATGCTCAGCCTGGCGACCCTGGTGCCGTTCCTGGCCATTCTCGCCGATCCGGCGAACGCGCTGCAAAGGCCGTTCGTCGCCCGCATCGTCGGCCTGCTCGGCGCCGCCGGCGCGGCGGACCTGCGCTGGCGGCTGACCGTCGTCTTCGCGCTGGCGGTCATCGTCGCGGGCATCATCCGCTACGCCGTCATTTACGCGGCCACCCGGCTCAACTACATCATGGGCTACGAGCTCGGCACCGAGGTGTACCGGCGCACCCTGTACCAGTCCTACGAGTTCCACGTCGCGCGCAACAGCAGCGAAACGGTGGGCGCGATCGACAAGATGGACAACGTGGTGTTCGTCATCGCCAGCCTGCTGATCATCTGCAGCAGCGCGCTCATGGCGGCCTTCATCACCGCCACGCTGCTGCTGATCGATCCGGCCATCGCCGGCATCGCGCTGCTCGGCTTCGGCACGATCTACGCGCTCATTTCCGTCTTCACCCGGCGCCGCCTGGCCGGCAACAGCAAGGTGGTCAACCGCGCCTACGCCATGCGGGTGCAGGCGGTGCAGGAGGGACTGGGCGGCATCCGCGACGTGCTGCTCGACCACACGCAGGAATTCCACGCCAGGCGCTTCCACGAGACCGAGAAGACGATGCGGCTGGCGCAGGCCAGCACCGCCATCATCGGCGGCCCGAGCTCGCGCATCCTGGTCGAGGCGCTGGGCATCATCCTGATCGCGGTGCTCGGCTACACCATCACCGAGACGCAGGGCAGCATCACGGCGACCATCCCCACGCTGGGCGCGCTGGCGCTCGGCGCCCAGCGCCTGATGCCGCTGCTGCAGCAGACCTACCAGGGCTGGGTGTACATCTCCGGCAACCTGGACGTGGTGGCCGACGTCACGTCCTTCCTCGAACGGCCGCTGCCGCGCACCACCGGGCGCGTGCGCGATGCGCTGCCGTTCCGCGCGGCGATCCGCTTCGACAACGTGTCGTTCCGCTACCAGCCGCAGGGGCCGCTGGTGCTGCGCGACTTCAGCCTCACCGTGGCCAAGGGGGCGCGCATCGGCTTCGTCGGGGCCACCGGCAGCGGCAAGACGACCGCCATGGATTTGCTGCTCGGGCTGCTGCGCCCCAGCGCCGGCCGCATCCTGGTCGACGACGTCGCGCTGGACGACGACACCCGCCCGCGCTGGCAGCGCAACATCGCCTACGTGCCGCAGACGATCTTCCTGACCGACGCATCCTTTGCCGAAAACATCGCCTTCGGCCTGCCGCCGGAAGAGATCGACATGGCGCGGGTGCGCGAGGCGGCCGCGCGCGCGCAGATCGCCGATTTCATCGAGTCGGCCGCGGAAGGCTACGCGGCCCGGGTCGGCGAGCGCGGCGTGCGCCTGTCCGGCGGCCAGCGGCAGCGCATCGCGATTGCGCGCGCGCTCTACAAGAAGGCCACCGTGCTCGTGTTCGACGAAGCCACCAGCGCGCTCGACGCCGCCACCGAGGAAGCGGTGATGCAGTCGATCGAGAACCTGGGGCGCGACCTGACCATCGTCATGATCGCCCACCGCCTCGGCACGCTGCGCGGCTGCGATGCGATCTACCGGCTCAGCAAGGGGCGCATCGTGTCGGTCAGCCGCTACGAAGACCTGATCGCGCAGGCGGCCGGCGCGGGCGCCTGAGCGTCCCGACAAGCGTCATTCGCTGCGGCGCGCACGGCAATCTATTTCCCGTTTCGCCGTGCTGAAACTTCCTGTCCCCTACCGGAGGCAACCACATGATCGTCGTGCAGATCCACAGCGGGCTGGGCAACCAGCTGTTCATGTATGCGGCGGCCCGCGCGCTGGCGCACAAGCACAACACCGGCCTGTATCTCGACGTGGATACCGATTGCCGCAACGGCGTGGACCATGGCCAGTACGTCGGCCATTCATTTCAGCTGGATAAATTCAACATCGTGGCCGACTATCCCGGCGTCGCCAGCGCAAGCGCGGGCGGCGCGCCGGCGGCTTCCCGGCTCGGCCTCTACAGCGCGCTGAAGGTGCGCCTGCGCGAGAACGACCTGATCCGCGGCACGGCCAGGCGCCTGCGCGACAACGGCATCGACCTGTCGCGCCTGCTGCTCAAGGTGTCGGGCAATGAAAAGCGCTTCTTCCAGGAAGAACGCGGCGACTGGGGCTACAAGCCGCATTTCCTCGACCTGCCGGACGACACCATCCTGCGCGGCTGCTTTTTCTCCTACAGGTACTTCGACGCCATCCGCGATCTGATCCGGCAGGAGCTGACGCTGAAGGTCGCGCTTTCCGCGCAAAGCCGGGCGGTGGAGGAACGGATGGCGTCCTGCGAGTCGGTGAGCCTGCATGTGCGCCGCGGCGACGTCGTCACCAATCCGGAATACCGCAGCTGGTACGAAGGCGTGCTCACCGAGCGCTACTACCGCAATGCGGTCGACTATTTCAGGGAGCGGCTGCGCGATCCGCACTTCTTCGTCTTTTCCGATGAAATCGAATGGGTCAAGGCCAACCTCGCGCTGCCCGGGAACGTGACCTATGTCGACCACAACGGCCCGGCCACGGGTTACGAAGACCTGCACCTGATGAGCCGCTGCAGGCATAACATCACGGCCGGATTCAGCTCGTTCAGCTGGTGGGGCGCCTATCTCAACAGGAATCCCGGCAAGATCGTCCTGCGCACGCGGCGCATGAACGCCCTCGACCAGCTGAACCATCCGCAGGATTTCTTCCCGCCCGACTGGGTCGTCATCGACTCCTGACGCGCGGCTCTCGCAACGGCTCATAACCTCCTCTGGCTGCCAACTTCATCGAAGTTCGCACATGTCGAGTGCTACGCCAGCTATTTGCGCACTTCGTCACCGGATCGGCTCGTTTGATGGCACTCAAAAAAGCAGCGGCTAGGGATAGAGCTTGGCGCGGACATGAACCAAGATGAGTTCAACGATGGATGCCGATGCATGGACTCTCGCACGGCGTTCGTTGGATGCAGTTTCTTTCCGTCCGCCGCAAGCAGCGGCGGCGGACGTCAGCAGGATTGAAGGCCAGGATTGAAGGCCAGGATTGGAGGTCAGGATTGGAGGCGCTGCCCATGCAAGCCATCGACATCTCGGTATACAGCCATACCGTGCCGCAGTTCGCGTACGGCGCTCTCGATGAGCTCTATCGCCATCTGCATTCCTCGTCGTCCTATCACGCGGTGTACGGCAATCTCTCGGAAGACACGCACACCTGCATGCTCAGGCGCGGCGATGCCCTGCTGGCCGTGATGCTGTTCCGCTTCGAGGGCAGGCGGGTGCGCGTCATCAACGAGCAATGCTCCTTTCCGGCCGACGCGATCGATGCGTTTGCGCGCCACATCTTCGGGACTTATCCGGCCGTGCGCCAGATTTCGTTCCCGGTGCTCGAACGCCTGCCGCAGGCATTGCGGCATCCGTTCGTGCATGCCAAGTGCACGCAGGACATCGTGCTGACGCTGCCGCAGAGCGAGGACATGTACCTGGCCAGGCTGGGCAAGTCGACGCGCACCTACATCAAGCGCTATTTCAACAAGCTCAAGCGCTGCTTCCCGTCGGTGGCTTGGAGCACCCGCGACGGCAGCCAGGCCAGCGAGGCCGACATCCGCGCCATCATCGAACTGAACCGCGCGCGCATGGCCGGCAAGTACAAGGACTCGTACATCGACGACGCCGAGGCCGAGCGCATCGTGCGGCTGGTGCGGCGGTGCGGGCTGGTGACGGTCATGACGATCGACGGCGCGGTCTGCGCCGGCACGATCAACTACCGCGTCGCCGACCACTACTTCCTGCAGGTGATCGCGCACGCGCCCGCCTACGACGAGTACGGCCTCGGCACGCTGTGCTGCTACCTCACCATCTGCGAATGCATCGCGCGCGGCGGCGCCGAATACCACTTCCTGTGGGGGCGCTACGAATACAAGTACCGCCTGCTCGGCGTGCAGCGCGACCTGAGCCACCTGCTGATCTACCGCTCGCGCCTGCACCTGCTGCTGCACGGCGCGCAGGCGCTGCGGCATGTCTGGCGCGGGCGCATGTACGAGGTGAAGGACTGGATGGAGCACCGGGCGAGAAGAATGGACGATTCCTCGCTGCTCAGCCGCGCCATGTTCCACGGCCTGAACGGGCTCAGGAAGGCAAAGCGCGCAGTCGACCGCATGCGCATGCAGTCGCGTCCCGCGATGGGCGGACCCGGCCTGGAGGGGGCGCAGCCGGCGCCGGGCGCGGGGCTCGGCGCGCAGGCGGGGCCGGCGCGGGAACAAGCGGGCAATACGTGAACTTCAGGGAAAACATGAAAATCGTTACATCATCGCTTTCGCTGGCGCCGCGCTCGGAACGGCAAGACTGCTCGCCGTGCCCGGCCCAGGTGCAGATCGAATGCTACGAGGACCAGGTGCCGGCCTTCGCGGCATCCGAAATCGACCGCCTGTACGGGCACCTCTATTGCTCGCCGCGCTACTTCGAGATGGCGCGCGCCATGCAAGGGGCCAGCGTGTACGTCGCCCGGGAAGGCGGCAGCTGCATCGCCGTGCTGCCGTACCGGATCGCCGGCGGCGCGGTCACCGTCGTGAGCGAATACCTGACGCTGGACGAGCAGGAGCTGGCGCGCTTCGCCCGGCACATGTTCAGCCGCTACCGCTTCGTCAAGCGCGTCACCTTCCCGCGCGTGCACGCGCAGGGCCACGTGCCCGGCTTTCCGTGCCACGCGATGGTCGGCAGCGAAGACATGGTGGTGACGTTGCCGGAGACGGTGAAGGACTACGAGGCCGCCGTCGGCAAGAACATGCGCCGGAACATCAAGCGCTATTCGAGCGCGCTGGCCAAGGCGTTTCCCTCCTATCGCTACGAGCTTTACCTGGAGCGCGACATCGGCGAGCAGGACTTGCGCGACATCGTCGCCCTGAGCTGCATGCGCATGAAAAGCAAGAACATCGTGCCCCGCTTTGACGAAACCGAAATCCGCTGGATCGTGGACTTCGCGCAGGAGTGCGGCATCGTCGGGGTGGCGCGCATCGACGGCAAGGTGTGCGCCGGCGCGATCGGCTTTCGCATCGGCGACAACTACTTCATGCATGTCATCGCGCACCATCCGCAATACAACGACTACAGTCTCGGCATTCTCTGCTACTACCACACGATCTGCGAAGGCATCGCGCGCGGCGGCAAGCGCTTTCACCTGCTGCAGGGCCGCTACGGCTACAAGTACCGCCTGCTGGCGGAGCGGCGCGACATCGTTCATCTCGACATCTACCGCAGCCGCCGCGCCCTGCTGGCGAGCCCGGCCCACGTCACGCGCAAGGAAGTCAGGGGCCGCATCTGGCTGGCCAAGCAATGGCTGCTGCACGACCTCGAACACAAGGAAGGGACCGGCTACCGGCTGCTGGCGCGCGCCGTGAACTTCCTGCGCAGGACGAAACGAGCGAAGGGCAGCGCGGACTAGCCCCAATTCATACACAACAGGAGATAGGCCCCTGCACGCCGTGCAGGGACAGGGGATGTCTTTGTCTGAACGAAATGAAGGAGGCGGATGAGCGGGCGGATTGTCGGAGCGAACCGGTATTTCGAGGCGCTGTTGGAACTTTTTAACCTGGTAAGCAAGGATGGCCAACATGTTTGAGAAAAAGAAGATTCTGATGCTATGCGCAGCGTCGGCGCTGCTTGTTTCCTGCGGTGGCGGTGGAGACTCGCCGAACACCGCCGCCGCCCCGGCTAACGGCACGGGGGCCGCAGCCGCCAATAGTGGTGGCAATAGCGGCGGCGGCACGTCAGCCGGCACCGGGGGGAGCGCCAGTCCCGGCGGCGCCGGCACGACTGCGAACACGCCGCCGCCACCGCCGCCGGCGTCCGGCGGCACGGCTACGCCGCCGCCCGCGCCGGCTGCGGTCGACCAGAAACTGAACGGCACGGTGGAAATGGCGGCCAACCAGGTCCTGTACATCAAGCGGAGCCGGATCATCTATCTTCCCGTCGTTTTCGACGAATTCGAGAGCGATAGAGGGCTGGTCGACGTGGCTGCCGGCAGCCCGGTGGCCCACATCGACAACCTCGAAGCCGAGGCCCGCGCCGAGCACTGCAATTATGGGAATGACGGCGTCTGCGGCGTCCAGCCTCCTTTCGCCGCCCCCGCGGCGCCGCTGGCCGCATTCGGCATCCGGATCAGCAAGTTCGTGATCGCGACGGCGCCCGGGCAGGCGGTGGGGAATCAGACCGTGGAGGGGCGGATCGCGGTCGATCTCACCGAGCGCAACGAGGCGCCGGGCGTCGGCGCGAACGAGGTGCCGGAGATCATGCGCTTCGTGATCGACAAGGTGCAGATTTCCACCAACCGGAACGGCGAAATCGCTTCGGTGCAGATGCTGAACGGCGCGCAAATCCATGTCTACGGCCGCGATGCCGCCGGCGCGGAAGTGCGTGAAAACATCCCCGCGCCGGCCGGCACGGTGCACCTGATGCCGCTGACGGATGCGCCGGACAGCCAGGGCGACACCAGCAGCATGTACCTGCTGCTGGACCTGGAAACCGGGTTCTCGCAGGCCGGCGGCAAGCTCAAGGCGCTGGAAAAGATCGCCGGGCACTTTGCGATGCATGTCACTTTCTCCTCGATCCGGCAGCTGGTGCGTCCGGCGGCGGACGGAGTGGAGCGGAAGGAGCTGGCCGGCGCAGCGATCACCGTCAACGACCAGCCGGCGGTAACCGGCGCGGGCATCAACGGCAACGCGTGGATCCGCATGTATCCGGCGCAGTGATGCAGTCTTCTTCCGGGGCTCCGCGCTCCGGAAGATGCCCTGCGGATGAAGAGAATATCCGCGCATCAACGTATAAGTCGCACCTGATGAAAGTGAAATGAATCCTGATTGGACCTGATGAGAGTCCGCCGATATAGTGGAACGGCAGGTTGATAAATGATTAACACCCGGCATAGGCCGCAATCAGGAGAACGCGATGGGGCGCAACGATATCAATGAACTGACGCAGGTGACGGATTCCAGGAAACGCTATTCGGCCGGCGTGCTGAAGTACGCGCAGATGGGGTACTGGAACCCTGACTATGTTCCAAAGGAAACGGACATCCTGGCCTTGTTCCGCATCACGCCGCAGGAGGGCGTCGAGCCGATCGAAGCCGCCGCCGCGGTCGCCGGCGAATCGTCCACTGCCACCTGGACCGTGGTCTGGACCGACCGCCTGACCGCGTGCGAGATGTACCGCGCCAAGGCTTACCGCGTCGAGCCGGTGCCGAACAATCCCGGCCAGTATTTCGCCTACATCGCCTACGACCTGTCGCTGTTCGAGGAAGGGTCGATCACCAATGTCGCCGCCTCCATCATCGGCAACGTGTTCGGCTTCAAGCCGCTCAAGGCGCTGCGGCTGGAAGACATGCAGTTCCCGCTGTCGTACGTGAAAACCTTCCGCGGCCCGCCGACCGGCATCATCGTCGAGCGCGAGCGGCTCGACAAGTTCGGCCGTCCGCTGCTGGGCGCGACCACCAAGCCCAAGCTGGGACTGTCGGGACGCAACTACGGCCGCGTGGTGTACGAGGGATTGAAGGGCGGCCTCGACTTCATGAAGGACGACGAGAACATCAACTCGCAGCCGTTCATGCACTGGCGCGACCGCTACCTGTTCGTGATGGACGCGGTCAACAAGGCGTCGGCCGCCACCGGCGAGGTCAAGGGCAGCTACCTGAACGTCACCGCCGGCACCATGGAGGAAATGTACCGGCGCGCCGAATTCGCCAAGGAGCTCGGCTCCGTCATCGTCATGATCGACCTGGTGGTCGGCTATACCGCGATCCAGTCGATGTCCAACTGGTGCCGCGCCAATGACATGATCCTGCACCTGCACCGCGCCGGGCACAGCACCTACACGCGGCAGAAGACGCACGGCGTGTCGTTCCGCGTGATCGCGAAATGGATGCGCTTGGCCGGCGTCGACCACATCCATACCGGCACCGCGGTCGGCAAGCTGGAAGGCGATCCGCTGACGGTGCAGGGTTACTACAACATCTGCCGCGACGCGCAGACGAAGACGGACCTGCCGCGCGGGATTTTCTTCGACCAGGACTGGGGCGCGCTGCGCAAGGTGATGCCGGTCGCCTCCGGCGGCATTCACGCCGGCCAGATGCACCAGCTGCTCGACCTGTTCGGCGACGACGTCGTGCTGCAGTTCGGCGGCGGCACCATCGGCCATCCGCAGGGCATCCAGGCCGGCGCGACCGCGAACCGCGTGGCGCTGGAGGCGATGGTCCTGGCGCGCAACGAGGGAAGGGATATCAAGAACGAAGGGCCGCAGATCCTGCGCGACGCGGCCAAGTGGTGCAGCCCGCTGCAGGCGGCGCTCGACACCTGGGGCGAGGTCACGTTCAACTACACCTCGACCGACACGTCCGACTTCGTGCCCACGCCTTCCGTGGCCTGAACCATACCGAGGAGACAGCATGCGCATTACACAAGGCACCTTTTCCTTTCTGCCCGACCTCTCCGACGAGCAGATCGGCAAGCAGCTCGAATACTGCCTGAATAAGGGCTGGGCGGTCGGCATCGAGTACACCGACGACCCGCATCCGCGCAACACCTATTGGGAAATGTACGGCAATCCGATGTTCGACTTGCGCGACGCGGCCGGGATCATGATGGAAATCCGGAACTGCCGCAAGACCTTCCCCAACCATTACATTCGCGTCACCGCCTTCGATTCCGCGCATACGGTGGAGTCGGTGGTGCTGTCGTTCATCGTCAACCGGCCGCAGGAGGAGCCGGGCTTCCGGCTGGTGCGGCAGGAGGCGCCGGGGCGGACCATCAGGTACAGCACGGAGAGCTATGCGGTGGACAAGGCGCCGGAGGGCGCGCGTTACTGAACCGCTCCCTCTCCCGCGGGCGGGAGAGGGGAGCTTTATCGCTGATTGTTCGGAGAGTTCCGCATGTCGTCCACATCCGTCAACCCCGTCGCCGACCTTCTCGCCAGCTCCGGCATCACCGCGCTGCTTGCCCAGCTCGACCGCGAGCTGGTCGGCCTCGCCCCGGTCAAGGCGCGCATCCGCGACATCGCCGCGCTGCTGCTGGTCGACAAGCTGCGCGCCGAGCGCGGCTATTCCGCCGGCGCGCCCAGCCTGCACATGTGCTTCACCGGCAACCCCGGCACCGGCAAGACCACGGTGGCGATGCGCATGGCGCAGATCCTGCACCGCCTCGGCTACGTGCGCAAGGGGCAGCTGGTGGCGGTCACGCGCGACGACCTGGTCGGCCAGTACATCGGACACACCGCGCCCAAGACCAAGGAAGTGCTGAAGAAGGCGATGGGCGGCGTGCTGTTCATCGACGAGGCGTATTACCTGTACCGGCCGGAGAACGAGCGCGACTACGGCCAGGAAGCGATCGAGATCCTGCTGCAGGTCATGGAAAACAGCCGCGAAGACCTGGTCGTGATCCTGGCCGGCTACAAGGACCGCATGGAGCGCTTCTTCGAATCCAATCCCGGCATGTCGTCGCGCATCGCGCACCATATCGATTTCCCCGACTACCAGCGCGAGGAGCTGGAACAAATCGCGCAGCTGATGCTCGCCGCCATGCAGTACCGCTTCGACGACGAGGCAAAACAGGTGTTTTCCGGCTACCTGGAGCGGCGCATGCGGCAGCCGCATTTCGCCAATGCGCGCAGCGTGCGCAATGCGCTCGACCGCGCGCGCCTGCGCCATGCGTCGCGCCTGCTGAACGAGCAGGGCACGGTCGACGATGCCGCGCTGATCACCATCACCGCGGCCGACCTGCGCGCTTCCCGCGTTTTTCAGATTCCGACCGACCAGACACAGGAGGAGACATGTTGCGAGCCTTGATTTTCGACGTCGACGGCACGCTGGCCGATACCGAGGATGCCCATCGCCGCGCCTTCAACGCCGCCTTCGAGGAAGCCGGCCTGGACTGGCACTGGGACGAGGAGATGTACACCCGCCTGCTGCAGGTGGCCGGCGGCAAGGAGCGCATCGCGCATTACTGGAGGATGCGCAATCCGGGCGTCGACCTGAACGGCCGCATCAGGGAGCAACTGGATGCGGTGCATGCGATCAAGACCCGCCATTACGAGACGCGCGTCGGCGGCGGCCAGCTGCCGCTGCGGCCCGGCATCGAGCGCCTGATCGACGAGGCCTGCGCGGCGGGCGTGCCGATGGCGATCGCCAGCACCACCACGCCGGTCAATATCGATGCGCTCTTGCGCATGCCGCTCGGCAGCGGCTGGCGCAAGTATTTCGCGGCGGTGTACGACGCCGGCGTGGTGCCGAACAAGAAGCCGGCACCGGACGTGTATTTCGCCGCGCTGGCGGCGCTCGGCGTGCCGGCGGCCGACTGTCTGGCGTTCGAGGATTCGGAAAACGGCTTGCGGGCGGCGCGCACGGCCGGCATCCCGACCCTGGTCACGCCGACCGCCTATACCGCGATGCAGTCGTTCGACGGCGCCCTGCTGGTGCTGCCGCACCTGGGCGACCCCGACCAGCCGATGGCGCAGCGCCTGCCCGGCACCGACCAGCGCTGGGTCGATCTGGCGGCGTTGCGGCGCTGGCATGAAGGCATGCTGTTCGAGGTGAGCTGAGCGCATGGCGGGAGCCTGCTAAACGATGGAGACGACACCATGAGTTCCGACATGCGGGTCACGCTGACCCAGTTCCTGATCGAATCGCGCCGGCACTATCCGCACGCCACCGGCGAGTTCAACAGCCTGCTGCTCAACGTCGCGCTGGTGTGCAAGCGCATCGCGCGCAAGGTCGCCGCCGGCGCCCTGCACGGCGCGCCCGGCAGTGCCGGGACGGCGAACGTGCCGGGCGAGACGCAAAAGAAGCTGGACGTGCTCAGCAACGACCTGTTCATCGCCGGGAACAACTGGGGCGGCAACCTGGCGGGCATGGCGTCGGAAGAACTGGACGCGCCGTACCAGATCCCGGACTGCCATCCGCGCGGGCGTTACCTGCTGGTGTTCGACCCGCTCGACGGCTCGTCCAACATCGACGTCAACCTGTCGGTCGGCAGCATCTTTTCGGTGCTGCGCGCGGCGCAGCCGCCGCGCCCGGTAACCGAGCAGGATTTCCTGCAGCCGGGCACGCAGCAGGTCGCGGCCGGCTATGCGATCTACGGCCCGTCCACCATGCTGGTGCTGTCGGTGGGCGCCGGCGTGCACGGCTTCACCCTGTGCCCGCAGCTGGGCGAATTCATGCTGACCCATCCCGGCCTGGCGATTCCGCCGGACACGCAGGAATTTGCGATCAATGCCTCCAACAGCCGCTTCTGGGAGGAGCCGGTCAAGCGCTATGTCAACGAGTGCATGGCGGGCAAGAGCGGCCGGCGCGGCAAGGATTTCAACATGCGCTGGATCGCGTCGATGGTGGCCGAGGCGCACCGCATCCTGATGCGCGGCGGCGTGTTCCTCTATCCGCGCGACACCAGGGATCCCGACATGCCGGGCCGCCTGCGCCTGCTGTACGCGGCCAATCCGATCGGCTTTTTGATCGAGCAGGCCGGCGGGCGCGCCTCGACCGGACGCCAGCCGGTGCTGACGGTGCAGCCGGCCGCGCTGCACCAGCGCATCGGCCTGGTGTTCGGCTCGCGCAACGAGGTGGAACGGATCGAGCGCTATCACCGCAGCCCGGCGGTGGACGACCTGCCCGATCCGCTGTTCCAGGAACGCGGCCTGTTCCGGGCATCCGCCTGACGAGGAGGCGCCATGTCCGAACGCTACCCGATCATCGCGATCACCGGCTCTTCGGGAGCCGGCACCACCTCCGTCACCCGCACCTTCGAAAACATCTTCCGGCGCGAGAAGGTGAGGGCCGCCATCATCGAAGGCGACAGCTTCCACCGCTACGACCGGCAGGAAATGAAGCAGCGCCAGGCCGAGGCGGAAAAGGCGGGCAACAAGCACTTCAGCCACTTCGGCCCCGACAACAACCTGTTCCGCGAACTGGAAGAACTGTTCCGCACCTATGCCGAAAGCGGCACCGGCCGCTGCCGCAAATACCTGCACGATACCGGGGAAGCCGCGCCCTACAACCAGGACCCCGGCACCTTCACGCCCTGGGAAGACTTGCCGAAGGATACCGACCTGCTGTTCTACGAGGGCTTGCACGGCGCGGTGGTGCACGGCGATATCAACATCGCGCAGTACCCGGACCTGCTGATCGGCGTGGTGCCGGTGATTAACCTCGAATGGATACAGAAGCTGTGGCGCGACAAGGCCAAGCGCGGCTATTCGACCGAGGCGGTGACCGACACCATCCTGCGCCGCATGCCGGATTACGTGAACTATATCTGCCCGCAATTCACGCACACCCACGTCAACTTCCAGCGCGTGCCCTGCGTCGACACGTCCAATCCGTTCATCGCGCGCGACATCCCGGCGCCGGACGAGAGCTTTGTCGTGATCCGCTTCGCCAACCCGAAGGGCATCGACTTTCCCTATCTGCTCAACATGATCAACGACTCCTTCATGTCGCGCGCCAATACCATTGTTGTTCCGGGCGGGAAGATGGAACTGGCGATGCAGCTGATTTTCACGCCCTTTATCTGGCGCATGATGGAAAGGAAGAAACGGGCATTCAGCGCGTATTAGGAAACTCGCTGCTGTCGGCGTGCCCTAATGAGCAATGGGGGGATGGCGGTGGTTCTGTTTCTCGATTTTGACGGCGTATTGCATCCGTTTCACCGGCCCAATGGTGTGCTGGTGCTGATCCCGGAATTCGAACGGGTGATGCGCGACTTCCCGCAGGTTGACATCGTGATCTCCAGTTCATGGCGCGAGGGCTACAGCCTGGAGGAGCTGCGCGCATTTTTCTCGGACGATATCGCCGCGCGCATCATCGGCGTCACCCCGGTGCTGCCGGCCACCGCGCATCTGTTTGTGCGGGAAGCGGAAATCGAGGCGTGGCTGCGCATGTCCGGCCGCAGCAGGGAGCCGTGGGTGGCGATCGACGACAGCGAATTGTTTTTCTCGCCCGGATGTGCCAATCTCATCCTGGTCGATTCAGAATCCGGCTTCAACGCGATGGCGGAACGCGCATTGCGGGAGCGGCTGTCCCTGTTCCCATTGACTGATACATGAAGAAAAAGATCGTCGGCTTCCACCAGGACGATGAGCGGCACTGGGTCGCCGAACTCGAATGCGGGCATAACCAGCATGTGCGCCACAATCCGCCCTGGACCAACCGGCCTTGGGTGATCACGCCGGAAGGGCGCGCCCGCGTGCTGGGCATGGAATTGAACTGCAAGAAGTGCGACGCCGGCGCGCCGCGGGACTGGGGGTAGCGGCCGTGTGCCCGGATGGCCGGGCGGCGCTATCCTACTGACCCGGTTCGGCGCTGCCGTCGCCCGGCGCGTTGGCCGCCGCCTCGGCCAGGTAGTGATCGATCAGCGCGAAGAAGCGGTCGTAGAACTGCTCGGTCTGTATCGTTTCGCTGGCCACCTTGGCCAGCGAATCCTCGCTCGATCCGAACGGCAGCGATACCGATCCGAGCGCGCTCACGCCGAGGCTGGCCGAGTTGGTCTGCTTCTTGACGACGTACTTGTCCTGGACCGCGTTGACGAACACGGTCGCGCTGCGACCCGCTTCGCCATCGGCGGCGCACACCACATGAAACTCGATGACCACGTGCACGTCCATGCTGGGCTGGAAGTTCTTGTAGCCCTCCACCTGTTCCGGCTGGCGCTTGCTGATCACGTAGCCCTGGCTGAGCAGGGTGCGCCGCGCCGCCTCGCAGGTGGCGGCGGCCGAGGCATGATAGTCGCGCGAAAACGTGCCGACCGTGTTGAATGCCTCATGCTGATACACGGAGGGCTTGGTCGCGGCGCAGCCGGACAGCAGGCCGAGCAGGGCAAGGCACAGGGAGGATGAACGGAGAAGAAGCTGCCGCATCTTGTTGTATCGGGAAATGGTTGCCGGGGAATGCGCGCCGGCGGAATGCCGCGTTGGACCACGGCAAAGCTGTCGAAGTTGCAGTAGATCAAATTACAAGGATACCGCAGCCGGGCGAACCGTTCCAGCCGCCGGCGCTCGCACCGGGACGAGGAACCGGCTCAGCGTTCCCTCAGCGCGCCCTCAGCGCGTCTCTTCGACGATGTGCAGCGTGTCGCCGAAGCGCCACAGGCGGCGGATTTCGATCACGTCGTAGCGGCGCTGCAGATCGGGCGGGAAGGCGTCGTGCCGTTCCGCCGACTGGATGATCTGCCGCACCGCCGCCTCGATTTCCGGCAAGCCGCCACGGTCGACGGCAATGCTTTCGATGCTGCCGTCGCTGCGGATGGCGACGGTCACCATCGAGTCGCCGCGCGGCCGGCCCGGCGCGGACGGCTGGTAGGCGCGGCCATGGCGCTCGATCGCCCGGCGCCAGCCGTCGATATACATTTTCAGCACGATATCGTCCGCGGCGCTGCCGAAGACGGAGCGGCGCCGCGCCGCCTGCGCGGCGCCGCTCAGCTCCTGCGCTTCGCGCGCGTCGAGGCGGGTGAGGTCGACTTTCCTGACCTGATCGACTTGCATGGATGCCATGTCGTTCTCGGACAGCAGGATCGGGCCGTCGTCGTCGCTGCCGGCCGGCTTGGCGCTCCTTGCGCTGTTTCCCGCATCCGGCGCGGCAGTCTCGGGAACCTGTCCGGCGGCACGGGATTGCGGTGCGCGCGCCGGCGCCATTGCTGCTGCCGTTGCATCGCCCGACTGGTGCTGCGCCGCTCCGCTCGCGCCGGATGAGGCGGCCGCCTGATCCGCCTGCCGGCGCTGCGCCTCGGCGGCGGCCTGCCGCGCCGCTTCCTCGGCGCGCCCGCGGTCGAGCGCCTCGGCCTGGCGGCGCGCCTCCTGTTCCGCGGCCAGCTGCCGGGCGGCTTGCTCCGCCTGCCGTTGCGCTGCCAGCTGCTGTGCGCGCCGGGCTGCCTCCTCTTCCTGCAGGCGCTGCGCGGCCTGGTTGCGCGCCAGTTCTTCGGCTTGCCGGCGCGCCTGCTGTTCCATCGCCAGACGGCGGGCCGCGTCCTCTTCCCGCCGTTGCGCTTCCAGTTGCTGTATGCGCCGGAGTTTCTCTTCTTCCTCCAGCTGCTGTGCGGCCTGCCGGCGTGCCAGCTCTTCCGCCTGGCGCTGCGCCTCCAGTTGCTGCGCACGCTGTTCTTCTTCCTCCCGCCGGCGCGCGAGTTCTTCGTCGTGGCGACGCGCCGCCTGCTCCATTGCGAGCCGCCTGGCGGCTTCTTCCGCTTCGCGCTGCGCTTCCAGTTGTTGCGCGCGCCGGACATGTTCTGCTTCCTCCAGCCGCTGCATCGCCTGGCTGCGCGCGAGTTCCGCTTCCTGGCGGCGCGCTTCCTGCGCCATTTCCTGACGTCTTGCGGTTTCCAGCGCCTGCCATTGTTCTGCCAGCTGCTGCTGCGCGTGCCGTATTTTTTCCTCCTCCAGTTGCTGCACTGTCTGCCGGCGCGCGAGTTCTTCCGCCTGCCTGAGCGCATCCTGTCGTTCCGCTTCCTGCTGGCGCGCGATGCGTTCTTCGTCGGCCGCGGGTTGCGCTGCGGGCGGTTCCGGAGCCATGCGTTCTTCCTCCTTGCGCTGCGGCTCGTGCGGCGGCGCAACCGTGAAGGCGTCCGGCCCGGAGGGCGCTTTGGCGATGACCGGCGCGCTGGGGTGGGCATGCGCCTGCTTGCGGCGATGCCGCTGCGGCGCCGGCGTGCCGGCGGGTCTGCCGCGCAGCTTGGGCCTATTCGGCCGGGACAGCGCCTGCGGCGCCGGTTGCGGCTCGGGCGGGCGCAGCCTCAGGGTCGAGGCGCCGCCGGGTGGCGCATCAGGCCGGGGCGCAACTGGGGGCGCGGCAGGCGCGGGCGCAGCCGGTTCCGCCGGCGCGCGCT
>OFCW01000177.1_pt1 | contig 23883 bp, 21 predicted proteins | sample 1520951 | NCBI WGS metagenome assembly OFCW01 (sample SAMEA4349680, study PRJEB24078) | microbial mat metagenome | biome: Terrestrial Biome; feature: Habitat; material: Microbial Mat | place: India | collected 2012-06-12 | depth 10 m | reverse complement strand
CCGCCCAGCAGGCCACGGGCAAAACGGAATTTACAGAAAGAACGATACACAACTGCATCTTTCCTTCCGAGCGGGATTATCTGATTATTGGATTACAGACACCCGTAAGCGAGAAATCTCTCAGGGGGCAATATGAATTTTTGTCCGCGGCTGGCCAAAAGCGTGTTTTCAGGTCAAGCAGCCATGTGTGGCCAGGTCGAGTGAGGTGTGCGCCAAGGTTCGGTAGCCCGTGTTTTCAAGTCTAGTTGTCAGTACGATAAACCGCTGTGCGTGTCAAAAACCGGCCAATTATGGTCATCCTCCACCAAAAAGAGCCTTCTGACGGGTGTTTTGTTGTTTTCGAGGAGTGGATGTCAGCACACGTCGTTCTTGCGCCTATACAGGGGAACTGGGTATCCACCCGTGCATTCCTCTGGAGACAAGATGACCCTTCAAAACAACAATACCCGTGGCCGGCATCGTGTCGGTAGCGTGCAAATCAAAGCTTGGCTGCCGAAGCCGTTACGGGATGATTTTGCCCTGGCCTGCAAATCGCAGGGCATGAGCGCCTCCGCTGTGCTCCGCGGGCTGCTGCTGGCTTACATCAAGAGCGTCTCGAAGGCAGTCGATGGCTAAGCCGCAATCTACTGGTTCGGCGAACCTGCAGGCCCAGGCGGCAGCGACCCGGCGGGCTGCTGAATCCTGTAATGATGAGGTGATACGCAGTTTTGCTTTGGCTGCAGCGAATACCGTGGAGGCGATTGCCAAGGCAACTTCACGACGGGAAGCATCGCCAATACTGAATTTGCCTGCTAATGCATCGGACATCGAACTTCGCGAAGCACGACAGTATCAATCGGTGCGTCGCGGCAATGAGGTCTTCTTGCCGATATGGCGTCAGGCCACAATCGGTATGCCGAACCTCTTCTTGCGGTCAGCGCTGTTCGCGTCTAACCGAAATCAGCATGATGCGGTGGTGGAAGAAACGATTGCCAGCCAAGGCGACACCTCCATCACGCTCACCGGATTTCGGCTCAATGATTACGACCGACGCGTATTCGCAGTATGTCTGAATGCCTACCGCGACGACCGGATGCTTGCCAGTACCGGTGACGATGTCGGGTGGGTGCGCCTGTCGTATTGGCTTTTCGCCAAGGCGATGGGTGTCAGTTATGGGCCGGGCGTTCATTTGGCTATTCGCGCAAGCCTTGTACGACTCAATGCGGCTCACCTACGCCTGCGGGTCAAGCGCCGAGACGTGCCCATGCCTCGTCTACTCGAGGTTGCTTTTGATGACGGCTACCAACCCGGAATAGAAGACCACGGTGCCTTGAAGGGTAGTGACCTCATAGCTTTTCGGGTCCAGGAATCGATGGCCAATCTGTTTGGCCCGGAGGACTGGAGTGCTGTTCATGAAAGCGCTATCCATGGGGTTTCGGGGTTGGCGGCCTGGCTTGCGAGCTTTTACAGCACGCATGCCAAGCCTTATCCCCTGCAAGTCAAAGATTTGTGCAGCTATGCCGGTGTTGTCTGTAGCCTGAGGGAGTTCAGACGGCGCCTGAAGGGGGCCCTGGCCCAGCTGATGGCGCCGGATGTGCCCGACGACATACGTATTGCCGAATTTGAGCTGTCCAATTTGTATTTGGTGGTCAAGCTTTGTCGCTGGTCAAGATAGTCATGTCTCAGGTGCTTGACGCTCTTGGCCGGCCACGCCGTGGAGGTCTTGCCGCTGGAGCTTCATTGACTCGACACCCGGCGAGCTGATGTTCAAAGCGTTGATTGAGCCATTCGTAGAATGCGGTGGGGTGCCAGTAGACCCGACGGCCGATGGTAGTTGGCGCAATCAGTGAGCCGTCAGCTATCCAGTTCTCGATGGTTCGTTTAGAGACTGATAGAATCCGGGCGACCTCTTCTTTGGTGAGTGGTTGGAGCGGTGAGTTCATGCTGCCTTTTCCGTTGTTGGGGATAAGGTATAGCGTCAACTTCTGTCTGTATGCGAAACAACGCGAAATATTTATTTGTCATTGCGTTTTTTGCTCCAATCCTGCTCCAATTGCTCCAAAAAACGGGGTGGTTTGTTGCGTTTTGTTTCGCGCGCTTGCGCGGCAAGATGTTGATTTTTAGTGGTTTTATTTGCCTGTGCGGTGTGGGCAATGAGGCTTTTTCAGGTTCGGGACGCAGGGGTCGCATGTTCGAATCATGTCACTCCGACCAAATTATCGAGAAAAAGCCCTGTTTTGACAGGGCTTTTTCTTTTTCTGGCTTTCCATGCCGGCGCAGGCTGGGCGTGATTGCCGCTCAATCGCGCAGCGACTTGACCACCCGCTTCAGTTCGTGGCTGTCCGGGTGGGGAAGGATGGTGAAGCCGAGGCGGGTCATCAGGTTGAGCATTTTCTGGTTGTCGGCGAGGACGTCGCCGACCATGGTGCGGTAGAGCTTTTCACGGGCGCAGTCGATGATGGCGTCCATCAGGCGGCGGCCGAGGCCGCATTTCTGCCAGCGGTCGTCCACCGCCAGGCCGAATTCGACCGATTCGCCATCCGGCGTCTGCACGTAGCGGGCGCTGCCGACCTGCCTTTCCTGACCGTCATCGTCGACCACCGCGATCAGGGCCATTTCCCGGTCGTAATCGACCTGGGTCAGCCGGATCAGCTGGCTGGGCGGGAGTTCCCGGGTCCCGTCCATGAAGCGGAAATAGCGCGATTCATCCGACATGGCACTGACGAAGGCCTGTTCCAGCGGAGCGTCTTCCGGACGGACGGGGCGAACGCGCACGATGCTGCCGTCGCGCATCGGCCAGTTCTGGCAGAGGTGGGCGGGGTAAGGGTGAATCGCCATATGGGCATAGCGCACCTGGCCGGCGCCGCGTAACGGGTCGAGGGCGAGTTGGGCGTCGATTGCCAGGCAGCCGGCTTCGTCGACGAGCAGCGGATTGATCATCAGCCGGTCGAGGGCGGGTAGTGTGCAGACCAGGTTGGAGAGGGCGAGCAGGGCGTCTTCCAGGGCGCTGCGATCGGCGGCGGGTTGTTGGCTGTTGGCGGCGAGGGTGCGGCCAATGCGCGTGGCGTCGATCAGCTTGGTGGTCAGAAAGCGGTTGAGGGGGGGCAGGGCAACGGCGTAGTCGCGCAGCGCCTCGCCCTGGCTGCCGCCGGCGCCGAGGCGGATGACCGGCCCGAAGACCGGGTCGCGGCAGACTTCGACCAGAAATTGCCGGGCGTTGGGCCGTTCGCGGTGTGGGGCCAGGGTGACGCTGTGGAAGCGCCGCTCGGCGGCTGACGGATGCGCCGTTTCGTTCAGGTCGCGCAGGGCGCTGTGCACGGCCTCGATGCTGGTCAACTTGCGGCGGACGCGCTTGTCGTCGAAGGCGTCCGGCAGTTCGGGCGATTCGAGGTGCATGTCGACCGGCAGACCGAGTTGTTCGGCGACGAACATCGCTTCTGTCGCCGTATGGGCGACCAGGCTGGGGCGAACCGGTACGCCATGGCTGTGGAGCAGGGCGTGGGCTTCCATGTGCGACAGCACGCGGCGCCGCTCGGCGATCAGCGCCTCGGCCAGCACCCGGCCACTATCGGTACCGCCTTCCTGAATCGGGCGGCCGGGACTGGGGACTTGCAGCAGCAGTTGCTGGTTCTGGTAATAGGCCGCGATATTGTGGAACAGTTCGATGACGGTGTCCGGCGTGCGGAAGACCGGGATGCCCGCTGCCTCCAGGGTTTGCCGGGCGGCGCCGACCAGGCTGCCGCCCATGAAGCAGCAGCACAGCGTGATGCGGTGCCGGCGGGCGATGTCCACCAGCCCTTCGGCGACGGCTTGCGGCGAAACGACGGCGAGTGGCGAGAGCATGATCAGGATGGCGTCGATCTGGCCGTCAGCGGCGATCAGGCGGGTGGCGGCAAGGTAGCGTTCGCTGTTGGCGTCGCCGCCCAGGTCGATCGGATTGGTGCCGTGCCACTCGCGGGGCAGCAGGGGCTTGAGGGCGGCGACCGTGTCGGCGTGCAGGGGGCCGAGCGGGATGCCGAGGTGGCGGGCACTGTCGGCTGCCATGCGGGCCGGGCCGGTGCCGTTGCTGAGGATGGCCAGCCGGCTGCCGCGCGGATGGAAGCCGGCCGCCAGGGCGCGGGCGGCATGGAAGAGCTGGCCGAGATTACGTACGCGGACGACGCCGGCCCGCCGCACGGCGGCGTCGAAGACCTGATCGGCCAGTTCGGCGGCGTCGGGCGCCAGCGCGTCGTCACCGGCATGTTGGCCCGATTTGAGCAGGATCACGGGCTTGAGGCGGGCGGCTGAGCGCAGGGCGCTGATGAAGCGCCGGGCGTGGCGGATTCTTTCGACGTGCAGCAGGATGTAGCGGGTGCGTTCGTCGTGGGCCAGGTAGTCGAGGACATCGCCGAAATCGACGTTCATGGCTTCGCCGAGCGAGACGGCGAGCGACAGGCCGATGTGGTTGCTCGTCGCCCAGTCGAGCACCGCGGCACACATGGCGCCGGACTGGGCGACCAGGGCGAGGTCGCCGGGCAGGGCGGCGATGTCGGTGAAGGTGGCGTTCAGCGCGGCGTGCGGGCAGACGATGCCGAGCGATTTCGGGCCGAGGAAGCGGATGCCGGCATGGAGCGCCGCCTCGCGGATGCGCCGCTCGATGCTTGCGCTGTTGGCGGCGACGGCGCCCGGATGCGAGACGACGATGGCGTTGCGGATACCAGCCCGGCCGCACTGGGCGATGATCTCGGCGATGGTGCGCGGTGCGGTGGTGATGATCGCCAGGTCGACCGGCGTGCCGGCCGATGCGATGTCCGGCACGCAGGGCTGGCCGAGTAGCGTGGCGTGGCGCGGATTGACGGCCAGCAGTTGGCCGCGGTAGCCGCTGGTCAGCAGGTTGCGGAAGATGACATGCCCGATGCTGCCCTCCTTCTCGGAGGCGCCGATCACGGCGATAGCGCGTGGTTCGAACAATCCGGCGAGGTAGTGGGTGGTGGACATCGGCTTTTCCTGGGGGCGGCAGCCGTCGGCGCGACTGCCGCGGGGCGGGCATTTACATGCCGAGATAGGCGGCGCGCACCTGCTCGTTGCGGATCAGCTCCTGGCCGGTGCCGGTCAGCGTGATGCTGCCGGTTTCCAGCACGTAGCCGCGGTCGGCAATGGCCAGCGCGGCAAAGGCGTTCTGCTCGACGAGGAAGATGGTCATGCCCTGGCTCTTCAGCGTCTTGACGACGTTGAACACCTCCTCGACGAGCAGCGGGGCGAGGCCCATCGACGGTTCGTCGAGCAGCAGCATCTTCGGGCGGCCCATCAGGGCGCGGCCGATGGCCAGCATCTGCTGCTGCCCGCCGGACAGGGTGCCGGCCGGCAGGGTGCGCTTTTCCTTGAGGATGGGGAACATCGCGTAGATCTTCTCCAGATCGCCCTCCACCTGGCCTTTGGGCTGGGTGTAGGCGCCCAGGCGCAGGTTGTCCTCGATCGACAGCGGCCCGAACACCTGGCGGCCTTCCGGGCTTTGGCAGATGCCGCGCCGCATGCGCAGGTCGGCGCGCAGGCTGGAAATGTCCTCGCCGTCGAACAGGATCTGTCCGGCGCTCATCGGCTGTACGCCGGACAGCGTGCGCAGGAAGGTGGTCTTGCCGGCGCCGTTGGCGCCAACGAGCGCAACCAGTTCGCCCTTGCGTACTTCGAGGTCGATGCCCTTGAGCGCCTTGATCCGGCCGTAACAGCTCTCCATGCCCTTGACCGAGAGCAGTACGTCACCGCCGGCGGGGCCAGCCCCCGGTTGCAGTTCACCAGCGCTGTGCGCACCCAGGCCGATGGATTCGGGCGCGAGGCTGGCGATGCGGTGGAACAGTTCGCGGAACTCGGCCTTCGCCTTGCCGCCGAACAGGGGGTCGTCATTGTCAAGGAAGGCGCGGTCGATCTCGGCCCAGTCGTCGGCGGTCAGCGCCGCCCGGGCAAGCGGCATGGCGTCCTTCTCCTCGCTGCGGATGTGACGCTTGATGGCGCCGGTGTAATGGCGCAGCGCGGCGGTGAAGGCGGCATTGCCCTCGCCGCCGCCGGCCGTGGCCGCCAGCCTGGCGCGCAGCTCACGGAGGACTTCCGGGCCGTTGCGGTGCTCGGCCTGCAGGCGGTCGAGGACGGCCGCTGCCTCCGCGGAGCGTTCGCGCAGCAGGCGGAAGAGGAATTCATCCTCCTTGGCGTGGTGGGCACGATCCATGAAGTGTTCGATGTAGTCGAATACCGAGGTGAAGAAAGGGGCTTCGACCTTGCCGCCGGCATCGATTTCGTCGGCAACCAGGTCGAGGGTGGTGGCGATGCGCCAGAGGTTCTGGTGCTCTTCGGTGATGATGCGGAGTGCTTCCATGTGCTTCCCCTCTTTAGGCGTGCGCGCCAAGATAGGCGGCGATGACATCCGGGTTCTTGCGGATTTCCTCGCCGCTGCCTTCGGCCAGTTTCTTGCCGTAGTCGAGGACGAGAATGCGGTCCGACAGGTTCATGACCATCTTCATGTCGTGTTCGACGAGGACAACGGTGACGCCCGAATCAGCGACTTTGCGCACCAGATGGTCCACCTCGATGGTTTCCTTCGGATTGAGGCCGGCCGCCGGTTCGTCGAGAAAGATCAGGCGCGGCTTCATGGCCAGGGCGCGGGCGATTTCCAGGCGCTTCAGGGCGCCGAAGGACATGGCATCGGCGCGCGTTTCGACGTACTGGGCGAGGCCAACGAAGTCCATCAGCCGGGCGGCTTCCTCGCGCAGTTCGCGGTCGCGCTGCTTCAGGCCGGGAAAGCGCAGCGCGGCCTTGATCAGGTTGCGATCCAGCCGCAGGTGAGCGCCGACCATCACGTTTTCGATGGCGCTCATGTTCATGCAAATCTGCAGGTTCTGGAAGGTGCGGGCAACACCCCGCCGGGCCAGTTCGTTGGGCGACTTGCCGTGGATCGCCTCGCCGTCCAGCCGGATTTCGCCAGTGGTGGGTTTGTACACCCCGGTGATCAGGTTGAACAGCGTCGTCTTGCCGGCGCCGTTGGGGCCGATGACCGAATAGACGATGCCGGCATCGATGTTGAACGACACGTTCTGCACGGCCTTGACGCCACCGAAGTGGATGGAGAGGTCTTTGACTTCGAGCAGGCTCATGGTTATTCCCCCTTGCCGAATTTGGCCGCCAGCGTCGGGACGAGGCCCTTGGGCAGGAAGATCATGCAGCCCATCAGGATGGCGCCGAAGACCACGGTTTCCCAGCCTTCGAAAGTGGCCAGGGCCTGCGGCAGCGCGGTGAGCAGCACGGCACCGACCAGCGAGCCATAGACCGAGGCCATGCCGCCAATGACGACCATGGTGACCAGTTCGATGGAGTGGAAGAAATCGGCGAAATTCGGGCTGACGAAGCCAACGTAATGCGCCGTGACGCTGCCCATCAGGCTGGCGAAAACGGCGGACAGCACGAAGATCGCCACCTTGTAGCGCACGACATCGACGCCGACCACCTGCGAGGCGACTTCCGAGCCGTGCAGCGCACGCAGGGCGCGGCCGAAGGGCGAGTCGATCAGGTTCAGCGAAGCCCACACCGACACCGACAGCAGCAGCGCGACGACCCAGTACCACTGCTTGTCGCTGGTCAGCTCGAAGCCGAACAAACCCATCGCCGGCACCGGCATGCCGTCCGGTCCGCCGGTCCATTGCGCCTCGTTGCGCAGCGCGATGCTGATGATGATGCCCAGCCCGAGCGTCGCCATCGCCAGGTAGTTGCCCTTGAGCTTGAAGATCGGGCGGGCGACCAGCGCGGCCAGCAGGCCGGTGGCCACGGCGCCGGCGCCCATGGCGAGCAGCGGGTGCCAGCCGAAGTGCGTCGGCAGCACAGCCGAGGCGTAAGCGCCAATGCCGAGGAAGCCGGCATGGCCCAGGCTGATCTGGCCGGCAAAGCCGATCAGGAGATTCAATCCGAGGACGATCACGGCGTTGATCGCCATGCGCACGGCGAGATCGAGATAGAAGCTGTTCGGCAGCACGAAGGGCAGCACCAGCAGGATGGCGATGACCAGATAGAGGCCGTTATAGACACTTTTTTTCATGCTTACACCCGATCCGTGGATTTGCCGCCGAACAGGCCGCGCGGCATGAAGAAGAGGATGAACAGGATCAACACGAAGGGAATCGCATCCTTGTAGGCCGACGAGATGTAGCCGGCGCCCATTGCTTCCAGGATGCCGACGATCAGACCACCGACCACGGCGCCGAGGCCATTGCCCAGCCCGCCGAGTACGGCGGCGACGAAACCCTTGAGGCCGAGCATGATGCCGACGTCGTAGGAGGTCATGGTGATCGGGGTGAGCAGGATGCCGCCGAGCGCCCCGAGCGCCGCTGACATGGCGAAGCTCATGAACAGTACCCAGCTGGTGTTGATGCCGACCAGTTCGGCCGCCAGGCGGTTCACCGAGGTGGCCAGCATGGCCTTGCCCTGCAGGGTCCGGTTGAAGAAATACCACAGCGCCACGACGACCAGCGCGGTGACGCCGAGTACCCACAGGCTCTGTGGCAACAGCGTGGCGCCGAGGATCTCGATTGGCATATCGCCGGAGAAGGGTGGCAGGCTGTGCGTGTTCTTGCCGAGGAAGACGGCGACCAGGCCGCGGATGACCAGCGAGGCGCCGATGGTGATGATGATCAGGGTCACCGTTTCGGCGCCCTTGACCGGCTCGATGGCCAGTTTCTCGATCAGCACGCCGACGATGGCCGGCACGATGATGGCGAGCATCAGGGCGACCGGCAGCGGCAGGCCGGCCTGCGTAAACAGCACGGCCAACATGCCGCCGAGCATGATGAATTCGCCCTGGGCGAAGTTGATCACGTTGCTGGCGTTGTAGATCAGCGTGAAGCCGAGCGCGGCCAGCGCATAGGTCGCGCCGACCGTGACGCCGGAAAAGAGGAATTGCAGGAACTGGGCTAGCATGCCGGTCTCCTTCTCTGGGGGGGCAGGGCGTTCATGTCGTCTCCTGGTTTATCGGTCTTGTCGGGGTCACAGCGGCAGCAGGTGGTCGGCGTCGGCGACGACCGGCTGCTGCTGGGCGAAGAAGCCCTCGGTGTGGATCAGCGTGTCCTGGGCGCCGAGTGCCTTGACGGCGGCGACGCTGGCGTCCACGAACGCCGGGCTGCCGGCGACGAAAATCGTGTGCTTGGACAGGTCCGGAAAAAGCTGCGGCAGCACGACATCGACGCGGCCCTTCAGGTAGCCTTCCTTTTCCTCGCGGGTGAGCGTGATCTTGTAGTCGAAATTGCGGTGCTTGGTGCGCCACCAGGCCATCATGCCCTTGCTGTACACGTCGTCTTCGGTACGGGCCGAGAAGAGCAGGGTGACGGGCTTTCTGAAGCCGCGGCGCAATGCCGCTTCGGCCAGCGCCAGCACGGGGGCGAGGCCGGTGCCGGCGGCGATGCAGAGGACCGGCGTATCGACCGACGGGTCGCCGATGAAGGTGCCGTAGGCGCCGGAAACCTTGATGCTGTCGCCGATCGCCAGTTGGTCGTGGATCCAGTTGCTGGTCACGCCGCCGTCGGCGCGGGCGACTTGCAGCACCAGTTCGCCATCCGGGCGGGGGGCGTTGGAAATCGAATAGGCGCGGGCCGGAATGTCGGCGCGCGGGTTGCCGAGGGTGACATACTGGCCGGGCCAGTAGCGGATCGGCTGGCCGACCGGGCGCAGGCGCAGTTCGACGACCCGGGCGGCGATGGTTCTTTTGTCGGTGACGACGAACAGGGCGTCTTCGCGGGGCGGGAAGAGCTTGGGCTTGGCATCCTCGGTGCCCCACTCGATGGTCAGTTCCTCGGAAATCGGCTTGGCCATGCACATCAGGCCGTAGCCCTGTTTGCGCTCGTCCTGCGACAAGGCCATGTCGAGCACCATGCCCTGGTCGAACTGGCCTTGGGTGACCTTGACCTTGCATTCGCCGCAGGCGCCGGCGCGACAGTTGTTGGGCAGGGCGTAGCCAGCCTTTTCGAGGGCCATCAGTACCGTGTCGCCGTAGGCGCAATCGACGGACTTGCCCGAGGGTTGCATGATGATGCGAGCCATGTTGTCTCCCCCTAATGGGTGTTGGTTTCTCTGTTGCGGCAAGGCCGACGCCCTGGTGGGGGCGCCGGCCGGAGCAATTACTGCAGGAGTTGCGGGTTCATCCGGTGCTTAGAAGACCGGGATGATGTCTTCCATGTCGATGTCGCTGATTTCCTGGCCGGTGATGCCGACTTCCGGAATGGCCGGGAACGGAATGTTGTAGCGGTCGAGCACGCCCTTCAGGTTGATCATCGCATTCCGCCAGTTCTGCAGCTTCATCTCGTAGGTCGGGATGCCGAAGCCGGCGCCGCGGGCGACTTCCTCGGCTTCGCGCTGGTTGGCGATGAAGTCGGCCGGCAGATCCCAGAACTCCATCGGCGGCTCGAACAGCACGGCGGACAGGAACAGGTAGCCGGCGCGGATCTGCTTGGTGACGATGGCCTTGGTTTCTTCCTTGAGGCCCGGGTAGTCGCGCTCCATGACGGCCATGCAGATGGCCATGTGGCGCCCTTCGTCGCGGCCAATGTTCTTGAAGCCCTCCTTGAAGACCGGCTCGCGGGAGTTGTCGAACATCTGCTTGAAGATGGTGGCGGCAGCGATTTCGCCCATCAGGAAGGAGCTGAACAGCACGGCCAGGTCGTACTTGGGCACCGCCTGCTTGTAGCCATTCCAGTAGCGCGAACCATTGAAGTACAGCCACTGCACGTTCTTCTGCAGGCGCTTGCCGAGTTCGGTCTTCGGCTGGTAGGTCAGCGGGTCCGGATGGCCGAGCATCTTGGTGATGGCCAGGCCACACATGATTTCGTGGTTCTGCTCGTCACGGGTGACGGAGAAGAAGCACTTGCGGACCGGGTCTTCCTCGTGCACTTCATAGGTCTTGATCAGGGCTTCGGCGAAAACCGGGGGGGCGGACGCGTCGAACACCGACAAGAGGCTCCACCAGTAGGCGATCGACTCGCGTTCTTCCCAGGTGTAGCTATCGACGTCCAGGGTGTCCCAGGGCAGCTTCTCCGGGTCCCAGTTCTCACGCAGGGCGGCTTCCCAGACTTCCTGCAGCTTCTTGGTCTTGCTGTTCCACGACAGCGGATAGACGTTGGGCTGCTGAATCGCGGGCGGGAATTCCATCTTGTCGGCAAAACGTTCCTTGGTGCTGGCCATGTCTCACTCCTTGTTTGGGTCTGATGATCAATGTGACTGCCATCCGGCCTGGCCGGTGGCGTGGGGCGAATAGTGATACATAACGAAGCGTTAAGTCAATAAAAAATGTATCGGATCGTAGAAAAATTTTTCCGTAATGAATTTTGCGATTCGGAACATCAAAAAATTTAAGGGGGAATGTTTTTATTAGTTCGTTGATTTTATTGAATTTCAACTGCGATCAGAAACGTGTTTTGCTAATCGTAACCTAGTTTTTGGCAAAAATTTACGATACTTTTGATTGACTTGTGTAGTTGTAGTTTGTATCGTGTGTTGCAAGTCGGCGCGCCAAGGTTGCGCTGCCACCAAAGAACAAACACCGCGAAGGAGATATCGATGTCGCACCCCCTGCTCGAGAAACACCGCGCCACGCTGGATGGCGCCCTCAATGCGATTGCCACGCGTGGCTACTGGTCGGCCTATAACGAGATGCCGAGTCCGAAGACTTATGGCGAAACGGCGGCCGAAGACGGTAGGCGGGCATTCGAGGCGCACCTCGGCCGGCAGTTCGGGCTGGAGCAGCCGGGGCAGACGGGTTGGGCGGGCGGCGAGCAGTCGCCCTACGGCATCGAAATGGGCGTCCTTTATCCGGTGTGCGACCACGAGGCGCTGATCGCCGCCGGCCAGCAGGCCATGGCCGGCTGGCAGAAGGCGGGAGTCGCCGGCCGCACCGGCATCTGTCTGGAAATCCTCGATCGCCTGAACAAGCAAAGTTTTGAAATCGCCCATGCCGTGATGATGACGACCGGCCAGGGCTGGATGATGGCCTTCCAGGCCGGTTCGCCGCACGCCCAGGATCGTGGCCTGGAGGCCGTGGCCTACGCCTGGCGCGAGCAGAGCTTCGTGCCGGCCGAAACGGTCTGGGACAAGCCGCAGGGCAAGAACCCGTCGCTGGTCATGAAGAAGCACTTCGAAATCGTCGGCCAGGGGGTCGGCGTGGTAGTCGGTTGCGGCACCTTCCCGACCTGGAATACCTATCCCGGCTTGTTCGCCGCCTTGTCGACCGGCAACGCCGTGATCGTCAAGCCGCACAGCAACGCCATCCTGCCGGCCGCCATCACCGTGCGCACCATCCGCACCGTGCTGGCCGAGAACGGCATCGATCCCAATCTGGTCACGCTGTGCGTGACCGCGGATCGCGCCACGACCCAGAAGCTGGTCACCCATCCGGCTGTCAAGTCGATCGACTTTACCGGGGGCAATGTCTTTGGCCAGTGGCTGATCGACAACTGCCGCCAGGCCCGCGTCTATGCCGAGCTGGCCGGCGTGAACAATATCGTCATCGATTCGACCGACGCCTACCAGGCCATGCTGCGCAACCTGGCCTTCACGTTGTCGCTCTATTCCGGCCAGATGTGCACCACCTCGCAGGCCATCTTCGTTCCGGCCGGCGGCATCGACACCGAAGGCGGCCACAAGTCCTACGACGACGTCTGTGCCGACCTGGCCAAGGCGGTTTCCGGGTTCCTGGCCAAGCCGGAAGTGGCGCTCGCCGTGCTCGGCGCCGTGCAATCCGCCGATACCCTGAAGCGTATCGAGATGGCGGACAGCGGCACGCTGGGCAAGGTCGTGCTGGCCTCGACCCGGCTGGAGAACCCGGATTTCCCGAAGGCCACCGTGCGTACGCCGGTGCTGCTCGCCTGCGACGCGGCTGACGAACATGCCTACATGGAGGAGCGCTTCGGCCCGATCAGCTTCATCGTCAAGGTTGCCGACACCGCCGCCGGCATCGCGCTGTCCGAGCGTCTGGTGGCAACCCATGGTGCGCTGACCGCTGGCATCTACTCGACCAGGCCGGAAGTGATCGACGCGATGACCGCCGCCACCCTGCGTTCCAAGGTCGCCCTGTCGATCAACCTGACCGGCGGCGTCTTCGTGAACCAGTCGGCGGCCTATTCCGACTACCACGGTACCGGCGGCAACCCGGCAGCCAATGCGTCCTACGCCGATGCCGCCTTCGTCGCCAACCGTTTCGTGGTCGTCCAGCGCCGCTACCACATCTGAGAACGCGCCATGAACTTTGAAAACATCACCTTCACCGTCGAGGCCGGCATCGCCCGCCTGACCCTGAACCGTCCGGACAAGCTGAACAGCTTTACCGGTGCCATGCATGCCGAACTGCGCACGGCGCTGGATGCCGTCCAGGCCGACCCGGCGATCCGCGTTCTCGTGTTGACCGGGGCCGGTCGCGCCTTCTGCGCCGGGCAGGATCTGGCCGATCCGGAGATGGCTCCGGTGGACGGCAAGATGCCGGACATCGGCAATGTCGTCGAACGCAATTACAAGCCGCTGGTCCTGCGCCTCGCCAACCTGCGCGTGCCGACCATCGCTGCGGTCAACGGCATCGCCGCGGGGGCCGGCGCCTCGGTGGCGCTGGCCTGCGACCTGGTCGTCGCCACCCGGTCGGCTTCCTTCCTGCAGGCTTTCTCCAAGATCGGCCTGATTCCGGACACCGGTGGCACCTGGTTCCTGCCGCAGCGTGTCGGCATGGCGCGTGCCCTGGGTCTGGCCCTGCTCGCCGACAAGCTGCCGGCCGAAAAGGCCGCCGAATGGGGCCTGATCTGGGAGTGCGTCGAGGATGCCGCATTCGCCGCCCGTATCGATGCGCTGGCCAGGCAGTTGGCGACCCTGCCGACCAAGGCGCTGGTTCGCACCCGTCAGGCCATGCATGCCGCGCCGGGCCACACGCTGGAACAACAGCTCTCCTTCGAAGGCGGCTTCATGCGCGAGCTGGGCTGGAGCCCGGATTACGCCGAGGGCGTCGCCGCCTTCATGGAAAAGCGTGCGCCGAATTTCACCGGAGCGTGAAGCCGTGAGCCAGTCACCCCTATCCCAACAGGCGGTCGTCGCCGTCGTCGGCACCGGTGCCATGGGCGCCGGTATCGCCCAGGTGGCGGCGCAGGCCGGGCATGTCGTCAAGCTGCTCGACAACCGTCCGGGCGCTGCCGCCAAGGCGGTTGACGGCATCCGTGCCCAGTTCGCCCGGCTGGCCGAAAAAGGCAAGATGAGCGCCGAGGCGGCCCTGGCCGCCGGCGATCGCCTGATCGCGGTCGAGCAGCTGGCCGATCTGGCCGATGCCGCGCTGGTCGTCGAAGCCATTGTCGAAAACCTCGAAGCCAAGCAAAGGCTGTATGCCGACCTCGAGGGTATCGTGTCGGCCGACTGCCTCTTCGGCACCAACACCTCGTCCATCTCGGTGACGGCCATTGGTGCGGCGTTGCAACGGCCGGAGCGCCTGGCCGGCCTGCACTTCTTCAACCCGGCGCCGCTGATGGCCCTGGTCGAGATCGTCTCCGGCCTGGCCACCGACCCGGCGGTGGCCGAAACGCTGTTCGCCACCGCCGCTGCCTGGGGCAAGACGCCGGTACATGCCAAGTCGACGCCCGGCTTCATCGTCAATCGGGTCGCCCGGCCGTACTACGCCGAGGCGCTGCGCCTTGCCCAGGAGGGGGCCGCCGACTACGCCACCATCGACGCCTGTTGCCGCGAGGCCGGCGGCTTCCGCATGGGGCCGTTCGAGCTGATGGACATGATCGGCCACGACGTCAATTTCGCCGTGACCCACTCGGTGTGGCGGGCGTTCTACCACGATCCGCGTTTTCTGCCGTCGCTGATCCAGCAGGAACTGGTCGATGCCGGCTTTTACGGCCGCAAGAGCGGGCGCGGCTTCTACGATTATCGCGAGGGCGCCGTGCAGCCCGCGCCGCAGACCGAGGCGCCGCAAACGCCGGCCGGCAAGATCACGGTGTTCGGCGAATCCGATCTCGCCGAAGCCCTGGTCGAGCGCCTGCAGCACAGTGGCCTGTCGTTCGGGCGCGCCCCGGCTACCGACGCCCCGAAGGGAGCCCCCTTGGGGGGCGGCCGCATCGCTGAAATCGGCCTCGCCAAGCTCTACGTCACCGATGGCCGCAGTGCCACGCAGCGCGCTGCCGAGACCGGCGTTGCCAACACCGTGGTGATCGACCTGGCGCTCGACTACAGCAAGGCCACCCGTCTCGCGGTTGCGGCTGCCGAGCAGTGCGAGCCGGCCGCTGTTGCGTCCGCCATCGGCCTGTTGCAGGCGGCCGGCTTTGCCGTGTCGCGTTTCCTCGATGTGCCGGGACTGGTCGTCATGCGCACGGTTGCCATGCTGGCCAACGAAGCGGCCGACGCGGTCAACCAGGGCGTGTGCACCGAAAAGGGCGCCGACCAGGCCATGCGCCTGGGCGTCAACTATCCGCAGGGGCCGCTGGCCTGGGCCGATCAGGTCGGCGTCGCCGTCATCCGCGATGTGCTGGCCCACCTCGGTGCCAGCTACGGCGAAGACCGTTACCGCATCTCGCCGCTGATCCAGCGCGCCGTGTTTGCCGGAAGGAAGATTCATGACTGAACCGAAACTCAGCCCGGCCGAGGCACAAGCCCTGGCCGATGCCACCGCCGAGGCGATGTACGCGCGTGACCGCGCCGCGCAGGCGCTGGGCATCCAGATCGTTCGCGTCCAGCCGGGCGCTTCGCTGCTCACCATGACGGTTCGCTCCGACATGGTGAACGGCCACCACATCTGCCACGGCGGCATGATCTTCAGCCTGGCCGATACGGCTTTTGCCTACGCCTGCAACAGCTACAACAAGAACACCGTCGCGTCGGCCTGCCATATCGACTTCCTGGCCCCGGCCAGGGAGGGCGAGACGTTGGAAGCGGAAGCCGTCGAGCAGTCGGCAGCCGGCCGGACCGGCGTGTACGACATTACCGTGCGCAACAGCCACGGCAAGACCATCGCCCTGTTCCGGGGCAAGAGCTATCGCATCAATGGTGAAGTGATCGCCGGACTGGAAAGCGGTTGTTCGTTGTGAGCAGGGCCGCAGACGACTCCAGCCACCAATTACCCGCCGCCAACCCAACAAAACCCCACGGAGGAGACAAACATGACATCCAAAATGCCATTGCCCGGTGAACTCGATCCGATCGAAACCGCCAGCCGCGACGAAATTTCGGCGCTGCAACTTGAGCGCCTGAAGTGGTCGGTTCGCCATACCTACGACAACGTCGAGCCCTATCGCCAGAAGTGCCTGGCCAAGGGCGTCCACCCGGACGACCTGAAGTGCCTGGCCGACCTCGGCCAATTCCCGTTCATGACCAAGGCGGATTTGCGCGACCATTACCCGTTCGGCCTGTTCGCGGTGCCGCGCCACAAGCTGGCCCGCCTGCACGCATCCTCCGGCACGACCGGCAAGCCGGTGGTGGTTGGCTACACCCGGAACGACCTCGACAACTGGGCCGCCGTCGTTGCCCGCTCGATCCGCGCTGCGGGCGGCCGGGCCGGTGACATGGTGCATGTCGCCTACGGCTACGGCATGTTTACGGGTGGCCTGGGCGCCCACTACGGTGTCGAGCGCCTCGGTGCCTGCGTCGTGCCGATGTCCGGCGGGCAGACCGAGAAGCAGGTCCAGCAGATCATGGATTTCAAGCCGGACATCATCATGGTCACGCCGTCTTACTCGCTGGTCATCGCCGAGGAGTTCGAGCGCCTCGGCATCCAGCCGGAAGAGATTTCGCTCAAGGTCGGCATCTTCGGCGCCGAGCCGTGGGGCGAGGGCATGCGCAGCGAGATCGAGCGCAAGCTGGGTATCGATGCCATCGACATCTATGGCCTGACCGAAGTGATGGGGCCGGGGGTGGCCTGCGAATGCATCGAGACCAAGGACGGTCCGGTGATCTGGGAAGACCACTTCTACCCTGAAATCATCGACCCGGAAACCGGCGAGGTGTTGCCCGATGGCGAAGAGGGAGAGCTGGTGTTCACCTCGCTGACCAAGGAAGCCTTCCCGGTCATCCGTTACCGGACCCGTGACCTGACCCGCCTGCTGCCGCCGACCGCCCGCTCCTTCCGCCGCATTGGCAAGATCACCGGCCGGTCGGACGACATGCTGATCATCCGCGGCGTCAATGTCTTTCCGACCCAGATCGAGGAGCAGATCCTGCGCGACCCGCGCCTGTCCGGCAATTACCAGGTCGTTGTCACCCGCGAGGGCCATCTGGACAACCTGGAGGTGCGTTGCGAAGTCCAGCGCGAGCTGTCGGGGAAGCTGCCGCCGGCCGATATCCAGGCCATCGGCAAGGAACTGCAGCATCGCATCAAGACCATCATCGGCGTGTCGACCCAGATCACCGTCATGGAATTCGACGCCATTCCGCGCACCCAGGTCGGCAAGGCCAAACGCGTGCTCGACGAGCGCCCGAAGCAAAACTGAGGATAAACAGATGACCCCCATGCTCACTTTGTTGGCTGCCCCCCAGGGGGGCATCACCTCCCTTAGGACGGCCCTGCGGGAGGTTCAGCGATGACCCAGGCTTTCATCTGCGACGCCATCCGCACCCCCATCGGCCGCTACGGCGGCGCGCTGGCCGGCGTGCGCGCCGACGATCTCGGCGCCATTCCGCTCAAGGCGTTGATGGAGCGCAATCCGCAGGTCGACTGGACGGCGGTCGACGACATCATCTACGGCTGCGCCAACCAGGCCGGCGAGGACAACCGCAACGTCGCCCGCATGGCCGGCCTGCTCGCCGGCCTGCCCATCGAGGTGCCGGGCACCACGGTGAACCGCCTGTGCGGTTCCGGCATGGACGCGGTCGGTCTTGCCGCCCGCTCGATCAAATCGGGCGAAACCGCGCTGATGATCGCCGGCGGGGTGGAAAGCATGTCGCGCGCGCCTTTCGTGATGGGCAAGGCGGAAACCGCCTTTTCGCGCCAGGCAACGATCTACGACACCACCATCGGCTGGCGCTTCCCCAATCCGCTGATGAAAAAGCTCTACGACACGCACTCCATGCCGCAGACGGCGGATAACGTCGCCGAGGAGTTCAACATCAGCCGGGCCGACCAGGATGCCTTTGCCCTGCGCTCCCAACAGCGTTGGGCCGCTGCCCATGCCGCCGGCCGCTTCGCCGACGAACTGGTGCCGGTGGTGATCCCGCAGAAAAAGGGTGATCCCAAGGTGTTCGATACCGACGAGCATCCACGTCCGGATACCACGCTCGAGATGCTGGCCAAGCTGAAGGGCGTCAACGGTCCCGATTTGTCGGTGACGGCCGGCAACGCCTCCGGCGTCAACGACGGCGCCTGCGCCTTGCTGCTCGCCTCGGAAGCCGCTGCCGGGCGCTACGGCCTCCAGCCGCTGGCCCGCGTCGTTGGCATGGCCACCGCCGGCGTGCCGCCACGCATCATGGGTTTCGGCCCTGCCCCGGCCGTGCGCAAGGTGCTGGCCCAGACCGGTCTGACGCTCGACCGGATGGACGTCATCGAACTGAACGAAGCCTTTGCGGCGCAAGGGCTGGCAGTCCTGCGCGATCTCGGCTTGGCCGATGACGAAGCGCGCGTCAATCCCAACGGCGGCGCCATCGCCATGGGCCATCCGCTCGGCATGAGCGGTGCCCGCCTGGTGACCACCGCCGCCTACGAACTCAAGCGCCGTGGCGGCCGCTACGCCTTGTGCACCATGTGTATCGGTGTCGGGCAGGGCATTGCCATGGTGATCGAGCGTGTCTGATCAGCCGGCCGTCGTGCGTGATTAGTCGTTAGCAACAGCAACCCCAGAGGAGACAAACCCATGAAGCAAACCATCAAGCAACTCGCTGCCGGTGCCGTTCTGGTGCTCGGCGCCTTTGCCGCCCAGGCGGCCGATCCGATCAAGATCGGTTCCGTGCTCTCCGTCACCGGTCCGGCTGCCTTCCTTGGCGATCCGGAACTGAAGACGCTGCAGTTGTACGTTGATGACCTCAACAAGAAGGGGGGCGTGCTCGGCCGCCCGCTGCAACTCGTCCATTACGACGACGGCAGCGATGCCAACAAGGCCAACGGCTTCACCAAGCGCCTGATCGAAGACGACAAGGTTGACGTGCTGGTCGGCGGCACCACCACCGGTTCCACCATGTCCTCCGTGCCGCTGGCCGAAAAGGCGGGGATCCCCTTCATCTCGCTGGCCGGCGCCGTGGTCATCATCGAGCCGGTCAAGAAATGGGTTTTCAAGACGCCGCACACCGACCGCATGGCGGCGGAAAAGGTCTTCGAGGACATGAAAAAGCGCGGCCTGACCAAGGTCGCCCTGCTCTCCGAAACCTCCGGCTTCGGCGCCTCCGGCAAGAAGGAAACCGAGGCGGTCGCCGGCAAGTACGGCATCACGCTGGTTGCCAACGAGACCTACGGTCCGAAGGACACGGACATGAGCCCGCAGCTGACCAAAATCAAGACCACGCCAGGCGTTCAGGCCGTGTTCGTGTTCGGTCTGGGGCAGGGGCCGGCCATCGTCACCAAGAACTACAAGCAACTGGGCATCACGCTGCCGCTCTATCAGTCGCATGGTGTCGCGTCCGACGAATTCCTGAAGCTGGCCGGCCCGGCCGCCGAAGGCGTCCGTTTGCCGTCGCCGGCACAGCTGATCCCGGAAAAGCTGCCGGCCAACGATCCGCAGAAGCCGGTGGTCAGCGCCTATGAGAAAGCCTACAAGGCCGCCTACAAGACCGATGTGTCCACCTTCGGCGGTTACGCTTACGACGGCCTGATGCTGGCGGTCGATGCCATCAAGCGCGCCGGCTCCACCGACAAGGCCAAGGTGCGCGATGCGCTGGAAGCCACCAAGGGCTTCGTGGGCACCAGCGGCACCTACAACATGTCGCCGACCGATCACATGGGCCTCGACCTCTCGGCCTTCCGCCTGCTCGAAGTGAAGGGCGGCGACTGGACCATCGTTCAGTAAGCCCTGCCGCGGCGATGGCGGCCAGCCGCCGTCGCCGCAGGCAACACCCCGTCCAGGGATTCCCCCCCAACAGGAGAACGTCATGTACACCCAATCATTCAATGTGCCAGACAACGCCGGCAGCAAGACCGTGCCGCTGGCACCGTCGACCGAGGATCCCGTCCGGCAGGCCGCTTTCGATGCCCGCATCGACGCCGACGGCCGCATCGAGCCGCAGGACTGGATGCCTGAGGCCTATCGCAAGACCCTGATTCGCCAGATCAGCCAGCACGCGCACAGCGAGATCGTCGGCATGTTGCCCGAGGGCAACTGGATCTCGCGCGCCCCGAGCCTGAAGCGCAAGGCCATCCTGATCGCCAAGGTGCAGGACGAGGGCGGCCACGGCCTTTACCTCTATTCCGCCGCCGAGACACTCGGCACCAGCCGCGACCAAATGCTCGAAGGCCTGCACAGCGGCCGCGCCAAATACAGCTCGATCTTCAACTACCCGACCCTGACCTGGGCCGACGTCGGTGTCATCGGCTGGCTGGTCGATGGCGCCGCGATCATGAACCAGGTGCCGCTCTGCCGCTGTTCCTACGGCCCCTACGCCCGCGCCATGGTCCGCGTCTGCAAGGAAGAGTCCTTCCACCAGCGCCAGGGCTACGAGGCCCTGCTGGTCATGATGCAGGGCACCGCCGAGCAGCGCGAGATGGTGCAGGATGCGGTCAATCGCTGGTGGTGGAAATGCCTGGCCATGTTCGGCCCGCCCGATGCCGACAGCCCGAACAGCGCGCTCGGCATGCGCTGGGGCATCAAGCGCGTCTCCAACGACGACCTGCGCCAGAAGTTCGTGGACGCCACCGTGCCACAGGCAAAGGTGCTCGGCGTCACCCTGCCCGACCCCGACCTCAAGTGGAACGAGGAACGTCAGCACTACGACTATGGCCAGATCGACTGGGCCGAGTTCTGGGAGACCGTCAATGGCAACGGCCCCTGCAACAAGGAGCGTCTGGCCACCCGCGTCAAGGCGCACAACGACGGACAATGGGTGCGCGATGCCGCGCTGGCCCATGCCGCCAAGCAACAAGCGCGTGAAATGAGGGATGCAGCATGACCACCGCACTGAAAGAATGGCCGCTCTGGGAAGTTTTCGTTCGCAGCAAGCAGGGGCTCGAACACAAACACTGCGGCAGCCTGCACGCCGCCGATGCCCGCCAGGCGCTGGAAATGGCGCGCGACGTCTACACCCGTCGCCAGGAAGGCGTCAGCATCTGGGTGGTGCAGTCGAAGGACATCACCGCCAGCAATCCCGACGAGAAGGGCGAACTGTTCGACCCGGCGGCCGACAAGATCTACCGCCACCCGACCTTCTACGAAATCCCGGAAGAAGTGGGGCACATGTAATGAGCGCCGCCATCGATTACCTGCTGCACCTCGCCGACAACGCCCTGATCCTTGGCCAGCGCAATGCCGAGTGGTGCGGGCATGGCCCGATCCTCGAAGAAGACATCGCGCTGTCCAATGTCAGCCTCGACCTGATCGGCCAGGCCCGGCTGCTCTACCAACTGGTCGCCACGCTCAAGGGCGGCGACTGCACCGAAGACAAGCTCGCCTACTTCCGCGACACGCACGAATTCCGCAACTACACGCTGCTCGAACTGCCCCATCATGGCCCGCTGTCCGGCTACGCCCACAGCAGCCTCGACTACGGCACCACCATCGTCCGCAACTTCCTGTATAGCGCGCTGATGGCCTTGCTCTGGGAAGCGCTGGAAAAATCGGCCCACGCCGATCTCGCTGCCATCGCCGCCAAGTCGGTCAAGGAAGTGCGCTACCACCTGCGCCATGCCCGCGACTGGCTGGTTCGCCTCGGCGACGGCACCGACGAATCGCATGCCCGCGTTCAGGCCTCGCTCGACCACCTGTTTCCCTATACCCAGGAATTCTGGGTGCAGAGCCCGGCCGAAGCCGCTGCCATCGCAGCCGGCATCGGCGTCGACGTGGCGACGCTCAAGGCCGACTGGGATGCCATCGTGGACGCGGCACTGGCCGAAGCCACCCTGCAGCGGCCGGCGGTCGGCGGCTACGTCACCGAGGGCAAGAAGGGCATCCATTCCGAGCATCTCGGCTTCCTGCTGGCCGAAATGCAAAGTCTGGCCCGCGCCCATCCGAACGCCGTCTGGTAAGCGATGCGCACGAGCGTCGAAGCGGCCTGGGCCGTGCTGGAGGAACTGACCGATCCGGAAATTCCGGTCATTTCCCTGCGCGAACTGGGCATCCTGCGCGATGTGCGGCAGGCGGCCGATGGCCTGGAGGTGATCATCACACCGACCTACAGCGGCTGCCCGGCGATGGGCCAGATCGAGGACGATGTCAGGGCGACGCTGTCCCGCGCCGGCATCGCTGCCCGCGTCGTCACGCAACTGGCCCCGGCCTGGAGCACCGACTGGATGACCGAGGCCGGCAAGGAAAAGCTGCGCGCCTACGGCATCGCCCCGCCGCACCGGACGCCCGCCGGCGACAACGTCGTGCGCTTCATCAGCAAGCCGGCCGCAACCGAAGCCGTGCCCTGTCCGCATTGCGGCTCGGCGCGCACGGTCGAATCCTCACATTTCGGGTCGACAGCCTGCAAGGCGCTCTACAAGTGCCTCGACTGCCAGGAACCGTTCGACTACTTCAAGCCTTATTAGCGAGGCAAGCCTTATGTCAGCTCCCCGTTTCCACGAACTCACCATCAAGCGCGTCACCCCCGAAGCCGCCGGCTCGGTGGCCATCACCTTCGACATTCCCGCCGCCGCGCGCGACACCTTTGCCTTCCAGCCCGGCCAGTTCCTGACCCTGCGCGCCCGGGTCGCGGGTCAGGAGGTGCGTCGCAACTACTCGATCAGCAGCCCGCGAAGCCGCCTGGCCAAGGCCGGCGAACTCGAAATCGGCATCCGCCCGGTCGAGGGCGGCCTGTTTTCCAACTGGGCGGCGCAGACCCTGAGGGCCGGCGCCAAGCTCGACGTGATGCCGCCGGAGGGGCGCTTCACGATCAAGAAGCCGCGCGCCCTCCACCGCGTCGGCTTTGCCGCCGGTTCGGGCATCACCCCCATCCTGTCGATTGCCGCGACGACGCTGGAAGAGCAGCCGGAGTCCAAATTCACGCTGGTGTACGGCAACCGCCGCATGTCCAGCGTGATGTTCAACGAAGCGCTGCAGGATCTGAAGGACCGCTACCCGGACCGCCTGACGCTGCTCCACATCCTGTCGCGCCAGGCGCAGGAGGTCGATCTGCTGCAGGGGCGCATCGACGGCGCCAAGGTGCAGGCGATCATCGACACCCTGCTGCCGGTGGCCAGCATGGACGAGGTTTTCATCTGCGGCCCCGAGGCGATGATCGAGGCGACCGAGCAGGCCTTGCTCGCTGCCGGCGTGCCGCAAAACCGGGTGCATACCGAGCGCTTCACTTCCGGCCCGGCGCAGGCCGCCAAGGTCCAGGCCGATACCGATGCCGCCCCGCACAAGCAGGCCGCGGCCAAGGATATCGCCCTGACCATCGTGCTCGACGGCAAGGCGCATGAATTGGCCATCGGCCCCGACGAGCACGTCCTCGACGCCGCGCTCGACGCCGGCCTGGACCTGCCGTTTTCCTGCAAGGCCGGTGTCTGCTGCACCTGTCGCGCCAAGGTGCTGTGCGGCGAGGTGGTGATGGACAAGAACTTCACGCTGGAGGCCGACGAAGTCAAGCAGGGCTTCGTCCTCAGCTGCCAGGCTCGCGCCACCAGCCAGAACCTGACGGTCAGCTTCGACGAACGCTGATCGTCCCCATTCAACTGCACTTGGGCCGCCCTCTTGTCCCCTCGGGGGCGGCCGTTTTTTGGGGAGACATCCATGTCCCACGTCGTACTCAGCGAGATCGTCGGCAAGGTCGGCCTGATCCGCATCAACCGCCCGGAGGCGATGAACGCCCTGAACAACGAGG
>OFCW01000175.1_pt1 | contig 23929 bp, 13 predicted proteins | sample 1520951 | NCBI WGS metagenome assembly OFCW01 (sample SAMEA4349680, study PRJEB24078) | microbial mat metagenome | biome: Terrestrial Biome; feature: Habitat; material: Microbial Mat | place: India | collected 2012-06-12 | depth 10 m | reverse complement strand
CCTTAACAGCTACGAGAACCGCGTCTATCAGGTCGGGATGGAAGAGGGGCCGCCGGTGGTGGCGAAGTTTTATCGTCCGGGGCGCTGGAGCGATGAGGCGATCCTGGAAGAACATGCGTTCGTGCAGGAACTCGCCGAGCGCGAGATTCCGGCGGTGCCTGCCATGCCGTTGGCAGGGCACGGGACCCTGCATCACTTCAACGGCTTCCGGTTTGCCGTTTTCGCGCGCCATGGCGGACGGGCGCCGGAGCTGGACGACAGCGCGACGCTGGAAAGGCTGGGCCGCTTCATCGGCCGCATCCATGCGGCGGGCGCGGAGCGCTCGTACGCTGTGCGTCCTGCTTTGGATAGCGCGACCTTCGGCGAGGAGCCGCGCGCGTATCTGCTGGCGCAAGGATTCATCCCGCACGACCTGATCGATGCCTGGCGCAGCGTCACGCAGCAGGCGCTCGACGGCGTGCGCCGCTGTTTCGACCGGGCGGGAGAGGTGCGCCGGCTGCGCCTGCACGGCGACTGCCATCTCGGCAATGTATTGTGGACCGACGCCGGACCGCACTTCGTCGACTTCGACGACAGCCGCATGGGGCCGGCGATCCAGGATTTGTGGATGCTGCTGTCCGGCGAGCGCGCCGACATGGCGCGCCAGTTGTCCGACCTGCTGGCCGGGTATGAAGACTTCTTCGAGTTCAATCAGCGCGAGCTGCATCTGATCGAGGCGCTGCGCACGCTGCGCCTGATGCACTACTCGGCCTGGCTGGCGCGGCGCTGGGACGATCCCGCCTTTCCGGCCGCATTCCCCTGGTTTAATACGCAGCGCTACTGGCAGGATCGCATTCTTGAGCTGCGCGAGCAGGTGGCGCTGATGGACGAGCCGCCGTTGTGGCCGGCGTAGTTACACTTTCTGCGCCGACTTGGCGAGCGTGTCCAGTTCGCGGATGATCTGGTCGGCCGACGATGCGCAGTTCGCCAGCAGCACCGCGCGTTCGATCGCATCGTCGCGGCTGGTCTTGGAATAGAAGCTGAGCAGGTAGTCGGCGCTGTCGACGCCCGGCACGCCGCGCGGGTCGTCCTTGGCTAGCTTGCGCACGTACCATACCGCGTAGCCGTTGGACTCTTCGCAGCAGTAGATTTCCACCCAATGATACGGCCCGAGCGGATGCTCGTCCGGGTCGGTGTGCCAGATGATCTTGCGCCACAGGTGGCTCTTCTTCGTTTCGGGGATGGAATGCACTGCAATCTCCTTCGGTGGTGTCTGCGCCTAGCTTAGCGGATTTGGGCCGGTTCAAATAGGGCTGCGGTCGATCCGTTTGGTCAGGATGATCGAGGTCGAGGTCTGGCGCACGCCGTCGATCGCGCCGATCTGGTCGAGCAGACGGTCCAGCTCGGCGGTGGACTGGCAGCGCAGCGTCAGCATGTAGTCGACCGGGCCGCTGACGGCGCACAGGGTTTCGACCTGCGGCATTTTCTCCAGCAGTTTCACCAGCATGCCCGCCTTGCGCGCATCGACGGCGATGCCGACGTAGGCGCGCACCGCCGGCTGGTACAGCTCCTGGTTCAGCTTCACGCCGTAGCCGGCGATGATGCCGCGCTGCTCCAGATTATTGATGCGCGCAATCGCGGTGGTGCGCGCAATATCCACCCGCCTGGCGATGGTGGACACCGGCATGCGCGCGTCGTCCATCAATAAGGCCAGGATCTTGTTGTCGATGTCGTCGAGCTGCGGCTTCATTTGTGCAACCTGCGTGAATGTTTCGTCATTTTGTATCGGAATCATACATTCTGACAACGCTTTGCTCCCTGTTTTCTGACAGTTGCCAAACTTAAACTGGTTACAACAACACCGCGCATCGGATGAAGAGAGCAGATCAACAGAAGGGGGCGACATGAAAACCAGGCTTATCCTGCTCGGCGCCGGCAAGATCGGCGACGCGATCCTGAACCTGCTGTCGCATTGCGGCGACTACCAGCTGACGGTGGCCGACCGCGATGCGCGCCGGCTGCTGCACGTGCGGGAGATGGCGTTCCCGGACGTGACGACGGCGCAGGTCGACATCTCCGATGCGAAGTCTGTGCTGAACCTGATCGACGGCCATGACGTGACGCTGTCGGCCTGCCCGTACTTCCTGACGCCGGTGATCGCGGCGGCGGCAAAACAGGCCGGCTCGCATTATTTCGACCTGACCGAGGATGTCGAAAGCACGCGCGTGGTCAAGCAGCTGGCGGAAGACGCTTCGACCGCCTTCGTGCCGCAGTGCGGCCTGGCGCCCGGCTTCATCTCGATCGTCGCCAACGATGTGGCCAGCCGCTTCGACCGTCTGCGCGACGTGCACATGCGGGTGGGCGCCTTGCCGACCTATCCGAGCAATGCGCTGAAGTACAACCTGACCTGGAGCACCGACGGCCTGATCAACGAATACTGCAATCCGTGCGAGGCGATCGTCGACGGCCAGCTGCGCGAAGTGTCGCCGCTGGAGGAGGTCGAGCACTTCTCGCTGGACGGCATCGACTACGAGGCATTCAACACGTCCGGCGGCCTCGGCACGCTGTGCGAAAGCCTGGCCGGGCGCGTGCAGAACCTGAATTACAAGACGGTGCGCTATCCGGGGCACCGCGACATCATCAAGATGCTGGTGCGCGACCTGCAGCTGGGCATGCTGGATCGCCGGCATATCCTGAAGGATGTGCTGGAGTCCGCGATCCCGATCACCAAACAGGACGTGGTGCTGGTGTTCGTGAGCGTGACCGGGCTGCGGGAAGGGCGGCTGGAGCAGGAAACCTATGCGAAGAAAATCTATAGCCAGTCCGTCAACGGCCAGTTGCTGTCCGCGATCCAGGTCACGACTGCCGCCGGCATCTGCACCATGGTCGACATGCTGATGCAGGGGCGCCTGCCGAAACGCGGCCTGGTGCGGCAGGAGCAGGCGAAACTGGATGACTTCCTTGCGAACCGCTTCGGCCGCTTCTATGCTGCCTAAGGAGGTTCATCATGGAATCGATAGCGAAATTGCTTACGGCGCTGGGCGCCGACCTGTCCGCCTGGCATGGGCGCGATCTGCACAGCGTCACGCCGATCAGCGGCGAAACCCTGGCCAGCCTGCATGCCGACACGCCGCACCAGGTGACGGAAAAGATTGCGCGGGCGCAGCAGGCGTTCGAGCAGTGGCGCTGCATCCCGGCGCCGCGCCGCGGCGAATTGATCCGGCTGTTCGGCGAGGAGTTGCGCGCGCACAAGGAAGCGCTCGGCAGGCTGGTGACGCTGGAGTGCGGCAAGATCCTGCAGGAAGGCCTGGGCGAAGTGCAGGAAATGATCGACATCTGCGATTTCGCGGTCGGGCTGTCGCGCCAGCTCTATGGCCTGACGATCGCGTCGGAACGCCCCGGGCACCGGATGATGGAAACCTGGCATCCGCTGGGCGTGGTCGGCGTGATTTCCGCCTTTAATTTCCCGGTGGCGGTGTGGTCGTGGAATGCGGCGCTGGCCTTCGTGTGCGGCAACAGCGTGGTGTGGAAACCGTCGGAAAAAACGCCGCTGACGGCGATCGCGGTGCAATCGCTGCTGGCGAAGGCGATGGCGCGTTTCGGCGGCGATGCGCCGCCAGGTTTGTCGGAGGTGATCATCGGCGGGCATGAACGCGGACAGGCGCTGGTCGACGATGCGCGCGTGCGCCTGGTCAGTGCGACCGGCAGCACGCGCATGGGGCGCGCGGTGGCGCAAGCCTGCGCGCGGCGGCTGGCGCGTTCCATTCTTGAACTGGGCGGCAACAATGCGATGATTGTCGCGCCCAGCGCCGACCTGGAGCTGGCGCTGCGGGCGATCGTGTTTTCCGCGGTGGGGACGGCGGGGCAGCGCTGCACCACCTTGCGCCGGCTGTTCGTGCACGACAGCGTCTACGGACAACTGGTGCCGCGGCTGCAGAAGGTGTATGCATCGCTGCCGGTCGGCGATCCGCTGCAGAAGGGGACGCTGGTCGGACCGTTGATCGACGGCGCCGCCTTCGACGCCATGCAGAATGCGCTGGCCAGGGCGCGCGCGGAGCAGGGTAACGTGTGCGGCGGCGAGCGCGTCGACGTGGCCGGATGCGCGAACGGCTATTACGTGCGCCCGGCGCTGGTCGAGATGCCGGCGCAGACCGGGGTGATGCATCACGAAACCTTCGCGCCCATCCTGTACGTGGTGCGCTACCAGGCGCTGGAGCAGGCGATCGCATGGAACAACGCGGTGCCGCAGGGGCTGTCGTCCTCCATCTTCACGACCGACATGCGCGAGGCGGAGTTGTTCATGTCGGCCGTCGGCAGCGATTGCGGCATTGCGAACGTCAACATCGGGCCGAGCGGCGCCGAGATCGGCGGCGCGTTCGGCGGCGAGAAGGATACCGGCGGCGGGCGCGAATCCGGTTCCGATGCGTGGAAGGCGTACATGCGGCGCGCGACCAATACCGTCAACTACAGCCATGCGCTGCCGCTGGCGCAGGGGATCAGCTTCGATTTTTGAGCGGAACCGATGTCATATAGGATAGGAGCCTCCATATGTTCGTCGTCCGGCCCGTAGAAACTTCGGACATCCCGGCCCTCGAATCCCTGGCCACGGCCGCCACGCACGGCGTGCATACCCTGCCCAGGACGCGCAAGGCGACCGAGCGCGCGGTCGAGCGCTCGCTTGCCTCGTTCGCCGCGCAGCCGGACCTGCCGGCCGACGAATCCTATTTCTTCGTGCTGGAGTCGGGCGCGGACAAGTCGATCGCCGGCACGGCGGCGCTTGCCGCCACGGCCGGGGCGAGCGGCGCCTTCTTTGCCTTTCGCAACGACGTGCTGCAGCAGGTATCGCGCGACCTCGACATCAGCCACAATGTGCACGCGCTGACGCTGTGCTCCGACCTGTCCGGCCATTCGCAGCTGTCGGGCTTCTACCTGCGCGACCGCAGCCGTCCCGAGCCGCAGGCCGACCTGCTGTCGCGCGCGCGGCTGCTGTTCGCCGCGGCCGCGCCGCACCGCTTCAGCGAGAAATTCTTCGCATCGATGTCCGGCATCATCGATGCCAGCCTGCGCTCGCCGTTCTGGGAAGCGCTGGGACGCAAGTTCTTCCAGATGGGTTTCCTGGAAGCCGAGCGCATGATCGAAGGCGCGCGCAACCGCACGCTGATCGTCGAGCTGATGCCGCATTACCCGGTCTACGTGCCGCTGCTGCCCGCCGATGCGCAGGCGGCCATGGGCCAGGTGCATGCGGAGGGCGAACTGCCGTTCCGCATCCTGTCCAACGAAGGCTTCGAGCCGGACGAGTACATCGACATCTTCGACGGCGGGCCGATCCTGCGCGCGCACCGGAATGCGCTGCGTTCGTTCTCGGCGTCGCTGCGCAGGCGCGTTGCGGGCGCGGCCGCCGCCGATGCGCCGCGCGGCATGTTCCTGGTCGCCACCGCGCGCGAAGAGAAGTTCCGCGTGACGGCGGTCGAATGCGCGAGCCCGGAACTGTCCGAAAGCGTGCATCTGCCGGAAGCCGCCCGGCGCGTCCTGGACGTGCACGACGGCGATGCCGTGCTGTGTGTGAAACTGTGAGGCCGACCATGCTGGTGGTACGCGCAATCAGGGAGCGGGACATCGACAGCCTGCTGGGCCTGGCGACGCAGGTCGGTTCGGGCATGACCACGCTCAAGCCGGATCGCGCAAGCCTGCTGCAGCGGGTCGAAACCGCATGCGCATCGTTCGCCGGACAGATCGCGCCGCAGCAGCGCGACTACGTGTTCGTGATGGAGGACACGGCCAATCGCCGGCTGGCCGGCGTGTGCGCGATCAAGGCGGCGGTCGGGCTGGACGAGCCGTTCTACAACTACCGCATCGGCACCCTGGTCCATTCCAGCAAGGAGCTGAAGGTGTTCACCCGCATGGACACGCTCTACCTGTCGAACGACCTGACCGGCTGCTCCGAGCTGTGTTCGCTGTTCTTGCATCCGGATTACCGCAGCGGCAGCAACGGCAAGCTGCTGTCCAAGAGCCGCTTCATGTTCATCGCGCAGTTCCCGCAGCTGTTCTCGGAAAAGCTGATCGCCGAGATGCGCGGCTTCCAGCGCGCCGACGGCACGTCGCCGTTCTGGGAAAGCCTGGGGCGGCACTTCTTCAAGATGGACTTCAACCGCGCCGACGACCTTACCAGCCTCGGCAAGAAATCCTTCATCGCGGAACTGATGCCGCGCCATCCGCTGTATGTCGCCTACCTGCCGCAGGAGGCGCAGGACGTGATCGGACGGGTGCATGTCGACACCGCGCCGGCGCGCCGCCTGCTGGAGCAGGAGGGCATGCATTACGAAGGCTATGTCGATATCTTCGACGCCGGCCCGGTGCTGCAGGCGCGCGTGTCGGAGCTGCGCGCGCTGCGCGACAGCGCGCTGGCGGCCGTGGAACCGGGGCAGCCGGGAGAGCAGGCCGAGGCCGGCACGCCGGCCATGATTGCCAATACCTCGCTGCGCGACTTCCGCGTCATCGCCGCGCCGGCACCCGCCGGGAGCGGCCGCATCCTCCTCTCGCCGCAGCAGCAGGCCGCGCTGCATTGCCGCGCGGGCGACACGGTGCGCGCCATGCCACTCAATCCGAGGAAGCATCTCTATGCATAGCCATTACATCAACGGCAGCTGGGTCGCGGGCGAGGGCCCGCAACTGACGGCCAGCGATCCCTCCACCGGACGGCAGGCGTGGTCGGGCACGGCCGCGACCCAGAGCGAAGTCGATGCCGCCTGCGCCGCCGCGCGCGCCGCTTTCGCGCCCTGGGCCGAAACCGCGCTGGAGCAGCGCATCGCAATCTGCCGGCGCTTCCGCGACCTGCTGAAGGAAAACGGCGAACAGCTGGCGCAGCTGATCTCGCTCGAAGTCGGCAAGCCGCTGTGGGAAGCGCGCACCGAAATCACGTCGATGGCGAACAAGGTCGATATCTCGGTGCAGGCCTACCACGCGCGCACCGGCGAATCGCTGACCAAGGCGGCCGACGGCAACGCGGTAGTGCGGCATCGCCCGCACGGCGTGTTCGGCGTGTTCGGCCCCTACAACTTTCCCGGGCATCTGCCGAACGGGCACATCGTGCCGGCTCTTATCGCCGGCAACACCATCGTGTTCAAGCCGAGCGAATATGCGCCCCGGAGCGCGATCCGCACGGTCGAACTGTGGATCGAGGCCGGCCTGCCGCAAGGCGTGCTGAACCTGGTGAACGGCGCACGCGATACCGGCGCGGCGCTGGCGCAGAACCGGGAACTGGACGGTATCCTGTTTACCGGCAGCTACCAGACCGGCGCGCTGCTGCACCGGCAGTTCGCGGGGCTGCCGGGCAAGATGCTGGCGCTGGAAATGGGCGGCAATAACCCGCTGGTGGTGTGGGATGCCGCCAATCTCGACGCCGCGGTGCATCACGTGATCTTGTCGGCCTTCGTCAGCGCCGGGCAGCGCTGCACCTGCGCGCGGCGGCTGATTGTCGAGGATGGCGAGCGCGGCCGGGCGCTGATCGGCCGGCTGCTGCAAGTGGCTGCCAACATCCGTGTCGGCCGCTTCGACCAGGAGCCGGCGCCGTTCATGGGGCCGGTGGTGTCGGCCCAGGTCGCGCAAAAGCTGCTGCAGGCGCAGGACGGCCTGATTGCGCGCGGCGCCAGGCCGCTGCTGGCGATGCGGCAGCTGGAACAGGGCGCCGGCTTTGTTTCGCCGGGCATCGTCGATGTCACCGATGCGCGCGACGTGCCCGACGAGGAGTGGTTCGGCCCGCTGCTGCAGGTGAGGCGCGTACCCGATTTCGAATCCGCGCTGCGCGCCGCCAATGCGACCGAGTACGGATTGGCGGCCGGTTTGCTGAGCGACGACGAGCGGCTGTGGCGGCGGTTTCTGATTCATGCGCGCGCCGGCATCGTCAACTGGAACCGGCCGACCACGGGCGCGGCCAGCACGGCGCCGTTCGGCGGGATCGGGAAGTCGGGCAATCATCGGCCGAGCGCCTATTACGCGGCCGATTATTGCGCATATCCGGTGGCGTCGATCGAGAACAGCGTGCTGGAAATGCCGAAGCAGCTGTCGCCGGGGCTGGTGTTTTAGCGAGCTGGATGACGCAGAAAGAAATCCCCTCTCCCGCAGGCGGGAGAGGGGAGTAAAAATTGGGGTGATCATGACTGCACGCGAATTCAACTTCGACGGCCTGGTCGGCCCGTCGCACAACTACGCCGGCCTTTCGTTCGGCAACGTGGCTTCGTTCAACAACGTCAAGAGCGTGTCCAATCCGAAGGAAGCCGCGCTGCAGGGGCTGGCGAAGATGCGTGCGCTGGCGTCGCGCGGTTTCGCGCAGGCGCTGCTGCCGCCGCAGGAGCGGCCGAACTTCGCACTGCTGCGCAGCGTCGGCTTCGGCGGCAGCGACGCCGAGGTGATCGCGCGCGCCCACAGGGAAGCGCCGGCGATCCTGGCCTGCGCCTACTCGGCTTCGCCGATGTGGACCGCGAACGCCGGCACGGTCAGCCCGTCGGCCGACACCGCCGACGGCCGCACCCATTTCACGGTGGCGAACCTCAACAACAAGCTGCACCGATCCTACGAGCACACCCAGACCGCCCGCGCATTGCGCGCCGTGTTCGGCGACGAAAGGCATTTCGCGGTGCACGACGCCCTGCCTTCCACGCCGGCGCTCGGCGACGAGGGCGCGGCCAACCATACCCGCCTGTGCGCGTCGCACGGCGCGCCGGGCGTCGAGATGTTCGTCTACGGCCGCGTCGAATTCGACCCCGCCGCGCCGGCGCCGAAACGCTTCCCGGCGCGCCAGACGCTGGAGGCCAGCCAGGCGGTGGCGCGCCTGCATGGGCTCGACGCGCGGCGCACGGTCTATGCGCAGCAGGACCCGGACACGATCGACCAGGGCGTGTTCCACAACGACGTGATCGCGGTCGGCAACGGCGACGTGCTGTTCTATCACCAGAATGCCTTCGTCGACGAAGCGGGCGTGCTGGACCGGTTGCGGCGGGCGCTGGCGACCGCCGGCGCGCAGCTGCGTCCGCTGCGGGTCGATGCGGCCGACGTCCCGGTGGCGGATGCGGTGTCGAGCTATCTGTTCAACAGCCAGCTGTTGTCCAAGCCGAACGGGAAGATGGCGCTGGTGGTGCCGCAGGAATGCGGCGAGAACCCGGCTGTCGCGCGCTACCTGCAAGGGCTGGTCGGCAGCGGCGGGCCGGTCGACGAGCTGATCAGCTTCGACCTGCGCCAGAGCATGCGCAACGGCGGCGGCCCGGCCTGCCTGCGCCTGCGCGTGGCGCTGACCGAGGCGGAGTCTGCCGCGATGCATCAGGGCGTGGTCATGGACGAGGCGCTGTATGCGCGGCTGGCCGCCTGGGTGGAAAAGCATTACCGCGACCGGCTGGCGCCGGACGACCTGGCCGATCCGGCACTGGCCGCCGAGATCCGGACCGCGCTGGACGAATTGACAACCATCCTGCACCTGCCGGGACTGTACGATTTCCAGCGATAGGCGGCATCCGGGCCGGCTCCTCCGCACAGGCTCCGTTTTCACGGCGCTTTTTTTCCGTTCTTTTTGCCCCGCTCCCGCGCCGCTATTGCACAGTGAACTGCATGCAATATATTGATATGTAAGGGGAAATGGGGCGGAGCGGCCGGCCCGGCACGCCTGCCGCACCGTCAACCTGAGCGCGAATAAGTGTCAGAACTTTGCCCAAATAAAAAATATTAAACGGCGCGAGCAGCCTTAAGATGAATCGGACGAAATTTCAACGGAGAACATATGACACAACAAGACCTACGTGCACAAGCCCTGCGGCTCGCGCTGGCCGAGGCCGGCAGGTCCGCCGGCGGCGACCGGGCCAGGCTGGAAGCGCTGATCGCTGCCTGGCTGGATTCGATCGAGGATGAAGACTTGGCCGGCATTGCGCCGGAAAGCCTGGCGTCGCCGCTGTGGGAAGGCTTCTCGCGCCTGGCGAAGTGGACGCCGCAGGAGGGCTGCCGCATCGAGCAGCTGACCTATGCGGACGGCCGCGGCGGGCAAGGCACGGCGCTGCTGATCCTGAACGAGGACATGCCGTTCCTGGTCGACTCGATGGTGATGGCGCTGCGCAAGCTGCGCGTGCCGTCGCGCGCCGTGCTCAACGCGGTGCTGTCGGTGCAACGCGCCGCCGACGGCGGCATCGTCAGCGTCGCCAGGGTGGGGCAGGGCAGCGCGCCGGCCGAATCCTGGGTGCTGTGCCTGCTGGCGGAACAGCCGGGCCAGGCGGACATGGAGTCCTTGCTCGCCAACATACGCATGGCCGCGGGCGACGCAGCCACCGTGCGTCACGACGCGGCCGCGCTGCGCGCCAGGCTGTCCGAGGTCGCGGCCGGCGCCGCACGTGACGCCGGCGGGCAGGAAGTGTCCGCCTTCCTGGAATGGGCGAAGAACGGCGGCTTCGAGCTGTTCGGCTATGCGCGCTACCAGGTGCAGGCCGGCCAGCGCGAGCTGGTGCGCACACCGGGCAGCGCGCTGGGCGTGTTGGCCGACAAGAGCCATCCGGTGTACGGCAACTGCCTGGCCGGCATACCCGGCGATTTCGATACGCTGGCCGCGCGCAAGGACACGCTGTCGGTGGTGAAGGCCGACGTGCAGTCGACCCTGCACCGCGACCAGCAGCTCGACTTCATCGGCGTGCGCGATACCGACCGCAGCGGCGCCGTCATCGGCGAGCACTGCTTCGTCGGCCTGTTCTCGCGCACCGCGACCTTCAGCACCTTCCCGCAGCTGCCGTTCGCGCGCGGCCGCATCAAGCAGGTGCTGTCCCTGGCCGGCGTGCGCACCGAAGGCTTCCGCGCCGAGAAATTCCTGGAAATCCTGGAGTCCCTGCCGCGCACCGAAGTGCTGGAAGCCGAACCGGCCTGGCTGGCCGAGGTGTGCAGCTCGGTGGTGGCGCTGTACAAGCAGCCGCGCGCCAGGGTGTTCGCGCGGCGCGACGTGTACGGGCGCCACTTGAATGTGCTGATCTACATGCCGCGCGAGCGCTACAGCGCCAACCTGGCCGATCACCTGGCGCAGACGCTGCGCACCATCTCCGGCGCGCGCGACGTGCGCACCCAGACGCTGCTGTCGGACGGCCCGCTGGCGCGCCTGTACCTGATCGCCACCGGCGCCGACATGGCGCTCGACCTGGATGCCGATGTCCAGCAGCCGATGCAGGTGGCGCTGGAGGGCTGGCACACCAGCTTCGAGAGCCTGGTCGACGGCACCGAAGACGCGGCGCTGCGCCATGCGCTGCGCAAGATGGAACTGATCCTGCCGACCGATTATGTCGCCTCGGCCCCGGCCCAGGTGGCCTACCGCGACCTGTGCACGCTGCTGTCCAATCCGCAGCCGTCGCGCATCAAGGTGCGCATCGAAGTCAGCGCCGCCGAAGCGGTGAGCATCCGCCTGCATTCGGCCAACAGCGTGCCGGCGCTGTCGACCATCCTGCCGGCGCTGCAGAACGCCGGCGTGGCGATCGGGCGCGAGCGCACCCATGCGATTCCGGCCGCCGACGGCACGCGCTATTTCGTCACCAGCCTGTCGGTCGATGCGCAGAGCGCGATGAAGCTGGCCCAGCCGCAGGTGGCGCAGGTGGCGCAGGAACTGTTCGAGGCGCTGTTCAACGACGAGGCCGAGGACGGCCGCATGAACGCGCTGGTGATCGACGCCGGCCTGCGCATGCGCGAAGTGCAGCTGATCCGCGCCTACGCCAGCTACTGGCGCCAGGCCGGCTGCAAGTTCAGCCTGCGCTACATGGCGGAGCGCATGAAGACCCAGCCGGCGCTGGTGCGCACGCTGGTGGAGAGCTTCCTGGCGCGCTTCGATCCGTCGCTGTCGGCCGAGCAGCGCGCCTTCGGCACCGCCACGCTGTCCTCCTTCAAGCAGCGCCTGGCCGAGGTCAACCATGCCGACACCGAGAACATCCTGGGCAGCATCGCCGCGCTGATGCTGGCCACGGTGCGCACCTCCTATTTCCAGAGCGCGCAGTCGGGCGACACCATCGTCTTCAAGTTCGACAGCGGCCAGCTCGCGCTGCTGCCGCAGCCGCGGCCGTACCGCGAGATTTTCGTGTTCGCGCGCCGCTTCGAGGGCGTGCACCTGCGCGGCGGCCCGGTGGCGCGCGGCGGCCTGCGCTGGTCGGACCGCATGGAGGATTACCGCACCGAGGTGCTGGGCCTGGTGAAGGCGCAGATGGTCAAGAACGCGGTGATCGTGCCGGCCGGCGCCAAGGGCGGCTTCGTCTGCAAGATGATGCCCAAGGATGCGACGCGCGACGTGATCGCGGTCGAGGGCGAGGCCGTGTACCGGCAGTTCATCGCCGGCCTGCTCGATGTCACCGACAACCGCGTGCGCGGCGAGATCGTGCGCCCGGCCGAGACGGTCTGCTACGACGACCCCGATCCGTATCTCGTGGTGGCGGCCGACAAGGGCACTGCGACCTTCTCCGACATCGCCAACGGCATCGCGGTCAAGCGCGGCTTCTGGCTGGGCGACGCCTTCGCGTCGGGCGGCTCCAACGGCTACGACCACAAGAAGCTCGGCATCACCGCCAAGGGCGCCTGGGAAGCGGTCAAGCGCCACTTCTACGAACTCGGACATGACATCAACACCACGCCGATCACCGCGGTCGGCGTGGGCGACATGTCGGGCGACGTGTTCGGCAACGGCATGCTGCTGTCGAACCAGCTGAAGCTGGTGGCGGCCTTCGACCACCGCCACATCTTCGTCGATCCGAATCCCGATCCGGCCGTGTCGCTTGCGGAGCGCCGGCGCCTGTTCGCGCTGCAGCGCTCGTCCTGGGACGATTACGACAAGAGCCTGATTTCGGCCGGCGGCGGCGTGTGGCCGCGCACCGCGCGCACGATCGAGCTGTCGCCGGAGGCGCGCGCCGCGCTCGGCATCACGGCGGCCAGCGTGACGCCGGAGGAACTGATGCACGGCATCCTGATGGCGCCGGTTGACCTGTTCTACAACGGCGGCATCGGCACCTACATCAAGGCCTCGACCGAGACGCATGAACAGGTGAAGGACCGCGCCAACGACGCCATCCGCGTCGACGGCGCCGAGCTGCGCTGCAAGGTGGTGGCCGAAGGCGGCAACCTCGGCGCCACCCAGGCCGGCCGCATCGAATACGCGCTGAAGGGCGGCCGCATCTTCACCGATGCGATCGACAACTCGGCCGGCGTGGACTGCTCCGACCACGAAGTCAATGTGAAAATCTGGCTCGACGCCGAGGTCAACGCCGGCCTCCTGAGCCCGGAGGAGCGCAACCGCCTGCTGACCGACATCACGCCCGACATCGTGTCGCTGGTCTTGCGCGACAATGCGCTGCAGACGCACCTGCTGACGCGCGAAGCGCAGGCGCAGGGCGACGGCGGGGTGCTCGACAGCTACGCGGAGCTGATCGCCAGCCTGGAGGCGGAAGGCATCCTCTCGCGCAAGCTGGAGCAACTGCCCGGCCCCGCCGAGCTGGCCGAGCGCAAGGCGAAGGGGCTTGGCCTCACCACGCCGGAACTGGCGGTCGTGCTCGCGCATGTGAAGAACCGCTACAAGCGCATCCTGGCCGAGCTGCCGCTCACCCAGCAGCCGTGGGCGAAAACCCTGCTCACGCCGTACTTCCCGCCGGCGCTGGTGGCCGGCCGCAATCCGCTGGAGCATCCGCTGGCCAATGCCATCCTCGCCACCGTGCTGGCCAACGAAGCGGTCAACCGCTGCGGCCCGGTGATGATGGCCGGGATCGCCAGGGCGCGCGGCGTGAAGGAAACCGACGTGCTGTGCGCCTGGGCCCAGGCCTGGGCCGCGCTGAACCTGGCGCCGGTGTTCGCCGCGCTCGATGCACATGCGCTGCAGGTGCCGCGCGAAGTGTCGATCGACATCGACCGCCATACCCGCGCGCTGCAGAAGGCGGTGATGGAAGGCGTGCTGTCGGTGCCGGAGCAGCAGCTGCGCGAAAGCGGCGCGCTGGCCGAACTGACACAGCTGTTCAGCCGCCCGCAGGCGGTGCGCGAGCTGGTGCCGGCGCCGCAAACCGCGATTGCCGCGCAGGGCTTGCCGGCCGACTTCGCCCAGGCTTGCGAAACGGTGGAGGCGCTCGAAGGCATTGCCGACTTCCTGTTCGCCGGCCTTGCGGTGCCGCGCCCGGAGGGCATGAGCCTGCCGCAATTCCTGCAGCTCGGCATGGCCTTGCGCCGCCAGGCCGGCATCGACGGCCTGGAGCGCGTGCTGATGCGCGCGCCGGCCAGCGCCTCGCAGGCGCCGCTGCGCGACCATGCGCTGGCCGCCTTGCGGCGCGCGCAGCAGCGCCTGCTGATGCGCCTGCTGCAGCAGATCCCGGTCGGCAGCAAGCCGTTCGACAGCCCGGCGGCGGTGGTCGAGGCGCTGATGCGCAAACTGCAGGTCGGCGCCGCGCCGGCAGGCGGCGAGCCTAACCTGGAGCATGCGGTGCTGGATGTGTGGACGCTGTCGGAAGCGGCGTCGTCGGCGGCGGACATCGCATGACGCAGGCCGCGATGGACCGCGAGCTTGCGCAATCGGTGCGTGCGCTGGCGCAGGCCGATGTCGCGCACTTCGCGGACCGCTTCGCCGGCGCCGGCTATGCGGTGCGGATTCCGGCGCGCGGCATCCTGCAGTTGACATCGTCGGCGCACTTCCTGCGCCGGCCGCGCCTGCTGCTGTCGGTCGGCGTGCACGGGGATGAAACGGCTCCGATCGAAATGCTGGCGCACCTGCTGCACGCGCTGGCGCAGACGCCGCATGCGCTGGCGGTGGACCTGATGGCCGCGGTCGGCAATCCGGCCGCGGTCGCGCAGGGCAGGCGCTTCGTCGATGCCGACCTGAACCGGATGTTTGCGGCCGGGCGCGGCGCCTTGCAGTCCGCCGCCGAAGCCGCCCGCGCCGACGAGATCATGCGCGCCACGGCCGCGTTCTTCGCGCCGGCGGATGCCGACAAATGGCATCTCGACCTGCATGCCGCGATCCGGCCTTCGCACTACCCGGCTTTCGCGGTGGTGCCCGATGCCAGCGCCGATGTGCGCAGGCAGGCGCTGCTCGGCTGGCTGGGCAGCGCGGGCATCGGCGCGGTCATCCTGAACCGGAAGCCGGCGGGCACCTACAGCGCCTATACCGCGCACGCATTCGGCGCGGCCAGCGCAACCGTCGAGCTGGGGCAGGTCGCGGCGCTGGGCAGCAACGACCTGAGCCGCTTCGGCGACGCTCGTGCCGCGCTCGACGGTTTCATGCGCAGCGGCAGGATTCCTGCCGGCGCGCGCGCGCCGCAGGTATTCAGGGTGGCGCAGGAGCTGGTCAAGCGAAGCGACGCGTTTCGCATGAGCTTCGACCGGAGCGTGTGGAATTTCACGCCGTTCGAGCCGGGCGCGACGATCGCGGAAGACGGCGATACCGTCTATCGCGTCGGCGCGGAAACCGAATACGTGGTGTTCCCGAATCCGGACGTGCGCGTCGGATTGCGGGCGGGATTGATGGTGGTGCGGGCGGAATAAACAGCGCGCCCCCTTCCTGAGTTCATACCACCCGCTACGTCAGCGGCGCCGGCTTGCCGAAATGGTAGCCCTGCCCGAACGCGACGCCGAAATCGCGCAGCATCTCGGCGGTCGCATGGTCTTCCACCCATTCGGCGATCACCGCCAGCCCGAACACGCGCGAAATCTCCACCATCGCCCGCACGAACACCTGGTCGTTCGGGCTGTGCGGCAGCTTGGCGATGAAGGAGCCGTCCAGCTTCAGGTAATCGAAGTCGAGTTCCCGGATGTAGTAGAACGAGGAAAAGCCGACGCCGAAATCGTCCAGCGCGAAGCGGCAGCCGAGGCTCTTGATGTGGCGCACGAACTGGCGCACTTCGTCCAGGTTGTGGAAGGCGGCGGTCTCGGTCAGCTCGAAGATGATGCGCGACGGATCGACCTTCAGCTCGTTCATCTGGGTTTCGATGAAGCGCAAGAGGTCGGGGTCGCCGATCGACTGGCCCGACAGGTTGATCGCCACGCCCGCGTCCGCCGGCAGGCGCGCCACGTCCTGCAGCGTCGCCTTCACCACCGCGCGGTCCATCTGGCCGATCAGGCCGAACACCTCGCACACCTTGATCAGCTCGCCGGTGTTGCACGGCTTGCCGTTTTCGTCGAGCAGCCGCAGCAGCGCTTCGTAATGGCTGATCCTGCCGGTCGTCAGATCGTTGATCGGCTGGTAATGCATCGCCATGCGGGCCGGATCGTGCAATGCGGCGCGCGCCTGCGCCAGCATGTTGAGCTGGCGCGACAGCTCGCGCTTGTGCACCTCGTCGGCTTCGCTGTAGATATGGAGGCGCTTGCGGCCGAGGTCGCGCGCCAGATGCAGCGCGAAATCGGCGCGGTTGAGCAGTTCCTCCGGCTCCATCCCGCCCTGGCCGCAGGCGCCGCCGGCCACCACGGTCAGCGAAAACGCGTCGCCGGCCAGGGCCATCTTGGTCCCTTCGATGGTCTCGACCACGCTCGCGCTGCGCGCTTCCATCTGCCCCTGGCCGATGCCGTCGAAGTAGATCGCGAACAGGTCGCCGCCGAAGCGCGCCAGCAAGTCGTCCTGCCGCACCAGGCCGGACAGGATGCGGGCCGATGCCTGCAAGGTCTTGTTGCCCTCGGCGCGGCCGTAACTGTGGTTGATATGGTTGAGGCCGGCGATTTTCACGAACAGCACGGCGCCGCAGGGCCGCCCGGCAGGCGCCTTTTGCAGCCGTTCCGTCACGCCGCGCGTGAACGCATGCCTGTTGATGAGGCCGGTAAGCGCATCGCGCGGCGCCTGCGCCCGGTCGGCCTGCTCCGCGCGGCGCCTGGCCATCGCTTCGGCCACCGTGTCGCGCAGCGAGTCGAAGCGCAGCGGCTTGGTGAGATAGCCGCAGGCGCCGCCGCGCATGGCCGCGAGCGCGTGTTCGGCGTCGTCGTGGCTGGACGACATGATGAACAGCGGCGGCCGCGCCAGGGCGCGGGTCGCTTCCAGCAGGCCGATGCCGCCCATGCCCGGCATCGAGATATCGCACAGCACCAGGTCCGCCGCCTGCCGGTTGAGCAGCTGCAGCGCCTCCTCGCCGCTGGCGGCGGCCGCTACGGTAAAGCCCAGCTTTTCCAGCATCGCCTTGCCGGCCAGCCGCTCCACCGGGCCGTCGTCCACCACCAGCGCGGTCATTGCCGGAGTCTTGTCTTCGTCGGGTAGGGTGCCGTCGAACATATTTATCCTTGCAGCTTGAGTTTGATGCAATTGTCGATCGTTTCCATCAGCAGCCATGCCCGTTCAGGCGCATGATCGACACGCTGCTGCCGCTCAGCGCGTGCGCAACCTTGACCATGTGCGGATAGTCGCCGGCGGCGCCGGCCCGCTGCAGGGCGGCGATGCGCGGCGGGCTGTCCTGCTGGTAGAGCCTGGCCAGCTCGGCAAAATCGGCGCCGAACATGTCGCGCACCACGTCCAGTTCATCGGAGCAGAAAGGAGCTACGCCCTGCGCGGCGTCCGGCGCGGCGCCGGGCAGCCAGCGCGCGATCACTTCCGCCAGCCGGTGCGGCCGCACCGGCTTGGCGATGAAATCGTCCATTCCCCTGGACAGGCATGCTTCCCGCGCGCCTTGCGTTGCGTGCGCGGTTACCGCGATTACCGGCGTGCGGCGCGCTCCCTCCAGCGCGCGGATGCGTTCGGTGGCCTGGTAGCCGTCCATCCGCGGCATCTGGCAATCCATCAGGATCAGGTCGTAGGGCTGTGCCGCATGCATGGCGAGCGCCTGTGCGCCGTCGCTCGCCACATCGACCTGGCAGCCCAGGCTGCGCACCATGCGCTGCGCCACCTGCCGGTTGACGGGATTGTCGTCGGCCACCAGGATGCGGCGGCCGGAAAGGGAATGCGTACCGGACTGCGGCGGGCAGGCGCCGCCGGCCGCAGCGCCCGGCGCGCACGCCAGCGCGACGGAAAAATGGAGAATCTGCTCGCCGGCCTGGCTGCGGCTCTCGACCTTCGCATCCATCAGCCGCGCCAGCCGCTTGCACAGCGCCAGCGCCAGGGCCGTTCTGCCATGGGCGCGCATGGCCTCCGGCTCGGCATGCTCCGGCAGGTTCAGCAACGCGCTCAACAGCCGCCCGCCGGCAGCGGGCTCCGGGCTGCGGATCGTCACGCACACGCGGCAATGATCGTCGCGCAGCTTCGTCGCGCTCGCATCCACTGCGATTCGGCCCTGCGCTGCGGACGCGATGGCGGCATGAAGCAGGTTGCCGACAATTTGCCGCAGACGGGCCGCATCGCCGCGCAGCGTCAGCACGGGCGGCAAGTGCAGTTGCAGCGCCAGGCCCTTGCCGCGCGCCGCAATCCGCGGCGAGGCGCAGGCCGCCTGCAGCAGCTCCCGCAAGTCGAAGCAGTCCTGCGCGAGTGCGAACCCGCCGCCCGTCTCGATCAGCGACAAGTCGACCAGGTTCTCGATCAGCGCCATCAGATCGTCCGCGCAATGCTGCGCGTCGGCGGCCAACTGCTGCTGCGCCGGGGAGAGTCCGCTGTCGCGCAGGAGCGCCAGCAGGCCGGCGACGCCGTTCATCGAGGTGCGGATATCGTGACTCAGGCAGGAGACCAGGTCTCCCATCCTGCCCGCCGCGATATTTTCAGTCATTTCGTCTTGTGCGTCCTGTCGTCTCGTCATGTTCTTGTGGCCCGGGCGCAGCGATGGCACCAGCTATCGAAATTGGTTAAATAGCAAGTTGCCTTACATAAACAGCCAGAGTATAGCGACTACCGCCGGGATTCGGCAGCCGAAGCCGTGCCGCATGGTGAAAAAAGCTTATTTGCGGTCAAAAACATTTCTCCAGCCCGATATTTTTAGCGATCGCTCCGTGACATATCCGCCACAGTCCGCCACAGTCCGCCGCAGTTCGCCACAAGTTGCCGCATCCGGCCGCGCTCCCGCCCGGCATAAGGCGAAGTGGCCCGGATTTCTCCTTCTTTTCGCTGACTGGCTTGATGGAACTCTCAGCATAATTCAGTGCTAAGAAATTCCGGCCTGAATTATCAGAAGCCGGGCCGATATACAGCGGGAGTCGAACATGGACACAAATCAGGCGATGCGCAAAAAACGCAATCTGGAGGGCAAATCTCCGGAGGGCGAGGGGATCGACGGCGGGCAGCCGCCGCAGCCGGGCGTTGCCGACGCGCGCGTCGACCTGAAATCCATTCGCGAGGCGATCGCGCGCGTGGAAGCCGAAGCCAAGGCCACCGTTGCCGCCGAAAACCGCGCCCACGCGGAAGCCCGCGCCCGCGCACTGGCCGAAGAGCGCGCCCGGCTGGAAGCCGCCGCCGCGGCCGAAGCCTATCAGAAGGCCAAGGCCGCCGAAGAGGCGATCGCCGCCGAGCGCGCGCGCCTGGAAGCGGAGCGCCAGGCGCGCGAAGCCAGCCAGGCGCGCGCCGCCGCCGCCAAGCGGGAGGCGGCCGAGTTGCAGGCGCGCGCCGCCGCCGACGCGGAAGCCAAGCGCATGGCCGAAGAGCGCGCCCGCCTGGAGGAAGAAGCGCGCAGGCGCGCCGCCGAACAGGCCGCCGCCGACGCCGAACTGGCGGCGCGCGCCGCCGCCGCCGTCGAGCAGCTGGCGCGCGACAGCGAACTGGCGCGCCGGCAATCCGCGGAACGCCTGGCGGTCGCGGAAGCCGCCATAGAGGAGGCCGAAGCGCGCGCCCGCGCCGAAGCCCGCATGCTGGAACTGGCGCGGGAAAAGGAGCGGCGCGAAAAGGAAGCGCGCCAGACCGCCGAGCTGCTGGCGCAGGCGCGCAGCGAAGCATTGGAAGTGGCGCGCGAGCGCGAGCGCGCCGAGGCGCTGGCATTGCAGGCGGCGTTGAACCGCGTGCCGGCCGAGGTGCGCGCGCGCGAGGAGGCGCGCGCCCGTGCCTTGGCCGAGCAGGAAAGCGAAGCGGCCGCGCAGGCCCGCATCGAACTGGAACGCCGCGCCGCCGAGGCGCTCCAGCTGCGCCTGGAGGCCGAAGCCGAAATGCGCGAGGCGGCCGCGCGCCGCCAGCATGCCGAATCGGTTGCGGCTGCCGCCGCCAAGGCGCGCGCCGAGGCCGAGGAGCGCATCCGCGCCGCCACCGAGGCGCGCGTGCGCACCGAGCGCGAATTGCAGGAGCTGGCGCTGGCCCGGGTGGAAGCCGAGCATCGCGCGGAAACCGAAGCGCGCGCCCGCGCCGCAGCGGAAGCCAAGGCGGTGGAGGATGCGCGCCAGCGCGCCGAAGCCGAGCAGCAGGCGGCGCAAGCGGCGCGCGCGCGCAGCGAAGAGGAGCAGCGCGCCCGGCAGCTGGCGGAACAGCGCGTCGAGCTGGAGCGCGCCGCGGCCCAGAAGGCAGCCGAGCAGGCCGCCGCCGAGGAAGAAGCGTATGCCAAGGCGGCGGAGCAGGCCGAGCAGCAGCAAAAGGCGGCGGAAGCCGCCGCGCAAAAGGCGCGCGAAGCGATCAGGCTGGCCCGCGTCGAACGAGAACGCGCGGAGTTCGAGCAGCGGGCAGCCGCCGCATTGAACGAAAAGGTGCGGGCCCAGGAGGCGGCCAGCGCGCAGGCCAAGGCGCGCGCCGCCGCCGAACAGAAGCACGCCGAGATGCTGCGCATGCAGGAGCAGGCCGATGAGGCCGCCCGCCTCGCCAAGGAAGAAGAGTGCGCCGCAGCCAAGCTGGCGCTGGACAAGGCGATGGAACGCGCCGAGCTGCAGCGCCAGGCGGCCCAGGCCGCGCTGGACAAGGCGCGCGAGGCGGTCGAGCTGGCGCGCGTGGAACGCCAGCGCGCCCAGGACGAACAGGCCGCGCTGGAAGCCCTGCAGCAAAAGGCGCAGGTGGAGCGCCAGCGCGCCGAGCTGGCGCAGCAGGCGCTGCAGGCGGCGCAGGAAAAGCTGGCCGCCGAGCAGGCCGCCTATGCCGAGGAACAAGCCCGCCTGCGCGCGGAACAGGAACAGGCGGAAGCGCTGCGCGCGCGCGAACAGGCCGACCGCGAGCTGCGCCAGGTGCGCGAAGCGGAAGCCACCGCGGCAAGGCATGCGGAAGAGCAGACCAGGGCGGCAACCGCGGCCCAGCGCCAGGCTGCACAGCTCGCCCTGAAGAAGGCGCGCGAACTGACCGAGCTGGCGCGCGCCGAACGCGAGCGCGCCGAGGCCGAGCAGCGCGCGCTGCAGGCCGCCGAACAGAAGCGCCAGGCGGAGCTGGCCGCGCAGGCCGAAGCCGAAGCGCGCCTGCGCGCCGAACAGGAACAGGAGCAGGCGCTGCGCGCGCGCGAAGAGGAGGAGCGGCAGGCGCGCCTGGCGCTCGAAGCGAAACACGCGGCCGAAAAGGCGCTGCTGGAGCAGGCCGCGCAGCAGGCGGAATTCGAACGCCAGGCTGCGGCCGCCGCCGAAGCCAAGGCGCGCGAAGCGATGGAGCTGGTGCGCACCCGGCGCGAACGCGCGCTCGCCCAGCAGCGGGCGTTCGAGGCCGCGCAGCAGCTGCGCGCCGCGGAACAGGCGGCCAGGGAATGCGCCGAAGCGCGCGCCCGCGCCGAGCAGGAACATGCGGAAGCGATGCGCGAACGCGCCGAGGCCGAGCAGGCCGCGCGCGCCGCGATCGAAGCGAAATGCGAAGCCGAAAAGCGGCAACTGGCGCAGGCGTTGCGCGAAGCGGAACAGGCGCGCCTGGCGGCCGAGGCGGCCGAGGCCAAGGCGCGCGAAGCGGATGAATTGGCGCGCGTTCAGCAGGAGCGGGCGGAGGCCGAACAGCGTGCGCTGGAAGCGGTGCAGCAGAAGCTGGCGGCCGAAAAGCAGGCGCAGAGCGAGGCCGAAGCGCGGGCGCAGGCCGAACTGGAACTGGCGCAGGCGGCGCAGGCGCGCGAGCGGATGGAACGCGCCGCACGCGAAGCAAGCGAAGCGCAGGCCCAGGCAGAGAAGCAATTGCTGGAACAGGCCGCCGAACAGGCCGAGGCGCAGCGTCAGGCCGCGGCAGCGGCGGCGGCCAGGGCGCGCGAGGCGATCGAACTGGCGCAGGCCGAGCGCGAACGGGCGGATGCCGAGCAGCAGGCGCTGCAGGCGCTGCAGGAAAAGCTGCGCGCAGAACGCGCGCGCGCCGCCGCCGAGCAGAGGGCGGCCGCGGCGGCCGAGCAACAGCTGGCTTCGGAGCGCAGCGCCTGTGCCGACGCCGAGGAACTGGCCCGCATCGAAGAAGAGCGCGCGACCGTCACGCGCCTGCGCGAGCAGACCGCGCGCACCGCGCGCCTGGCGGCGGAAGCGCGCGCCGCCGCGGAACGGCAGATGCTGGAGAAGGCCACCGAGCTGGCGAACCTGCAACGCATTGCGGCCGAAGCGGCCGAGGCCAAGGCATGCAAGGCGATCGAGCTGGCGCGCGCCGAAGCGGCACGCGCCAAGGCCGAGCAGCAGGCGCTTGCGCTGCTGGAGGAACAGGTGCGCGCGGCGGAAGCGGCGCGCAACGAGGCGCAGAAACGCGCCGATGCGGAACGCGAGGCGCTTGAACTGTCCAGGCAAAGAAAGGCGGCGGAAGCCGAAGCCAGGGCCGAGAACGAAAAGCGCATGAAGGTGGAGCAGCGCGCCCTCAAGGCGGCGCGCCGCCAGAAGGAGGAAGCCGCGGCGGCAACCGAGAAAGCCGGCGCGCTGCGCGCCCGCTGCAGGACCGAACAGGCGCAGGCGCAGGAGGCCGCGCGCAAGCTGATCGAGCACCTCACGCACGGCTACGAACAGCTCGCCGACTGGCGCGCACGCGCGGAGCAGGTGCTGGCGCAGGCGCCGGCCTCGATCGCCAGGCCGAAAGTGGTGCGGCGCTCGCTCGCGGCGCTGCTCGGCGGCTCGGCCTTCGTTGCCGGCGTGGCGGCGGCCGCGGTCTGGATCGTCCAGGATCCGCAGAGCGCGCATGCCATGGCGCAGGCGGTCGGCCTGGAAGAAGCGGCCAGGCCGGTGCAGGCGCCGCCGCCGTCGCAGCCGATCGTTGCCGCGGCCGTGCCGGCGCAGTCGAAACTGCAGATCACCTACCAGCTCGCGGACCAGCCGCAAGAAGCGCCGGCCGTGCCTGAACAGCTGGCGCGCAGGTAGGGCGGCCGGCATCGCCGTGGCCGGTTCGGCATGCGGACAGGAGCTTCCGCGCTGCTTGCCGTTCCGTCCATGACGTTGCATGAAGATGCACGAATGCCGCGCCAAATGGCGCATTTGATCCAGTAAGTATAGAATGCAGCAGATCAAAAATCCGGCCAGGCTGGATGGGCGCGGCTGTCCCGCAAACCATTGCGGATACGACATGCACGACATGCCTGTTCACGCCATGGCTGCACAGGCATGCGATGAGCAGCGAGACGACGCGTTTCATCTGCCGCCCCATTACATCAACGACAACCATGACTTTCACCCCGCGCCGCATGATCAATCTGCGTCCAGCCCTGAATAAAACCGTCGCGCTGTCCGGCCTGCTGGCGGCGCTGCTCGCCGCGCCTGCCTTTGCCGACGACCTTGCCGATGTGAGCAGGCTGGCGCGCAACGGGCAATACCCGGAAGCGCTGGCCCGTGCCGACGCTTTTCTCAGCAAGAATCCGCGCGACGCCCAGATGCGATTCCTGAAAGGCGTGATCCTGACCGAGCAGAACAAGTCGGCCGAGGCGATCGCGGTATTCACCAAGCTGACCGAAGACTATCCGGGGCTGCCAGAACCGTACAACAATCTCGCCGTGCTGTACGCCGCCGCCGGCCAGTACGAAAAGGCGCGCCTTGCGCTGGATGCCGCGATCCGCACCAACCCGAGCTACGCCACGGCGTATGAAAACCTGGGCGACGTGCACGCGAAACTGGCAAGCCAGGCATACGACAAGGCGCTGCAGCTCGATTCCGGCAACTCGGCCGCCAAATCCAAGCTGACGCTGGTGCGTTCGCTGATCGGCAGCCTCAACGGCGCGGCGCCGAAGAGCGCGCCGCCTGCCGCAGCCCCGGTGGC
>OFCW01000174.1_pt1 | contig 23949 bp, 27 predicted proteins | sample 1520951 | NCBI WGS metagenome assembly OFCW01 (sample SAMEA4349680, study PRJEB24078) | microbial mat metagenome | biome: Terrestrial Biome; feature: Habitat; material: Microbial Mat | place: India | collected 2012-06-12 | depth 10 m | reverse complement strand
CCGTTTCGTTCGATTCGTCAGCAGCAGAGAAGCGAGATTATGAAGCACTCCCAACCCCCCGTCAAGCAGTTTCGGAAAAATATTTTTCTAAACGCTTGCCCTGACTGCCTTTCGGCTGGTTGCGGGGGCAGGACTTGAACCTGCGACCTTCGGGTTATGAGCCCGACGAGCTGCCAACTGCTCCACCCCGCGTCCGTCAGAGGGGCGCATTATCCAGAGTTACGCCGAACACGTCAACAGGGATATGAACAAAGAGCCACTATTTTTTTTCGAGCCAGCTTATTAGTGACGACCACTGTTCCAGATCTCGCCGATGTTTGGCCTTGGGCGGATCAAATACGGTCGCGCCGGCCGCCGCAACGTTGACGTAATTTTGGGTGTTGCGCAAATAAGCAACGATGGGGATATCGAAGTGCTTGAGGAACTCTTCGAGCATGCTGGCCGCCTTGGTGCGAGGATCGACGCGCATCGCCACAATGCCCACCTTGGCACGTACGCCGCGCACCGCATTGAGAAAATCCTCGGTTGCCGCCATGTCGAACACAGAGGGAACCAGAGGGACCAGCACCTTATCTACCGCGCGGAGATAGTCGGACAACTTGTAGCCCTGCAAACCGGCCGGGGCATCAACGACCACCCATTCCGCCTCGCGGGGCAGATTCAGTGAAATCTGATTACCACCGTAATAACCTGTAATGGCCGGCAAGGCGGGATCACGAAAGGCCATCCAGCGCAGGGAGGACTGCTGGCGATCCAGGTCACATAACGTGACCTTCTTTCCCTGATTAGCAAAATAGCCTGACAAATTCGTCGCCAGGGTTGTCTTGCCAGCCCCGCCCTTTGGATTCGCAACCAGAACCGCCCGCATAAAACCTCCTCCTTGATGGTGGGAGGATTATATTCGTCGCCTCAAGGGCCTCATAGATGCATAGAATGTCGCTTTTATTCAAGTGAACGCATCATGGTCACAAAGGTTGCCAGCGACCGCCAAGGCATACAGTCCGTCGAAGTTGGTTTCCGGCTATTGAAGGTTTTGGCCGCTACCAATCGCCCGATGATGTTGCGGGACATCGCCAAGGGGGCCGGTATGCCCGCGGCGAAAGCCCACCGCTACATGGTCAGTTTTTTGCGAATTGGTATCGTCGAGCAAGACCCCAGTAGCGGCCGTTATGATTTGGGCGCCTATGCGCTCGAACTCGGGCTATCCGGACTGGGGCGTCTTGATCCGGTACGACTGGCGGGCCCGATTCTCGAGTCACTCTGCGAGGAAATCCACGAAACGGTGGCGCTTGCCGTGTGGGGCACCCATGGTGCAACCATCGTCCGGATCGCCGATGCCGGCGGCCCCATCACGATCACCTTGCGCCCCGGGACGACCCTGCCGCTTTGCAACTCAGCAACCGGGCGGGCGTTCGCCACGTTCTACCGCTCGCCCTATCTGAAAAAGATGCTGGACAGCGAGCTGAAGGAAATTGCCGAAACCACCCAGGTTGCTGTCACGACGGTTCGCCGGCAACTCGAGAAAACGCTCAACGAGATACGCGAACACGGCATTGCCCGCGCCACCGGCAGCCTGACACCGGGCATCAATGGCTTCAGCGCCCCGGTTTACGATCACTCCGGGAACATGGTCGCGGCCATCACGTCATTGGGTGCGATCGGGGAATTCGATGTCGAGTGGGACAGCCCGACTGCGAAGGCGATGCGGGAAGCTGCCGCCGCCCTTTCGCATCGTTTGGGATTCGGCGGAATTGCCGCTGAATGATTGGTGCCCCCGCTCGGAATCGAACCAAGTCCTGATGATTACAAATCAACTGCACGACCTTCATGCTACGGGGGCATGGACAGCGCGGGCGCATTATAGCTTGATCGCCTCGAAATCAACATGACCGCACCGACCAACCCTTTCGAAATCGCCCGGGAAACGCTGCGCCTTCTGGCCGCGCGCCGTATTGCGCCAACCCCGGACAATTATCTGACGCTCTACCACGAGATTGCCGGCAGCAAGCCAGCCGCCACGGCATTTCCGGAAACACAACTCCGTGCGCTGGCGGCGGCACTGCCGAAGTCATCCCCCGAGCAACTGCGGCTTGCGCGACAGCTGGAGGAGGCGGTCAAGGCGGGCAACTGGGAGGACTACAAGGCGAGGCTGGTTGAATTCATCAATGGCCTGGCCGAGACACAGAAGCTGACCTGGGGCACGCTGATCGCTGATTTACTGAAGCAATGGGAGGCCAAACACCCCGGGCTGACACTGGCACGCAAGCGGGAATCCCTGGAACACGTCCTGTCCGGCAGCGGTGCCAACCCGGAAACCCTGTTCAACCGGCTCCAGAATTTGCTCAGAGGCTGGGGGCGGGGTGGCCTCGGTGAAGGGAGCGGAGGGGAGGAGCCGCCGCCTGACAAAGGGGAAGCCGCCGAAACGCCCGCCATCCCCCCGGCGAGCCCCGGCGAACCGGCAGCGGAACTGCGGGAACTGCTTGCCTTCACCCTGGAAACCGTCATCACCAGCCAGTTGCTGGAAAACCCGCAACTGACCAGCGATGCCAAGGCACTGGCCAGCGAGATTCGCAAAGCGGCCACTGCGCAGCAAATGCAGGACTTTCTGGCCCACCTGAAACGCTTTGCCTTCAAGCTCGAACTCCTGGCCGAAGATCAGGCCGAGCTGCGCCAGAGCCTGCTCGGCCTGCTCCGCCTGCTCGTCGAAAACATCAGCGAGCTGGTGCTCGACGACCACTGGCTGCACGGACAAATCGAAGTCGTACGCGACATCATCGGCACCCCGCTCTCCCAGCGTGCGCTGGACGACGCCGAGCGCCGCCTCAAGGAAGTCCTGTTCAAGCAGGCACAATTGAAGGCCAGCCTGTTCGAAGCCCGGGAAGCCATCAAGCAGATGCTCGCCGGCTTTGTCGACCACTTGGCCGATTTTGCCGAAGCCACCTCCGACTACCACGACAAGATCGAATCCTGCGCCGAGAAGATCAGCGCCGCCAAGGACATCTCGGAACTGCAAGACGTACTCGGTGAAGTGATGCGCGAAACGCGCACCATACAAATCAATGCCCAACGCTCCCGGGACGAATTGCAGCAAACGCGGCAGAAGGTGCTCGAATCCGAAGCGCGCATCAAGGAACTGGAACGCGAACTCGAAAACGCCAGCGAACTCGTCCGCCACGACCAGCTCACTGGCGCCCTCAACCGGCGCGGCCTGGAAGAAATCCTGACCAAGGAAGCCGCTCGCGCCACCCGGCACGAATCCGACTTGTGCGTAGCGCTGCTCGACATCGACAATTTCAAAAAGCTGAACGACGCCATGGGCCACGCCGCCGGCGATGAAGCCCTGATCCATCTGGCCCGCGTCTGTCGTGATACCCTGCGCCCGCAGGACACCGTGGCGCGTTACGGCGGGGAGGAATTCGTCATCCTGTTGCCCGACACGCCATTGGCCGATGCCTCCGCCGTCCTGACCCGACTGCAGCGCGAACTCACCAAAAAATTCTTCCTGCACGGCAATGACAAGGTGCTGATTACCTTCAGCGCCGGCGTCACCCGGATGCGGCACGACGACAGCCGGGAAAGTGTCATCAAGCGCGCCGACGAAGCCATGTACAAGGCCAAGCAAACCGGCAAAAACCGGGTCGTCGCCGCAGACTAGGGGCACGGGCCGCAACGGACCTTCGCCCCCCCCTGCCGCAAAAGCGCCCGGCGCCGCTGACAAACCGGAAAAATCCGCAAGCTCAGCAAGGCCATCAAAAAATCAACTTTGTGCCTAAAGTTTCGTTGGTGCTGTCCGTAAAAGAACTTAACGGTGATGCACAGTACAGCAAAACCGAGGTTTTAAAGGCGCTGGTCACGAAGGCCGGCAAACAGGTCAACCGATCCAAGGAGATTGAAAATGCCTCAAGTCATCAACACCAATATTGCGTCCCTGAATGCTCAGCGCAATCTGAACACCTCGCAAAACTCGCTGAATACGTCGCTGCAGCGCCTGTCTTCCGGTCTGCGCATCAATAGCGCCAAGGACGACGCCGCCGGTTTGGCCATTTCCGAGCGCATGACCTCTCAAATCAAGGGCCTGACCGTTGCCCAGCGGAATGCGAACGACGGTATCTCTCTCGCCCAAACGGCAGAAGGCGCCCTCGGGGAAATCAGTTCCAACCTGCAGCGTATTCGCGAACTGGCCGTACAAGCCTCGAACGGCACGAACACTCAGGTCGACCGCGATGCGCTGGATGCAGAAGTTACCCAACTCAAATCCGAAATTCAGCGCGTGGCCGAACAGACCACCTTCAACGGCACCAAGCTGCTCGACGGCTCTTTCACCGGCGTGGCTTTCCAGGTAGGCGCCGACGCAGGCCAAACCATCACCGTTTCGAGCATCGCCAACGCCCAGACCGCCGCTCTTGGTGGAACCTTGACCCGCTACAGTGCTGCGATCAGCGCCAGCAGCCTGACGGGATATGCCACTCAAATCGCCGCCGGCGGCGTCACCATCAACGGCACCGATATCGGCGCTATCGCGGCAGCCGGTAACGCGCAGGAACGCGCCGGACAACTGGTGGAGGCCATCAACCGGGTGTCGAGCACCACCAATGTGGGCGCCTCGTACGACGCCGTCAGCGGTCAAATCACCCTGACCTCGAATGCAGCCATCACTGTTGCAGGTACCACCAACAGTGCAACCGTGGCCGGCTGGGCAAACGGTTCGGTGGGTACTTCGACCACCACGACCGGGATCACGGCCTTGAGCGTCAGTTCCTTCACCAACGCGCAACAAACCATTACACAGATTGACAATGCGTTGAAGAGCGTCAATACGTCTCGCGCCAACCTGGGTGCAATCCAAAACCGCTTTGCCTCGACCATTTCGAACCTGTCCTCCACCACGGAGAACCTGTCCGCTGCCCGCAGCCGCATCCAGGATGCCGACTACGCTGTGGAAACTGCCAACCTGAGCCGCACGCAGATTCTGCAACAGGCAGGTACCGCGATGCTGGCCCAGGCCAAGGCCCTGCCGCAGAACGTGCTGTCCCTGCTGCAGTAAGCAGCCCGCAGTAGCCCCGCCCGGCCAGGGCGGCCGGGCGCGGTGGCGGAAACGCCCCGCGCCCTTGGCACACTTACGATCAGGAGCCTGCCATGATTGTTTCGAGCCCCCTATCCTCACCGGCCGTTACGCCCCCCGTCGGCAACACTCAGTCGGAACGGCAGATGGCCAGCCGCGCCGCGGCCGTCCACACGCCACCGGCACAAAACGTAGCGGTTATGTCGGCAACCGACGCGCCGACACAGCCGAAGCCGGAAGAACTGGCGCAAGCCGTCAAGGCTGTGAACGAGTTCGTCAAGCCCTTCAACAACGCACTGAATTTCAGCGTCGACCCGGAAAGCAAAACCACCGTGGTCAAGGTCATCGATCAGAGTACGAAAGAAGTGATCCGCCAGATTCCTTCCGAGGAAATGCTGGCTTTGGCGAAGGCGCTGGATACAATGAAAGGATTGCTGATTCGGCAAAAAGCGTGAATCGACCGCAGCATCTCTTGCAGGAGTAAATCATGGCGACCATTACGTCTTTGGGTGTGGGCTCCGGCCTTGACCTCAGCAGCATCGTTTCCGGCCTGATGTCGGTCGAAAAGCAGCCGCTGACCGCACTGAAAACCAAGCAATCAACGGTCGAAAGCCGCATTTCGGCACTGGGCACCCTGAAGAGCGCCCTGGCCTCCCTGCAGACTGCTGCCGGCAACCTGGTGCCGGGCGCCACGCAAACGCTTGCCGAGAAGTTTGCGAGCTTCACCGCCAAGAGTGCCGATGAAACCATCGCCACCGCTACCGCGAAAAGCGGCGTGGCCGCAACGAAATACACGCTGACCAACATTACCTTGGCCAACGCGGAACAGGTGCGCAAGACCGAAACGGCGCTCGGCATCCCCTCCGGTACCGGTAGTGGCACACTGAGCATCCGGGTCGGCAGTGGCGCCAGCGTCGATGTCAGCGTCACTAATGGCGCCTCACTCGCCGACATCGCCAAGGGCATCAATGGCTCAAAGGCTGGCGTGACTGCCAGCGTGATCAATGACGGCACGAACAAGCATCTGGTGATTACGGCCAAGGACAGTGGAGCCAGCAACACCATCAGCATTACCGCCAGCACCGGCTGGGAAGGCTTCAACTTCCGCCCGACTTCGGCCAGCGGGGACACCAATAGCTGGGTGTCGCAACAGGCCGCCACCTCCGCCTCTGTCGAGGTCAATGGCCTGGCCATCACCAGTCAGAGCAATACAATTTCCGACACAGCGGTATCCGGCCTGACGATCAATTTGCTCAAAGCCAGTTCAGCAGGCACGACGATCACTGTCACGCAGGACAACACGAGCGGCATCACGTCCGCCTTGAATGCCTTCGTAACCGCCTATAACGCGGCGGCCTCCTCGATGAAGAGCATGGGGGCCTACAACGCAACGACCAAGGTCGCCGGTGCACTTCAGGGTGATGCGGTGTTGCGTTCGGCGCAAGCCCAGGTTTCCCGTCTCGTCACGACCAAGTATGGAACCGGCGACCTGCAGACGCTTTCGGACCTCGGCATCTCGCTGCAAAAGGATGGCACCCTGAAGCTGGACAGCAGTAAACTCAACAAGGCGATCGAGAACGATTTTGCCGGTGTCACTGAACTGGTGAGCGCAATCGGCACCGGTTTCAAAACCGGCCTCAACAGCCTGATTGACGCCTCCGGCAGCGTTACGTCCGCCACCGAGAGTGCCAATCGACTGGTCAAGGAGTTGCAGAAACGTCAGGATGCCATGCAGGACAGGCTGGATAAAATCCAGGAACGCTACGTCAAGCAGTTCTCGGCACTGGACACCATGATCGCCGGTTTCAACCAGACTTCCTCTTCGCTCGCGTCGATGCTGAGCGCGTTGGAAGCCAATATCTCCAAAAAGTAACTTACAGACAGGATACCGAACATGTTTGGCATGATGCGCAACCCCGCTCAAAGCTACGCCAAGGTTGGCTTGGAGGTGGCGGTTGAAACGGCCAGCCCCCACAAGTTGATCCTGATGCTTTTTGATGGCGCCATTGCTGCCATCAATATTGCCAAGTTCGAACTGGAAGCAGGCGACATTCCCAAGAAAGGGGCCTCGATTTCCAAGGCGATCGACATCGTCAGCAATGGCTTGCGCGCCAGCCTGGACGTCGAGGCCGGAGGCGAACTGGGCGAAAGACTGGCAGCGCTGTATGACTACATGGTGCAGCGCTTGTTGTTCGCCAACCTGAACAACAGCAGTGCTGCCCTGGATGAGGTTGCCGCCCTGCTGGACACCCTGCGCGATGCCTGGACCCAGATCGCCCCGGGAGAACAGGCTGCTGCCTAAATGACACCGCTTGCGCTTGCCAGGGAAGCGGCATCCCTGTCCGCAGAAATGGTGAAACAGGCCCATGCCCAGGCATGGGAAACCTTGGCGGAAACGGAACGTCGGCGGGCTGACTTGCTCGCCCGAATTTCGCTCGATGGGCTGTCCGACTCGGCGACGCCCGAGTTTGTGGCCCTGCTCAAACAGATTCAACAGTGTGACAGCGATATCCGTCGCCATGTCGAGCCCTGGATGGCCAGCGTGAAAGCCTTGCTGGCCGGGCTCCAGCGTCCGACCTCATCGCCATGATCCCGCCCGACGTCGCCAGTGCACTGCGCCTGCAGTTGCCCGACCAGGCGCGGCTGACGGCCGAGCAACCCCAGAACCAGCCAGTTGTTGCCACGCAACGGATCACGGATGCGCTGCGTGACCTGCAACCGGGGCAGCGCATCATGGCAGAGATTCAGGCCTTGCTGCCCAATGGCAGTTACCGTGCCGTGGTCGGCCAACGCGAGATCACGCTGGCCTTGCCTTTCTCGGCCAAGGCAGGCGACAGCCTGGAACTTGAGGTTGTCGACAACGATGGGCAGCTCGCCTTCGCCGTCGTCACCAACCGGGGGCGCGGCGATACCAGCGGCGGACAAATGGCGTCTGCCCATACGTCGCTCAGCCAGACGGGCAAGTTGATCGGCGACCTGATCGGCCATGTCGATGACCCGGCCAAACGGGCCAGCCCGGCGCCGCTCAACGGTAACCAGCCGCTGGTCGATGACTTTCCGGCGCAAGGGGCGGATCTCGCCCCCGTGCTCAAGGAAGCATTGACCAAGAGCGGAGTTTTCTATGAGGCTCATCAGGCCCGTTGGGTGGCTGGCGAGTTGTCGACCGACACCTTGCGCCAAGAACCGCAGGGCAAGTTGCCCGTGGCTGGCCCGGCAGGCACGGTGGAACTCCCCTTGCCGGCCCGCACCGAGGCGGCTTCCCCGAGCGCACGTCCGGAAGCCCCCTCGCAGGCCGGCACGATTCCTCAGGAAGTAAGGCCCGTCATCCAGCAGCAGCTCGATGCCCTGGCCACACAGAATTACGCTTGGCAGGGGCAAATCTGGCCCGGGCAGCAGATGCACTGGGAAATTTCAGAAAACCCGGACCGCCAGACACAGGAGACAGGCGAGACTTCAAGCAGCTGGCAGACGCGGCTGCGTTTGGCCTTGCCCAGCCTGGGTGGCATCGACGCCGCGCTGCGCCTGCAGCCCGGCGGCAATGTCGAACTGGCGCTGACGGCCAACTCGACAGCCAGCGAGGCTCGCTTGCGCGAGCGCCTCGCCGATCTGCGCAATCAATTCGAAGCAAGCGGCCTGCGGCTCGTTCAGGCTCAGGTACAACATGGCGAAATCGCCGAGTGACGCGACGCGCGAGGCGGTTGCCCTTGCCTACGGCCAGACCGACGCGGCACCCCGCGTGGTGGCCAAGGGCAAGGGGCTGATCGCCGAACAGATCATCGCCCGGGCCAAGGAACACGGGGTGTATGTCCATGAGTCGCCAGAGTTGGTGGCGCTATTGACGCAGGTGGACATCGACGAGCACATCCCTCCCCAGCTCTACCTCGCAGTTGCAGAATTGTTGGCCTGGCTTTACCGGATCGAGCATGGCGAGGCCGGCCCGGCACTGCCACGCTAATCCGTTGGCATGAACGACGCGAGCAGCAGGATGGTTTACCATGATGCCAATTCACTCCTGTTAGCCGTTCATGACAGCCTCTCGCGACGATCACTCCGCGCCGGATTTCGAAATCGATCATTTGGCCGAATACGGGCAGTATTTGATCGACAGCCCGGTGGATATTGCGTATTACCTGAACTTGCTGATTCGCAAGGGCAAATTGTTGACGGTGTATATCGATGACGGGACCTCGAGTTTCCTGAGCGCCCTGCTCGGACTCGATGAAGCGCGCGGCTTGCTCTTGCTTGATCCGGCTTCGGACGAAACCCTGAATGCCCAAGCAAAAACGGCAGGGAAATTGACGCTGACCGCCAGCCTGAACCGGGTGAAGATGCAGTTCCGTCTGCTGCCCCCGGTGGAGTACAAGCACCAGGACCGGCGCGCACTGGCCGCACCGCTCCCGGACCGCCTGCTGCGCCTGCAGCGCCGTGCCTTCTTCCGGCTTCAGCCACCCGTTGCCGCCCCGCTCCGCTGCCGGATCGAACTGACCGACACCACGGGGGAAAGCCGGCTGGTCGAATGGGGCGTGGCTGATATCAGTGCCGGCGGCATCAGCCTGATTGCCCCCCTGACCGAACAGGCCACCTGCCGGCCCGATACCCTGCTCCCAAACTGCCGGCTCGACATTCCGGATGACGGCGTCGTTCTGATCAACCTGCGGGTAAGGAAGGTGGTGGAATTATCCACCGAGCATGGGCAGCACCAGCTTCGGGTGGGTTGCACGTTCGTGAACGTACCGGCCGCCCGGCTGGCCGTGGTGGAACGCTACATCACGCGCATCGAGCGCGAACGAACGGCAAAATTTTCCGGTCTGGCGGATTGAGCCTAGACCTGAATGTTCATGACATCCTGATAGGCTGTGACCAGCTTGTTACGCACCTGCACCATTTCCTGGAAGGAAACGCTGGCGGTTTGCAGCGCGATCATCACCTCGTGCAGATTCTGGCTGGTATCGCCGGCGGCAAGTTTTTCCGCCATCTGGTCGGCCTGCTGCTGGGTCTGATTGACCTTGTCGATGGAGTTTTGCAAAACCTGGGCGAAATCGGTGCCGCCAGCAGCCGGTACCGTGCCGGCGGCCGGTTTGCCCGTGGCTTGTGCGGCCGTGCTGCGCAGCACGCTCAACATTTGTTCGATTCCGTTCGTATCCATGATGGGCTCCCATTCGACCGCTGGATTACAAGCAATTCTCAGGCCAGATCACCCCTGAAAATAACCTTCGTCGCGGTATTGCTGCAGTTTGTAGCGCAAGGTCCGCTCCGAGATGCCGAGGCGCTCGATGGCCTTCTTGCGTGACCCGCCGACTTCGGCCAGGGTGCGCAGAATGTGCTCGCGCTCCAGATCTTTCATATTATCGGCTCTTTTTTCGGCTTCCGGCGGGGCAGGATTTTCTGCGGCCGATGACGGCGACGCGGCTTCGGCGGAACGGGGGCTCAGGGTGAGCGCCTCGGGTTCGATCACCTGCCCGGAAGCCATGATCAGGGCGCGCTGAATGACGTTTTCCAGTTCCCGGATGTTTCCCGGCCAAGTATGTGCACGGAGTTGGGCTTCGGCAGCCGGCGACAGGCGCATTCCTGTCCGCCCGAAGCGCCCGCCATGCTCGGCAATGAAATGGCGGGCGATGGGCACGATATCCGCCGGCCGCTGGCGGAGTGCTGGAATGGCGATGGGAAAGACGTTGAGGCGGTAATAGAGGTCTTCCCGAAAGTTTCCCTTGGCCACAGCTTCGGCCATGTCACGATTGGAAGTGGCGACGATGCGGATATTGAGCGGCACCGGCTTCTTGCCGCCGACTCGCTCGACCTCACGCTCCTGCAGCACGCGCAGCAGCTTGGCCTGCAGCCCCAGCGGCATTTCGGTGACTTCGTCGAGTAGCAAGGTGCCATCCTGCGCCTGCTCGAACTTGCCGGCCTGCGCCTGCTGCGCTCCGGTAAAGGCGCCCTTTTCATATCCGAACAAGGTCGCTTCGAGCAGGCTGTCCGGAATGGCGGCACAGTTGATCGCAACGAAGGGGCCGGTCTTGCGGGCTGAATGGCGGTGGATGAAGCGGGCAAGCACCTCCTTGCCTACGCCCGATTCACCGGTGAGCAGCACCGTCGCATCGGTTTGCGCGACACGCTGGGCGACGGCGAACAGTTCTCGGCTGGCCGGATCGTTGGCCACCACGCCGCCTCCGTCCTCGGCTGCCGGCAATTCGTATTTGTTGATGTGGGCGAGCAGCGCCTGCGGCTCGAAGGGCTTGAGCAGGAAGTCGCAGGCACCGGAGCGCATGGCGTCAACTGCCTTGTCGACCTCGGCATAGGCGGTCATCAGCACGACCGGCAAGTGCGGCAGACGGGCACGGATTTCCTTGAGCAGCGCAATGCCGTCCATCGGCATCATGCGCACATCGCTGACCACGATGGAAAAGGCTTGCTCACCGAGCACCCGCAGAGCCGCCTCGCCCCCATCGACGGCAACGTAGGCACGACCGGCCAGTTCGAGGGTATCGCCGATGGCCTCGCGCAGGCTGGGGTCGTCTTCAACGACGAGAACAGGCAGGTTGTGTTCAGACATTCACATCCCTTTCGGTTTCCGACAAGGCGACCGGCAAGGTCAAGACGAACTCGGCGCCCGCGCCGGGCTCGGAAAACAGTTCGATACTACCGCCATGGGCGCGGGCGACGCCCAGCGCGATGGCCAGCCCCAGGCCGGTCCCCTGCCCCTTGGTGGTGAAGAAGGGCTCGAAGATCCGCGCCTGGTTTTCCCGGCTGATGCCGGGGCCGCTGTCACGCACGCCCAGTGCCAGCAGATCGCCGCTGCGTTTGCCGGCGAGGCAAATTTTGCCGCCCGCCGGTGTCGCCTGCAGGGCGTTTTCCAGGAGATTGACCAAGGCACCGAACAGGGCCTTGCGGCTACCGACGATGATGGCCCGCTGGCAGTCATCCTCCACAGCAAACGTCAGGCCATGCTCGCGCATCAGGGGCTCGACGGTTTGCGCCGCTTCGGCCAGCAGGTCGCTGGCATCGATCACATCGTGCCCGATGCTTTCCCCGCGGGCAAAGAGCAGGACATCCTGGATCAGGCGTTCCAGGCGGCGCAGCTGGGCCGTCGCTTTGTCCGAAAAGCGCGCCCGGGCTTCATCGGTGACACCAGGCCGGCCCAGGTTGGCTGTGTACAACAGGGCGGCGGCCAGTGGCGTGCGCAGTTGATGGGCAAGGGAAGCGGCCATTTCACCCATGGCGGCCAGGCGCTGGCTGCGCTCCAATTCGGTTTTCATGCGGTGCGCGGCGCTGATGTCGTGCACCAGCAGAATCTTGCCCCCCGCCGAGGGCAGCGCACTCTCCGCAATCGACAGGCGCCGACCGCCAGACAGCCATTCCCCGACGGTAAGCGTCGGCTCCAGGTGATCGCGTGCGACATCGCCCCAGTGGCGACCAACCATATCGGGACCGAACAGCGCGATGGCGGCCGGGTTGGCCGCGGCGACGACGGCCTGGGCATCGAGCAGGATGACGCCGGCCGGCAAGGCATCGAGCAGCGAGGAGAGGCGTTCGGAGAGCGCTTCCTTTTCCTGGTATTGCCGCCGCAATTCGCCATTGGCAAGCGCCAATTCCTCGGTCAGCGAGGCAACTTGCCCCTGCAGCGCCTCGTATGCCTGCGTCAACTCGGCCGAGACCTGGTTGAACATGGCAAAAGCCCGCTGCAATTCGGCGGTCTTGTCGTCGGCGAGAGGCTGGGCAGAGCTGGCCGGGTCGGCTGGCATCGAAAAAAGTTGGGGTGGATTCAGGCGCGGTAATAGTAGAATATTTCTAGGAAAATTTGGCTTCTTGATTGATTCTTCTTCTGTTTCACCGTATTTCATCCGAGCATTGATGGCAGCAACCACTGAGACGACGGCAGGAAGCGCACCGGCAGGCAACCCGGTCGAGCGCCTGCGCGAGGCCTTCGACCGCCTCGGCAGCCAGCAGAAGATCGTCTTCATGGTGGCCATCGCCGCCCTCGTCGCGGTCATCGTCGGTACGATCCTGTGGAGCCGGCAGCCGGACTGGAAAGTCCTCTTTTCCAACCTGAACGAGAAGGATGGCGGTGCCATCGCCGCCGTGCTCGAGCAGCAGAACATCCCGCATCGTTACAGCGATAGCGGCGCGCTGCTCGTCCCTGCCGAGCGCGTGCACGAAGTGCGTCTGAAGCTGGCCTCACAGGGACTGCCGCGGGGAGGCCTGGTCGGCTTCGAACTGATGGAAAACCAGAAGTTCGGGGTCAGCCAGTTTGCCGAGCAAGTCAATTACCAGCGCGGCCTGGAGGGCGAACTGGCACGCACCATCCAGTCGATCGGCGCCGTACAGTCGGCCCGTGTTCATCTGGCCATTCCCAAGCCGTCGGTGTTCGTGCGCGAAGAACTGAAGCCGACCGCCTCGGTGATGCTCAACCTCTATCCCGGGCGGGCGCTGGATGGCGCCCAGATCGCCGGCATCACCCATCTGGTGTCTTCCAGCGTGCCGCAGCTGCCGGCATCGAATGTCACGGTAATCGACCAGAACGGTACCTTGCTGTCGCAGCTGAAGAACCGGTTGACCGAGGCCGGTCTGGATCCAACCCAGATCAAGTACGTACGCGAAGTTGAAAACACCGTGGTCAAGCGCATCGAGGACATCCTGAGCCCGATGCTCGGCCAGGGCAATTTCAAGGTGCAGGTGGCGGCCGACATCGATTTTTCGCAAACCGAGCAAACGGCCGAGAGCTACCGCCCGAACAGCACGCCGGAGTCAACCAGCATCCGCAGTCAGCAAAACAATGAAACGGCCAGCGTCAACCAGGCAGCGGGCGGCGTACCCGGCGCACTGACCAACCAGCCGCCGGTTCCCGCCACAGCGCCGCTCACCGCGCCACCGACCGGCAACGTCCCGGCCGCCCCGGTGCCGGGCAAGCCGGGCGAGGTACCGCCCGGCAAGATCGACGCGGCCGGCGTCACGGCTCCGCTCAACGCAGCCGGGCAACCGATCAGCACGAGCAAGAACTCGACCATCAATTACGAGCTGGACAAGACCATCCGCTACACCCGCCAAGGCATGGGCGACATCCGCCGCTTGTCGGCTGCCGTCGTGGTCAATCACCGCAAGGATGTCGACAAGACCGGCAAGCCGGTCACCAAGCCGCTGGCCGACGCCGAAATGAAGCAGATCAACGATCTGGTGCGCGAAGCGATGGGCTACAGCAGGGAACGGGGCGACACGTTGTCGGTCGCCAATGCGCCCTTCACGGCCGTCGACAAGAGCGAGAGCGACTTGCCGGTGTGGAAGGATCCGGAAAACGTTGCCTACCTGAAGGACATCCTGAAGTACCTGCTGATCGCCGGTATCGTCGCCTTCATCTATCTCAAGATCATCCAGCCTTCGCTGAAAACGATGTTCCCGCCGCCAGAGAAGGAGCAGCCGGGCGAAGCCGGCGGGGAAGGTGGCGGTCTGTTCGGCGGGGTCGCCGGCGCGGAAGGGGAGGAGGAAGGTGCGACCGAGGTGCATATCGACCACTACGCGGTCAAGGTACAGAAGGCGCGCGATATCGCCGACAAGGATCCGAAGGCAATCGCCAACATGATCAAGGACTGGATGGGCGTCAATGGCAACTAGCCCCGAAGAAGGACTCGAGAAGAGCGCCACGCTGCTCATTGCGCTGGGCGAGGATCACGCCGCCGAGGTGCTCAAGCATCTCGGCCCGCGCGAGGTACAGAAACTTGGCCATGCCATGGCCTCCCTCAAGTCGGTACCGCGCGCCAAGGTCGAGGGCATTCTGGACGAATTCCTGCAGATTTCCGAGGAGCACGCGGCTGTCCACGTCGACACCGACAACTACATCCGCTCGGTGCTGACCAAGGCGCTGGGCGACGACAAGGCCTCCAACCTGATTTCGCGCATCCTGCAGAGCGGCGAGACATCCGGTATCGAGGGCCTGAAGTGGATGGATGCCGGCACGGTCGCCGATCTGATCAAGAACGAACATCCGCAGATCATCGCGACCATCCTGGTACACCTGGAGCACGACCACGCCAGTGAGATCCTCAACCACTTCACGGAGCGCCTGCGCAACGACGTAGTGCTGCGCATCGCGACGCTGGAAGGCATCCAGCCAGCCGCCCTGCGCGAGTTGAACGAGGCGATGATGCGCATCCTGGCCGGCTCGGCGAGCATGAAGAAGACGGCGATGGGCGGGGTGCGCACGGTGGCGGAGATTCTCAACTTCATCGGTACGGCGAACGAAACTTCGGTGGTCGACGCGATTCGCGAGTACGACCCCGACCTTGCCCAGAAGATTCTCGACGAAATGTTCGTCTTCGAGAACCTGCTGGATATCGACGACCGCTCGGTGCAGTTGATCTTGCGCGAAGTGCAGTCCGATTCGCTGATCCTGGCACTGAAGGGCGCTTCGCCGGAGTTGCGCGAGAAGATCTTCAAGAACATGTCGCAACGGGCTGCCGAGATGCTGCGCGAAGACCTCGAATCGAAGGGGCCGGTCCGCCTCTCCGAAGTCGAAGCCGAGCAGAAGGAAATCCTCAAGATCGTCCGCCGCCTGGCCGACGAAGGGCAAATCGTGCTCGGCGGTGCCGGCGGCGAACAGATGATCTGACCATGTCCGGCGTCATTCCCAAGGAGAAACTCGCGGGCTATCAGCGCTGGCAGATCGGCTCCTTCGACAAGCCAGCCGCCCCCCCCGCCCAACCGGCCGGCGAGCCGGCACCGGCCGCCCCCGCCAGCCCGCCCCCCGAGCCGGAAGAGCCGGCCGAGGCCGTCGCCAGCATCCCTTTTCCGACCGCCGAGGATCTCGCCCGGATCAACGAGGAAGCGCGCCGCGAGGGCTACCAGCAGGGTTACGACGAAGGCCGGGCCGCCGGCGAGGCCGAGTGGCAAGCCCAAATCCACGAACACGTCAGCCAGTTGTCGAACCTCATCGGCAACCTGCAGACCTCGCTCGCCCAGCTCGACCAGCATGTCGCCGACCAACTGCTCGACCTGGCCCTCGAAGTGGCAGCGCAGATCCTGCGAACCAGCCTGAAAGTCGACCGGACCCTGTTGCTGCCGCTCATCCGCGAAGCCATCAACGAACTGCCGCTCCACCACGGCACCATTTCGCTCTACCTCAACCCGGCCGATGCCACGCCCCTCGCCCCGCTGCTCAAGGAACAGCTGGCGCATACCGGTGCCCATATCGTGGCGGACAGCAACATTGCCGCAGGCGGCTGTGTGATCAAGGCGGGCAGCAGCGAGATCGACGCCAGCATGGGCGTCCGCTGGCGTCGCGTGCTGGAAGCAATCGGCATCAAAGCCAAGGAATGGCTGCCCAACCCGTAACCCCCTCCGACCACATCGGCCGCTGGCAACGTTACCTGGCCAACTGCCAGATGGCGGTCAGCCAGGCACAGCCCCTCTGGCCGAGCGGCCGGCTGACCCGCATCAATGGTCTGGTCATGGAAGCCTCCGGCCTGAAGCTGCCGCTGGGCAGCACCTGCAGCATCATTCCGGCCAGTGGCACACCGGTCGAGGCGGAGGTGGTCGGCTTTGCCGGCGAGAAAATCTACCTGATGCCTTCCGATGATGTCTTCGGCCTGGCACCGGGCGCCCGGGTTGAAGCCGTCGACCTGCCGGCCATGCCGGTTCGGGTCGACGCGCCCTATTTCAAGCGGCGCCGGGCCATCGACAAGGCGAAACAGGTGCCGGTCGGCGATCAGTTGCTGGGGCGTGTCGTGGACGGCGTCGGACGGCCCCTCGACAACAAGGGCGCGCTGGCTGTCGAAACCACCCGCTCCCTGCAGAGCCGGCCCTTCAACCCGATGATGCGGGCCGCCATCGAACAGCCGCTCGACGTCGGCATCCGCGCCATCAACGCCCTGCTCACCGTCGGCCGCGGCCAGCGCATGGGTCTGTTCGCCGGCTCGGGCGTCGGCAAGTCGGTCCTGCTCGGCATGATGGCCCGCTACACCGAAGCCGAGGTGATTGTCGTCGGCCTGATCGGCGAACGCGGGCGCGAGGTCAAGGAATTCATCGAGCACATCCTGGGCGAGGAAGGCATGCGCCGCTCAGTCGTCGTCGCTGCCCCGGCCGATACCGGGCCGCTGATGCGCCTGCAGGGAGCCGCCTACGCAACGACCATCGCCGAATACTTCCGCGACCAGGGCAAGCAGGTGCTGCTCATCATGGATTCGCTGACCCGTTACGCCATGGCGCAACGCGAGATCGCGCTGGCCATCGGCGAACCGCCGGCAACCCGCGGCTACCCGCCCTCCGTCTTCGCCCGCCTGCCGCAACTGGTCGAACGCGCCGGCAACGGCCCCGAAGGCGGTGGCTCGATCACGGCCTTCTACACCGTGCTGGCCGAGGGCGACGACCAGCAGGATCCCATCGCCGACTCGGCCCGCGCCATTCTCGACGGCCATATCGTGCTCTCCCGAACGCTGGCCGATGCCGGGCACTACCCGGCCATCGACATCGAACAGTCGATCAGCCGGGCCATGGTCAACCTGATCGATGCGGCGCATCTCGACCAGATCCGCAAGTTCAAGGTCTTGTTCGCCCGCTACCAGCGCTCGCGCGACCTGATTTCGGTTGGCGCCTATGCCCCAGGCTCGGATCCGGTACTCGACCAGGCCATCGCCCTCTATCCGCGCATGGAGTCCTTCCTGCAACAACAGCTGGTGGAACAGGCCGATTTTTCCAGCAGTCTCGATGCGCTGCGCAAGCTGCTCTAATCGTCCATGGCACAGCCCTTTTCCCTGCAGCCCCTGCTCGAATTGATGCAAACGCGCACCGACGAAGCGACGCGGACGCTTGGCAAATTGATCGCCGCCGAGCAAAGCCAGCGCAGCCGGCTGCAAATGCTTGAACAATACCGCGAGGAATACGCCCAGCGCCTCAGGGAAAATATCGCCCAGGGCATGACCCGGCCGGTCATGCTGAACTACCAGGAATTCCTCGCCCGTATCGACGAAGCCATCGAGCAGCAACGAATCGTCGTCCGGAACTCCGAACTGAGCACCAAGGCCGGACAGGAGCAGTGGAAAGCCCAGAACCGCCAGCTCAAGGCACTCGACACCCTGTCGCAACGCCATGACGCCCGGCAGCGCTACCGCGAGAGCCGTCAGGAGCAAAAGCTGCAGGACGAGTTCACCACCCGCAAGTTCAGCACCCCCGCCCCTTCCGACAGCAACGACGAGTAAGTGCCCCGCAGCACACCGGGCACGCTCATTGCTTTCCTAGCCCTGAGATATCCATTGCAGGGAGAAGGCCATGGGCCTGAGTGTCATTTCCACGATTGCCCCCTCCGTTAACACGACAGCGGTCAACCTGACGAGCGAAGCAACGGCTACCGAGCCCGGCCGCTTTGCCGCGCTGCTAGCCGGCCAGACGCTGGCCGGCCTGCTCGGCGCGGCAGCCGGCTTGCCGGGCGAAGCCGGCAAAGCCGGGCTGGATACCGAGGAAAAGGCGAGCAGCGAAGCCCAGGGAACAGCGCAAACCAGTTCCCCGGTCGATCCGGCAACGCTGGTCGCACTCCTCGGCAACGCCCAGGTCCAGCCCCCGCTCTCACCACGCCCGACCGCCGGCCAGGAAGCAGCCTCTGCCCATGACGCCCTCCAGGCCGATGCCGCCGGTTTGGCCAGTCTGCCGCCGGGCCATGACCGCCCGGGCAATCACCTGCGCGACACAACGCTTGCCGCCTCGCCGAGCACGCCGGGCGAACGACCGGGCACCGTGCAGTCCGGCGCAACCGACGTCACCCGACAGGCCGACGCGGCAAATATTGCCGCTTCCGGCGAACCGGCGAACCCCACCCCCACCTTCCAGATGACGCTGGGCGCCGCCCAGCCGACACGGGAAGCGCCCGCCAGTCAGCCGTCGAGCATCGCGACACCGCTGCACGCGCCGGCATGGCCGCAGCACTTCGGTGAAAAGCTGGTCTGGATGGCCAGGAATGATCAGCAAACCGCCCAGATCAACCTGAACCCGCCGCAACTCGGCCCACTGCAGGTCACGCTGCACCTGAACGGCGATCAGGCCACGGCCGTCTTTGCCTCGCCGCACGCCGAAGTCCGCCAGGCCATCGAAAGCTCGCTACCGCAACTGCGTGACATGCTGAGCGCCACCGGGATCACATTGGGCGACACCAACGTCGGTGCCAATCTCGCCCAGCAAAATCAGAACCCGGCCTTCCCGCTCCCGAACAGAGCCCAATCACCCCTTGAAAACGCTATACTCCCGGCCAATGACAATGCGCCAGTCGCAGGTACTGCAACGCCTCTGCATCATGGCCGGGGCCTGGTAGACCTGTTCGCCTGACGCTTCAGGAAAACCAGACAGGAGGGAATAAATGGCCAAGGATGCCAAGCCAGCGGACGACGGGGCGGAAGTTGCACCCAAAAAGAACAAGAAACTGTTGATCATCATCCTGGCCGTTGTCCTGCTGCTGGTTCTCGGCGGGGGCGGTGCGGCCTTCATGCTGCTCAAGAAGAGCGACCACGAGGAGGGCGACGAGGAGGTCGCCGAGGAAGTCGCCAAGCCCAAGAAGAAGGAAAAGAAGAAGGACGCCCACGCGGTACCGGCCTTCATCAACCTGGATCCGTTCACCGTCAACCTGGTGCCGGAAACCGGCGACCAATACCTGCAGGTGGCACTCTCCCTGGAACTTGAAGACATCGCGGAAGAGTCCGCGCTCAAGGCGGTCATGCCCAAGATTCGCAACAACATCACCTTGCTGCTGTCGTCCAAGAAGGCATCGGACCTGCTGCCCAAGGAGGGCAAGGAACAGTTGGCCGAATCGCTGCGGGACGAAATCAACAGCGTGATCGAACCTCCCAAGAAGAACAAGAAGGGCGAACTGGTGATGCCCGAAGGGCCGGTCAAATCGGTTCTGTTCACCTCCTTCATCATCCAGTAAGGAGCCATGGCCGGCGACTTTCTCTCCCAGGACGAGGTCGATGCCCTGCTCAAGGGCGTCACCGGTGAAACCGACGAACCCGAGATCAACGAAGGGGACGCCGGGGGGGTTCGCGCCTACAACATCGGCACGCAGGAGCGCATCGTTCGGGGCCGGATGCCCACGCTGGAACTGGTCAACGAACGTTTTGCCCGTTACCTGCGGATCGGCCTGTTCAACTACATGCACCGGAACGCCGAAATCTCGGTCGGGCCGATCCGCGTCCAGAAATACAGCGAGTTCATCCGCAACCTGGTCGTACCGACCAACCTGAACCTGGTGGTTGCCAAGCCCTTGCGCGGTACGGCGCTGTTCATCTTCGACCCCAATCTGGTCTTCCTGGTCGTGGACAACATGTTCGGTGGCGACGGGCGCTTCCACACCCGGGTCGAAGGGCGCGATTTCACCCCCACCGAACAGCGCATCATCCAGGGGTTGCTCAATGTCGTGTTCACGGAATACAGCAAATCCTGGAAGCCGGTATACGAGCTTGAGTTCACGTATATCCGCTCCGAGATGAACTCGCAGTTCGCCAACATCGCCACGCCATCCGAAATCGTCGTTTCGACGACCTTCACGCTGGAATTCGGCGGCGCGACGGCGGATATGCACATCTGCTTCCCGTATTCGATGCTGGAGCCGATCCGCGATCTGCTCTACAGCACGATGCAAAGCGATCAGCTTTCGTCGGACAAGCGCTGGATCGGCACGCTGCGCAAGCAATTACAGGGGGCCGAGGTGGAGATCGTGGCGCAGCTGGGTTCGGGCAAGATTTCCCTGGGCCAGATCCTGAAACTGAAGGTCGGGGATGTCATTCCGCTGAACATTCCGGAAAGGATCGAAGCCTTGGTGGATGGCGTTCCGCTGATGGAGTGCTCCTATGGCCAACAGAACGGACAATACGCATTGAAGGTGGAGCGATTCATCGCAACCTCGCCCGATACGCCGCCGGTGGAACCGGCGACAGGAGAGAAAAATGGCTGACGACATGAACCCTATCGAAAACCTGAGCGAAGACGACGGCCAGATCAGCGAAGACGACTGGGCGGCCGCCATGGCCGAGCAGGCCGTCTCCGACGCACCGGGGGCTGCGATCAACGCCCAGCCGGCGAACATCTTTCCCTCTTTCGGCGGCACGGGCGGCGCCGCCGGCATGATGAACGAGCTCGACATGATCCTGGACATTCCCGTCCAGATCACCGTCGAACTTGGCCGGACCAAGATCACGATCAAGAACCTGCTGCAACTGGCCCACGGCTCGGTCGTCGAACTCGATGCCATGGCCGGCGAGCCGATGGATGTCATGGTCAATGGCACCCTGATCGCTCAGGGCGAGGTCGTTGTGGTCAATGACAAATTCGGCATTCGTCTGACTGACATCATCACGCCCTCCGAGCGGATGCGGAAAATCAATCGCTAAACGCCCTGCGGAGTTTCGATTAAGATAGCGGGCTACCGATAGTCGCCCGTGAAATCCGCCTTGTCACGCATCCTTTCCGCGCTTTTCCTGTTGTTTCCGAGCGTTGCGCCGGCCGGCGAAGCGGCGCCGCCGGGCGTTTCGACCGCCACCTATTGGCAGGCCGGCCTGGCCTTGGCCCTGATTGTCGGACTGCTCGGCGCCACCGCTTGGCTGGCCCGCAAGGTTTCGGGGGGCAAGGGTTTTGGCCAGGGGGGGCTGAAGGTCATCGGCGGTGTCGCGCTGGGCCCGCGGGAACGCATCGTACTGGTCGAGATCGGCAACGACTGGCTGGTCGTCGGCATCGTCCCCGGGCAGATCCGTACCCTGCATCGGCTGGACAAGGGCAAGCTGCCGGATGGCCCCCAGGCGGCCGCTAGTGACAAGCCCTTCGCACAATGGTTGCAAAGCGTGACGCAACGGCCGCACCATGATTAAGCGACTGCTCGCCTCCCTGGCCCTGCTGTTGCCGGCCGGCCTGACTTTTGCCCAGGCAGCCAGCGGCCTGCCGGCCATCACCAGCACACCGGCCGCCGGCGGAGGTACGACGTATTCGCTGACCATCCAGACGCTGTTGCTGATGACGGCGCTGACCTTCATCCCGGCCATCGTGCTGATGATGACCGGCTTTACGCGCATCATCATTGTCATGTCGCTGCTGCGCCACGCGCTCGGCACCCAGACCACACCCCCCAATCAGGTGCTGGTCGGTCTGACGCTGTTCCTCACCTTCTTCGTCATGAGCCCGGTGCTCGACCGGGTCTATACCGAGGCTTACCAGCCGCTGGCGGAGAACAAGATCAACATCATGGAAGCGGCCGAACGGGCTGCCATCCCGATGCGCAGCTTCATGCTCAAACAGACGCGGGAATCCGACCTGGCACTCTTTGCCGGCATCGCCAGGATCGAGCGAATCGAGAAACCGGAAGACACCCCCTTGCGCATCCTGGTGCCGGCCTTCGTGATCAGCGAGTTGAAGACGGCCTTCCAGATCGGCTTCATCATCTTCATCCCCTTCCTGATCATCGACATGGTGGTGGCCAGCATGCTGATGTCGATGGGCATGATGATGATGTCCCCCGTCATGGTGTCCCTGCCCTTCAAACTGATGCTTTTCGTCCTGGTTGATGGCTGGCATCTGGTGATCGGTTCGCTGATGCAGAGTTTTTCGCCATGACACCGGGCGTTGTGATGGAAATCGGCCGCCAGGCCATCGAGGTCACCTTGCTGATCGCGGCACCGATGCTCGTCACGGCCCTTGTCGTCGGCCTGATCATCAGCATTTTTCAAGCCGCGACACAGTTGAACGAGGCGACGCTGCAATTCGTCCCCAAGCTGGTTGCCATGTTCGTGGTTCTGTTGCTTGCCGGCCCGTGGATGCTGCAATACCTGATCGACTACATCCAGCGCCTGTTCGGCAGCATTCCGCAATTGATCGGCTAAGGGCATGATCAGCATCGGATCGGCCCAGATCGATGCCTGGATCGTGGCTTTCATCTATCCACTGAGCCGCATCCTCGGCTTTATTGCCAGCGCGCCACTGTGGAGCAGCACGGGCGTACCGGTCCGCACCCGCCTGATTCTCGGCCTGGCCATTGCCGTCGCCCTGACGCCCGGCTTGCCGCCGATGCCGCTTGTCCAACCAGCCTCGCTCAACGGCCTGTGGATCATGGCCCAGCAGATGCTGATCGGCATCGGCATGGGCTTTGCCGGCCGGATCGTGTTCACCGCTTTCAGCATGGCGGGTGAATTCATCGGCACCCAGATGGGGCTTGGCTTTGCAACCTTCTACGATCCCCAGAATTCAGCCCAGACCCCGGTCATCGCCGAATTCATCAACCTGCTGGCACTACTGCTGTTCATGTCGATGAATGGCCACCTGCTGTATCTGGCGACGCTGGCGCAGAGCTTTACGGCCATTCCGGTCAGTGCCACGCCGATCGCGGCGGGCTCCTGGCTCAACCTCGCCGAACTGGGCAGCCGCATGTTCTCGGCCGGATTGCTGCTCTCCTTGCCGGTGCTGGCGGCACTGATGATCACCAACGTGGCGCTCGCCGTACTGACGCGTGCTGCGCCACAACTCAACCTGTTCGCCCTGGGCTTTCCGCTGACCTTACTGGGCGGCTTCTTCGCCCTCGCCATCAGCCTGAATTACATGGCGACACCGATTCAGGGCATTTTCGAAGTCGGGCTGGAAGCGATGCTGGGCTACGTCGTACCTGCCAGGCCCTGATTCAGTTGAGCAGGAAGGAGTCGGCCTGCGCCGGCCGCACCAGCCTGACCACGCCCTCGGCAACCCGGCGGGCTCCCAGGGTCTGGGAATCGATCCCTTCGCTGTATTCGAGAATCTGGTAGCTGTCGTACCCCTGCTCGGACTGCAACTGGCTGGCCCGCCGCTTGAGGATCTGGATCGATTCGCCGGCGCCCCCCGTGTGATAACGCTTCATTTTCATCGCGAAGCGGAAGGTCGAATCATTGAGGCGGGTTTCCTCGATT
>OFCW01000173.1_pt1 | contig 24242 bp, 20 predicted proteins | sample 1520951 | NCBI WGS metagenome assembly OFCW01 (sample SAMEA4349680, study PRJEB24078) | microbial mat metagenome | biome: Terrestrial Biome; feature: Habitat; material: Microbial Mat | place: India | collected 2012-06-12 | depth 10 m | reverse complement strand
GGATGTAGTACTTCATGATCCAGGCCGGCACGATCAGGATCGGTTCCGCATGCACTTCCGGCGTGGCGGCGGCATACTGGATCAGCTCGATCAGGCGGTTGCGGTAGACCACCCGCCCCGGCGTGATCGCCACCTGCTTGCCCGGCTGGAAGTCCTCGGTGCCCAGCGGCGGCTTGTCGCCGATGCCGCGCTCCAGGTCTTCGATGAAATTCATCGCGCCGCGCAGCAGGTTTTTTCCGCCTTCGCGCACCGTGGTGTCCAGCACTTCCGGGTTGGTGGCGATGAAGTTCACCGGCGATACCATGTCCAGCAGCTGGCGCGCGACGAACGACACCACCTGTTCATGGTGCGGCGACACGCCGCCCAGCCCGGTGGTGACGTTGTGCCACCATTGCTGGTGCAGCAGGAAGCCCTGGTAGATCAGGTTGAACGGCCAGTGCCTCCAGCCCTCGCCGCGGAAACGCCGGTCCTGCGGCAGCGGCTCGATGCACGGCTCGGTCGGGGTATGGTTGAGCACGTGCGCCGCATAGATGTTGAAGCGCGCCGTCTTGCGCACCGCCTTTTCCGCCAGGCGCTGCCACTTGCCGGGCGACTCGGCCAGATGCATCGCCCAGTCGGTGAAGGCGAGCGCGAGGCTGACCGGCGACAGGCCGCCGGTGAAACGCCCGCTCCAGGCATGCAGCAGGCGGTCGATGGTGGCCGGCGGCTCGATGTCGGGAACGGTCCACGGCACCTGCGTGAAGTGCGGCGGCGTGTGCTGCTCGGCGAGGCTGCCGGCATTGAAGTTGGGGCGAACTCTATCCATGCTTGTCTCCGGATGGGGCGGGCGGCCGGCGGGCGGCGTGCGCGCCGGTCAAGCGGTTATTGCAGCCCGGCATGGCGATACCACTCCGCGAACTGGGGGCCGGGCATCGGCCTTGCCATGTAAAACCCCTGCACGCGATGGCAATGGCGCTGCTGCAGGAATTGGAGCGCCTGCGGCGACTCCAGCCCTTCGGCGACCACTTCGATGCCGAGTGAATTGCCGAACGAGATGGCCGCCTCGGTCAGGGCCGCGCAGGCTTTGTCATCCGGCAGCGCCATGATCACCGTATGGTCGATCTTGACCCGGTCGAACGGCAGCCGGCACAGTTGTTCCAGCGTCGAATGGCCGACGCCGAAGTCGTCGAGCGTGATGCGCACGCCCAGCGCCTTGATCTTGTCCAGCGCCGCCAGCGTGTATTGCGCGCCGCCGTTCAGGGTGCGGTCGCTGATCTCGATCCACAGGTTGCCCGGGTCGATCGGGCATTGCTCGATTTGCTGCAGGATCGCTTCCGGCAGCGCGGCCTCGCGCAGCTGCGCCGGCGACAGGTTGACGCCGATGTCGAGCGGCGGCAGTCCTTGCTGCAGCCATGCGGCATGCTGGGCGCAAGCCGCCTGCAGCACCCAGCCGCTCAATTCGTCGATGAAGCCGCTTTGTTCGGCGATCGCCACGAACATGTCGGGCGACATCGCCACGCCTTGCGGCGTCGGCCAGCGCAGCAGGGCCTCGGCCGCGATCACGCGTTGCTCGGCCAGGTCCACGATCGGCTGGAAATACAGCTGCAGGCTCTGCTGCGCCATGCTTTCGCGCAGGCGGTGCTGCAGCTGCATCGCATCCGGCCGCATGCTGCCGTTATCGGTGTAGAAGCGGAAGCCGGCCTTGCCGTGCTGCTTGACTTCGTACATCGCCGCGTCGGCATGCCGCACCAGCGTCTCGACATCGGCGCCGTCGCGCGGGAACAGGCTGATGCCGATGCTGGGCGACGAATGCAGCAACAGGTCGCCGATCCGGTACGGCAGGCTCAGCTGCTGCAAGGCGTGGTTGGCGGCCAGCACCGCGCCGGACGGCAGGTCGAGCTGGGTGAGGATGACCAGGAATTCGTCGCCGCCGATGCGCCCGATCGTGTCCTGGGCGCGAAACGCGCTCTTCAGGCGCAGCGCGACTTCCTTCAGCACTTCGTCGCCGATGTGGTGGCCGTAGGTATCGTTGATCGGCTTGAAGCCGTCCAGGTCGATGAACAGCACCGCGCACATCTTGCCGCTGCGGTGCGCGGCCGACAGCGACTGCTCGGCCAGTTCGAAGGTCAGCGCGCGGTTGGGCAGGCCGGTCAGGCGGTCGTGCTGCGCGATCAGCCGCACCTGCTCCTCGCGCTCCTTGTACTCGGAAATGTCGACATGGGTGCCGACCATGCGCAGCGCCCGTCCCTGGTCGTCGCGCAGGACCTGCGCCTTGGCTTCGATCCAGCGATAGGAGCCGTCGCGGTGCTGCAGCCGGAACTGCACGTAGTAATCGCCGCCGCCGTGCTGCAGATGGTCTTCCAGCCCGGCCAGCACGCGCGCGCGGTCGGCCGGATGCACGCGCGACTCCCATTCCTCGTAGCGGTTCGGCAGTTCCTCGTCGCGATAGCCGAGATGGCGCTTCCACTGCGGCGAGAAATACACTTCGTTGCTGCGGATGTCCCACTCCCAGAAGCCCAGGCCGGCGATGTCGGTGGCCAGCCGCAGCCTGGTCTCGGTATCGGCCAGCTGCGCCTGCAGCCGCTGCAGGCGCGCCTGGCGCGCCTGCCATTCGGACGACACGTCGCTCAGCGTCTCGATGACCTTGAGCGTCCGGCCCTGGCTGTCCTTCACGGGCGAGGCGGCAATGCGCAGGCAGCCCCGGCTGCCGTCGCTGCGCACATACAACATTTCTTCCGGATATACCGTCTCTCCCCGCAAGGCGCGGGCGAGCGGATATTCGTCCGGCGCATAGGGCGTGCCGTCTTCATGCACGCCACGGTAATGTGCGGCGTTATTGCCGCCACCGGCAATGGAAAGGGGGTTTCCCAGCAATTCGACCGCGGCGCGGTTCAGGAAAAGCAGTTTCCCCGAGGCGGCCTCGGCAACCAGAATGCCAACGGGCATCTGATCCAGAATGTCCACCAGTTCCCGGTAGCGGGCCTGGATGTCGCCTGCGGTCTGATCGAGGAACATGGTGCGTCATGTCCGGTTGTCTGGGGGCGGGCCTGTCATGACAAACCCTTGTAACTAAGACCCCAAAAGACTTGCACGGTTTCGCCGCGCCGCAGCATCCCGTATGCGCTATATCAGATGGTGGCTATCGAATTGTTACCTGCGGTTAGCTGCGCCGGCAAAAAATCGACGCCGGAATTGCTCTGCGAAACTCGCCCTGCGTAACGATGTCATATAGCCATCTTGCGCGTGCCGCGGTGACGACCCTTTCATGAAACGTCTGCTCCAAGAACCCCTTCAGGCCGAGAACCTCTATCGTCTGATCCTCGACAATGCCCTCGATGCATTCATCGCGATCGATCAGCACAGCAACATCATTGAATGGAGCATCCAGGCGGAACATACCTTCGGCTGGCGCAAGGAGGAGGTGCTGGGCCGTGCGCTGGCCGACTTCATCGTGCCGCCGCGCTACCGCACGGTGTACGAGAAGAGCGTGCAGCGCTATCTTGCCGGCAGAAACAGCCGCTTCCTGAACCGGCGCATCGAGGTCAGCGCATCGTGCAAGGACGGGCAGGAAATTCCCGTCGAGCTAACGATCACGCCGATCAAGACGCCGGACCGCGTGATCTTCTTCGCCATCCTGCGCGGCATTGCGGAACGCCGCGCCCTGGAACAGGAAATCCGGCGCCAGGCCAGCATCACCCGCTCCATCATCGACAGCATGGCTGCCGCGGTGGTCGTGGCCGACCAGTCCGGCCGCCTGGTGCTGGTCAATCCGGCCGCCCAGCGGCTGCTCCATCTCCAGGCGGCGGACCGGGCGCCGCTCCAGTCCCACCATGCCTATCGCATGTTCCGTCCGGACGGCCATACCGAGTTTGCGCAGGACGAGCGGCCCATGGTGCGCGCCATGCGCGGCGAAGCCGTCGACGGCCTGATCGCGCTGCTGCGCCACGACGGCGCGCCCGACGGCGTCTGGGTCAGCTGCAACGCGCGCCCCCTGGTGGGCGAACAGGGCGCGCCGAGCGGCGGCGTGGTCGTGCTCCACGACATCACCGAATTGCGCCGCCACGCCGAGCAGGCGCAGCGGCAGGAGCGGCGCTTGCGCGAATCGCAGCAGGATTTCCGCGCGCTGGTGGAGGCGACCACCGACTACGGGATCATCATGCTCGGCCCGGACGGCGCCATCCTGAGCTGGAATTCCGGCGCGCAGGCCATGTTCGGCTTCTCGGCGCAGGAAGCGATCGGCCAGAACGTGGCGCGCCTGTTCACCCCGGAAGACCGCGCCGGCGGCGAGCCCGAACGCGAGCTGGCCGAGGCCAGGGACACCGGCCGCGCCGAGGACGAGCGCTGGCATGTGCGGCGCGACGGCTCGCGCTTCTGGGCCAACGGCGTGGTCACGCCGCTGTGGCATGAGGACGGCGCGCTGCGCGGCTTCGTCAAGATTATGCGCGACCAGACGCGGCGCCACCTGGCCGAGGAGCAGACCCAGTTCCTGGCCAATCATGACGGCCTGACCGGCCTGCCCAACCGCGTCAATTTCAGCAACCAGCTGCATACGGCAATCGCGCTGTCGGAGCGCAACAACGTGCCGCTCGCGGTGCTGCTGCTCGACCTCGACCGGTTCAAGCAGGTCAACGACACGCTCGGCCACCATGCCGGCGACCTGCTGCTCAAGGAAGTCGCGCTGCGCCTGCTGTCCTCGGTGCGCGAAACCGACTTCGTGGCGCGCCTGGGCGGCGACGAGTTCGTGATCATCCAGAAGGATGTCACGCAGCCGGACGCCGCCGAAACCCTGGCCAGGAAACTGATCCTGGAGCTGGGCCGTCCGTATTTTCTCGAATCGCATGAAGTGGCCAGCGGCACCAGCATCGGCATCAGCCTGTTCCCGCTCGATGCGCGCAATCCGGTCGACCTGCTCAAGCGCGCCGACCTGGCGCTGTACCGCGCCAAGCATGCCGGCCGCCACACCTTCCAGTTCTACACGGCCGACCTGTTCGCCGAGCAGGCCTGGAAGAAGGACCGCGAGGCGGCGCTGCGCAGCGCGCTGCTGCACGACCAGTTCGAGCTGCACTATCTGCCGCAGGTGGAACTCGACAGCTGGAAGATTTCGACGGTGGAGGCGCTGCTGCGCTGGAAGGCGACCGAGATGGAACTGGTGCTGCCGCAGGACTTCCTGGACATCGCCGAGGGCAGCGGGCTGATCGTGGAGATCGGCGAATGGGTGCTGCGCCGCGCCTGCCGCCAGCTGCATGCGTGGCAGCGGCATGGCCTGACCGATCTGCGGCTGTCGATCAACTGCTCGGCGCGCCAGTTCCGCGACCCGAAGTTCGTCGCACAGATTCCCGCCATCGCCGACGAGACCGGCATCGCCTATGCCAGCCTGGAGCTGGAAGTGCCCGAGGCGCTCCTGGCGCAGCATCCGGAAATCAAGCCGCAGCTGACCGGGCTGCGCGCGCTCGGCATGCGCGTGACGATCGACAATTTCGGCACCGGCGCCACCGCCCTGGCGGACTTGAAGGATTTCCGGATCGACGCGCTCAAGATCGACAAGGCCTTCGTGCAGCACCTGCCGCACCGGCGCGAGGATGCGGCGATCGCCTCGGCCATCATCAGCCTGGCGCACAACCTCGGCATCCAGGTCGCGGCCGGCGGCGTGGAGACGGCGGAGCAGCTGGCCTATCTGAAGGCGCGCGAGTGCACCAGCGCGCAGGGCTTCATCTTCAGTCCGCCGCTGCCGCCGGACAAGCTCGAAGAGCTGATGCTGTCGGGGGGCTGGGCGCGCATCAATCGCTGGGACCTGCCCGGCGGCATGACGGGCGAGACGCGGCTGCATTAGCTGCTATGAAGCGAGCAGGAAGCCATGCGGAACATTGCCGCACCGCCTGTGCATTTGACAAAACGACAATGCAAACCGGCTCATGCCGGCCGGACTTCGGAAATGTCCTACGCCGTTCGTTCATTCTCTGACGGCGATTTTCAGCAGTGTGCGGATAGTGGTGTGCACGCAAGCTTGCGATACTGCGCCTGCGGGTCGTGCGACCGGGCGGCATGCACACTGTGTCCGGTTGGCGACCCGCTTTCCCATTCCGTTCCAGCATTGTTCCAACTAGAGGAGACCGCCTTGCACAATCACATCGCCGACCTTTCCTCCATCCCGGGCCATCCGGCCATGCTTGCCGAAACAGGATTGCAGCGGTCGTCCCGGTTGTGGTCGACGCTCAAGGAAGTGTGCAGCCTGCTGCGCATTCCGGACGACGCTGCCTACAGCCAGCATGACACGCTGTTCCAGCATGTGCAGTTCAAGGCGGGGCAGCGCATCCACACCATCGGCCAGCCGTTCGACATGCTGTATATCGTCAACTCGGGCTTCCTGAAAACGGTCGCGATCGATGTGTTCGGCAACGAGCAGGTGTTGAGCTTTCCGATGAAGGGCGACCTGTTCGGCGTGGACGGCATCCACGGCCGGCGCTACGAATCGGAAGCGGTCGCCCTCTCCAACTGCGACATCATCCTCTTGCCGTTCAAGAAGTTCACCGCCATCGGCAAGGTGCACCCGGAGCTGGAAACGGCGATTTTTTCGGTGATGAGCCGCGAGCTGATCCGCGAGCAGGCGATGGTCAGCATGCTCGGCTCGCTGTCGGCCGAAGCGCGCGTCGCCCGCTTCCTGGTGAACCTGTCGGACCGGTTTACCGAGATGGGCTACTCGGGCCGGCAGTTCAACCTGCGCATGACACGTCACGAGATCGGCAGCTACCTCGGCCTGACGCTGGAGACGGTCAGCCGCACGCTGTCGGCCTTCAACGAGATGGGCCTGATCGCGGTCGACCAGCGCGCCATCGAAATCAAGGACTTCGCCGCGCTGCGCACGCTGCGCCGCCTGCCGCCGTCGCGCGGGCGTGCCAAGCAGCTGGCCGCCGGGATGGCGGCGGCCAATGCCGCGCCGCAGGGGCCGGAAGACCGCCTCGCGGCGGTCTGATTCAGAGGGCGCGGATTTCGGCCGGATTGACCGGCTCCGCGAACGGCATTCTGGTCTCCAGCTGCTCCTCGAACGCTTCGCCGAGCTGCCCGTGGCGCTTGAGAAATTCGCGCACTTCGCGCAGCCACAGCCGTTTGTCGCTCAGGCCGGAATCGTCGCCCAGCGAATAGGCGCTCCTGCTGTCGAACAGATGTTCCGCCTCGGCCGGTTGCAGGCCGAATATCTGCGCCATGATCGGCGCTTCGTTTCCGCTTTGCACCGACTCGCCCTGATAGCACAAGCGCTCGCCGTCGTCCGACAGCGACAGGCCGAGTTCCCGGAACTGCGGGTGCTGCGCCAGCCAGCCGGCGGGCGAGCAGATCGTCCCCCGGTCGAGCGCTTCGCCGCGTGCGGTTTGCAGGCGGCCGAGCGCGATCGCGGTTTCGGGGATGCCGTCGATGATCGCATACGCATCCTTGAGCAACTCAAAATCGGGGCTGGTGTTCATCGCATGTCCTTTCGCAATGGGCGGCAATGGGCGGCAATGGGTGGCAATGGGCGGTTTCAGTTTTTTTATCGGAAACTTTGAAAGACTTCTGGGGCGGTGCATCTCCAATAGACTGAAAATCCCGGGCGGCGTTTTCCGGCGGGCTTAGATTTACCGCAATCATCATTGCGGCGCCACCGCGATCAGCGCCGGCATCCCCGCCATGCCCGCGCCCCGCAGCCATGCGAACACCGAGTCCACCGTCACCGTTTCGATGCGGTCGGAAAATCGTTTTTCAAACGGATGGTCATCGAAGGCGACATTGGCCGCACTGATGCGTCCGCCGAGCCGCGTCAGCGCATCCAGCTTCAGCACCGCCGGCTGGTAGCCGCGCAGCTGCAGCCAGGCCTGCGCCTGCGCGCGCGAGGCAACGGCCGGTTCCATCGCCGCGGCCAGCGTTTCGATCGCCCATTGGTTCGATTGCTGATAGGTGCGCCCCCAGGCATAGCTGACGATGCTGTACGGCCGGTGATGCATTTTCACCGCCTGGCGGTCGTCCCGCAGCACGGCCAGCAGGCGTTCCTGCACCTGCGGCGCGGGCGCGGCATACGCCGCTTCGTAGCGCCACAAGTCGTCCAGGAAGAATTCGCCCAGCCCCTGGCGGTAGATGGCGGCGACATTCGTGCCGCACTGGTTCAGCTTGTGCACCACGCGCCAGACGTGGCCGCCTTGGCCGTCCGCTTCGCGGTAGGCGAAGCCGAGGTGCGAGTAGCGCACGCCGTATCTGGTGAGATCCTGGCCGGCGCGCGCCAGCACCACCACCCGGTTGCCGCTGGCGTCGAGCGCGGCCATGGTGCGCTCGGCCAGCGCCAGGCCGCGCTCGATGGTGGCAAGCGTCGGCTTCTTTTGCTCGCAGGAGCGCCCGGCGTGGGCGGCGGCGGACAGCAGCATGCCGGCGCCCAGGGCGAGTGCCGAGAGGATTCGGGAGAGATCGCGCATGTCGGCCTCAGTCGGTCAGGCGTTCGTTGTGCAGCAGCGCCTTGCCGAGCGCATTGGGAATGAAGGCGATCGCTTCGCCGGCGGCCGAGAGCACGGTGCCGGCGCCGATGACGCTGACGGTCACCAGCGTGCCTGCGGCCACGGTCGATGCCGCCAGCCCCTTGCCGGCGAGTTCCAGGCTCACGCGCGTGCCGTCGGCCAGGCTTTCCAGCACCAGCACGGTGCCGCGCGCGCTGAGCGCGACCGACTTCACGACCAGCACCGCGCCGGCGGTCGACAGAATCAGCGGCGCCGCCACCATGGCACCGGCGGCGCCGGAGGCCACGGCGACCGACGCCACCGGCAGCGCCGACACGGCGCTCAGTGCCGAGGCCTCGCTCTGGGCCTGGACAGACGGCGCGACGGCCGCCGCCAGGATGGATAAGGATGCACAGAACGATGTCACGAGCTTTTTCATGCAGGTCTCCTTTCAGTGGGTAACGGCTTGCGTCATGCGCGAGGCGCAGCGCGCTTCGGCCAGATCGGCTTCGTGGCGGTCGCGCAGCGTCTTGGCCAGCGTGAAGGCGCCGGTGATCAGATACAGCCAGCTCACGCCGAGGAAAGCCTTGTAGGTTTCGTTGATCTCCATGCGCAGCAGGCCCCAGCCGGTCAGCGCCATCGCCAGGAAGAAGCCGCTCCACACCACCAGCTTGAACAGCGGCGTGTCGGCCGGCTTGCCCGCGGCGGCGCTCTGTTCGGCGTCGCGCACGAACTTGGCCAGCACGAAGGCATTGGTCAGGCAAAAGAAATAGCCCATCACCATGAACGCCCGGTCCAGGTCCTTGCCCGGCAAATAGGCCAGCCCGACGCCGCACAGGAACACGGCGACGGCAAACGAAATCCAGACCTGCAGTTGCCAGGCGCGCGAGTCGCGCTGTATCAGTACTTTCATTGCTTCCTCTCATGGATGGGTCGGGGTGAGAGGAGTATGGCCAAATGCGCGGCAAAAGGCTTGCAATATGATGCCGGTGGTTTTCTTTGAGTCTGATGGTATCAATTTGCGATACCAAATCTCCGCGCCGCGCGCGCAACAACGGGAACGCGATTGGCTAAATATCATTCATTGCGGCGCCGGATTCGTTCATACTGGGGGCAACAGCCGGTTTGACGCTCACAACGGATAGAGGAGGAATGCAATGCCTTCTGGAAAAATCCTGGTCGCCCAAGGCGGCGGCCCCACGGCAGTGATCAACCAGTCCCTGGTCGGCGTCGTGCTCGAAGCGCGGCGCTTTCGCGGCGTCGAACGGGTGTACGGCGCGCGTCACGGGGTGCGCGGCATCATCAACGAAGACTTCGACGACCTGACCCAGGAAACCAGCCACAACCTGGAACTGGTGGCCGGCACGCCGTCGTCGGCGCTCGGTTCCACCCGCGACAAGCCGGACGAGAAGTACTGCCGCGAGATTTTCGAGGTGCTGCGCGCGCACGAGATCGAGCATTTCTTCTACATCGGCGGCAACGACTCGGCGGACACCACGCGCATCGTCAGCCTGGAGGCGCGGAAGGCCGGCTATCCGCTGCGCTGCATCCATATCCCGAAGACCATCGACAACGACCTGGTCGGCAACGACCACACGCCCGGCTTCCCGTCGGCCGCGCGCTTCGTCGCGCAGGCCTTTGCCGGCGCCAATCTCGACAACGCCTCGCTGCCCGGCGTCTATGTCGGCGTGGTGATGGGGCGGCATGCCGGCTTCCTGACGGCGGCTTCCGCGCTGGGCAAGAAATTTCCCGACGATGGCCCGCACCTGATCTACCTGCCGGAACGCACCTTCGTCATCGAGCAGTTCCTGCACGACGTGAAAGCGGCCTACGAGCGCCACGGGCGCTGCGTGATCGCGGTCTCGGAAGGCATCCACGACGCCTCCGGCGAGCCGATGGCGAGCCTGCTGGCCAAGGACATCGAGCGCGACGAGCACGGCAACGTGCAGCTGTCCGGCAGCGGCGCGCTGGCCGACCTGCTGTGCGAGGAAATCAAGTCCAAGCTCAGGATCAAGCGCGTGCGCGGCGACACCTTCGGCTACCTGCAGCGCTCCTTCATCGGCTGCGTGTCCGACGTCGACCAGCGCGAGGCGCGCGAAGTCGGCGAAAAGGCGGTGCAGTTCGCGATGTGGGGGCAGCGCGACGGCTCGGTGGCGATCAGGCGCACCGGCTTTTATTCGGTCGACTATGACTTGCTGGGGCTGGACGAGGTGGCCGGCAAGACGCGCGTGATGGAGGATGCATTCATCGCGCCAAGCGGCACCGACATCACCGACGCCTTCCGGCTCTACCTGCGCCCGCTGCTGGGTTCCGGCATGCCCGATGCGTTCCGGCTGCGCCCCAATCCGGTGCCCAAGGTAAGAAATGCGGCGCGCTGAGCACTGAGCGCCAGGGCGCGAATACGGGTAAGCTTGCGCCCGGACGTTTTTTTCCGGGCTATTTCATGGACGACATTTGCGGCCGGTGGCAGGCGCGCCTGATCGCGCTTGCCACCGCCAACCACGAGGACGACGGCGCGCACGACCTCAACCATCTGCACCGCGTCTGGCGCACCGCGCGCCAGCTGCTGGCCGCACACCCGGAGGCCGATGCGCTGGTGGTGCAGGCCGCCTGTTACCTGCACGACATCGTCAACCTGCCGAAGAATCATCCCGACCGCTCCCGCGCTTCGCGGCTGGCCGCCCAGGTCGCGTGCGAACGGCTGGCGCAAGCCGGCTTCCCCGCCGAGAAGCTGGCCGGCGTGGCGCATGCGATCGAGGCGCACAGCTTTTCCGCGGCAATCGCGCCGGCGACGCTGGAAGCGCAGATCGTGCAGGATGCGGACCGCCTCGATGCGCTGGGCGCGGTGGGGCTGGCCAGGCTGTTCTACACCGCGGGGCGGATGGGCTCGGCCCTGGCGCATGCGTCCGATCCGCTGGCCTTGCGGCGCGCGCCGGACGACAGCGCCTATGCGCTCGACCATATCGCGCTCAAGCTCGCCCGGCTGCCGGACAGCATGCAAACTGCGGCCGGCCGCCAACTGGGCCGCGCCCGGCTCGACTGGCTGCTGGCCTTCCGCGCCGACTTCGTCGCCGAATGGGGCGATGGCGCAGCTGCCGGCGCGGCGCGATAATAGCGGATTAACTTGACCGATCCATGAGAACACCCAGCACCGCGGCAACCGCCACCTTCGGCCTGGAGCCGGCCGGATACCGGCAACTGCTCGACCAGTTTGCGCAGGCGCAGCGCCTGCTCGTCTACAGCGGCGCCGGCATGTCGGCCGACTCCGGGCTGCCCACCTATCGCGGCGCGGGCGAGCATCTGTGGACCGGCGACGTGCTGCGCAAGGTGGCGACCCCGGCCGGATTCGCGCGCGACCCCGCGTTCGCGGTCGACTGGTATGTGCAGCAGGCCATGCGGCTGCACGGCGCGCAGCCGCATGCCGGGCATTACGCGCTGCTGGAACTGGAAGCGCACTGGAGCGTGACGCATGTGACGCAGAACGTCGACACCCTGCTGGAACAGGCCGGTTGTTCGGCGGTGGTGCACCTGCATGGCCGCTACGACGAGCTCAAATGCACCCGCTGTGCCTGGCGCGGCACCGTGTCCGATCCGCAGGCGCTGCGCGATCCGTGTCCGCAATGCGGCGCACAGCTGCGCCCGGCGATCGTCTGGATGGGCGAGATGCCCGAGCAGCTCGACATGGTCGAAGCCGAAGCCGCCGCCGCCGCGGCCGACCTCGTGCTGGTGGTCGGCACGCCGGCCGAAATGTATCCCGGCGCGGCGGTGGTCGAAACCGCCCATCGCGCCGGCGCGGCCGTCTGCGTGATCAATCCCGAATGGTGCGAGAACCTGCATTACGCGCGCTGGCAACTGTTCGCCGGCGCGCGCGAGGCGCTGCCGGCACTGGTGCGCGACGCGATCGCGCGCAGGCAGGCCGAGGGCCGGCCGATTCCATGGTATCTGCAGTGGCTGCCGGCGTGGGCCAAATGACACCGGGTACAATGCGGCTCCCCCGATGAAGCGCGGCATGCCTGCCGCAATTTGGATTGGCATTCACGAAACATGAACATCCGGATTCACGATGAACTGCGGGACTACACCGACCCGCTGAGCGCTGCCGAGCAGGCGGCGCTGGAGCGCAGTATCCTGGCCGAAGGCTGCCGCGACGCGCTGGTGCTGTGGGGCGATGTGCTGATCGACGGGCACAGCCGCTATGCGATCTGCAAGAAGCACGGCATCGAATTCAAGACCGTGCGCAACGACAGCTTCCAATCGCTCGATGAAGTGAAGCTGTGGATGATCGACAATCACCTGGCGCGGCGCAGCGTGTCCGATTTTCAACGCGGCATGTTTGCGCTGCGCAAGAAGGCGATTCTCGCCGCACGCGCCAGCGCCCAGCAGGAAAACAAGCCGGCGCCAAATCAGGCCGACGCCGCGCCCGCCAAGGCCATTGCGCAACCGCCGCTGGCCACCCGCGAGGACGTCGCCAGGGCCGCCGGTATCAGCAGCAATGCGGTCAGCCGCATCGAGAAAATCCAGAAAACGGCAGCGCCCGAACTGGTCGAGGCGGTCCGCAGCGGCACTATCTCATTGAATGCGGCGGCGGCAGTGGCCGAACTGCCCGTCGAGCGGCAGGTCGCCGCCGTTCAGGCGGGAAAGAAGGAATTGCAGCAGGTCGCCAAACAGATGCGCGAGGCCAAGGCGCCGCCCAAGCCGGCCCGCGTCGAAGACGCCAGAAGTGCAGCGGCGGCGCCTGCGCCCGATGTTGCCGCGCTGAGCGCGCGCGTTGCCGAACTGGAAGCGGAAAATGCCGCGCTCAAGGCGCGCATCGCTGCGCTGGAGGGCGGCAGCGGCGTCGCTTGACCTGTTTTGAGGGCTTGTTCGAATCATCGCGTGCTGTCGCAATCGAACAAGACGGCGGTCGATCTCCTCCACTAGAGTCGGCCCCATCGACAGGCGACGGAGTGTGGAAATGGCAACAGGCGGCATGGCGCATCAGCTCGGCGACAGGCTGTGGCGACCGCGCGTTGTCGGTGCGTATATGGTCCTGCCATGAACCAGCGGGATATCTGGAACCGCTGCCGCTATGTGCGCGGCATGCAGGGCGGGCACTACGAAAGCTATTTTCAGCGCGCCAATCACCCATACCGGCCGCTCGCGTTCTGGAACCGCTACACCATCTTCAGTCCCCGCCAGCGCGCCGCTGATGCCGTCGGCGAGCTGTGGGCGATCTATTTCGACGGCGAGCGCGGCCGGATTGCAGCGGCCAAGCAAGTGTTTCCGCTCTCCGCCTGCCGCTTTGCCGATGCCGGGCTCGACCTGCGCATCGGCGATGCGCTGCTTGGCGACGGCGAGCTGAAGGACAGCGCAAGCGCGGGCGGCCACAGCCTGCAATGGGCGCTGCGCTACGCGGGCGGGCAGGCGCCCTTGCTGCTGCTGCCGGAAAAGCTGTACGCGACCGGCTTTCCCAAGGCGAAAGCGCTGGTCGGCACCCCCAACGCGATCTTCGACGGCACGCTGGTGGTCGACGGCGAGACGATCGCGGTAGAACGATGGCAAGGCAGCCAGAACCACAACTGGGGCAGCAGGCATACCGATACTTACGCATGGGGCCAGGTGGCCGGCTTCGACGATGCGCCGGATACCTTTCTGGAATGCTCGACCGCGCGCCTGCGTATCGGCCCGTTCCGGACGCCGCCGCTGAGCCTGATCGTGCTGCGCACCGACGGGCGAGAAATCGCGCTCAACAGCCTCGGCCAAGCCTGGCGGGCGCGGGCCGGCTTCGGCTTCTTCGACTGGCGGATCGAATCGCAGGGCCCCGCCGCACGCATCAGCGTGCATATCAGCGCGCCGCGCACGGCCTTCGTCGGCCTGAGGTACGACAATCCTCCGGGCGGCGCGAAGACCTGCCTTAACACCAAGCTGGCGCGCTGCGAACTGAAGCTGGAATTGCCGGGCCAGGCGCCGCGCCTGTTTTACACCGGGCACCGCGCCGCGTTCGAAATCCTGACCGAACGCAGCGACCATGGCGTCGCCATCGTCGCCTGAACAAACGACAAGAAAGAGAGAAGAGGAGCAATGCAGACCGACTACGATTTCATAGTGATCGGCTCCGGTTTCGGCGGCAGCGTCTCGGCGCTGCGCCTGGCCGAGAAGGGCTATCGTGTCGCCATCTTCGAGCAGGGCCGCCGCTGGACGCCGGCCAATCTCCCGAAAACCAACTGGTCGCTGTCGCGCTGGATGTGGCGCCCGGCCCTGGGCCTGCGCGGCTTTTTCAGCATGCGCTTCTTCAAGCATGTCGTGGTCTTGCACGGCAATGCGGTCGGCGGCGGCTCCATCACCTATGCCAACACGCTGCTGGTCCCGCCCGACAAGGTATGGCGCGAGGGCAGCTGGGCCGGGCTGAACGACTGGGAGCGCGTGATGCCGCGGCATTTCGCCACCGCGCGCCGCATGCTCGGCGTGACCACCAACCGCCGCCTGGACGCGGCCGATTTCCGCCTGAAGGAAATGGCGCAGGCCGCCGGCGTCGCCCACACCTACTATCCGACCGAGGTCGGCGTATTCTTCGGCAAGGACAGCGATGCGCCCGGCACCACCTATGCCGATCCGTTCTTCGGCGGGGAGGGGCCGGCGCGCACCTCCTGCCACGGCTGCGGCGGCTGCATGGTCGGCTGCCGGCACGGCGCGAAAAACTCGCTCGACCAGAATTACCTGTACCTGGCCGAGAAGAAGGGCGCCCAGCTGTTTGCCGAAACCAGGGTGACCGACGTCAGGCCGCTGCCGTCGCGGGCGGACGGCGCCGACGGCTACGCGGTGGAAACGCTGTCGCTGGCCGGCCCCACGCGCGGGCAGCGGCGCCGCTTCACCTGCCGCGGCATCGTGTTCGCCGCATCGTCGCTGGGCACCCAGGAGCTGCTGTTCCGGCTGAAGGAAAAGGGCGCGCTGCCGCGCATTTCGGATGCGCTCGGCAACCAGGTGCGCACCAATGCGGAATCGATCATCGGCATCCGCTTTCCCGGATCGAAGGTCGACCTGTCGAAAGGGATCGCCATCGGCTCGGGCATCTACATCGACGAATACACGCATATCGAGGCCACGCGCTATCCGGAAGGCTCCGACGCCATGGGCTTGATGAGCACCGTCATGACGCTCGGCCGCCCCGGCTGGAGCCGCCCGTTCACCTGGCTGGCCACGCTGGCGAAGATGATGCTCACCAAGCCGCTCACCACCCTGCGCCTGCTGACGCCGTTCGGCTTCGCCCGCGAGACCATGATTTTCCTGTGCATGCAGACGCTGGACGGGCACCTGACGATGCGCCTGAAGCGCCGCTGGTTCTGGCCGTTTTCCAAGCAGCTGACCACGCACGGCAAGAAAATCCCGACCTTCATCCCGGCCGCCAACGATTTCGCCGTCAAGGCCGCCAAGGCCACCGGCGGCGTGCCGATGACCTCGCTCACCGAGATCCTGCTCGATGTGCCGACCACCGCGCACTGCATGGGGGGCGCGGCGATCGGGCGCACCCGCGCCGACGGCGTGTGCGACGGCAAGAACCGCGTGTTCGGCTACTACAACATGTACATCTGCGACGGTTCGATGCTGGGCGCCAACCTCGGCGTCAATCCGAGCCTGACCATCACCGCGCTGACCGAGCATGCCATGAGCCATGTGCCGCCCGCCGGGCAGCAGCAATGGGATGCGACGGGAATCGAGATGGCGGCCTGAGCGGCGCATGCGGCGCGGTTGAGCTGGGTCAGACGCGGGCTTGCCCCGCGTCCTAACATGGCAGAAGCGGGCGCATCTCGATCAATCCGATTCGGAGTTCATGCAAATGATGTGGTGGGGCGATGGCTGGGGCCCTGCATCATGGGGCTGGTTCACACTGCTGCACATCGTCTGGTGGCTGCTCGTCGTCACCGGCGTCGTCGTGCTGCTGCTGCGCGGGCTGGGAAACGGCCTCGGTTGGCGGCGCGGCGGGCATCCGGCCGGCGACCGCGCCCTGGAAATCCTGCGCGAGCGCTATGCCCGCGGCGAAATTTCCAGGGAGGAATACGAGGAACGGAAGAAGGTCTTGAAGGCAGGCTAGCCGAAAAGCCAATTGCGGAACTACGTTTGCTTTCCTGGATATCGACCGTCACGCTGGCCGGCTGGCAATGGTCCAATGGTCCAATGGCCGGCGCTTTCGCCATCGACACGTTCCTGCCGTCCTTCCCGGCCATTGCCCACCAGTGCGTCACCGGGGCGCGCCGCCCAAAGCCGCGCGCTCAATCATCGTCGTCGTGGTGATGATGGCGATGATGGCCGCGCCAGCCGCGATGCCGGTACTCCTCACGCTCGATGTAGTAGGCCGGCTGCTCCACCACGACGACCGGCTGCGGCCTGACGACAACGGCCCGGCGCTCGACGAACACGGGCTGCTGCTCGACGACGACGGGAACCTGCTCCCGCACCACCGGCACCTGGACGCGGTCGACGACGGTGCGGCAGCGCCGCACGGTCTGGGTCTGATAGGACGGGCCGCGTGACGACATGCGGTCGCCGACAACGGCGCCGGTCATCGCGCCGACTGCGGTGGCGATGGTCTTGCCGTTTCCCCCGCCGACCTGGTTGCCGATAATGCCGCCCGCAATGCCGCCGATAATGGCGCCGCCGTAGTCCTGGCTGGCGGTTTGCACAGGCACCTGTTCATTCCAGCATTCCTGCCGCGGTCGCTCGACAGTCTGATATTCGGTGGCGCTTGCCGCCAGGGGAAGGGCAAGCACGGCGGCGGTCCATAAGAGTCGGGGAAGCATGGTGGTTCTCGTTCTTCTGCGATACAAGGAAAGATGGGTATGCCGTCTGCCGGCATGGCGTCGCGCTGCGGCTTGCCGGAATACCGGTCCTGCGATTACTGGCTCCGCTTGGCGATTTCGTTGCCGAGGTAGCCGCCGCCGACCGCGCCCGCGATCGTTGCCAGGGTTTTGCCGTTGCCGCCGCCTACCTGGCTGCCGAGCAATCCGCCGACGACCGCGCCGACCCCGATGCCGATCGGGCTGTTCTGCGCGGCGGGCGCGGGTTGCTGGTACACAGGGGCCGGGGCGTAACTCCGGGCAGGTTCTGCCTGCGCCACCTGCACCGGTCTGGCGCGATGCTGCACATACTGGTGGTGCACGATGGTCTTGTGCTCGACGACTTCCTTGACCGCGACCGGGGCCGGCGCCGCCGGTTGAACGGGGGCGGCGGCCATCACCGGTTGCGGCGCAACGCGGGCCGCGTCGGCAGCGCTGCCATGCGAACTCGGGATAATGCCGACGATGGCGGCGGTGGCAACGAGGCTGACGAGCATGACGGAGGCGGCGGCGCCTGCCATCAACGGATGAATGCGGCCGGATTGTTTGTTTGCTTGCATGGTTTTCTCCCAAAGGTACAAGTTACTGCGTGGTACTAACAATAACGCAGCAGGCTGCCTGCGAGTCTTTAGGGCCGTGTTTCAAAGGTAAGCGGTTGTAACCGGCGAGGGAGGTCTGCCGCATTTGTCCACGTGGCTATCCCGGCGCGGTCTTGCCCGTATCTGCCCATATCTGCCCGTTCGCGCTGGCGCTTTTCCGGCTCTTCCTATTGGCCATGCGGCATGAAGCGACGATGAAACGTACTCTTCGGGCTCTTGGCCGGCGGCGGCTTACCGGGTCGACCGTCAGGTTCTTCCAAAAGCGTTCCGCCCGGCTTATTTCTTCGAAAAAACAGAAGATTTCCTCTGTCAGCCTCTGGTTGTTCCGAATATTGCATCGCTGTAACTTCTGCGCTCTTTGTTAATCAAGCGACATCCATCGTCAAGATAGTGAATCATCATGCGACGCAGAATAATAGCGACGTGGGGCCTTGCGCTCTGTACCGGGATGGTCTTTGCCGCGCCATCCTTCGACCTCTCCCAGCTTGAACAACTTGCCCTGAGCGCCAATCCGGCGCTGGTTGCCGCGCGCGACCAGGTCAGCGCGGCACGTTGGGCGGTCAGCAGCGCGGCGGCATTCCCCAATCCGGAAGTCGAATACCTGAGCGGCAGAATGCGGCCGCGCTTGCCAGGCGGCAGCGCGGGCGGCACTGACAGCATTACGCTGAGCCAGCCGCTCGACTTGCCGATGCGCCGCTCGGCCCGTATCGGCGTGGCCGAAGCCGGACTGGCCGCGGCCATGGCCGCTACGCGCGCGGCCGAAGCGGAGTGGCTGGCGCGGCTGCGCCTGCGTTACTTCGAGGTGTTGCGCCGCGAAGCCGAGCAGAAAAACGCCAGGGAAGACCTGGCCCTCATGGAAGGCGTGCGTTCGCGCATCGCCGCGCGTGTCCAGACCGGCGAAGCGCCGCGCTTTGAACTGATCAAGGCCGAGGCGGAAACCCTCAATGCGCAAAAGAACACGCAAGCCGCCGACTTTCGTGTCGCGCATGCCCGTTCGCAATTGCGCCAAGCAGTCGGCCCGGCTTTGCCGGCCGACTTCATCTTGAGTGGCGAACTGGGCCATGTGCCCGCGCTCCCCGAGCGCGAGGCGCTGCGGCAGGAACTCGCGCAAGCCAACCCGGACCTCGCGCGCGCCCGCGCGGAAGTCGAGCGCGCCGCCAAACAGCTTGAGCTGGAGCGCGCGCAGCGTTTGCCGAACCTGGCCATCAAGGCCACCCGCGACACCGACCCGGACGTGCGTTCGACCCGCGTCGGGCTGGCCCTCTCCGTGCCGCTGTGGGATCGGCGCGGCGGTCCCGTCGGGGAGGCGGCCGCCCAACTTTCCCGTGCGCGCAATGAATTGGACGAGCGCCAGTTTTCGCTGGGGCAGGCGCTGGACATGGCTTACCAACAGTACGAAATCGCGCAAACCCAGGTGAGCGCGCTCGAAGCCGGCATCGTCAGCCAGGCCGAAGCCGCGCTGAAGGTGGCCGAGGCCGGCTACCGCTTCGGCGAGCGTGGCTTCATCGAAGTGCTGGATGCCCAGCGCGTCTACCGCGCCGCGCGCGCCGAACTCATCGCCGCCCGTTTCGAACTCGCCGCAGCCTGGGTGGAAATCGAAAAGCTGCGGGCTATTCCGGGAGAAACCAAACAATGAAAAAAGCCTTATTTGCCATCATGATGACGGCCGCGCTGGCGGCCTGCGACAAAGAAGACGTCAAGCCGGCGGCGGTGCCGCCGGCCGATCCCGGCGTGGTGGAACCCGCGCCATCCCTGCTGGCGCAGATGAAGATTGCGCCGGTCAGCCGGCAACCGGTCGCCGAAACCTTGCGCGTGGCCGGCACCATCGACTTCGACGAATACCGCCTGGCGCGCATCGGCGCCAGCATCACCGGGCGGGTCACCGCCATCGACGCCGCCCTCGGCGAGGAGGTCGCCAAGGGCCAGGTGCTGGCGCGCATCAACAGCAGCGAGCTGTCTACCCAGCAACTGGCTTACCTGAAAGCGCGCTCCCAGCTGGAGCTCAGCCGCCGCAACGCCGAGCGCGCCAGGGCGCTGTACGAGGCCGACGTGATCGCCGCCGCCGAACTGCAGCGCCGCGAGAGCGAATACCAGATCGCGCAGGCCGAAACGCAGGCCGCCTCCGACCAGCTGCAGCTGCTGGGCGTAAGCGCCTCGGCCATCTCCCGGCTGGGGGAAAAGGGCGCGGTCAACTCGGTCACGCCGGTCGTGGCCAGCCTGAAGGGCGTGGTGGTGGAGCGCCGCCTGACGCAGGGGCAGGTGGTGCAGCCGGCGGATGTGCTGTTCGTGGTGGCCGACCTGTCGCGCCTGTGGGCGGTGGCGCAGGTGCCGGAGCAGCAGGTGAGCCTGGTCAAGCCCGGCCAGCCGGTCACCATCGAAGTGCCGGCGCTGGGCAATGAGAAGCGCGTCGGCAAGCTGATCTATGTCGGACAGACGGTGGATCCGGAAACCCGCACCGTGGTGGTGCGCACCGAGCTGGATAACCGTGACGGCGCGCTCAAGCCGGCGATGCTCGCGACCATGCTGATCGAGGCCAAGGCGGCGCCGCGCCTGGTGGTTCCGGCCAGCGCGGTGGTGCGCGAAAACGGCAAGGACCATGTGTTCGTGGCCGAAGCCGGCAATACATTCCGCCTGCGCCCGGTCAGGCTGGGGCCGGAGCAGAACGGCATGCGCGTGGTGGAGTCGGGGCTGGCCGAAGGCGACAAGGTGGTTGCCGCGGGCGCCTTCCACCTGAACAATGAGCGCAACCGCAAGGAAATGGAGGGCGCATGATCGAATCCCTGATCCGCGCCGCCCTCAAGCAGCGCCTGGTGGTGGCGGTGATCGCCGCGGTGCTCTTGTTCTTCGGGCTGGATGCGGCGCGCAAGCTGTCGGTCGACGCCTTCCCGGACGTCACCAACGTCCAGGTGCAGATCGCCACCGAGGCGCCGGGCCGCTCGCCCGAGGAGGTCGAGCGCTTCGCCACCGTGCCGCTGGAAGTGGCGATGACCGGCTTGCCGGGCCTGGAGGAAATGCGTTCCCTCAACAAGCCGGGCCTGTCGCTGATCACCCTGGTGTTCAACGAAAAAACCGATGTTTATTTCGCCCGCCAGCTGGTGATGGAGCGATTGCTCGAAGTCGGCTCCCGTCTGCCGCCGGGGATTACGCCGGTGCTCGGTCCGGTTTCCACCGGGCTGGGCGAGGTCTACCAGTATACGCTGGAGCACCCCGGCGACAAGGACCGGGCGCTGACCGAGGAGGAGCTGATGCAGCGCCGCATCGTGCAGGACTGGGTGGTGCGCCCGCTCTTGCGCTCGATTCCGGGCGTGGCCGAAATCAATTCCCAAGGCGGCTATGTCAAGCAGTACCAGGTGCTGGTCAATCCCGACCGGCTGCGCCACTACGGCCTGACCATCGCCGATGTCTACCAGGCCGTGGGCCGCAACAATGCCAACGCCGGCGGCGGCGTGTTGCCGCAATATGCCGAGCAATACCTGATTCGCGGCGTCGGCCTGGTGCGCGACCTGGAGGACTTGCGCAACATCGTGCTGCGCGAGAAGGACGGCGTGCCGGTCTACCTGCGCGACCTGGCGCAAGTGACGATCGGCCACGACGTGCGCCAGGGCGCCGTGATCAAGAACGGCACGACGGAGGCTGTGGGCGGCGTGGTGATGATGATCGCCGGCGGCAATGCCAAGGAAGTCGTCAACCGCATCAAGGCGCGCGTCGACGAGATCAACAGCAAGGGCATGCTGCCCGACGGCCTGAAGATCGCCGCCTACTATGACCGCTCCGAACTGGTCGACGCCGCCCTGTGGACGGTGACCAAGGTGCTGCTCGAAGGCGTGCTGCTGGTGGTGGTGGTGCTGTTCCTGTTCCTGGGCGACGTGCGTTCCTCGCTGATCGTGGTCGGCACGCTCGTGCTCACGCCGCTCTTGACTTTCATGGCGATGAACCGCCTCGGCATTTCCGCCAACCTGATGTCGCTCGGCGGCCTGGCGATTGCGATCGGCCTGATGGTGGACGGTTCGGTGGTGGTGGTGGAAAACGCCTTCCTGCAGCTCGGGCGTCACGCCAAGTCCGGCGAAAGCCCGCTGCGGGTGATCTTGCGCGCGGTGGTCGAAGTGGCCACGCCGGTCATCTTTGGCGTGAGCATCATCATCCTGGTGTTCCTGCCGCTGATGACGCTGCAAGGCATGGAAGGCAAGATGTTCGCGCCGCTGGCGTACACCATCGCGATCGCGCTGGCGATTTCGCTGGTGCTGTCGCTGACCCTGACGCCGGTGATGTCGACCTACCTGCTCAAGCCGCCCAAGCATGACGGCGACCACGACACCAGGCTGATCGTGGTCATGAAGAAGCGCTACCTGAGGATGCTGCACTGGGCGCTGAGCAACGAACGCAAGACGATCGTCATTGCGGTGCTGGCTTTCGTGCTGACCATCGGCATGGTGCCGTTCCTCGGCACCGCCTTCATCCCGGAAATGAAGGAGGGATCGATCGTGCCCGGCATTAACCGCGTGCCCAACATCTCGCTCGACGAATCGATCAAGATGGAAATGGAAGCCATGCGCCTGGTCATGCAGGTGCCGGGCGTGAAGTCGGCGGTGTCCGGCGTCGGCCGCGGCGAATCGCCCGCCGACCCGCAAGGGCCGAACGAATCGACCCCGATCGTCAGCCTCAAGCCGCGCAGCGAATGGCCGGACGGCTGGACCCAGGATGACATTGCCGAAGCCATGCGCGACAAGCTCAAGGCGCTGCCGGGGGTGCAGATCGTCATGGCGCAGCCGATTTCCGATCGCGTCGACGAAATGGTCACCGGCGTGCGCAGCGACATCGCCGTCAAGGTGTTCGGCGACGACCTCGACGAGCTCAAGCGCATCGCCGGCGATATTTCCAGGATCGCCCAGACCCTGCAGGGCGCGCAGGACATGCGCATCGAGCGCGTCAGCGGCCAGCAATACCTGACGGTGGAAATCGACCGCCAGGCGGTGGCGCGCCTCGGCCTGAACGTGGCCGACGTCAACGACCTGCTGGAGACGGCGGTGGGCGGCAAGGCCGCCACCGAAATCTTCGAGGGCGAGCGCCGCTATCCCGCCGTGGTGCGTCTGCCGGAACGCTTCCGCAATAATGTCGAGGCGATTTCCAACCTCTTGATCACCGCGCCCAATGGCGCCCAGGCGCGCCTGGCCGATGTCGCCCAAATCCGCGTCATGGACGGCCCGGCGCAGATCTCGCGCGAGCTCGGCAAGCGCCGCATCGTGGTGGGCGTCAACGTCAAGGACCGCGACCTCGGCAGCTTCGTCGCCGAACTGCAGCAAAAGGTGGGACAGCAGATCAAGCTGCCGGAAGGGTACTACCTGGAGTGGGGCGGACAGTTCCAGAACATGGAACGCGCGCTCGGCCATTTGACCGTCATCATCCCGATCACCATCGCGGCGATTTTCTTCCTGCTGTTCCTGTTGTTTAATTCGCTGCGGTATGCGACGCTGATCATCACCGTGCTGCCGTTCGCCTCGATCGGCGGCATCATCGGCCTGTTCGTCACCGGCGAATACCTGTCGGTGCCGGCGTCGGTCGGCTTCATCGCGCTGTGGGGCATTGCGGTGCTCAATGGCGTGGTGCTGGTGTCCTACATCCGCGGCTTGCGCGAGGAAGGCAGGTCGGTGCGCGAGGCGGTGGTGGAGGGGGCGACCCTGCGCTTCCGTCCGGTCATGATGACGGCGACGGTGGCGATGCTGGGCCTGATCCCCTTCCTCTTCTCCACCGGGCCGGGCTCGGAAGTTCAGCGCCCGCTGGCCATCGTCGTGATCGGCGGCCTGATCACCTCGACCTTGCTGACGCTGGTGGTGCTGCCGACCATCTACCGCTGGTTTGACGAGGAGAAAATCGAGGCATGACGATAAGCGATCTGCAAGGAGACATGACCATGAAGGAAATCAAGGCGGTAATTCGTCCGAACAAGCTGTCGGCATTGCGCGAAGCGTTGATCGCGCTGCCGGGCTTTCCAGGCATGACGGTCACGAAGGTGGAGGGGTGCAGCGCCTCCTCCCGCCATGTGCGGTCGCAATCGGTCAAGGAAGAGCTGACCGAATTCTCGCCCAAGGTGCGCATCGAGATCGTCGCTCCCGGAGAAGTGGCGCAGGCAATCTTCCAGCGCATTATCGAGGTCGGGCAGACCGGGCATTACGGCGACGGTCTGGTATGGATGACCGAGATCGAGAAATCCGCCTTCATTTTCCAGGCCGCCGGCACTCCGGGCGGGGCTTGAGCAGCAGATCGGGCGGCGCCTCGTCCGGCGCCGCCTTGAACCGGGCGTGCACCTTATTCGACGGTCACGCTCTTGGCCAGGTTACGCGGCTTGTCGACATCGGTGCCGCGCGCCAGCGCGGTGTGATACGCCAGCAGCTGCAGCGGCACCA
>OFCW01000172.1_pt1 | contig 24402 bp, 17 predicted proteins | sample 1520951 | NCBI WGS metagenome assembly OFCW01 (sample SAMEA4349680, study PRJEB24078) | microbial mat metagenome | biome: Terrestrial Biome; feature: Habitat; material: Microbial Mat | place: India | collected 2012-06-12 | depth 10 m | reverse complement strand
CAGGTTGAACTGCTGGAACACGAAGCCGATGCGCCGGTTGCGGATCGCCGCCAGCGCATCGCCGGGCAGCGCCGAGATGTCTTCTCCGGCCAGCAGGTAGCGGCCCGAAGTCGGCGAATCGAGGCAGCCGAGCAGGTTCATGAAGGTCGACTTGCCGGAGCCGGAGGCGCCCATGATGGCGACGAATTCGCCCTCGTCGATGGCCATCGACACGCCGCGCAGGGCGCGCACCGTGGTCGCCCCCATCGCGTATTCCTTCGCCAGGCTGTCGGTCTGGATCAGGTGCATCAGAACATCCTCGGGCCCGGCGCCGGTTGCGGCCGCGCAGTCCCCGCGGATTGGGCCATGCCGGTGACGACTTCCATGCCTTCCCTGATTTCCGGCGAGATGACTTCGGTCGAACTGCCGTCGGTCAGACCCAGGCGCACGTTCAGCGCTTTCGGCTGCCGGTGTTCGTCGAGGACATAGATGCGCCCGCGCGCGCCGCCGCGCCGCCCGTCGCTTTCGGCGATGATTTCCTCATATTTCCTCTTCTGCTCGGGCGTCAGCATTTCCATGATCTGCGCCCGCATTTCGCTGCGATTGCGCTCGGCCATTTTCTGGCGCTCGCCGTCCGGCGCGTCGCGCAGCGCGCCGAACTTGTCGCGCATGGCGGTAAACAGTCCGTCCAGCCGGGTCTTCTGCGCATCGGTGAGCTGCAGGTCCTTTTCCAGCCGCTCGCGCAGCACGCGCAACTGGCCGCCGCCTGCCGGTGCGCCGCGCGGCGCGTCCGCAGATTGCGCCGGCTTGTCGCTCGCGCCGGCCGGCTTGAAGCGCAGCGCGGCGTTGGGCACCTTGAGCACGCCGCTGCGCGTGTCGGTCACGATGCGCACATTCGCCGTCATGCCCGGCAATAATTCCTTGTCCGGATTCGCGGCACTGATCACCACGGTGTAGGTGACGACATTGGAAACGTTCTGCGCCGACTTGCGGATCTGCTTGACGCTGCCCTCGAAGCTGCGCCCGGGGAAGGCATCGACGGTGAAGGTCGCCTTTTGTCCGGGGCGGACACGGCCGATCTCCGCTTCGTCGATCGCGGCGTCGACCTGCATGTCGGTCAGGTTTTCCGCGATGATGAACAGCTCCGGCGCCTGCAGGCTGGCGGCCACCGTCTGCCCCCGCTCCACGCTGCGCTTGATCACCACGCCGTTGACCGGCGCCTTGATCGCGGTGCGTTCCAGGTCGATCTTCGCCTGCGCCAGCGCGGCTTCGCGCTGCTTGACCAGGGCTTCGGCGTTGCGCGCGTTGGCGACCGCCACGGCAGCCTGGGCGCGCGCGGTATTCACCTGTTCGGACAGCGCATTGAAGGTCGCCTGCGCCTTGTCGCGCTCGGCCGCGGCAATGAAACCTTTTTCGACCAGCTGCTGCTTGCGCTCCAGATCGCGCTTCGCATCGGCCAGGTTGACTTCCGCACGCGTCACTTCGGCGCGCTGCGCGGCGATGTTGGCCTGCTGGGTGAGCACCTGCGAGCGCGCGGCATCGACATCGGCCTGCGCCTGCCGCACCTTGTATTCGAAAGTCTCCGGATCGATGCGCGCGATGAGCTGGCCCTGCTTCACTTCCGAATTGAAGTCGACCAGGATTTCCTTCAGCTGCCCGGAAACCTGGGAGCCGACCTGCACCGACACCACCGGGTTGAGGGTGCCGGAAGCGGAGACGGCGGCCGTGATGCCGCCCTGTTCGATCTTGGCGGTCCTGTATTCGGGCGCCGCATTTTTCTGCGACCACAGATAAAAACCCAGTCCGGCGAGCGCCACCGCCGATGCAATAACCAGCCAGACCCACCACTTCCTTATGAATTTCATGACAAAGCGCAGCAGATTGAGAAACCGGTCGATTCTACTGGCTATCTTGGACCATTATTTGTCAATTTGTAGCAAGACAAGTCCTTCCCGCCGCTTTGTATCGTTTTGTCGCGCGCCTTGACGCTGCGGAAATTGGCGCATATATTACTGACTCGTAAGTAAGTTATTGAATCGCACACCCTCTCATGACCTGCCCCTTCAAGAGCAAACCACGCTGGACGCGGCGCAAGGATGCGCGTCCACAGGAACTGCTGGCCGCCGCGCTCGATTTATTCGTCGAGCGCGGCTATGCGGCCACCCGCCTGGACGACGTGGCGGCGCGCGCCGGCGTGTCGAAGGGAACCTTGTATTTATATTTCGCCAACAAGGAAGAATTGTTCAAGGCCGTGGTGCGGGAAAACGTGGTGCCGGTCCTGGGCGAAGCGGAGGAAGTCATCGGCAATTTCGAGGGCTCGACCGTCGATTTGTTTCGCGAAATCGTGCTCGGCTGGTGGGAACGCATCGGCAACACCAAACTGTCGGGCATTTCCAAGCTGATGATGGCGGAATCCTGCAATTTTCCCGAGGTTACCCAGTTTTACTACGACGAGGTGATTTCCCGCGGCAATGCGATGATTTCGCGCATGCTGGAGCGCGGCGTCCAGCGCGGCGAATTCCGCGATATCGACGTCAAGCAAGCCACCAATGTGGTGTGCGCGCCGATGCTGATGCTGATGATGTGGAAGCATTCCTTCAGCGCCTGCCGGGTCGAACCGCTCTCCCCGGAAAATTACCTGAACAGTTTCATTGATTTGTTTTTGCACGGCCTGCGCAAGGAGATTCCGGCGCCGGCAACCGCAACCCCATCGGACGGATAACCCATGCTCAAACGCCGCGCTTTCTGGATCATACTTGTCGTGTGCCTGTCGGGAGCCGGCGTTGCCGGCGCCATGCTGAAGAAGCAGAACCAGCCCGATGCGGCGGCGCTGTCCGCCGCGCATGCAAGCCCCGTGCTGGAATTCCTGCCGACCGATGTCACCCTGGCCAAGAGCCGCGACCTGCGCCAGCTGCTGCCGCTGTCCGGCTCCCTGCGCGCCGTGAACCAGGCGCCGGTCAAGGCCAAGGTGGCGGGCGAAGTGCGCGAGGTGCTGGTGCGCGAAGGCGAGCCGGTCAAGGCCGGCCAGGTGCTGGTCAAGATGGACGCCAGCGACTACCAGGCGCGGGTCGACCAGGCGCGCGGCGCCCTGATGGCCGCGCGCGGCCAGCTCGACATCGCGGCCAAGACGCGCGACAACAACAAGGCGCTGCTCGACAAGGGCTTCATTTCCAAGAACGCGTTCGACAATGCGGAAAGCCAGTATGAAATCGCGCGCGCCAATGTCGAATCGGCCCGCGGCGCGCTCGACGTCGCGCAGAAGGCGCTGGCCGACACCGTGATCCGCGCGCCGATTTCCGGCCTGGTCAGCAGCCGTACCGTGCAGCCCGGCGAAAAGGTATCGGCCGACAACCGCCTGCTCGACGTGGTCGATCTGAGCCAGATGGAACTGGAAGCCGCGGTCCCGGCTGCAGACATCATGCATGTCGCGCCCGGCCAGGAAGTCCAGGTCAAGATCGAGGGCATGCCGCAGCGGCTGAGCGGCACCGTGGCGCGCATCAATCCCGCCACCCAGGCCGGCTCGCGTTCCATCATGGTCTACGTGAAGATCGACAATCCGCAGAACCTGCTGCGCGTGGGCATGTTCGGCGAAGCCCAGCTGACGGTCGCGAAAAAGGCCAACGTGCTAACGGTGCCGCAGACCGCGATCCAGAACGACGCCGGCAACACCTATGTCTATGCGATCGAAAACGGCAAGCTGGCGCAGAAGCCGGTCACGCTCGGCGCGCGCGGCGACGACGGCGAAGGCACGGCGGTCGAGGTGCTGAGCGGCCTGCAGGAAGGCGCGCAGATCGTCAAGACCAATCTCGGCAGCCTGCGCGCCGGCGCGACCGTCAAGTTCACCCGGGCCGGCGATCCGGCGACTGCGGCGGCGGGTGGCGCGGCGCGCTAACGAGCGCAGCGGCGCCGGAGAAAGCCGCACCTGGCGACAACAGAACACACTACACGCGCGCAAGCGCCGGAGAAAATTCAGCATGTGGTTTACCCGCGTCAGTATCGGCAATCCCGTCCTCGCCACCATGATGATGCTGGCCTTCGTGGTGCTGGGCCTGTTCTCTTACCAGCGGCTGCAGGTCGACCAGTTCCCGGACGTGACCTTCCCGGTGGTGGTGGTGCAGACCGACTATCCGGGCGCCTCGCCGGAGACGGTCGAGTCCGACATCACGCGCAAGGTCGAGGAAGCGGTCAACACCATCAGCGGCATCAACAGCCTGACCTCGCGTTCCTATGAAGGCTCGTCGGTGGTCATCATCGAATTCGTGCTGACCGTCGATCCGGCGCAGGCCGCGCAGGACGTGCGCGAGAAGGTCGCGCTAGTGAAATCCTCCTTCCGCAAGGAGATCAAGGAGCCGCGCGTCACCCGCTACGACCCGGCCAGCCAGCCGATCTTCTCGATCTCGGTCAGCAACGATCCCAAAGCCAAGCCGCGCAGCATCCGCGAGCTGACCACCATCGCCGACCAGGTCGTCAAGAAGCGCCTGGAGAACGTGCGCGGCGTCGGCTCGGTGGCGCTGGTGGGCGGCGTCAAGCGCGAAGTCGACATCTACGTGAAGCCGAACGAGATGGAAGCGCTCGGCATCGGCATCGACCAGGTGATCAATGCGGTGCGCAACGAGAATCTGGAACTGCCGAGCGGCGCGATCCGCTCCTCGGCCAACGAGCAGGTGGTGCAGATCCAGGGGCGGGTGAAGAATCCGGAGGACTTCGGCCGCATCATCGTCGCCCGCCGCGGCGGCCAGCCGGTCACGCTCTCGCAGATCGCCACCGTGGTCGACGGCCAGGAAGAGCAGGAAAGCCTGGCGCTGTTCAACGGCCAGCGCACGCTGGCGCTCAACATCCTCAAGGCGCAGGGCGAAAACACCATCGCCGTGGCCGACGGCCTGCAGGCGGCGATGAAGGAACTCGAACCGACCCTGCAGGCGCTCTACCCGGGCGTGAAGCTGGACGTGATCCGCGACAGCTCGCGCCAGATCCGCGTCGGCGTCGAGAACGTGCGCCGCACCCTGATCGAGGGCGCGCTGCTGACCGTGCTGATCGTGTTCCTGTTCCTGAACTCCTGGCGCTCGACCGTGATCACCGGCCTGACCCTGCCGGTGGCGCTGATCGGCACCTTCCTGTTCATGTACATGTTCGGCTTCACCATCAACATGATCACGCTGATGGCGCTGTCCTTGTGCGTGGGCCTGCTGATCGACGACGCGATCGTGGTGCGCGAGAATATCGTGCGCCATGCCGGCATGAAGGTGAACGGCCGCTACAAGGACCACAAGACGGCGGCCTTGGAAGGCACGGCCGAAATCGGCCTGGCGGTGATGGCCACCACCTTCTCCATCGTCGCGGTGTTCCTGCCGGTCGGCTTCATGGGCGGCATCATCGGCCGCTTCTTCCACCAGTTCGGCGTCACCGTGACCGCCGCGGTGCTGATCTCGATGTTCGTGTCGTTCACGCTCGACCCGATGCTGTCGTCGGTGTGGGCGGACCCCGACGCGCACGGCACCGGGCACCGCCGCAACACCTGGTACGGCAAGACCGTCGGCCGTGTGCTGGAACAGTTCGAACGGTCCGTGCAATGGCTGTCGGACGTCTACCAGGTGCTGCTGAAATGGTCGCTCAAGCATCGCGGCAAGACGCTCGGCATCGCGCTGGCGACCTTCGTCGGCGGCTGCGCGATCCCGATGTCCGGGCTGATCGGCACCGAGTTCGTGCCGCAGGCGGATTACTCCGAAACCGGCGTGGTGTACTACACCCCGGTCGGCTCCTCGCTGGAGTTCACCGAAAGCAAGGCGCGCCAGGTGGAGGCGGTGCTGCGCGAATTCCCGGAAGTGCGCGACCTGTACACCTCGATCAATACCGGCACCGTGCAGGGCAAGAATTACGCGACGACCTATGTGCGGCTGGTGCCGCGCGCAGAACGCAAGCGCAGCGCCTACGAGATGAGCATCCCGCTGCGCAACCGCCTGGCGCAGATCGCCGGCGTCACCGTCACCCATATCGGCTCGCTCGAAGGCGTGGGCGGCGACAACAAGCAGCTGCGCCTGTCCCTGCTCGGCACCGATCTTGACCAGCTGGCCAAGCTGTCGGCCGAAGCGCAGGAGAAAATCCGCGCGATTCCGGGCGTGGTCGACCTCGATTCCAGCCTGAAGCCGAACAAGCCGACCATTTCGGTCACGCCCAAGCGCGACCTCGGCGGCGACCTCGGCGTCGGCGTGGCGCAGATCGGCGGCGCGCTGCGCCCGCTCCTGGCCGGCGAGGCGGCCAGCTCCTGGCGCGCGCCGGACGACGAGAACTACGACGTCAACGTGCGCCTGGCGCCAAGCGACCGCAGCGGCATCGACGACCTGTCGCGCCTGATGCTGGCGAGCAGCCAGACCAATGCGGACGGCACACCGAAGATGGTGCCGCTGCGCCAGGTGGCGAATATCGCGCCGTCCACCGGCGCCGACCAGATCAACCGCCGCGACCTGCGGCGCGAAGTGGAGCTGTCGGCCAACGTGGTCGGGCGCGCCGCCGGCCAGGTCAGCGCCGACATCAAGGCGGCGCTCGACTCGATGAACTGGCAGCCGGGCTACCGCTACCAGATCGGCGGCTCTGCCAAGAACATGCAGGAATCCTTCGGCTATGCGCTGTCGGCGCTGGCGCTGGCGATCATCTTCATCTACATGATCCTGGCGTCGCAGTTCTCCAGCTTCCTGCAGCCGATCGCGATCATGTCGTCGCTGCCGCTGACGCTGATCGGCGTGTTCCTGGCGCTGATGTTCTTCCGGTCCACGCTGAACCTGTTCTCGATCATCGGCTTCATCATGCTGATGGGCCTGGTCACCAAGAACGCGATCCTGCTGGTCGACTTCGCCAACCAGGCGAGAAAGGCCGGCGCCGAGCGCGCCGCGGCGCTGCTGGAAGCGGCGCACGTGCGCCTGCGCCCGATCCTGATGACCACGCTGGCGATGGTGTTCGGCATGGTGCCGCTCGCGTTCGGCCTGGCCGAGGGCTCCGAGCAGCGCGCGCCGATGGGCCAGGCGGTGATCGGCGGGATCATCACCTCGTCGATCCTGACGCTGGTGGTGGTGCCGGTGATGTACACCTATCTTGACGATTTTGCAGCATGGGCGCGCCGCAAGTGGCGTGGCAAAGGCCAGGATACCGCGCTTGATCCGGGTCATGGCGGCCATGTGATTACCATGCCGCAGAGCAAGAATAACGAGCCCGTTTGATAAAATACCGGGTTTGTCCCCTAACCCGTCGAGTGCCGAAATGAATATCGAAAAAGCCCGTTTCAACATGATCGAACAGCAGATCCGTCCGTGGGACGTCCTGGACCTGGACGTGCTGGATCTGCTGATGGTCGTCAAGCGCGAGGCCTTCGTGCCGGAGGAACACAAGAGCCTGGCCTTCATGGATACCCAGATTCCGCTGCCGGGCGGCGAATGCATGTTCACGCCGAAGATGGAAGCGCGCATCCTGCAGGAGATCGCTCCCAAGAAGCACGAGCACGTGCTGGAAATCGGCGCCGGTTCCGGCTACATGGCGGCGCTGCTGGCGCACAAGGCGCGCCACGTGACGACGGTCGAGATCCTGCCGGAACTGAAGGCCATGGCGCAGAAGAACCTGGCCGACTACGGCGTGACCAATGTCGACGTCGTGCTCGGCAACGGCGCGCAGGGCTGGACCAATCCGGGCACCAAGGAACCGTACGACGCGATCGTGATTTCCGGCTCGCTGCCGGTGCTGCCGGACAGCTTCCTCAAGCAGATCAAGGTCGGCGGCCGCATCTTCGCGATCATCGGCGAATCGCCCGTGATGAGCGCGCAGATCATCACCCGCGTGTCCGACAGCGCGTACAACACCGTCAAGATTTTCGAAACCGACGTCAAGCCGCTGCGCGAAGCGCTGGCTCCGTCGCATTTCGTGTTTTAAGGATCGATCATGCAAACGCTGACAGCACCGGAACTGGCACTATGGCTCGCCGACGAATCGCGCGAGAAGCCGGTGCTGCTCGACGTGCGCGAGCCGTGGGAATTCCAGACCTGCCACATCGAAGGATCGCTGACGATCCCGATGCACACCATTCCAGAGCGCATGCAGGAGCTGGACGAGGAGGCGCCCATCGTCTGCATCTGTCACCACGGCGCGCGCAGCATGTCGGTGGCCGCCTTCCTGGAACGGAACGGCTTCACCAATGTAATCAACCTGACTGGCGGCGTCCATGCGTGGGCGCTGCAAGTGGACAGCTCGATGCCGACTTATTAACCAAACAACACTCCAACGGAGAAACCTGATGCGGAAAACCAAAGTGGCCCAACACACCTCAATTTACGGGTCCTGCCGGTCGCTCGAAGACGATTGCGGCGTTGCGAATGCTCGCCAGGAGACCCACCCTGGCTGTGCTTCGCGTCTTGCACTCGCCTCCGATCGACTCGGCATAACCCGCAAATTGGGGCGTGCCGGGCCACTCGCCACGCTGATCGCCGGCACTTTCCTGACGCTGAATGCACATGCAATCGACCTGTTGCAGGTGTACCAGGAAGCGCTCGCCAACGATGCGCAATATGCCAGCGCGCGCGCGGCGCTGGCCGCCGGCCAGGAGAAGACGACGCAGGGACGCGCCGGCCTGCTGCCGACGGTCGGCGCGTCGGGCAGCTACGGCCGCACCGGCGTGGACGCGAATGTCGGCGGCGTCGACCGGCCGCGCAGCAATTTCACCAGCAATGGCTACACGCTGGCGCTGTCGCAGCCGCTGTTCCGCGTCGCCAACTGGGAAACCTATCAGCAGGGCAAGCTGTCGGCAGCGATCAGCGAAGCCCAATTCGCGCAGGCGCAGCAGGATTTGATCGTGCGCGTGGCGCAGGCGTATTTCGATGTGCTGGCCGCGCAGGACGCGCTGGCAACGGTACAGGCGCAGAAGACCGCGATCACCGAACAGCTGGCGGCAGCCAAACGCAATTTCGAAGTCGGCACCGCGACCATCACCGACACCCATGAGGCGCAGGCGCGCTTCGACCTCGTCGTGGCGCAGGAAATCGCGGCGCAGAACGATCTGCAGATCAAGCGCACCGCGCTGCAGCAGATCATCGGCAAACCGGCGGGCGACCTCGCGCCGCTGCCGGCCGGCGTCAAGCTGAATTCCCCGGAACCGGCGACCATCGACCAGTGGGTCGAAAGCGCCGAACGGCAGAACTACGGCGTGGTCGGACAGCAGCTCGCGCTGGAAATCGCGCAGCGCGAAATCAAGCGCAACCGCGCCGGCCATTACCCGACCGTCGACCTGGTGGCAAGCCGCAACCACAGCAACAATGCATCGCCCACCACTCTCGGCACGGTCAGCGACAGCAATACCGTCGGCGTGCAGTGGGCGATTCCGATTTTCTCGGGATTCGCCGTCGACAGCAAGGTGCGCGAATCGATCGCGCTGGAAGACAAGGCGCGCGCCGACCTGGAAAATGCCCGCCGCACCGCCGCCCAAGGCGCGCGCCAGGCTTTCCTCGGAGTCAACGCCGGCCTGGCGCAGGTCAAGGCGCTGGAAGCGGCGGAACTCTCCAGCAAGTCGGCGCTGGAATCGAACCGTCTCGGCTACCAGGTCGGCGTGCGCATCAACATCGATGTGCTCAACGCCCAGCAGCAGCTGTATTCGACCCGGCGCGACCTGTCGAAGGCGCGTTACGACACCATCGTCAACGGCCTGCGCCTGAAATCGGCCGCCGGCACCCTCAAGGAAGAGGATCTGATTCAGATTAATTCGCTGCTGAGGCAGTGATAGAGAAGCCGGCCGCGCCAGCGCCCGGCTTTCACGCCCGCACCTTGTCGGCGAACGCAATGCTGTTGCGCAGGAACGACTCGATGCGCTCGGGCGTTCCCGGCTCGGCGAAGTAATAGCCCTGCATGATGTCGCAACCGGCCTTGCGCAGGAAATCGAGCTGCGGCTCGGTTTCCACGCCTTCGGCGACCACCGACAGCCCGAGGCTGTGCGCCATGGCGATGATGGCGGTGGTGATCGCCTCGTCGTCGCCGTCGCCCGGAATGTCGCGCACGAAGGTGCGGTCGATCTTCACCTGGTCGATCGGAAAGCGCTTCAGGTAGGCCATCGACGAATAGCCGGTGCCGAAATCGTCGATCGACAGCCGGATGCCTTCGGTCTGCAGGCGGTGCAGCAGCTCGACGTTGGCATGGACGTTTTCCATCAGCACGGTTTCGGTGATTTCCAGTTCGAGCTGGCCGGGCGACATGCCGGCGTCGTGCAGGGCTGCGAGAATGTCGCCGATCAGCTGACCGTCCTTGGTCTGGCGCGCCGACAGGTTCACCGATACATGCACGTCCCCCAGCCCCGCCGCGCGCCAGGCCGCCACCTGCTTGCAGGCCGAGCGCAAGACCCAGCGGCCGATCGGCACGATCAGCCCGCTCTCCTCCGCAATCGGAATGAACTCGGCCGGGCTGACCATGCCGAGTTCCGGATGATTCCAGCGCAGCAGGGTCTCCAGGCCGACCAGGCGGCCGTCCTTCAGGCTGAACTGCGGCTGGTAATACAGCATCAGCTCGCCGCGCTCCAGCGCCCGGCGCAGGCTGGTTTCCAGTGCCAGGCGCTTCTGCACCCGCTGGTCGAGCTCCGGGTGGAACGCCTCGAACGCATTCTTGCCCTTGCCCTTGGCCTGGTACATCGCGGTGTCGGCATTGCGGATCAGCGTTTCCAGGTCGGGCGCATCCTGTGGATAGGAACTGATGCCGATGCTGGCGGTGACATAGATTTCATGCTCGTCGACCTCGAAGGGGTCGGCCAGCGCCGCCAGGATCTTGCCCGACACATGCGCCCCCTGCGTGTCGGCGTCCGACTCCAGGATGACCGCGAATTCGTCGCCGCCGATACGGCACACCACGTCGGCGCTGCGCAGGCTGTCCATCAGGCGCTGCGCGACCAGCTTGAGCAGCCGGTCGCCGCATTGATGCCCCAGAGTGTCGTTGACGATCTTGAAGTTGTCGAGGTCGATCAGCAGCAGGCCGATCTGGCCGCCGGTCTGCCGCACGCACGCCAGCGCGAACAGCAGGCGCTCGTTGAACGCATGCCGGTTCGGCAGTCCGGTGACCGGATCGACATGCGCCAGGTAGTGCAGATGGGCCTCGGCGCTCTTGACCCGGCGCCGCATGCGCCGCACCAGCAGGTAGGCGGCCGCCAGCGAACCGGCCGCAATCGACAGCGTCAGCCCGACATAGCCGACCAGCCGCCCATACAGCCGGTCGAGGCTGGCGCGCACCACCACGAATCCGACATGCCTGCCGTCGCTGACCACCTGACGCACCAGCTCCAGCTGTCGGAATCCGAAGCGGTGGCCGGCCGCGATCAGCGCGCCCGACGGCGGCGCGGCCGGCGCCGCGCGACCGCGCGTGTATGACGCCAGCTGCCTGCCGCCGGGCGTGAAGATGCCGGCCGCCTGGATGCTGGGCGAGGCGGCCAGCGCCTCCAGTGTTTCGGTTCCGGCCCGTCCGTCGTTGAACAGCAGCGCCGCCACGCTGTTGTCGCTGACGATTTGCGCCTGCACGCCGAGATCCTCGACCATTGCCTTGCGCAGCAGGATGAACTGGAACGCGATCAGCAACGCGCTGGCCACCAGCAGCGCCACCGCCGCGCTCGCCAGGTTGGCCAGCGTCAGCCAGCGCCCCAGCCCGCCCGCTCCGCTTGTCTGCAGCCCGTTCATTGCACCGCCCGCGCCAGGCGCAGCAGTTTGGAACTCAGCTGCAGCCGTGCGCGGCGCGCCGCGCGCGTGTCGATATCGAACACGATCCGGTTCCCCTCCACGGCCAGCGCGATGACGGCGCCCGCGCGGCCGATCTCCTCATCATCCGAAACGGTAAGCACGCCGCTGCCCGGTTCTTTCATCATATGCGTCCAACGCTCCCTGTCCCCGCTGTCAAGAAACACCACCTGGCAAGCCTGCACATTGCCTGTCGCGCCGAGATTGCGCACGGCGATCCTGCGGCCCTTAATCGAACGGCCGGACAGGCCGAGCAGAGGGGCGCGCAGGGCGCTGCCGGGGCTGACGCAGATGTTCAGCGCGCCGTCCTCGTAGACGGTGTCCGGCGGCCATTCCGCGAACAGCGCGAAGTTGTACACGAACGCGGCTTTCAGGTCGTACTCCGGCACCGCCTGCGCCGCGGCCGGACGCATCGGCAACACGAGCGCCGCCAGCAGGCAGATTCCGGTCAGGCGCAATGCTCGCAAGGCCATGGTCGTCAGAAAGCGTAGCTGAGCTGGACGCGGAAATTGCGTCCGTCCTGCCGGATCGCGTCCTGCACATGCTCGGCCGAGCCGGGGTCGGCGTAGCTGCGGTCGAACAGGTTGTAGACGCTGGCGGAAGCTTCCAGTCCCGGCGCCAAGCGTATCGCAGACAGCGTCAGGTTGGCCAGCCAGTATCCGCCGGTGGAGCCTTGGCGGGTAATGCGGCTGCCCACGTACTGCGCTTCCACGCCGGCCCGCCAGGCCGCGCCCGGCAGCGGCGCCGACAGGTTGAATTTCGCCAGATGGCGCGGCGAATTGACCAGGAGCGCGCCGCTGGAGGCGTCCCACGCCTGCTGCCAGCTGTAGCTGGTGCGCAGCCTGGCGCCGCCCCACGCCTTTTCCAGCTCGAACTCCAGGCCGCGCGCGGTCGCCCGGTCGAGATTGCCAAACACCAGAAGGCCGTCGGCCGGATCCGCATTCAGCGAGATCAGGTCGGACACGTTGTTGTGAAACGCCGACGCGACCAGCCGCGTGTCGGGATTCAGGTAATGCTCGACGATCAGCTCGTGCGCGCGGATACGCTCCGCCTTGAGCGCCGGATTGGCCTTCTGCCCGCCCTCGCCCTGCAGCTGATAGTACAGCTCGTACGCATTGGGCGCGCGGTAGGCGGCGCCGTATACCGCCTTGACGGTGGTGGCCGGAGCCGCCTTGTAGATCAGCCCGAGGCGCGGATTGAAGACGCTGCCCGTGGAGGAATGATGGTCGTAGCGCAGGCCGGCATTGAGCAGCAGGTCGTCGCGCAGAATGATCTCATCCTGCAGGTAGACGCCGGCGCGCTCGCCGCTGCGATGGTCGTCGAGATTGCGCGCGTACGGATCGACGTTGAAGTTGTACTGGTCGCGCCGGTAGTCGCGCTGATACTCGGCGCCCGCCACCAGCTTGTGGCGCGCGAAATACGTGCTGACCAGCTTCGCTTCCCCGCCCCACCAGCGCCCGCGCGCGCCGTCGCGATTCACGACGAGCTGCGGGGAGGCGTAAATGTAATCCCCCTGGTAGTCGTTGCTGCCCCAGTACAGGCGCGCACTCAGGTCGGCGTGTTCGGACCAGGCGTTCTCGTAGCGCAGGTCGACGGCGCCGTATGAATCGATGGTGCGCGAACGCGGATCGTTGAATACCTGCGAAAACGATGCGGTCGGAATGCCCTTGGTGCGCTCCCCGTACGCGGCCGATGCGCTGAAAGGACCGGCGCGCCCCTTCACCAACAGGCTTTGCACGCGGTCATGATCGAGCCCGCTTGCCACCCCGTTGTTCCGCGCAGGCGTGTCGAATTCCGGAAAATACAGATCCTGGCCGCGCATGCGGTAGGAAGTTGCCGACAGCAGCAACTCCCCTCGCTCGCCATGCCAGCCATAGCTTGCGCGCGCCTTGCGCGCACCGTAGCTGCCGGCCTCGACGGCCGCCTGCGCGCCGTTCAGGTCGCGCCCGCGCCTGGTGATGACGTTGATCACGCCGAAGAAGGCATTGGCCCCATAGATCGAGGAGCCGGGTCCGGGCACGAATTCGACACGCTCGATCAGGTCGACGTCGAGCATGAATTCGGTGCCGATTGCGGCCTGGTCGTACACCGCGTCATTGGTGCGGTAGCCGTCGACCAGCAGGAGAAAGCGCGTGTTGTAGTCGCCGGGGCGCAAAAAACCGCGCGCGCCCAGGTAATTGTAGTTGCGGTCGTTGTTCACATACAGCCCGCGCATGCTGCGCAGGATGTCGGCCAGCGTGCGCCAGCCGAACGCCTTGATATCGGCGGCGCTCACCACCGACACCGCCGAAGGCGCGTCGCTGACCTTCTGCGCGAACTTCGACGCGCTATACACTTCGAAGGTCAGGAGTTGCTCGAAAGGCAAGGATGCCAGATCGGGCTGGCCGGATGCGGCCTGGCTGGCACCTTGCGCCAGCAGGCCGAAAGCCAGGGCGCAGCACCGGGCAACTCTCGGTCTTGCCGGCCGTGTTCCGGAATGTGCAGGCCTGCCTGCCATGCCAGCGCCTCTTGCTTTACCAGGCGCTTGCGCTCCGGAGAGAATGGTTTTCCAACGCACGATAAATGAATACCAAGATATTCATCTGAAAAGATGAATGTTGGAAACATTTTACCCATGCTCATGGGAAACACGCGCAACAATCGTAGCTGCGCTGCACAACAGGCGGGGGCGCGCGGGCGGCTCAGGCGCGCGAAGCGGCCTTGGGCGCAGGCTTGCGCAGGGACGGTGCGTAGCGCAGCGTGTCGAGGCAGGCGTCGATCAGCTTTTCGGCATTGCCGCTAAGGTCGAAGCTGTCGGGCGCAAACAGCCAGTTGCCCAGCAGGCCGGCCATGGTCGCGTGCAGGGTCACGCAGGCCAGCCGGATATCGAGATCGGCGGGCAGCTGTTCGCGGGCGATGGCATGGCGCAAAATGCGGTCGATATTGGCCATCCCCTGCAGATGGCACTCGCGCTGCCGCGCCACGATCGGATCGCTCTCGTCGACGAATTCGCACTTGTGGAAAATGATGTCGAACACCTTGCGCGAGTGCGGATTTTGAGCCGCCTCCTGCAGCACGAACACGCAGGTATTGCGCAGCTTGCCCAGCGGGTCGGTCTCGTCCTGCCCGGCGCCGGCCTCCACCATCGCCTCCATCGGCAACCGCACCCGCTCGCACATGGCGTCGAACAGGTCGCTCTTGTTCCGGAAGTGCCAATAAATGGCGCCGCGCGTCACGTTCGCCGCCTGCGCCACTTCGGCCAGCGAAGTTTGCGCCACGCCTTGCGCATGAAACACGTTTTCCGCGGCGTCGAGTATGCGGTTGCGCGTTTCTAGCGCTTCTTCCTTGGTGGATCTGGCCATGAGAAATCGGGGCGAACGGGAGTGGATCTACGGGGGCATATCGCCCTGCGGGGCTGCCCAGCATACGTTCATGCGTGTATGTATAATACACCGCTTCACCCATCAACAAGAATAGAGCTGCATCAAGCGCCGCGCTCGGAATCGTTCCGGCTCCACCCGATGCGCCGCCGTGCCGCCCGAGCGCGCCCCATCCCATAACCGTGCGAGATACCATGAGTTCAATCCGTCATATTCCCCGTATTGCCGCTGTCTCCCTGATGCTGGCGTCGCTGGCCGCGTGCGGCGACAAGCTGCCGAGCGCGCAGGCGCAGGGAGCGGGCATGCCGCCGCCGGAGGTCTCGGTGGTGACCGTGCAGCCGGAACGCATCGTTGTCGCCAGCGAATTGCCCGGGCGGGTCGAGGCGACCCGTATCGCGCAGGTACGCGCGCGCGTGGCCGGCATCGTGCTCAAGCGCGCCTTCGAGGAAGGCAGCGAGGTGAAGGCCGGCGAAGTGCTGTACCGCATCGACCCGGCACCGTTCCAGGCAACCTTCAACAGCGCGCAGGCGACCCTGTCCAAGGCGCAGGCCAACCTGGCGCAGGCGACGCTGAAAGTCCAGCGCTACAAGCCGCTGGTCGAAACCAATGCCATCAGCAAGCAGGAATACGACGATGCGGTGACCGCGCAAAAGCAGGCCGAAGCCGACGTCGCCGCCGCCAAGGCGGCGCAGGAAACCGCCCGCCTGAACCTCGGCTACGCGACCGTGACCGCGCCGATTTCCGGCCGCATCGGCCGCGCCCAGGTGACGGAAGGCGCGCTGGTCGGCCAGGGCGAAGCCACGCCGCTGGCGACCATCCAGCAGCTGGACCCGATCTACGTGACGCTGTCGCAGTCCAGCGCCGAACTGCTGCGCCTGAAACAGGCGCTGGCGAACGGCCAGCTGAAAAGCGTCGGCAAGGACCGCGCGACGGTCACCCTGGTCACCGACGACGGCCGCCCCTATCCGCATCCCGGCAAGCTGCTGTTTTCGGACGTGACGGTGGACGAGACGACCGGTTCGGTGTCGCTGCGCGCGCTCTTCCCCAACCCCGAGCGCTTCCTGCTGCCCGGCATGTATGCGCGCGCGCGCATCGAGCAGGCGGTCGACGAACAGGCGCTGACCGTGCCGCAGCAGGCGGTCACCCGCTCCGCCGACGGCGCCGCGGTGCTGGTCGTCGGCCAGGACGGCAAGGTGGTGGCCCGGCCGGTGAAGACCGGCAGCGCCTACAACAACAAGTGGGTCATCACCGACGGCCTGAAAGCCGGCGACCGCGTGATCGTGGAAGGCCTGCAGAAGGCCAAGCCGGGCGCCACCGTCAAGCCGGTGCCGTGGAAGGCTGCGGCGACGGCCCCGGCAGCAAAGGACGTACCCGCCCCCGCACCGCAGAAGTCCTGATTGAGGAAAGCACCAGATGGCCAAATTCTTCATCGACCGCCCGGTATTCGCCTGGGTGATCGCACTCTTTATCCTGCTGGCCGGCGCGCTGTCGATCACGAAGCTGCCGGTGGCGCAATATCCGACCATCGCCCCGCCGTCGGTGGTGGTCACCGCCGTCTACCCGGGCGCATCGGCCAAGACGCTGGACGAAAGCGTGGTCAGCCTGATCGAACAGGAAATGAACGGCGCCGACGGCCTGTTGTACATGGAGTCGCAAAGCGAAGCCAACGGCCAGGCGACCATCACCATCACGTTCCAGGCCGGCACCAATCCGGATCTCGCGGCGGTGGATGTGCAGAACCGCCTGAAGCGCGCCGAGCCGCGCCTGCCGCAGGCCGTCACCCAGCAGGGCGTGCAGGTCACCAAGGCGCGCAGCAACGTGCTGCTGTTTACCACGCTGTCGTCCACCGACGGCAGGCTCGACCCGATCGCGCTGGGCGACTACCTGTCGCGCAACGTATTGAATGAAATCCGCCGCGTGCCCGGCGTCGGCCAGGCCCAGCTGTTCGGCACCGAGCGCGCGATGCGCATCTGGGTCGACCCGGCCAAGCTGGTCGGCCTGAAGCTGACTCCCGGAGACGTCGCCGCCGCCATCCGCGCGCAGAACGCGCAGGTGGCATCGGGCACGCTGGGCGACCTGCCGACCACCTCGACCCAGCAGATCGCCGCCCAGATCGTAGTCACCGGCCAGCTGTCCACCCCGGAAGAATTCGGCAACATCGTGCTGCGCGCCAATCCCAACGGTTCGACCGTGCGCCTGCGCGATGTCGCCCGCGTCGAAATCGGCGGGCAGTCGTATGCGACCTCCGCGCGCCTGAACGGCAAGCCGACCGCCGCCATCGGCGTGATGCTCTCGCCCACCGCCAACGCGCTGCAGACCGCCAAGGCGGTACGCGCCAAGATGGATGCGCTGTCGCGCTACTTCCCGGCCGGCGTCAAGTACGACATCCCGTACGACACCTCGCTGTTCGTGCAGATCTCGATCGAGGAAGTGGTCAAGACCCTGCTGGAAGCGGTGGTGCTGGTGTTCCTGGTGATGTACCTGTTCCTGCAGAACATGCGCTACACGCTGATTCCGACCATCGTGGTGCCGGTGGCGCTGATGGGCACCTTCGCCGCGATGGCCGCGTTCGGCTTCTCGATCAACGTGCTGACCATGTTCGGCATGGTGCTGGCGATCGGCATCCTGGTGGACGACGCGATCGTGGTGGTGGAAAACGTCGAGCGCATCATGAGCGAGGAAGGGCTGTCGCCGCGCGACGCCACCCGCAAGGCGATGGGACAGATCACCGGCGCCATCATCGGCATCACGCTGGTGCTGGTCGCGGTGTTCATCCCGATGGCCTTCTTCGGCGGCGCGGTCGGCGCCATCTACCGCCAGTTCTCGCTGTCGATGGTGTCGTCCATGCTGTTCTCGGCGCTGATGGCGCTGTCGCTCACGCCGGCGCTGTGCGCGACCCTGCTCAAGCCGGTCGAGGCCGGCCACCATCACGAAAAGACAGGCTTCTTCGGCTGGTTCAACCGCAAGTTCCACCGCACCGCGACCGGCTACCAGGGCATGGTCGCGCGGATACTGAACAAGACCGGCCGCTACATGCTGATCTACGGCGTCATCATCGCCTGCGTCGCGCTGCTGTACGTGCGCCTGCCCTCCTCCTTCCTGCCGATCGAGGACCAGGGCTACCTGATCACCAACGTGCAGCTGCCGCCGGGCGCGAGCGTAAACCGCACCAAGGAGGTCATCGAGCAGGTCGAGCAGTATTACCTGAAGCAGCCGAGCATCGCGCGCACCGTGGCGGTTTCCGGCTTTTCCTTCTCCGGCAGCGGCCAGAACGCAGGCCTGGTGTTTACGCCGCTGAAGGACTGGAGCGAGCGCGGCAAGGGCGAAGGCGCCACCGAGATCGCCGGCCGCGCGTTCGGCGCGCTGTCGACGATCCGCGACGCGATCATCTTCCCGGTCAACCCGCCGCCGATCCGCGAGCTCGGCAACGCCACCGGCTTCACCTTCCGCCTGCAGGACCGCGGCGGCCTCGGCCACGATGCGTTGCTGGCGGCGCGCAACCAGCTGCTCGGCATGGCGGCCAAGAGCCCGGTATTGAAGGGTGTGCGTCCGGAAGGACTGGAAGACACGCCGCAGCTGCAATTGGACATCGACCGCGACAAGGCGAATGCGCTCGGCGTGTCGTTCGCCGACATCAACAGCGCCCTGTCGAACGCGATCGGATCAAGCTACCTGAACGACTTTCCGAACCAAGGACGGCAGCAGCGCGTGATCCTGCAGGCCGACGCGCCGCAGCGCCTGCAGCCGGAAGACCTGCTGCAGCTGTACGTGCGCAACAGCCAGGGCAACATGGTGCCGTTCTCCTCGTTCGCCAGCTCGCGCTGGATCACCGGACCGGTGCAGCTGGTGCGCTACAACGGCTATCCGGCGATGAAGATTTCCGGCGACGCGGCGCCCGGCTACAGCACCGGCGAAGCGATGGCCGAGATGGAGAGGCTGGTGGCGCAACTGCCGGCCGGCGTCGGCTACGAATGGACCGGCGGCTCGCTGGAGGAAAAGACCTCGGGCGCGCAGGCGCCGGCGCTGTTCGCGCTGTCGCTGATCGCGGTGTTCCTGGTGCTGGCGGCGCTGTATGAAAGCACCTCGATCCCGCTGGCGGTGCTGCTGGTGGTGCCGCTCGGCGTGCTCGGCGCGCTGCTCGGCGCCACGCTGCGCGGCATGCCCGACGACGTCTACTTCAAGGTCGGCCTGATCGCGATCATCGGACTGTCGGCCAAGAATGCGATCCTGATCATCGAGTTCGCGAAGGACTTGCAGGCGCAGGGCCGCGGCCTGATCGACGCCACGCTGGAAGCGGTGCACCTGCGCTTCCGCCCGATCATCATGACCTCGCTCGCCTTCATCCTCGGCGTGCTGCCGCTGGTAGTCGCCACCGGCGCCGGCTCGGCCAGCCAGCGCGCGATCGGCACCGGCGTGATGGGCGGGATGATCACCGCCACCGTGCTGGCGGTGTTCCTGGTGCCGGTGTTCTTCGTGGTGGTGCGCAGGATATTCAAGGGCAGCGAACGCCAGCGGCGCATGTACGCTGCGCACATGGCACAGATCGAGGAAGGCAAGCATGATTAAACCACTGACATTCGCGCTGCTCGCAGCGGGCGTATTGGGCGGCTGCTCGCTCGCGCCACAGTATGTACGGCCGGAGGCGCCGGTAGCCCCGGCTTATCCGGCGCAGGCGCACGAACGCGCCGGCGATGCATCCGCCATCGGCTGGCGCGAGTTCTTCCCGGACCAGCGGCTGCAGGCCTTGATCGCCACCGCGCTGGAAAACAACCGCGACCTGCGCATCGCCGCGCTGCGCATCGAGGAGGCGCGTGCGCAGTACAACATCCAGTCGGCCGACCGCTGGCCGACCCTGAACGCCACCGCCGGCGGCACCCGCGCGCGCACGCCGGCCGGCCTGTCCCCGGCCGGCGCCGCCACCGTCGGCAGCAGCTACCAGGTGGGCTTGAGCCTCGCCTCGTTCGAGCTGGATTTCTTCGGCCGCGTGCGCAGCCTGAACGACGCCGCGCTGGCGCAATACCTGGCCACCGAGGAAGCCGCGCGCTCGGCGCGCATTTCGCTGGTGGCGGAAGTCGCCAAAGCCTATCTGACCGAGCGCGCGCTCGCCGAGCAAGTCGAATTGGCGCGCAAGACCATGGAGAGCCGGGACGCCGCCTACAAGCTGGCCAAACAGCGCTTCGACGTGGGCGCATCTTCCGCACTGGACCTGCGCCAGAACGAAATCCTGGTGCAGTCGGCACGCGCCTCCCTCGCCACCCTGACCCGCCAGCGGGCGCAGGCGGCGAATGCGCTGACGCTACTGGTCGGCAAGCCGCCGGGCGAGCTGCCCGCGGAAAAAACGCTGGCGGAACAGAACATCGTCACCGACATTCCGGCCGGCCTGCCGTCGGACCTGCTGGCGCGCCGCCCCGACATCCGCGCCGCCGAGCAGCGTCTGAAGGCGGCCAACGCCAATATCGGCGCGGCGCGCGCCGCCTTCTTCCCGCGCATCTCGCTCACCGCCGGCGTCGGCACGGCAAGCAGGGAATTGTCCGGCCTGTTCGATTCCGGCTCGCAGACCTGGTCGTTCGCGCCGCAACTGGTGCTGCCGTTGTTCGACGCCGGCCGCAACAGCGCCAACCTGTCGCTGGCGGAAGTGCGCAAGAACGAGGCGGTGGCCGACTATGAAAAATCGATCCAGGTGGCGTTCCGCGAAGTCGCCGATGCGCTGGCCGCGCGCGCCACGCTGGACGAGCTGATCGATGCCCAGCGCGCGGTGACCGAAGCCCAGGGCGAACGGCTGAAACTGGCCGACCAGCGTTACCAGAACGGCGTGGCCAGTTCGCTGGACGTGCTGGATGCGCAGCGCGAACTGTTCTCCGCGCAGCAGACGCTGATCCAGGCGAGACTGCTGAAGCTGACGAATGCGATCGACTTGTATCGGGCGCTCGGCGGAGGATTGCAGGAAAGCTCGGCGGCGACAGCAAAATAATGCCGATCCAAAAATAAGCACCGCCTCCCTCTCCCGCCTGCGGGAGAGGGAGGCCTCTCTTCGAATACTTTTTCAGCGGATCAACGACTCAAGCAGCGCCATCGTCCGCGCAGTCGCCCCCCGGTGCTGCTGCGCGAACGCCGACGCTCTTTGCCCCATGTCCGCGCGCTCCTGATCGGCTTGCAGCAAGTGCCGCGCGCAAGCGATCATCGCCTGCGCATCCTCCACCCGCCGCGCGGCGCCCGCCGCGACCGCGTCCTCACTGATCGCACTGAAATTGAACGTATGCGGCCCGATCAACACCGGCTTGCCGACCGCGCATGCCTCGATCAGGTTCTGCCCGCCAAGGGGCAGCAGGCTGCCGCCGATGAAAGCGACGTCGCATGCCGCGTAATAGGCGAACATTTCGCCCATCGAATCGCCCAGCAGGACTTGCACATCCGCCGGAACCAGGCGGTTGTCCAGCTCCGAGCGCCGTTGCAGCCGGAAGCCGTGCGCGGCGATCATGCGCGCCACTTCATCGAAACGTTGCGGATGCCTCGGCACGATGACCACCAGCGTGTCGCCGGGGCCGGCGTGGCCCAGCGCATCGAGTATCAGCGCCTCCTCGCCTTCGCGCGTGCTCGCGCACAGCAACACCTTGCGCTGCCCGGTCTGCGCGCGCAGCGCCGCGCCCAGCGCGATCATCTGCTGCGGCGGCGTGACGTCGAACTTGATGCTGCCGGTAACCTGCACGTCGGGCGCGCCAAGCTGCCGTATGCGCGCCGCGTCGGCCTCGGTCTGCGCGGCCACGCAAGTCAGGTTGCGGGCGGCCTCCGTCATCAATGCGGCAAGCCGCCTGGCCTTGGCCAGCGAACGTTCCGACAGGCGCGCATTCGCCAGCACGACCGGAACGCGGTGCCGCGCGCACTGCGCCATCACGTTCGGCCACACCTCCGTTTCCATCAGCACGCACAGGCGCGGCGCGAAATGGCGCAGGAACCGTCCCACCATCCAGCCGGTGTCGTAGGGCAGATAGCATTGGGTCACGCGCGCGCCGTATTTACCGAACAATGCGCCGCCGGTGGCGCGACCGGTCGCCGTCATGTGCGTGAGCAGGATGCCGTGCGACGGATAGGCCTGCAGCAGCGCGTCGACCAGGGGCTCGGCCGCGCGCGTTTCGCCGACGGAAACGGCATGCACCCAGATCAGCGGCATGGCCGGCGCGTCCGCGCCGTAGAACCCGAGGCGCTCCGCCATGTGCCGGCGATAGCCGGGTTCCTTGCGCCCGCGCCACCACAGGCGGCCGAGCACCAGCGGCAGCGCCAGCCACCAGACAACGGTATACAGAAAGCGCATCAGATCAGCTTGCGGCCGGTCAGCCGCGTCAGGATCGCAAGCGGGCTGGCGTCAGGGTCGTATTGCCGCGCAACCGGCAGATGGAAGGTCTGCTCCAGCATGTATTGGCCCGACATCGCCGCATGCGAAGCCTGGTCGGAGAAGCATACCCACACCGAGCCGGGCGGGAATGGCATCTCGACCTGCGGCGCTTCTTTCTGATACTGCAGGTCGGACTTCATGCCGTCGTGCAGTTGCAGCATCAGGTGGTCGTATTCGCTGCGCAGCGACTTGGTCACGTGTAATGCATGGAGCGCTTTCGCCTGCCAGCGCGAATACGGTTTGCTGCGGGGAAGAAAACGCCTGGCGACCGCTTCAAACGGTTCGCCGACCCGCCATACGCGGGGAATCCCGTCGGGATTAACGTTGGTAAAGACGCGCAAAATGCGCTCGCCATAATTCGGGCGCGACGGGAAGGCATCGACATGCAGGCGCCGGTCGTCGGCGCGCCAGGATTGCGCTCGGGTTTCCACCTGCGACGGCCGGTAGCTGGTGGGCGCCAGCCGCAAGGCGGCGGTATAGCGCGGCAGCAGCGAGTGAATCAGGGCTTGCGCCTGCGTCCGGAAACGGCCGATCATTGCGGCCAGCTCGCGCTGCGTCCCGGCGTCGCCGGCTGCTCCCTTCAGGGCGCCATCCGTATCCAGGCTGATATTGCGCGTTTTCGGATCGCGGATATCCGGCGTGAGAAAGCGTTTTTCCTGTTCCGTCAGCTGAAAGCCCAAGCGTGGGAAATACAGTACCTTGCCTGCTTCCAGTGCATGAATCCAGGCATCCTGCGGCACACCGATCCGCCAGTCGGCACTGTCGATTTCGAGAATTTGCTGTTCCATGGCCGTTATTATGCCGTGCCGGCCGGTGCGGATGCATGTTCCGGCCCAAGCAGGCGCGCCACGGCCTGTTCCACCTGCTCGACGGTCGGCGGCGTGCCGAGGTCGCCGAGGTTGATGATATTGGAAGACCAGTTGCCCTCGGTCTTCCAGCGCGGGGAATCGCAATACAGCTCGATAGTCGGCCGGTTGAACGCGGCGGCAATGTGGGTGAGGCCGGTATCGACGCCAACCGCAAGCGCGGCGCGTTGCGCGAGGATGACGGCATCCATCATCGGCAGCCTGGGCAACACTTGCGCATTTTCCATCCGGGCAGCCAGTTGCAGCGCAACTTGTCTTTCCTGCTCATTCCCCCAGGGCAGCAATATCGGCAGGCCACGCGCATGCAGGCCTCGTGCAATCCGCACCCAGCACGCATTGTCCCAACGTTTCGCATCGCGCGCCGTGCCGTGAAAGAAAACGGCATAAGGCTGATCCGGCAGCCATGCCGCATGCGACGCGTCCGGCGCCTGCAAATTGAAGTCAGCCGGAGTATCTGCCTGGTAACCCAGTGCCGCCGCGGCGACCAAGCGCGCCCGTTGCACGGCATGCGTGCGCGGATGGACCGGAATGCTCTCGGTATGAAAAATGCGGGATATCGCCTCGTAACCGGAACCTTCCGTCGCATTCGCCAGCCCGACGCGCCGTCCCTGCGGCGCGAGTTGCGCCATGCGCATCACCACCCCGGTCTTGAACAATCCCTGCGTATCGAACACCAGGTCATAGGACTCGCTGCGCAGCGCCTGGTAAAACGCGCGCATTTCGGCGCGCGTCCTCTCCGAAAACAGGCTCTTGCGCCAGCGGCGCAAGGCAAACGGAATGATATTGCGCACGCCGCGATTCAGCCTGACCAGGCTGGTATACGCCTCTTCCACCACCCAGTCGATTTTGGCATCCGGATAGTGGCGCAGGATATCGGCCAGCATCGGCATGTTATGCACGACATCGCCCAGCGACGATACCCGTACGATCAGAATTTTCACTACCACTCAGCTTTCATGAAATGCGTTCAGAACGGCAGCTCGGCATCGGGCTTCGCCGCCAGCAGCGCAGCACGGAATTCGCCCTGAATGCGTTTGAGCGCCGCTTCCGATTCGCCCTCGAAGCGCATC
>OFCW01000171.1_pt1 | contig 24451 bp, 25 predicted proteins | sample 1520951 | NCBI WGS metagenome assembly OFCW01 (sample SAMEA4349680, study PRJEB24078) | microbial mat metagenome | biome: Terrestrial Biome; feature: Habitat; material: Microbial Mat | place: India | collected 2012-06-12 | depth 10 m | reverse complement strand
CCCGTGCGCCGGCGCCCGCCTTGGGTCACCCAGGCCTTGGTGGTGTGCCCCTCGATCGCCATCTCCCGCACCAGCCGCGCAGCCGAGCCATGCTCGGCGTAGCGCCGGAAGATGTCACGCACGAGTGCTGCCTCGCGCTCGTTGACGACGAGCTTGCGATCGACGACGTCATAGCCCAGCGGCGGCATGCCGCCCATCCACATGCCCTTCGCCTTGGAAGCGGCGATCTTGTCGCGGATGCGCTCGCCGGTGACCTCGCGCTCGAACTGCGCAAAGGACAGCAGGATGTTGAGCGTGAGCCGCCCCATCGAGGTGGTGGTGTTGAACTGCTGCGTGACCGAGACGAAGGAGACGCCATTGCGGTCGAACACCTCCACCAGCTTGGCGAAGTCCGGCAGACTTCGCGTCAATCGGTCGATCTTGTAGACGACCACGATGTCGATCCTGCCGGCCTCGATGTCGGTCAGCAGTCGGCGCAGTGCGGGGCGGTCGAGATTGCCGCCGGAGTAACCGCCGTCGTCATAACCCTCCTCGACGGCGATCCAGCCCTCGTGACGTTGGCTGGCGATGAAGGCCAGCCCCGCGTCGCGTTGGGCCTCCAGGCTGTTGTACTCCTGATCCAGTCCCTCGTCGGTGGACTTGCGGGTGTAGACCGCACAGCGCTTCTTCGGCGTGACGGGACCTGGGGTCGGCATGGTCGACGAGGACACGGGCCGTTGTGATCTCATGCCGGCTCCTTCTGGCCGTGCTTGGTCTTGAGGCCGAAGAACGCGGGGCCCGACCAATGCGTGCCGGTGATGTGGCGGGCGATGGCCGTCAGGCTCTTGAACCGCTGCCCCTGATACTCGAAGTCGTTCGGGCCGCGCACCAGCACCCGGTGCTCGACGTCGTCGAAGAACCGCGTGAGCACCGTGCCCGGCAGCAGCCGATTCGCGTCGCCGCGAAGCTGGCGCGGCAGGATGCCCGTCTCACCGATCTCCTCGAGCTTGCGGCGGGTCGCGGGCTTCAATCCGCCGAAGGCGCGCTCCTGGATCCGGTAGGCGAGCCGGCTTTCCAGCCAGGTGCGGTGGTGATGCTTGGGCCGCTCCTCGAAGTACTCGTCCCACAGCGCCCAGAGGCTGTCCATCGGCAGGTGGGGCAACTGGGCGACGCGGGCGGCGACGGTGGCCGGGTCCGCGGGGCCTGCGTGTGTCGTCATCGGCGAACTCCTCGTGCGTGATCGGGGTTCGCATTCACGCGCTGTGGCCCGCAGAAGCCAAGGCCAACCGAGTCGCTGTCGGTGGCGGGACGGCCAGGTGGCGGAAAGGGGCGTGCGCGCAGCCGCAGCAGGGCGCAGGCCAACAGATCGACGATCTCTTGGTGCGCGTGCCGAGGCCGATCAGCCTCGGGAGCCAGGGCGAAGGGTTCGGGTTCGTGCATGGTCGGCGTTTCGATGGAGAACGCCGCTCATGCTAGGAATCGAGGGCACTTCGCGTAACGGGTTTGCGGGAGGATGTGCGCCGATTTGACGTCGGCAGAACCTCTATTTAAGGCAACACTTCTTATACTTGAGTCCGCTACCGCAGGGGCAAGGCTCGTTGCGGCCGATCTTCTTTCGGTGCATCTTGCCTTGAAGCAGCGCCGCGAATGCTTCCGCTGAGGGCATCGGTGCTCGCATGCCACGGGTCGCCTCATCCATGGCTTCGCTCTGTGCCCATGGGTAGGACAAAGAAATTCCGAATCGGACGTTCGGACCCTTTGGGCTCATGCAGAGCCCAAACCACTGGTTTGCCTTCTCTTTGTACTTACGGTGTTCGCAATACGACCGTAGTCGCTGAGCGGCAATCGAAACTGGGTCGTCACTGCAGTGCACCGTGAGACCGGTCTCGCCAGATCCAAACCCAAGCGTGAGATCGTGGTGCCTGCCATCAGTCCTGGCGAGTGCGGCCAGTTTGTCGATGGCTTGGCTGGTGTTCTTGACTGTATCCTCGCTCAACGACAGCAGCAGGAAGCCCAGCTCAATGGTCGCCGGCTCCGGCCGTGCTTCGATCTCCTTGACGACGCGCCCGAGTGTGGTCGCGTCGAAGCGGGTCAAAATGCCGTCCGGCGTTGCGGCGCCCGTAACCCCTGTCCGTCTGACCGCCATAGCAATGTCTAGCCCGGCCGAGAAGTCGTCACCGAGGTGCATCCAATTCACCTCAGGATCGATCCAGAGGTTATGCTTCAAGTGATAAGCCAGAATCGTCAGCTCCTGTGAGGCAAGCAGCCGATCCGCATAGTTGGCCCGCCGATTGACGTAGCTGAGGAAATGCAGCGGCGACTGCAACATCTCGGTCATGGCGTCGATCGTGAACACATCCATGACCAGCGGCGGCTGCACACGGGGCACGGCCACGGTCTTCAGGAACTGCCGAGCTTGGAAGCTCAGCGCCGGATAGTGGTCGCTGACAACGCAGAAGACGTAGATTTCCTTCAGTTCGTACCGCAGCACGATCTCGCGTCCGTCCGCGGCTGTCAGCGTGAACCGCTTGTCGCCGAGACACTGTGCGCACTGCACGGCCTGATCATAGGCATCCTGGACACTCTTCTTGAAGTCGTCGCGGATCACCTGGTCGTTGCCTTTTCGTGCTTCAAGCGTCAGTCGCTTCGACTTCGCCTGCACGACGATCGCACGGTCGCCCCAGACGACCAGCACGTCTATCTCGCCGGCCTTGGTGGCCTTGGTCTCCCAGATGTCGACATTCCCGTACACTCGCTCCCTGCCAAACACCAGACCGAGCCGCTCCGCGACAAAGCTCTCCGTGAAGTCGCCGCGGTGTTTCGTCAGCGTCGGCAGGTAGGCCCTGTCCTGGGCCATCCAATAGAAGGGTGAGTCATAGATCGCCTCGGCCAGGGCGTAGGACTGGAGGGACAAAAACTCCCCGCTCGGCATGCGCAGCAACGGCGTTGCACAGATCGCATTGAAGTCCTGGAGCGCGCCAAAGCCGCTGTTGCGCTCGCCGTCGGGCAGTGTGAACGCGGTCAGTACGCGTTCCGTCAGTTCTGGCGCCAAGCCAGCCTTTGCGGCCACCTCGGCCACCGTGACGGCAAAGCACGGGAGCATCGTCCACTCGTCCGGATGCTGCTTGCGCATCCGCTCCCGGTTATCGAAAAAGCGGTCCGACTGAACGCGCTCGATGGCCAGCGCCACGGCGCGGGCATCGTCTATCGTGAAGCCACGGTTTACCTGCAGCCAGGACGCGTCGGCAGCATACTTCCGGGCCGCGAGGTCTAGATACTGAAAGGCGTAGGCAGATTCACCGCTATAGAATATCGGTTCGCGCAGGGCCTCGCCGCGCCCGAACGGATCAAAGGAACCGACGGCCAAGGCCTCCTTGGTCAGACTGGCAAGCATGGTGCTCGACATGCTGTGATGCAGTTCTTCGAGCAGCTTCTCGCTTGTGTGGATGTACTCCTGCAGGGTTTGTGGCGTTGGAAGTGCCCAGTTGATATCGGCCTTCACCATCAGACCAATCAGAGTATTGATCTCTGTCCGAATCAGGCGCGAAGGGGAGAGCATCTTCCGCATGTCGGCTTCTGTCATTTGTCCGGCATACAGGATGACGTTGTCTCGGAAACAGAGATGCGCGAGCGCATGGACGTAACCGTCTCTGACGCAAAGTGCCGCAAGGTCCGCGAAGATTTCTTGTTCTGACCGGGAACCTTTGTCTTTCATGGTGGTGTTCGCGGTTCTCGTCCTGAATTGCCGGGATTGCCGCACTCAGATCCGACCGCGTGAGATGAACTGGTCGTAACCGCCGAGACTTTCGCCATCTTGCAACGACCAATCCCAAGAGCGCGGCTCGGCGCTTTCCAACAGCAGCAGGGTCAGGACGCGATTTCTCGAGGCATAGCTGTGCTTGAACTCACGCAGCTTCATGTAGGGTGCCTCCTCCGGACACCAGATCGCAGCAGACATCTCGATGCCATCCCACGCCTGCTCGACGCTCGCGTCGGCAGCGAGCGTGCCGGGTAACGGCTCTTGCGGATCGCCGGTGCGCCGGATGCGCGCCCGCGTCCTGACGGCGCTGCTGCTGCGCCATTCGTACTTCGCGTAGCCGTTGTCCCAGTAGACCAGGATGGCGCGCTGCGAGGTGAACTTGATGAAGCGGATGCACAGCGCCTCGAACGAGACCTGGAAGCGCTTGGCAATGGCGCTGAGGACGTGCAGATCGATGCGTCCGTTCGAGATCCACTCGCGCAGCCGATCGCCGGGCATCAGCAAGTTGCTGGCGAAGTCGTCGGCTTCGCGCTCGATCAGGCGCATCGTCTCGTGGCCCGAGTAGACGCTCTCCTTGTCACAGTTGAAGCGCTGCTGCCGGTCGCGGTGCAGGACGAAGTGCCCGAGCTCGTGAGCGATGGTGAATCGCTGTCGCTCCGGGCTGACCGTGCCGTTGTAGGCGATACCCCAGACCTCAGGGTCGCCGGGATCCCGCGCCAGCATGCCCTCGAAGGCATCGTCGTTGAACTGCACCGGGGGACGAATTTCCCGAATCCCTTTGCCGTAGGGCGTGGTCGGCAGCATCTGCCGCACGACATCGAGATCGATGGCCTCGGGCACGTCCGCGCCGTACCACGCCCGCAGCCACTTGTGGACATGGCTGGCAGCAATCGAACCGGTGAGGTTGCGCGCGGCGCTCAATCGTCAGTCCCCGCCCTGGCCCTTGTCGGGGAACATGATCTCGAGCGCCTGCCGGTAGCGTCTCTTCTCCTCCTCCGTCATCCCGGCGTACTCGCGGAAGAAGGCCACGTCCTCGGGACTGGCCTCGGGAACCTGCGGGATGGGCTCACCCATGATGTCTTCCATCGTGACGCCCAGCACCCTGGCCAGCGCCTGCACGCGCTCGGCGGAGGGGCGTTGGCCCTCCTTCATCTCCAGTTCCCAGATGTAAGCCTTGGTGCAGCCGACCGCGTCGGCGACTTGCTGCAAGGTCAATTTCTTCGCCTCGCGGAATCGCCGCAGGCGAGATCCAAACGCGGAAGCCATGGCGATGTCCCGTTTCGAATCGACTGTCAGTGTAGAAAACCAGACCGTGAGTATAGCCATGAGATACCAAAACGCGCCATAAGTGCCACGATGATTGACAAGCGGGGATGGGCGGGACACAATCGCGCCGTATCTCGCTGCTTTACTCTGGCGAGATCGCCGTTCGGTAACCCAGTCGCCGGCCCGCGAACCAGCCCCATCGGTCCGCAGCCCTCGACACCCCTTCGGAAAGGACCGAGAAGATGAAGAAGACCTTCGTCGACGTGCTGCTCGAACTGCCGGTGGACGCGACCCTCAGCTCTTTCCTGGCCTCGCACGGCCTGCCCGTGGCCGACGATTTCGACTGGGAGGACACGCCTCGCACCTCGCAGGCACTGGTGGAGGCCGTTCGGGCCTGGCCCGACGTCGCCGCCCGTGACCGTCTGATCGGCAACCTCACGGCCAGCATCCAGCTGGCCGACCCGGCCGGCAAGCAGGCGATGTTCCAGGCCGCCGCCGGAGACGGCGCCGCGCTGCTGGGTCTCGTGGCATGCCGGAGCGACACCCACCGCTCCTTCTGGCTGTATGCCAACCATCCGGCGCTGTTCGAGCGGGCCTGCGAATTCGACTACCTCGAGCGCCACGGATCGCAAGCCCAGCAGCACGACCTCGGCGTGAAGCGCCGGCCGAACACCTCGGATGCCGCACTGGTCGCGCTGCGCCAGGCCATCTCGGCCTTCTATCAGCGCGAGCTGCAATGCGGCGACGGCAGCGTGGCTTACCTGGTGGAACGCAGTCCCGGCGTGTTCCTGCTGACGGTCCACGTCAAGGATCTGGCGATGCTGCGCCTGGAGTTCGAGGGCGCCCATCTCACCCGCCGTGTCGGCAACCCGAACATCCACATGGTGCTCGAGTACGCGGTGGCCACCGGCGTCGTCCGAACGCTGGTTCGTGGCGGCGCAAAGTACCACCAGATGCTCGTGGACGCCTTCGCCGAGCACCTGCTGGGCGTCAAGGTGGAGGCGCACCGCATCAAGCCGCCGACGCTGGACCTGTCGGTCTTGCGCCTCGGCTTCGATGTGCCGCAGGCCGTGGCGGACGGCTTCGTGGCGCTGCAGGTCAAGTCCATCTCGGTGCTGAGCCCGAGCACGGCACTGAAGCTCGATTGCACGGCGATGGCGTCGAGCGAGCAGCGCTGCGTCACCGAACTGCTGCGCGAGGAATTCCCCGGTGAGGACCCGCTGGCCCGCGGCTGGTTGATCACGGCGGCACGCATCAACCTGTACTACCCGCCCGAACCCGGAAAGGCTCGTTCCAAGGTCATCACGGTCGAGGTGACGCGTCGCGGGCGGCTGAACCTGCACAAGTTCGATGCCGCGTTGCAGGCGCAGTTGGAGGGCTACCTGGTCTCGCTGGGCATCTTGCAGCCCGGCCAGACGCTGAACACCCAGGAAGCGCCGCCGGAAGCGGACACGGCCAGCCCGCAGCCGATCTACGAGGATTGATCGGTGGCCACGCACGACGCTTGGGCCCTGGTGTGCCGCTTGTTCGCGGGCGGCACGCCCATCCTTCGAGCCGCGCTCTCTCCCCGCGAGATCGCCGCCTTGCCGGCCCTCGGGCAGGCGGTGAAGCCCACGGCCCTGGACCAGCGATTCGTGCTGTGCCCCTACTGTCACCAGCAGCGGGCGCAGGTCTGGGGCGACGGGCACCGGGGGCGTACCTGCCATTGCCCCGAGTGCGGGCCGGTGGCCGTCGCGGCCGACGACGCGGTCGCGTTGAGGTTGGACGAGGACTGGCTGCGCCGAAAGCTGCGGCTGGCGCTTTCGATCGAGAGCCGCGACGGCATCGACGCCCTCGGCGATGGCGTGTGGCGCCTTGGCGATTCCCGGCGCTCGCCGGTCCTGCTGGCGCGCGATCTGATCCGGCTATGGCGGGAGCCTGCGCTGCTGGACCGCGTGCGCGTGTCGGGCAGCCCCGTGCGAGTGATCACGCCGAGACCCCGCGAGACGCGGGGCGCGCCCTTCGGGGCGGGCGTGGAATGGCTGGCTCTGGAGGATCGCTTCGCCTTCTACGGAGGCGGCATCTCGTTCATCGGCGCGACGGGAGAGCCGCTAGCACCGCAGGCCCACGATCCAACGACGCCGGTGCACGGCCCGTTCTCCGCCGACTTCCGCTGGGTGACCTTGCCCGAGGTGTGGCCGCATGGGCCGATCCGCCTGACCAAGGCTCAGGCGGCAGTGTTCCAGGCACTGTGGTCGTTCAAAGGCGAACCGCGCGATGGTGAAACGATCATGCGGCGCGCCGGGCTGGAGAGTGGCAAGCCTATCGATGTCTTCAAGGTGAAGGCGCGCGACAGGAGCAAGCCGGAAGCAGAAGGGCCGCTGGTTGCCTACCGCGAACTTGTGGAGACGCGACGGCGCGAAGGCTTGTACTGGATGCCCTGCGCGGCCGCCGAGGTGAGTGCGTTGGCCTGATGGATCGCCCGAGCAAGCGCCATGGGCAACTGCTCTGCGTGACGCAGGTGTAAGTCACGGTGGCGCAAGGCCGCTTGCGTGCGCTTGCGCAAAGAAGTTGGCGCAGGTTTCGAGAGAAGAGAGGGCGGAGCGGAGTCGAACCTGCCCCATTCAGGCGCCCCCGGCAGTGGGGCGCAGCGCAGGCAGAATGGCCCGGAACCCCGCGCGGCGTCGGGGAACCCGGAAACGAAAACGCCCAACCGGAGAAGGTTGGGCGCTGAATGGTGGTGGCCTGGGGCGGAATCGAACCACCGACACAAGGATTTTCAGTCCTCTGCTCTACCAACTGAGCTACCGGGCCAAGACGCGCAAGTATAAGCAAGCTTGTTGAAATATGCAAGTCTTGCGTGCAATCAACTAAAACATAACCGCTATAATGCCCCCACACTGATCGCTTTTTCCCTTCTTCCTTTATGCAATTCCAAAGCAATGTTTGTGTTATTGGCAACGGCGCCGTCGGCAAGGCGGCTGCGCTCGCCTTTGCCCAAGCCGGGTTGAGCGTCACCTTGCTGAGCCCGGCGGCCGCATCGGCCGGCGATGTGCAGTCCTCATGGGATGTGCGCGTGTATGCGCTCAACCACACCGCGCATGATCTGCTGACTTCGCTTAAGGTCTGGGATGCGCTGGACGCGTCGCGGGTGGCGCCGGTCGATGCGATGGACATCAAGGGCGATGGCGCGCAGGCCGGACGGCTGGGATTCGACGCCTACAGCGCCCGTACCGGCGCATTGGCCTGGATCGTCGAGGACCGGAACCTGAACGCGGCCATGGATGCGGCGCTCAAGTTCGCGCCCAACATGCGGGTGATCGCCGGCCGTGCCGTCGGATTGCAGACGGATTCCCGCGCGGCCCAGGTCCGGCTCGACAATGGCGACGTGATCGAGGCGGCGCTCGTGGTGGGCGCGGACGGCGCGCAATCCTGGGTGCGCGGCCAATGCGATATCGGCATCGATTACCGCTCCTACGGCCAGCGCGGCGTGGTCGGCAATTTCGAATGCGACAATCCGCATCACGGTGTTGCCTATCAATGGTTCACGTCTTCCGATGGCATCATTGCGCTGCTGCCGCTGCCCGGGCAGCGCGTTTCCCTGGTGTGGTCGGCGCCGGACCCGCTGGCCGAAACCCTGCTGCGCGAGCCGCTCGCCCAACTGGCGCAGCGCCTGTCGGCCTTGCCGGGCCATCCGCTGGGGCAGTTGCGCCCGCTGCAGCCGGAAGTGGTCAAGGCTTTCCCGCTGACCCTGCTGCGCACCCATTCCCTGGTGGCGCCGCGCGTGGCACTGGTGGGGGACGCCGCGCATGTGGTGCATCCGCTCGCCGGTCATGGCATGAACCTCGGTTTTGGCGATGTGGCGGCGCTGGTCAGGAGCGTGACCGAGCGCGAGGCGCACCGCGATTGCGGCGACGAGCGCGTGCTGGCGCGGTATGCGCGCGCACGCAAGGAAGACATCCTGCTGATGCAGCTGGCGACCGACGGACTGGAGCGGCTGTTCTCCATCGATTTCGAGCCCTTGCGCGTAGCACGGAATATTGGATTGAACTTGGTAAATAAATTGCCGGTCATAAAACGGCGACTGATTTCCCACGCGCTGGGACGGCGGCCATAAATCTCCAGGAGAAAAAACTGATATGAACAAACCGATCCAATTGTTGGCATCCGCGCTGCTGGCGTTCGTTGCCGGAACCGCACTGGCAGAAACGGCACCGGAAGCGGCAATCAAGAAGGCGATCGAGCCGCGCCTGGGCGAGGACGTCAAGATCGATTCCGTCACCAAGACGCCGTATGCCGGCCTGTACGAGCTGCGCATCGGCGGCGACATTCTGTATACCGACGCCAAGGGCGAGTACCTGTTCGTCGGCCGCGTGATCGACACCAAGACCATGGCCGACCAGACCAAGGCGCGCCTGGACGAGATCAACAAGATCAAGTTTTCCGACCTGCCGCTCGACTCCGCCATCAAGATGGTGAAAGGCAACGGCAAGCGCGTGATCGCGGTGTTCGAGGATCCCAACTGCGGCTACTGCAAGCGCTTCCGCCACACGCTGGCCGAGATGGACAATGTCACGGTCTACACCTTCATGTACAACATCCTGTCCCCGGATTCGGCGGTCAAGTCGCGCGACATCTGGTGTTCGTCCGATCGGGTGAAGGCGTGGGACGAGTGGATGCTGAAGGGGAAGGCGGCCGCCAGCGCGCCGGCCAATTGCACGGCGCCAAACGACAAGATCCTGGCGCTCGGCCAGAAATTGCGGGTCACCGGCACCCCGACCATTTTCTTTACGGACGGCACGCGCGTGCCGGGCGCCATCGATGCCAAGGCGCTGGAAGCCAAGCTCGCTTCGATCAAGTAAGCCGCTCTTTGGGCACATGCAATGACGCGACGCCTGCAAAGGCCTCGCGTCATTTTCATATCAAGACGTCATGTTTCGCCGCGAACTATAATCGAAGCTCATTTTCTGGAGACCTTCCATGTTCGCTGCGATCCTGCTCAACAAGAAAGACGACGGCACGACCGATGCCAGGCTGACGCAACTCGACGATGCGCAATTGCCGCCGGATGGCGACGTCACGGTGCGCGTCGATTACTCCACCATCAATTACAAGGATGCGCTGGCCATCACCGGCAAGTCGCCGGTGGTGCGCAAGTGGCCGATGGTGCCCGGCATCGACGGCGCGGGCGAAGTGATCGCGTCCGCGCATCCGGACTGGAAGGCGGGCGATACATTCCTGCTCAATGGCTGGGGCGTAGGCGAGGTGCACATGGGCTGCCTTGCGCAGCGCGCCAGACTGAAGGGCGACTGGCTGATTCCGCTGCCGCAGGGCATGTCGGCGAAAAGCGCGATGGCGATCGGCACCGCCGGCTATACCGCGATGCTGTGCGCGATGGCGCTGCAGGAACAGGGCGTGACGAAGGCGGCGGGCGACATCCTCGTGACCGGCGCGTCGGGCGGCGTGGGCAGCATCGCCATCGCCATCCTGGCGCGCTGGGGCTACCGTGTGGTGGCGTCCACCGGCAAGCGCGAAGAAACCGATTACCTCAAATCGCTCGGCGCCGCCGATGTCATCGACCGCGCGGAACTGTCGGCGCCGGGCAAGCCGCTGCAAAAGGAACGCTGGGCCGGCGTGGTCGATGCGGTCGGCTCGCACACGCTGGCCAACGCGCTGGCGCAGACCCGCTACGGCGGCACCGTCGCCGCCTGCGGCCTGGCGCAAGGACTGGATCTGCCGGCCTCGGTCGCGCCCTTCATCCTGCGCGGCGTGAAGCTGATCGGCATCGACAGCGTAATGGCGCCCAGGGAACGACGACTTGCCGCTTGGCAAAAGCTGGCGACCGACCTCGATCCTGCGGCGCTGGACCGCATCACCCAGGAAATCGCGCTCACCGACGCCATCGGCAAGGCCGGCGATCTCTTGGCCGGCAAGGTCCGCGGGCGGCTGGTGGTCGACGTCAATCGCTGACGCCTGGGACCGGGGGCAAAACGCGGCCGCCGGCATGCCGGTATCTTGCATAACAACGAAACCACACCAAGCAGAGGAGAGACGCATGGCAACACTCAACATCAACGGCAAGGACATGCAGGTCGATGCCGATCCATCCACGCCCCTCCTGTGGGCGCTGCGCGACAACCTGAACATGACGGGCACCAAGTTCGGTTGCGGCGCCGCGCTGTGCGGCGCCTGCACGGTGCACCTGAACGGCGAGCCGGTCCGGTCGTGCGTGACGCCGGTTTCGGCCGCCGCCGGGCAGAAGATCACGACCATCGAGGCCATGCAGGACGACAGGATCGGCAAGGCGGTGCAGGCGGCGTGGGTCAGGCACAATGTGCCGCAGTGCGGCTATTGCCAGAGCGGGCAGGTGATGAGCGCTGCCGCGCTGCTCAGGTCGAAGAAGAATCCGACCGATGCCGACATCGACGCCGCCATGAGCGGCAACCTCTGCCGCTGCGGGACTTACCAGCGCATCCGCGCGGCGATCAAGGACGCGGCGCAAGCCCTGGCCTGATACGGCCGGATGTTTTTCCGGGCCGGCTTCTCGTACAGTCATGCAAGACGATCACCGTCATCAATTCATCGGCATCCTGCTGGCCGCCGGACGCGGCTCCCGCTTCGATGCCAGCGGCCGGCAGGACAAGCTGCTGCAGCCGCTGCCGACAGGCGAGGCCGTGGTCGCGGCAAGCGCGAAGAATTTGCTCGCTGTCTTGCCCAAGGTGGTCGCGGTGGTGCGCCCGGGGGCGGAAAACGTCGCGGCCTGCCTGCGTGCGCTGGGCTGCGAGATCACGGTGTGCGCGGCCGCCGAACAGGGAATGGGAGAGTCACTCGTGCACGCGCTTGCGCAGGCATCCGACGCAGCGGGCTGGCTGGTTGCGCTGGGGGATATGCCATTCGTGCGGCAGGAAACGCTGCAAACGCTGGTGTCAGCATTACAGCAGGGCGCCGGCATCGTCGCGCCTCTCTATCGCGGCCGGCGGGGCAATCCGGTCGGATTCAGCCGCAGCTACCTGCCGCAATTGCTGGAACTCGGCGGCGATCAGGGCGCACGCCGCTTGCTGCAGCAGTTTCCGGTCACGGAAATTCCGGTAGACGATCCGGGCGTCGCGCTGGACATCGACACGCCGGCGGACCTTCCGGCGCAAGGCTGAGCGCGGGCGAGGCAATCCGCTACACTATGATATTTGCGTTTCGGCAATTTCCCGGATGAACTCGATACCGCGTGCATACCCGTCCATGAATAAACATTTCCTGAACAAGCGTCTTGCCCATCTGCTCGGTTTTATCGGCCTGATCCCGTTCGTGCTGCTCATGCTCGCCTGCTGGCTGGTGCATCCGGACTGGCTGGGCGACTTCATCAAGGGACAGCTCGCCTATGGCATCGCCATTCTTTCCTTTCTTGGGGGGATACATTGGGGCGCGACCATGGTCTCGGGCGAACTTTCGGCAGAACAAACCAAGCGCGCGCTGGTCTGGAGTGTGATGCCTGTGTTGATCGCCTGGCTGGCGACCATGGCCGGCGGTTTCGGCTTCGCCGTGCTGATGGCCGGCTTCATCGGCGCCTACCAGGTCGACAAGCGCCTGTTTGCCTGGTACCGCATGCCGGACTGGCTGATCAAGCTGCGCTTCAACCTGACCTGCGTTGCGGTCGGCGCACTGGCGCTGACCGTGATTGCCGCGAACGTCAGGGGTTAGGAAACATAATGAAAAACGCGATTTACTACACCATCGTCCCCAAGGACCCCGCCGCCCACCTGTTCGAGGTCACGCTCACCGTCGAGGCGCCCGATCCCGAGGGCCAGGTGTTCGCCTTGCCGGCCTGGATCCCGGGCAGCTACATGATCCGCGAATTCGCGCGCAACATCGTGCGCATCAGCGCGCAGGCGGATGGCGCCAAGGTGGCGCTCAAGAAGCTCGACAAGCACAGCTGGCAGGCCGCGCCCTGTCCGCGCCGCCTGACGCTCACCTATGAAGTCTATGCGTGGGACTTGTCGGTGCGCGCCGCCCATCTCGACCAGACGCATGGCTTCTTCAACGGCACCAGCGTCTTTCTGCGCGTGCAGGGGCAGGATCATCTGCCGCACATGGTCGATATCCAGCGCCCCGAAGGCGAGCCGTACAAGGCATGGCGCGTTGCCACCGCCTTGCCGGAGCTGAAGGCCAGGCGCTACGGCTTCGGCACCTATCGCGCCGCCGACTATGACGAACTGATCGACCATCCGGTCGAGATGGGCACATTCGAGCTGGCCACCTTCAAGGCGCACGGCGTGCCGCACGATGTCGTGATCACCGGGCGCGTGCCGAATCTCGACATGACGCGCCTTTGCGCCGACCTGAAAAAGGTGTGCGAGGCGCAGATCGCGCTGTTCGAGCCGAAGACCAGGCGCGCGCCGATGGAGCGCTACGTGTTCATGACGATGGTGGTGGGCGACGGCTACGGCGGGCTGGAGCACCGCGCGTCGACCGCGCTGATCTGCTCGCGCGCCGACCTGCCGGTGCAAGGGCAGAAGGAAATGAGCGACGGCTATCGCAGCTATCTCGGCCTGTGCAGCCACGAGTACTTCCACACCTGGAATGTCAAGCGCATCAAGCCGGCGACTTTCGCGCCGTACGACCTGCGGCTGGAGGGCTACACCTCGCTGTTGTGGCTGTTCGAGGGTTTCACCAGCTACTACGACGACCTGATGCTGGTGCGCAGCGGCGTGATCGACGAGCCGGCGTATTTCAAGCTGGTGGCCAAGACCATGAACGGCGTGCTGCGCGGCAGCGGGCGCACCAAGCAAAGCGTGGCCGAGTCGAGCTTCGACGCCTGGGTCAAGTACTACCGCCAGGACGAGAATGCGCCGAACGCCATCGTCAGCTACTACACCAAGGGTTCGCTGATCGGCCTGGCGCTCGATTTGACCATCCGCGAGCAGACCGATGGGAAAAAGTCGCTCGACGACGTGATGCGCGCGCTGTGGCAGCGCTATGGCCGCGACTTCTACGCCGGCCCGGAACATGGCACCGGCGTGTCGGAAGCGGAAGTGGAAGCGATCTTCGACGAAGTGACCGGCCTGAAACTGAAGCGCTTCTTCGACCGCTATGTGCGCGGCACCGACGATCCGCCGTTCGGCAAGCTGCTGGCCGACTTCGGCGTGACCTGCGCCGACAAGCGCAAGGAGGCCAAGCCGGGCCTGGGCATTCGCACTACGCGCGACGGCAACGACTGCAAGATCGCCAATGTGTATGAAGGCGGCGCGGCGCATCGGGCCGGCCTGTCCGCCGGCGATGTGATCATTGCGCTGGACGGCTTGCGCGTTTCCGCCAGCAACCTCGATACGCTGCTGTCACGCTACCGCGCGGGCGATACGGTAACGCTGCATGTATTCCGCCGCGATGAATTGATGACATTTGCCGCGACCCTGACGCAGGGCGATGCGCCGCAGATCGCCCTCACGGCCGAAGTCAAGCCGGTTGCCCTGGCGCGCAAGCGCGGCAACTGGCTTTCACTCAAGAAAGGCGGATAAGCGCTGGATGGCATAGGTCTTGCACCCGCATTGTCGACAGCAAGCTGCTGAGGCTTGCCTTCTTTAAACGCGGTAACGAAACAAGGAGAGACGATGATGCGCGTTGCAGACAGTCTGATCGGAAAGATATTGAGCTCCGGGACCATCGCCGGCTTGACGACGATGCTTGCCGCCAGCCTGGCCGGAAAACGCGAAGCCGGATCGTATGCGGCGCCGCTGAACGCGACCAGCCATGCATTCTGGGGCGACGAGGCCGCACAGCACGACGAGGCCTCGGCCAAATATACCTTGACCGGCGTGGCGACCAATCTGGCATCGGCAACATTCTGGGCCGCCATCTACGAAAAGCTGTTCGGGCAGCAATCCCGTGCACAGCAATCGCCGCTCCAATCCGTGCTGGGCGCCATTGCCGTCACGGCAGGCGCCTATGTCACCGATTACTACCTGGTTCCCAAGCGCCTGACGCCGGGGTATGAATTGCGGCTTTCCGGCAAATCGCTGGCCGCAATTTACGGCGCGCTTGCCTTGGGGCTGGCTGCGGGCGGGCTATTGGGCCGCCGCAGCCGGGCCTGATTCATCCGAACTTGTTCAGCCGAACAGGCGCTGCAGTTCGACGCCCGGTTCGGGCGCGCGCATGAACGCCTCGCCGACCAGGAAGGCGTGTACGCCGGCGTCGCGCATCTTCTTGACGTCATCCGGTTTCAGGATGCCGGACTCGGTGACGACCAGCTTTTCCGCGGGAATGCGCGGCAACAGATCGAGGGTGGTTTGCAGCGCGGTTTCGAAGGTGCGCAGATTGCGGTTGTTAATGCCAAGCAGCGGCGTCTTCAGCTTCAGCGCCGCGCTCAACTCATCGGCATCATGCACCTCGACCAGCACGCCCATGCCGAGCTCGTGCGCGCAGGCTTCCAGTTCCGCCATCAAGCCATGGTCGAGCGCGGCGACGATCAGCAGGATACAGTCCGCGCCCCACGCGCGCGCCTCGTACACCTGGTACGGGTCGACGATGAAATCCTTGCGCAGTGCCGGAATCTCGCAGGCAGCGCGCGCTTGCCGCAGGTAGTCGGGCGAACCCTGGAAGAACTGCACATCGGTCAGCACCGACAGGCAGGCGGCGCCGTGCCTGGCATAGCTTTCGGCAATTTGCGCCGGCTGGAAGTTTTCGCGCAGGATGCCCTTGGACGGCGATGCCTTTTTGACTTCCGCAATCACGCCAGCCTGCCCGGCGGCGATCTTGCCGCGCAGGCTGGCTTCGAAGCCGCGCAGATTGAGGCGCAACGCCTTGTCGGTTTCCACGTCGCGCCGCAAGCTGGCGAGATCGCGGTACTGCTTCGCCGCGGCGACCTCATCCGCCTTGACGTCGAGGATCTTTTTCAGGATATCGGACATGTTGAATCAGGCCGCGCCCAGTGTTTGCGTTACTCGTACGAACTGATCGAGCTTGGCGCGTGCGGCGCCGGATGCGATCGTTTCCCGTGCCTTCGTCAGGCCGTCGGCGATCGAATCGACCGCGCCGGCCGCATACAGCGCGGTGCCGGCATTGAGCACCACGATATCGCGCACTGCGCCCGGCTTGTTGTCGAGCGCCTCGAAAATCTTTTCTTTCGATTCCGCCGCGCCGGCCACCTTCAGGTTGCGGGTGGCAATCATCTGCAGGCCGAAGTCTTCCGGATGGATGTCGTATTCGCGCACTTCGCCGTTCACCAGTTCGCCGACCATGGTCGCGGCGCCCAGCGATACCTCGTCCAGGTTGTCGCGGCCCCAGACCACGATGGCGCGTTCCGCCCCCAGGCGCTGCAATACGCGCACCTGGATGCCGACCAGGTCCGGGTGGAACACGCCCATCAGGATATTGGGCGCGCCGGCCGGATTGGTGAGCGGCCCGAGGATGTTGAAGATCGTGCGTACGCCCAGCTCCTTGCGCACCGGCGCCGCATGTTTCATCGCCGCGTGATGGTTCGGCGCAAACATGAAGCCGATGCCGGTTTCCTCGATCGATTGCGCCACCAGCTCGGGCTTGAGGTTGATGTTCGCGCCCAGCGCTTCCAGCACGTCGGCGCTGCCGGAGGAGGACGACACGCTGCGTCCGCCATGTTTGGCCACGCGCACGCCGGCGGCAGCGGCAACGAACATCGACGCCGTCGAGATATTGAAGGTATGCGCGCTGTCGCCGCCGGTGCCGACGATATCCAGCAAGCCGGAGGTGTCCTTCAACGGCACCTTGGTCGCGAATTCCCGCATCACCTGCGCTGCCGCCGCAATCTCGCCGATGGTTTCCTTCTTGACGCGCAAGCCCATCGTCAGCGCCGCGATCATCACCGGCGACATCTCGCCGCCCATGATCTTGCGGAACAAGGACAGCATCTCGTCGTGGAAGATTTCGCGGTGTTCGATGCAGCGCAACAGCGCTTCTTGCGGGGTGATCGGCATGAATGCTTCTCCTGGCTTTTCACATTTGTTCTCCCTCCCTTTCAAGGGGAGGGCCGGGGTGGGGATGGGTTTGCGTTCAGCTATTCAGGAAGTTCTTCAGCAGTGCATGGCCATGCTCGGACAGAATCGACTCGGGGTGGAACTGCACGCCCTCGATCTGGAATTCCTTGTGGCGCACGCCCATGATCTCGCCGTCGTCGGTCCAGGCGGTGATTTCCAGGCAATCCGGCAGCGATTCGCGCTCGATCGCCAGCGAGTGATAGCGGATCACGGTATACGGGCTCGGCAACTCCCTGAACACGCCGACGCCGGTATGGGTGATGACGGAGGTCTTGCCATGCATGACCTGCTTGGCGCGGATCACCTTGCCGCCGAATGCCGCGCCGATGCTCTGATGGCCGAGGCAGACGCCCAACATCGGAATCTTGCCGGCGAATTCCTTCAGCACCGGCACCGAAATGCCCGCCTCGTGCGGCGTGCAGGGGCCGGGCGAAATGCAGATGCGGTCCGGTTTCATCGCCGCGACCTGCTCCAGCGTGATCTCGTCATTGCGGAAGGTGCGCACCTCTTCGCCGAGCTCGCCGAAGTACTGGACCAGGTTATAGGTGAAGGAGTCGTAGTTATCAATCATCAGCAACATGTCAGAACTCCCCATCCAGTCCGTCTTGCACCTGCTCGGCCGCGCGCAGCACGGCGCGCGCCTTGTTTTCCGTTTCCTGCCATTCCATCTCCGGCACCGAATCGGCGACCACGCCGGCGGCGGCCTGCACGTACAGCATGCCATCCTTGATCACGCCGGTGCGGATCGCGATCGCCAGGTCCATTTCGCCGCCGAACGACAGGTAGCCGCAGGCGCCGCCGTAGATGCCGCGCTTGATCGGCTCCAGTTCATCGATCAGTTCCATCGCGCGCACCTTCGGCGCGCCGGACAGCGTGCCGGCCGGGAAGGTCGCCTTCAGCACGTCGAGATTGGTCAAGCCGGGCTTCAGGATGCCTTCGACATTCGAGACGATGTGCTGCACATGCGAGTATTTTTCGATCACCAGCTTGTCGGTCACCTGCACGCTGCCGGTCTCGGCGATGCGCCCGATGTCGTTGCGCGCCAGGTCGATCAGCATCACGTGCTCGGCGATCTCCTTCGGATCGGCCAGCAACTCCTTCGCCAGCTGCGCATCCTTCTCCGGCGTTGCGCCGCGCGGGCGGGTGCCGGCCAGCGGACGGATCGTGACTTTCTTCTTGCCGTCGTTGGTCTGCTCGTTGCGCACCAAAATTTCCGGTGAAGCGCCGACGATCTGCATGTCGCCGAAGTTGTAGAAATACATGTACGGCGACGGATTCAGCGAACGCAGCGCGCGGTACAGCGACAAGGGCGAATCGACATACGCCTTCTTCAGGCGCTGGCCGACCTGCACCTGCATCAGGTCGCCGGCCATGATGTACTCCTTCGCCTTCTCGACCGCCTTCAGGTAGTCTTCCTTCGCGAAATCGCGCACGGTGTCGGTGCGCACCGTCGCCGAGGTAATGGGCACGTCGACCGCGCGGCGCAGCATCGCGCGCCAATCCTTCAGACGCTGGCGCGCCTTCGTATAGGCCTCCGGCTGGGTCGGGTCCGCATACACGATCAGGTACAGCTTGCCGGACAGGTTGTCGATGACCGCCAGTTCTTCCGTAACCAGCAACTGAATATCGGGCAGGCCGAGATCGTCTTTCGGCGCGGTATGCGCCAGGCGCTTTTCGATATGGCGTACCGTGTCGTAACCGAAATAGCCGGCCAGCCCTCCGCAGAAACGCGGCATGCCCGGGCGGATCGCGGCCTTGTAGCGCGACTGGAATTCGGCGATGAAATCGAGCGGATTGCCTTCGTGCGTTTCGACCACGGCGCCGTTTTTGACCACCTCGGTCCGGGTGCCGTAGCTGCGCATCAGGGTCGATGCCGGCAGGCCGATGAAGGAATAGCGACCGAAGCGTTCGCCGCCGACCACCGATTCGAGCAGGAAGGAATTCTTGCCGCCGTTCTGGGTTTGCGCCAGTTTCAGGTATAGCGTGAGCGGCGTCTCGAGGTCCGCGAAGGCCTCTGCGATCAGCGGAATACGGTTGTAGCCTTGCGCGGCCAGCGATTTGAATTCGAGTTCAGTCATGTTTCTCTCCGGGCGCTATTGTAGAACGAGCGGACAATAGCGGGGGTGATTGTGCAAAAACGTTGCTAGCCGAACAAGGGCGGCCAGCGGCGATCAGGGGTTATTCAGCCCAGGATTGCCAGCGTCGCCACAGCCAAGCCTCAAACAGGCCGGGTGCGCACACTTTACGTTTTTTGCCGAGAAACATGCGTTCGTTTTATGCGGAAATAAGATAGGCTGCTTCCAGCAGCGTTGAAACTATACCATCCGAATCGACGTTGTGTATAGGTTCGCCGTGATTGTACCCGTAAGGTACGTTCAGCACCCGGCAGCCGGCCGCCCGCGCCGCCTGCGCGTCATTGGACGAATCTCCGATCGCGACCACCTGCGACGGCTGCAGGCCGAAATCTTCGCATACCTTCAACAGCGGATATGGATCCGGCTTTTTCCTGGGCAGTGAATCGCCGCCGTACACCACGTCGAAATAGTCGCGCAAGCCAGCTTTCTCCAGCAGCGGAACGGCGAACCCGATCGGCTTGTTCGTTACGCAAGCCAGGCGCAGCCCCTTGCTTTTCAGCGCATCGAGCCCTTCGCGCACGCCGGGATAGACGCTCGAGTAGTTGCCGTTAATCGCCAGATAGTGCTTTTGATAAGACGCGAGCGCCGTCGGGAAGTGCCGCTCCACCTCGTCCGGCCCGTAGTCGACCGCGAGCACGCGACGCATCAGGTTTTCCGTCCCCTTGCCGACGAAATGCGTGATGGTTTCGATGTCGAGCGGCGCCAGCGCCAGCTCGGAGCGCATGCGATTGACGGCGACATGAAAATCCGGCGCGGTGTGCAGCATCGTCCCGTCGAGGTCGATGATCGCCGCCCGGATGCCGGGGAGGGTAATGAGTTCTGGCGCGTTCATGCTTGCGCCAGTTGTTCGCGCATGGCGTCGATCACGGCCTTGTAATCCGACTTGCCGAAAATCGCCGAGCCGGCGACGAAGGTGTCGGCGCCGGCTTGCGCAGCGGCTGCGATATTCTCGATTTTGATGCCGCCGTCGACTTCCAGCATGATGTCGCGCCCGCAAGCGTCGATGCGCTGGCGCACGGCGGCGATCTTGTTCAGCGCTTCCGGAATGAACGATTGACCGCCAAAGCCCGGATTGACCGACATGATCAGGATGATGTCGAGCTTGTCCATCACGTGGTCGAGGTAGTGCAGCGGCGTGGCCGGATTGAACACCAGCCCGGCCTTGCAGCCGTTGTCGCGGATTAGCTGCAGCGAGCGGTCGATGTGCTCGGACGCCTCGGGATGGAAGGTAATGATATTGGCGCCGGCTTTGGCGAAATCGGGGATGATGCGGTCCACGGGCTTGACCATCAGATGCACATCGATCGGCACCTGCACATGCGGGCGGATCGCCTCGCACACCATCGGCCCGATGGTGAGGTTGGGGACGTAATGGTTGTCCATCACGTCGAAATGGATGATGTCGGCGCCGGCGGCAACGACATTGCGGACTTCTTCGCCGAGGCGGGCAAAATCGGCAGACAGGATGCTGGGAGCGATGCGGTAATTGGACATGACAAGTGCAGTAAATAAGGATGCGCTATTTTACCCGCTTGCCGCCTTGCCCCATATTGCGCTATGCCAGTGACATTTATGCAAGAACCGCTAGAATCCGTCATGTCGCAAGAAAAACATGGAATACCGATGGCAAGCTACGAATTCACGATCTCGGTCAAGACCCGATATCTGGCGGAGCAATCCGCGCCGGAGCGTGCCCATTACGTATTCGCCTACACCATCACCATCAAGAATACCGGCCAAGTTGCGGCACAATTGGTTTCACGCTACTGGACCATCGTCGATGCTGCCAATCGGGTGGAGCGGGTGAGCGGACTGGGGGTGGTCGGCCATCAGCCGCTGTTGCAGCCTGGCGAGCAGTTCGAATACACCAGCGGCGCGGCACTCGCCACACCGCATGGCTCGATGTCCGGCAAATATCTTTGCGTAGCCGAGGATGGCGAGCAATTCGAAGCAAAAATTCCCGAATTCATCTTGTCTCAGCCGCGCACCTTGCATTAATGTTGTGCATCATCCTTCGGCGGCAATGGCTTCTGCTGCGCCGGAGGTGTCGGTTTCTTCCCCGAGAACATCGTCCACCATACGATAAACACCAGCAAAAACAGCGCAACGCCTGCTTCCAGCATCAACAGCCACATAGTTTTCCTTCAATGTCATTCATTCGCCTCAGTTTACTCGCATCGGCGGCGGCAGTCGCTTTCGGCATGGCCGCCTGTACCTCGGTTCCTCCGGAACAGGTTTGCAAATGCCCGCCAGCGGCGCCTGTCGTCACCCAGCCGGAAGGTCCGAAAGAACAGCTGAAACCGGCGACATTTGCCGCTCTTCCGGGCTGGGGAAAGGACGACTTGCGCGAAGCCTGGCCGGCCTTCCTGGCCTCGTGCGCGGCACTGGTCAAGAAGCCGGAATGGCGCGAGCCGTGTACGGTCGCGCGCGAGGTCGATGCGAGCAAAGACAAGGCGATTCGCACCTTCTTCGAAGCGTTTCTGGTTCCGCATCAGGTCATCAATCCGGATGGAACGGACACCGGCCTGGTCACCGGCTATTACGAACCGCTCCTGCATGGAGCGCGCAAACGCGGCGGCCCCTATCAAATCCCTTTGCACCGCGCACCGGATGATCTGCTCACCATCGACCTGACAGGGATATATCCCGAGTTGAAAGGCATGCGCCTGCGCGGTCGCTTGGCCGGCAACAAGGTCGTCCCGTATCTGTCGCGGGCCGAGTTGATGCAGTCGGATGCGCTGACCGGCAGGGAATTGTTATGGGTTGACGATCCGATCGAAGCGTTTTTCCTGCAAGTGCAGGGCTCCGGTCGAGTGCAACTGGCTGATACAAAGGAGACGGTGCGCGTCGCCTATGCCGACCAGAATGGATATCCATATAAATCGATCGGCCGTTACCTGGTCGACAAGGGCGAGATGACGCTGGAACAGGCGTCGGCACAAAACATCAAGGCATGGTTTATCGCGCATCCGGAACGCCGCCAGGAGTTGTTGAATGCGAATCCGAGTTATGTGTTTTTTAAGGAAGAAAAAGTCGTTGACCCAAGCAAGGGGCCGAAAGGCGCGCTCGGTGTGCCGCTGACACCACAGCGCTCAATCGCCGTGGATCCGCAATTCATTCCTTTGGGCGCCCCGGTTTTTATTGCCACGACACAGCCTGGAGCGGATGTGCCGTTACAGCGGCTGATGATGGCGCAGGACACTGGTGGGGCGATTCGCAACGCCGTACGAGCCGATTATTTCTGGGGTTTTGGATCCGAAGCGGGTGAAAAAGCCGGCAAGATGAAGCAGCGCGGCATGATGTGGGTGTTGTTGCCGAAGTTGCGCTGATCAATGCGATTCGAGCTTTTCTCCGGCAGTAGCGCTCGGGACGGGGAGCCCAGATGTTTGGGCGGACATCGTTTGCATGCTATGGGCCAGCGTTGCATCCATGGTGGAAATATGGAAGGCGAGCCATTGCGGCAGTAATTCCATAACGACTTCCCGTCCCACCTCCAGCTCGCCATTCATCACGCGACAATTCACGTTGTGCAATGCACCGAGCACTCGCGCATGCTGCTCGCGATGGACTTTCAGTGATTGGAAGTCCATTTCTTCCATCCATCGCTCTTCTTTTTGGAAAGTTTGCTCCACCTGCTGCACGAGGGCGCCATAACCGTTGCCGAACTCATGGTCGCACGCGCTCGACAGCTTGTGCAGCGTGTCATACAAGTCATGGTGCAAACGGTCCAGGGCGGGCACGCCGGAACATTCGTCGGGCGGCCAAGTAGTATGCAACATTATTGACCCTCTGTATTTGAGCGCGGCAGGAAGCGGATGACAGGATGCGATGTTTTTAAGAAGATAAACCGGGCGGCTCTATCTGCATGTGAGTTAATTTTTATGCTACTTGTTTAGTCTGGGACCCGTTTGATATGCGTCAATCGGTAACCGATGCAATGCGCCGCTAGCCGAACTCCAGTTTCTGACCTTGGAATGCCAAGGCAGTACAATGGCGGCTTACCCTTTTGTCTAGGAGCGTGAAAATGGCATACGAAAATATCTTGGTCGAAACCCGCGAAAAGGTCGGGGTAATTCAACTAAACCGCCCCAAGGCCTTGAATGCGCTGAATGATCAGTTGATGGACGAATTGGGTGACGCGTTGTTGAAGTTTGACTCCGACGACAATATTGGCTGCATCGTCATCACTGGCAGCGAAAAGGCGTTTGCCGCCGGCGCCGACATCGGAGCAATGGCCAAGTACACGTTTATGGACGTATTCAAGGGGGATTACATTACGCGCAACTGGGAGCAGATCCGCCGCGTGCGCAAACCGGTCATCGCGGCTGTGGCGGGGTATGCGCTGGGCGGCGGATGCGAACTGGCGATGATGTGCGACTTTATCATCGCGGCCGACACGGCAAAATTCGGCCAACCCGAAGTCAAACTCGGCACCATGCCCGGTGCCGGCGGCACCCAGCGCCTGCCGCGCGCGATTTCCAAGTCGAAGGCGATGGACTTGTGCCTGACCGCGCGCATGATGGATGCAGCCGAAGCCGAGCGCGCCGGACTGGTATCGCGGGTTGTCGCGGCCGATAAACTGGTGGAAGAAGCCTTGTCGGCAGCCAAGACCATCGCCGGCATGTCTTTGCCTGTCGTCATGATGATTAAGGAATCGATTAATCGCGCATACGAAACGACACTAGCCGAAGGCATTCAATATGAACGCCGTTTGTTCCATAGCACTTTCGCCACCGAAGATCAGAAAGAGGGAATGGCAGCGTTCGTTGAGAAGCGCACGGCGAATTTCCGTAACGCTTGATTGTGTGTAAAAGGGGGAGTGGCCGCTTTGCAGGAATTTCGCAAAGCGGTTGACAGTGCCCGAAAATATGCGCATAATCTCGCGTCTTTGCTGCTGACGAACAAAACGCTTCGACAGTGGCTTGCAAAATTGAAAAGTCTTGCAAAAAGAAGCGGTTAGCAACAAATGCTCGCGGACAAGATGAAATAAAACGCTTGACGCAAACAGTAAAACGCTGCATAATCTCGTTTCTCTGCTGCTGACGAACAAAACGCTTCGACAGCGAGCCGCGCAAGCGGTGACGGACCGGTTCTTTAACAAGTAACAGCCGATAAGTGTGGGCGCTTGGTGGGGTGCGACGGCGATGGAAATCGCTGGAGCTCAATACATATCAAGTGCTCACAAGAAATATAGGTAAGATCGCAAGGTTTTACCTGTCAGTATTTTGAGTGAGCGACGGTTCTACGGAACCTGCCGGTAACACGGCACAAAACAGGAATTGAACTGAAGAGTTTGATCCTGGCTCAGATTGAACGCTGGCGGCATGCCTTAC
>OFCW01000170.1_pt1 | contig 24490 bp, 23 predicted proteins | sample 1520951 | NCBI WGS metagenome assembly OFCW01 (sample SAMEA4349680, study PRJEB24078) | microbial mat metagenome | biome: Terrestrial Biome; feature: Habitat; material: Microbial Mat | place: India | collected 2012-06-12 | depth 10 m | reverse complement strand
TCCTGCCCGGTGATCATCTCGGTGACCGGATGCTCGACCTGCAGGCGGGTGTTCATCTCCATGAAGTAGAAGGTGCCGTCCTGGTTGGCGATGAACTCGACCGTGCCGGCGCCGACGTAACCGACGGCCTTGGCCGCGGCGACCGCCGCCTCGCCCATCTGGCGACGGCGTTCCTCGCTCATGCCGGGGGCCGGTGCCTCTTCCAGCACCTTCTGGTGGCGGCGCTGCACCGAGCAGTCGCGCTCGAACAGGTAAACGCAATTGCCGTGGGTGTCGGCAAAGACCTGGATTTCGATATGGCGCGGCTTGGTGATGTATTTTTCGATCAGCACGTGGTCGTCGCCGAAGCTGGACAGCGCCTCGCGCTTGCAGGAAGCCAGGGCGTCCGGGAAATCCTCGGAACGCTCGACCAGACGCATGCCCTTGCCGCCACCGCCGGCCGCTGCCTTGATCAGCACCGGGTAGCCGATTTTCTCGGCTTCTTCATGGAGCAGCGTTGGGCGCTGGTCGTCGCCGTGGTAACCCGGCGTCAGCGGCACATTGGCCGTGCCCATCAGCTTCTTGGCTTCCGACTTCGAACCCATGGCGCGGATGGCCGAAGCCGGCGGGCCGATGAAAACGAGGCCGGCCTGGGTCAGGGCTTCGGCGAATTCCTCATTCTCGGAGAGGAAGCCGTAGCCCGGATGCACCGCCTGCGCGCCGGTGCGTTTGCAGGCCTCGATGATCTTGTCGGCGACCAGATAGGACTCGCGCGCGGCGGCCGGGCCGAGCAGCACGGCCTCGTCGGCCAGGCGAACGTGACGGGCGTTGGCATCGGCTTCGGAATAGACGGCGACGGTGCGAATGCCCATGCGGCGTGCCGTTTTGATGACGCGGCAGGCGATTTCTCCGCGGTTGGCAATCAGAATCTTAGTAAACATACGTGGTCTCCCGCGGAGAAATCGCCTGAGCGTGCTGCGCACGCAGGCGGTTTGACTTCGTCGCTGCGCCGCTGCGCGGCTGGTCACCGCGGTTGGCAATCAGAATCTTGGTAAACATCGATTAGTTCCCCATCCAGTTCGGCGAACGTTTTTCAAGGAAGGCGGAAATGCCTTCGCGGGCTTCCGGTGTGGCACGCAGGTGGGCGATGCGGTGGGCCGTCTCTTCGACCAGCGTGTCGTTGACCTGCTGGCCGTCCACCGCGCGGATCAGATCCTTGGCCGCGGCTTGGGCGCAGGGGCCGCCTTGCAGCAGGGCGGCGACGATTTCCTGCACCTTGGCGTCGAGTTGGTCGGGTTCGACCGTTTCATGCACCAGGCCGATTTCGCGGGCGCGGGCGGCGTCGATGCGTTCGGCGCTCTGGAAATAGCGGGTGGCCTGACGCGCGCCGATGGCGCGCAGCACGTAGGGCGAGATGGCCGAGGGAATGATGCCGAACTTGACCTCGGAGGTGGCGAACACGGCCTTGGTCGAGGCGACGGCGACGTCGCAGGCCGAGGCCAGGCCCATGCCGCCGCCCAGCGCGGCGCCTTGCACGCGGGCGATGGTCGGCTTCTTCATTTCGGCCAGGGTGCGCAGCATGCGGGCCAGGGCGCGGGCGTCGCTCAGGTTGTCGTCGATGCCGTTGTTGGCGGCGCGCTTCATCCAGTTGAGGTCGGCACCGGCGGAGAAGCTCTTGCCGCGGCCGGCGAGAACGACGACGCGCACGTCCGCATCGTCGTCAAGGGCGACGCAGGCGGCAGTGAGTTCGGCGATCAGGGTTTCGTCGAAGGCGTTGTGCAGGTCCGGGCGGTTCATCCAGATCGTCGCGACCGGGCCGTTCAGTTCAATGTCGAGGGCGGTAAACATGGTGGGCTCCTTACATCCGGAAGACGCCGAATTTGGTTTCTTCGGCCGGCGCATTCATCGCGGCCGAGAGGCCGAGACCGAGTACGCGGCGGGTGTCGGCCGGATCGATGATGCCGTCGTCCCACAGGCGGGCCGAGGCGTAGTAGGGATGGCCCTGCGTCTCGTACTGCTCGCGGATCGGCGCCTTGAAGGCGGCTTCTTCCTCGGCCGACCAGGTCTTGCCGGAAGCCTCCAGGCCGTCGCGCTTGACCGTGGCCAGCACGCCGGCCGCCTGTTCGCCGCCCATCACGGAGATGCGCGCGTTCGGCCACATCCACAGGAAGCGCGGCGAGTAGGCGCGGCCGCACATGCCGTAGTTGCCGGCGCCGAAGGATCCGCCGATGACGACGGTGAATTTCGGTACCTTGGCCGTGGCGACAGCCGTCACCATCTTGGCGCCGTCGCGGGCGATGCCGCCGTTCTCATATTTCTTGCCGACCATGAAGCCGGTGATGTTCTGCAGGAAGACGAGCGGGATGCCGCGCTGCGTGCACAGTTCAATGAAATGTGCGCCTTTCTGCGCCGATTCGCTGAACAAGATGCCGTTATTGGCGACGATGCCGACCGGATAGCCGTAGATGCGGGCAAAACCGCAAACCAGCGTATTGCCGTAGCGCGCCTTGAATTCGTCGAAATCGGAGCCGTCGACCAGGCGGGCGATGATTTCGCGCACGTCGAAGGGCTTCTTCGAATCGGTCGGGATCACGCCGTAGAGTTCTTCGGCGGCGTAGAGCGGCTCGGTCGGCGCGGCGAGGCTGACCGGCGGTTGTTTCTGCCAGTTCAGATCCTTGACGATGCGGCGGGCGATGGCCAGCGCATGGGCGTCGTTTTCGGCCAGATGGTCGGCGACGCCGGAAATTCGGGTATGGACGTCGGCCCCGCCGAGGTCTTCCGCAGAAACGACTTCACCGGTCGCCGCCTTCACCAGCGGCGGGCCGCCGAGGAAGATGGTGCCCTGGTTCTTGACGATGATCGACTCGTCGCACATGGCTGGCACGTAAGCACCGCCCGCCGTGCACGAGCCCATCACCGCGGCGATCTGCGGGATGCCCTTGGCCGAGAGATTGGCCTGGTTGAAGAAGATGCGGCCAAAGTGTTCCTTGTCCGGGAAAACCTCGTCCTGCATGGGCAGGAAGGCGCCGCCGGAATCGACCAGATAGACGCAGGGCAGGCGGTTTTCCAGGGCAATTTCCTGGGCGCGCAGGTGCTTCTTCACGGTCAGCGGGTAGTAGGTGCCGCCTTTCACGGTGGCGTCGTTGGCCACCACCATGCATTCGACGCCATGCACGCGACCAATGCCGGCGATCACCGACGCGGCCGGCACATCCCCGCCGTACATCCCATAAGCCGCGAATTGTCCTATCTCGAGGAAGGGCGTGCCGGGGTCGAGCAGGCCGTTGACCCGCTCGCGCGGCAGCAATTTGCCGCGGGCCAGGTGTTTCTGGCGGGCCGCTTCCGGGCCGCCGAGGGCGATCTTCTCGACTTTCTCGTGCAGGTCGTCGACCAGTGTGCGCATGGCCGATGCGTTGGCCTGGAAGTCCGCGCCACGCGGGTTGAGTTGGGATTTCAGGATGGTCATGTCTCCTCGCTTCTTTTCTGTGTGCGTTGCCTGAAAAATCGGGTGAATAAATACCGCTACAACTGTTTTTCCTCTTTCAGCCACTTGCTGACCGGCTCGGCCTGGTAAGCCGCCATCTGCGCCAGCAGGCTTTCGATCTCGGTGTCGGCCAGCGCCATCGCCCGGTTCTGCGGGCGCAGGAAACCATCAGCCACGGCGCGGTCGAACATGGCCAGCAGCGGGTCGTAAAAACCATTGACGTTGAGCAGGCCCATCGGCTTGGTATGGAAACCGAGCTGGCCCCAGGTCAGGATTTCGCAGAACTCCTCGAAGGTGCCGAAGCCCCCGGGCAGGGCGATGAAACCGTCGGACAACTCGGCCATGCGCGCCTTGCGCGTGTGCATCGAATCGACCACCTCGATGCGGGTCAGCGCCCGGTGATCCACGGCGCGGCCGGCCACTTCCTTGCCCATCAGCGCTTCGGGGATGATGCCGATGACGGTGCCGCCGGCTTCCAGGCAGGCATCGGCCAGCGCGCCCATCAGCCCGATGTTGCCGGCGCCGTAGACCAGTTCGATGCCGCGTTCGGCGAGCAGGCGGCCGAGCCTTTCCGCTTCGGCGCGGTAGATCGGGTGATGGCCGGCGTTGGAGCCGCAGAAGACGCAGAGGCGCTGCATCGCCATCTCAGAAGCCGCCGGTTTCGAGCCAGTGCTCGATCTGCGGCAGGCGGTCGGCGCCGAAGAACGCCTCGCCGTCGATGATCACGTGCGGCGAGCCGAAGACGCCGGCAGCCAGCGCCTTGTCGCATTCGTCCTTGAGACGGGCCTTGATCTCGGGGGCCTGCAGCGCGGCAGCCAGTTTTTCACGGTCGATCCCGAGTCCGGCAGCGATGGCGAGCACCGTGTCGGGCGACGAGATGTCCAGATCGTTTACGAAGTAGCCGCGATAAACGGCATGCGCGAACCGGCGGGCCAAAGCGCAATCCTGGCCGTGCAGCCAGTAGTAGGCGCGGGCGGCGTTCTGGGTCGGCAACGGGAAGCGGCTCGGGGGATTGTAGGGAATGCCCATGTGGCGGGCCGAGCGGTGGAAATCGTGCAGCATGTACGTCGCCTTGCTGCTGCTCCCGGCGACCGGCGGACGCGAACCGGTGGCCTGGAAGATCACGCCGAGCAGCACCGGATGCCAGCGCACCGTGCGGCCGTACCGGGCGGCCAGTGCGTCGATCTTCTCGCTCATCAGGTAGCCGTAGGGGCTGGAAAAATCGAACCAGAAGTCGATCGGGGCCTGGTCGTTATCGGTCATGTTTGTCTCCTCGTGGCGCGGTGGGCGGCGGCCGCCGGAACTGCCGGGCTGTTCCGGTCGGCCGCGGGGTTGGGCTTACTCGCTGGCGATGGCGCGCCCGATCACCAGACGCTGGATGTCGTTGGCGCCTTCGTAGATCTGGCAGATGCGCACGTCGCGATAGATGCGCTCGACCGGGAAGTCGCTGGTGTAGCCGACGCCGCCGTGGATCTGGATGGCGTCGGAAGCAATCTTCTCGGCGGCTTCCGAGGCAAACATCTTGGCCATCGAGGCTTCCTTCAGGCAGGGCTTGCCGGCATCCTTCAACTGAGCGGCGCGCCAGACCATCAGGCGGGCGGCGTCGAGCAGGGTGGCCATGTCGGCCAGCTTGAAGTTCACGGCCTGGTGCTCGATGATCGGCTGGCCGAAGGTGACGCGTTCCTTGGCGTAACGCACGGCGGCCTCGAACGCGGCGCGCGCCATGCCGATGCTCTGGGCGGCGATGCCGATGCGGCCGGCTTCGAGGTTGGAGAGGGCGATCTTGTAGCCTTCGCCCTCCTGGCCGAGCAGGGCGGAAGCGGGGACGCGGCAGTTTTCCAAAATGATCTGCACGGTGTCGGAGGCGTGCTGGCCCATCTTGTCCTCGGTGCGGCCGACGATGAAGCCCGGGGTGTTGGTCGGCACCAGGAAGCAGGAAATGCCCTTCTTGCCGGCCGCCTTGTCGGTCACGGCGAAGACGATGGCCATGTGGGCGTGCTTGCCGGTGGTGATGAACTGCTTGACGCCGTTCAGCACGAAATGGTCACCGTCGCGGTCGGCGCGGGTGGTGATGGCGGCGGCGTCGGAGCCGGTGTGCGGCTCGGTCAGGCAGAAACAGCCGAGCTTCTCGCCGCGGGCGAGCGGCTTCAGCCATTCTTCCTTCTGCGCATCGGTGCCGTATTTTTGTGTGATGCCGCAGGCCAGCGAATTCTGCACCGAGACGATGGTCGAGGTGGCGCCGTCGCCGGCGGCGATTTCTTCCAGGGTCAGGACCAGCGACATGTAGTCCATACCGGCGCCACCCCATTCTTCCGGCACGCACATGCCCATGGCGCCGAGTTCGCCGAGTTCCTTCAGGGCTTCGGCCGGGAAGGTGTGGTGCTTGTCCCATTCGGCGGCGAAGGGGGCGAGGCGCTCCTGCGCGAAGGCGCGCATCGCGTCGCGGATCATCTCTTGTTCTTGTGTAAGGATCATGCTGTTTTTCCTTTGGGGTAACTGGTGAGCCAGACGCCGGCGATGACCAGCGCACCGCCGGCCAGCACGGCCAGCCCGAGCCGTTCGCCGAGCAGCAGGGCGGCCTGCAGCACGGCGAAGACCGGCACCAGATTGATGAAAATGGAAGCGTGCCCGGCGCCGAGGCGGTGCACGGCGTCGGTAAACCAGGTGTAGGCGATGGCCGTGCCAAAGATGGCCAAAAAGCCCATGCCGGCCCAGACACGCCAAGACCAGGCGGCCGGGTCGATGTCGCCCTGGGCCAGTGCCGCCAGGCCGAGCAGGAGGGCTCCGGAGAGGCTGGCGTAGAAGGTGGTGGCCAGTGGCGAAAAACGGCCGGTGGCTTGCCAGCCGATGAAGGTGTAGGCCGTCCAGCTCAACACGCAGCCGACGATCAGCCATTCGCCGAGTCCGACGGTGCCCTGGAACAGGGCGAGCGGATCGCCGTTGCCGATCACCGTCAGGCAACCGGCGAGGGCGATCAGGCTGCCGACCGCCTTGCGCGGCGTCATGCGCTCCTTGCCCGTGAGCCAGGCGGTGATCACGATCACTGCCGGATTGAGGGCGACGACCAGGGCCCCGCGTCCGGCCGGGATGCGCTGCAGGCCGAAGAAGAAGCACAGGCCATAGAGGAAGATGCCAAAAAAGCCCAGGGCCCAGATCAGTCCCCAGTCGCGACCGTTCTGCGGAACCGGCAGGCGGCCTTCCGAAAACAGCATGAAGCCGCCGACGGCCAGTCCGGAGAGCACGAAGCGCAGCGCGGCGACTGCCAGCGGCGCGCTCAGTTCCTGGGCGATGACGCGCCCGGCGATCCAGGTGCCTCCCCACATGGCCATCGCGGCGATCAGCTTGGCGTAGGTAACTGTCCGGGCCTGTTCGGGCACTTACAGCATCTCGACAGCCAGGGCGGTCGCTTCGCCGCCACCGATGCACAGCGAGGCAACGCCGCGCTTCAGACCGTACTTCTTCAGCGCGCCGAGCAGCGTGACGACGATGCGCGCGCCGGATGCGCCGATCGGGTGGCCCAGCGCACAGGCGCCGCCGTGGATATTGACCTTGGCCGGGTCGAGCTTGAGGTCATGCAGCGCGGCCATGGTCACCACGGCGAAGGCTTCGTTGATCTCGTACAGATCGACCGAATCGGCCGTCCAGCCCGTCTTGGCGAACAGCTTTTGCATCGCGCCGACCGGCGCGGACGGGAACTGGGCCGGCACACCGGCATGGGTGGTGTGGCCGATGATGCGGGCGAGCGGGGCGAGGCCGAGTTTTTCGGCTTGCGAGGCACGCATCAGCACCATGGCGGCGGCGCCGTCGGAAATGGAAGACGAATTGGCGGCGGTGACCGTGCCGTCCTTCCTGAAGGCGGGCTTCAAGGTCGGAATCTTGTCCACATTGACGGCGAAGGGGCCTTCGTCCTTGTCGATGACGACCTCACCCTTGCGGCCGGCGACCGTGACCGGCGTGATTTCCCAGGCAAAGCTGCCGTTGTTGCAGGCCTCGATGGCGCGCGTCGTCGACCGGACGGCGAATTCGTCCTGTGCCTCGCGGGTGAAGCCGTAGGCGGTGGCGCACTCTTCGGCAAAGGTGCCCATCAGACGGCCGCGATTTTCCTTGGAGTAGGCATCCTCCAGCCCGTCGAGGAACATGTGGTCGAGCAACTGGCCGTGGCCGAGACGGTAGCCGCCCCGCGCCTTGGGCAGCAGGTAGGGGGCATTGGTCATCGACTCCATGCCACCGACTACCGCAACGCTGCAAGAGCCGGCCAGGATCCCGTCGTGGCCGAGCATGGTGGCCTTCATGGCCGAACCGCAGACCTTGTGAATGGTGGCGCAGCCAGCCGACAGCGGCAGACCGGCCTGCAAGGCCGCCTGGCGGGCCGGAGCCTGGCCCTGGCCGGCTTGCAGCACGCAGCCCATCAGCACTTCCTCGACCAGGTTGGCGTCGAGGCCGGCACGGGCCACGGCCGCCTTGATTGCCTCGGCGCCCAGGTTGGCGGCGGTCAGGCCGGAAAACCCTCCCTGGAATGAGCCCATGGCGGTACGGGCGGCGGAAACGATGACGATGGGATCGGACATGAGGGTTCTCCTATGTGTGATGGGTTATTCAACAATCCCGGCATTCGAGGGCGCGCAAGGCAGCCTCGTAACGCGAGGGCAATTCTTCGAGGTGATCGACGGTGATGCCCAGGTCGTGCACCAGGCCGTCCTTCAGGCCATAGATCCAGCCGTGGACGGTCAGCCGCTGGCCGCGCGCCCAGGCATCCTTGACGACCGGGGTATGGCACAGGCTGACGACCTGTTCCAGCACGTTCAGCTCGCACAGGCGGTCATGGCGCTGCGCTTCCGGCAAGCTGTCGACCAGGGCGCGGTGCTTGTCATGGACCTGCTGGACGTTGTGCAGCCAGAAGTCGACGATGCCGACCCGGGTCTTGTGCAGGGCGGCGGCGACACCGCCGCAGTTGTAGTGGCCGACAACCATGATGTGCTTGACCTTCAGCACATCGACGGCGTACTGGATGACCGACAGGCAGTTGAGGTCGGTATGCAGCACCAGGTTGGCGACGTTGCGGTGCACGAAAACCTCGCCGGGCAGCAGGCCGACGATCTGGTTGGCCGGCACGCGCGAATCGGAACAGCCGATCCACAGGAATTCGGGGGCCTGCAAGTCGTTCAGACGGTCGAAATAGCCGGGATCGACCTCGCTCATCTGGCGCGCCCAGGCACGGTTGAAGTCGAAGAGATGCGACAGGTTCTCGTTGCGCACTTCCTCTTCCGACCAGTTGTCGAGGTCCAGCGCCATGAACATGGTGCCTTCGACCGGTGTGGCGTAGTAATTCGGTGCCTCGGTGAAGCCCAGCTCGCGGTAGAGCTTCACGGCCATCCGCATGTTGGGCAGGGTGTCGAGCAGGATCTTGCGATAGCCGATTTCCTTGGCTGCCTTGATCGCCGCCATCGCCAGCCGGGCGCCGATGCCGCGGCCCCGCATTTCCGGGGCGACATACAGGCGTTTCATCTCGCAAACCCCCTCGCTGCCCGGCAATGGCCGGATACCGACGCAACCGGCCGGCTTGCCCTCGTCCTCGGCAAAGAACAGCCGGCCCTGCGGTTCGGCATAGGTGCCGGGCAGGGAGGCCATTTCCTGGTCGAAGTTCTGGTATGACAGGTCGACGCCCAGCCAGGCCGCATAGTTGCGGAAGTACTGGCGAACCTGCTCCAGGGCTTCAGTATCGTTGGCGGTGAGGGTACGGATGCTTACGTTCATGCTGTTCAACTCCGGTGGCGCCCCGGGCCGGAGCGCCGGCGGGAGCGTGTTAGGCGGTTTCCGCGAAAAGTTCGCGACCGATCAGCATTCTACGGATTTCCGAGGTGCCGGCCCCAATCTCGTACAGCTTGGCATCGCGCCACAGGCGGCCGGTCGGATATTCGTTGGTGTAGCCCACGCCGCCCAGCGTCTGGATCGCCTCGCCGGCCATCCAGGTCGCCTTTTCGGCGGCGTAGAGAATGGCGCCAGCGGCATCCTTGCGCAGGGTGCGGGCGTGATCGGCCGCATCGCAGGCACGGCCGACGGCATAGACGTAGGCGCGGGTGGCCTGCCAGGTCGAGTACATATCGGCGACCTTGCCCTGCATCAGCTGGAATTCGCCGATCGACTGGCCGAACTGCTTGCGCTCGTGGAGGTAGGGGACGACGACATCCATGCAGGCGGCCATGATGCCGAGCGGGCCGCCGCACAGCACGGTGCGCTCGTAATCGAGTCCGGACATCAGCACTTTGACACCATTGCCAACGCCGCCCAGCACGTTTTCTTCGGGCACTTCGCAATCGTCGAAAAACAGCGGGAAGGTGTTGGAGCCGCGCATGCCCAGCTTGTCGAGGTGCGTGCCGTGGGTAAAGCCCTTGAAGCCCTTTTCGACGATGAAGGCCGTCATGCCCTTGGCGCCGGCGTCCGGGTCGGTCTTGGCGTAGACGACCAGCGTATCGGCATCGCCGCCGTTGGTGATCCACATTTTCGAACCGTTCAGCACATAGCGATCGCCCTTCTTTTCGGCGCGCAGCTTCATCGAGACGACGTCGGAGCCGGCGTTCGGCTCGGACATGGCCAGCGCGCCGACGTGTTCGCCGGAAATCAGCTTGGGCAGGTACTTCTGCTTCTGCGCCTCGGTGCCGTTGCGGCGAATCTGGTTGACGCACAAATTCGAGTGTGCACCGTAGGAGAGGCCGACCGAGGCCGAGGCGCGGGAGATTTCCTCCAGCGCGACGATGTGGGCCAAGTAGCCCATGTTGGTGCCGCCGTATTCCTCGCCGGCAGTCATGCCGAGCAGGCCCATGTCGCCGAATTTCTTCCAGAGGTCGGCCGGGAATTCATTGACGCGATCGATTTCCGCGGCACGCGGCGCGATCTCGGCGTCGGCAAAAGCCTTGACCGCTTCGCGCAACAGGTTGATGTCTTCACCGAGACCGAAGTCGAGGCTGGGAATGTTCATGTTTGTCTCCGTCTAGTTGTTCGTTGCCACTCCTGAGTCGTCCGCGTGGCCTTGGCCGGCGACTCAGGACTGAAAACTACGCTTTCTCAACCTTGCCGTGCATGACCATGATGGTCTGCTGCATCAGCGCGCACAGGCTTTCCTGGCCATCCCTGACGGCAAACACCTCGGCCTGCGTCACGATCAGGGTGCGGCCCGGGCGCACGACCCTGCCGCGGGCAATCAACTGCTTGCCGTCGGCCGGGGCAAGCAGGTTCATCTTGTACTCCACCGTCAGCACCGAGGCGTTGGGCGAGACCAGGGTCATCGCCGCATAGCCGGCCGCCGAATCGGCGATCATGCCGACCACGCCGCCATGGACAAAGCCATGCTGCTGCTCGACGCCGGACCAGTGGGGCAGGTGGATTTCCGTCAAACCGGGTTCGACGACCGGCAGCGTGGCGCGGATCAGCGCCATGGCATGTTGCTTGGCGAAGCTGGCGCGAACGCGGTCGGCAAACTGCGGGTCGTGAAGGGTGGGGGGCATGATGGTCTCCTCGGTAGCCGGATTTTATTTACGTTTACGTAAACGTCAACGTGCTGCCGCAAGAAAATCAGCCTGCTGCCCGCCGCGCCAGTTCCTGCCGGCATTGCGCCTCGAACTGATCGATTTCGGCCAGCATGGCCTCGATGTCCTCGCGCTGCTGCTGCAGGGCGGCCCGGCGCTTTTCCATGACGCGCAGACATTCGAGGAGCTGGGGCGTTTCGTCCTCGGTCGAGTTGTACATGCCGATCAAGTCCTTGATCTCGGCCAGGCTGAGCCCGAGGCGCTTGCCGCGCAGGGCCATCTTCAGACGAGCCCGGTCGCGCCGGGTGAAGATGCGCTTGTTGCCTTCGCGCTGCGGCGCCAGGATGCCCTGGTCTTCCCAGAAGCGGATCGTGCGCGGCGTGATGTCGAATTCGCGGGCGAGGTCGGATATCGCGAAAGTGGGGCCGGTCTGGCTCATTGTGTCTCCTGTCGGTGCGGCAGAGTAAATCAGAAGCGGGGGGTTTTTTCAATCCGCTACCGTATGGTAAGTTGCTGATTCACCCCCTCCGAGCCCCCCATGTCCCTGCATTATCCCCACCCCCATCCGCCCGCTGCGGGCGAACTGACCGAGGTTGCATCCGGCGTCTTCTGGCTGCGCATGCCGCTTCCCTTCCAGCTCGATCACATCAACCTCTGGCTGTTGCGGGACGGCAATGGCTGGGTGATCGTCGATACCGGCTTTCCCGAGGATCATGTCCGGCAGGCCTGGGCAGCGATTCTCGACCGGCTCGACGGGCCGGTGACGAGACTGCTGGTCACCCACTTTCACCCCGACCATCTCGGCCTGGCGACCTGGCTGATGGAACAGACTGGCGCATCGCTCTGGATGAGCACGGGCGAGTTTCTGACCGCCCATGTCGTCTGGAACGAAGTCGGCGGTCATGGCGCCCGATTCATGGTCGAACAGTTCCGCCAGCACGGGCTCGACGCCGAGCGCCTGGCCAAGTTCGAAAAACGCGGTTCCGGCTATCGCAAGGCCGTGCCGGCGTTGCCCGAACATTACCACCGCCTGATGGCCGGCGATTCCATCCGCATCGATGGCCGGTGCTGGGAGATCGTGATTGGCCATGGCCATGCCCCGGAACATGTGGCGCTTTACTGTGCCGAACTTGGCGTGTTAATTTCTGGCGACATGCTTTTGCCGAGAATTTCTACCAATATTAGCGTTTTTGCCGCTACGCCCGAGGCGGACGCATTGCGCTGGTATCTGGCGTCGCTGGATGAACTGGCGACGGAAATGCCGGCAGAAACGCTCGTGTTGCCTTCGCACGGGCTGCCCTTTACCGGGGTGCAGGAGAGGGTGAAGGCATTGCACGCACATCACGAAGAACGACTGCAGGCCCTGGAGAACAGCTGTGATCAAGCGCCAAAGAGCGCGGCCGAATTGCTGGAGACTTTGTTCAACCGGCAGCTCGATACACACCAAACCATGTTCGCGATGGGGGAAGCGATTGCCCATCTGAACTACCTGGAACAAGCTGGACGGTTATCGCGCGTTTGCGGTACCGATGGAGTGATTCGCTATTCGCGGGCCGGACGCCGATCCGCCGCGCACTGACCGAGAGGGAGTCTGAAGATGTCGCAGCAAACCGAAGATCAGGGCCTGAACCTGCCCAATCCGGCCGAAATGGCCAAGACTTATGCCGAGGTCGCCCAGCGCGCCTCCCGCATCATCACCCAGTACATGGAAAAGAAGGCCAAGGACGGGGTCGAGGCGCCGACGGATGAAATGGGTGTCGCCCGTGCCTTCATGGACCTCTCGGCCCGCCTGATGGCCAACCCGTACAAGCTGGCCCAGACCCAGATGAACATGATGTGGGACTATTTTTCGCTGTGGCAGGGTTCCATGATGAAGATGATGGGCATGCCCGGCGCCGCGCCGGTCGCCGCGCCGGCCAAGGGCGACAAGCGCTTCAAGGATGAGGACTGGGAGCAGCATTTCCTGTTCGACTTCGTCAAGCAATCCTATCTGATCGCTGCCCGCCACATCCACGATACCGTGTGCTGTACCGAGGGGCTGGATGAAGCCACGCAACAAAAGGTCAATTTCTTCACCCGCCAATACATCGACGCCCTGTCGCCGTCCAATTTTGCGCTGACCAACCCGGAAGTTTTCCGCGAAACGGTCAAGAGTCATGGCCAAAACCTGATCAGGGGCCTCAACAATCTGTTGCAGGACATGAACGAGGATGGCCAGCTACGCATCCGCATGACCGACACCTCGGCATTCGAGATGGGCAAGAACGTCGCTACCACGCCGGGCAAGGTGGTGTATCAGAACGAACTGTTCCAGCTGATCCAGTACAACCCGACCACTCCCGAGCAGTACAAGAAACCCTTGCTGATCGTGCCGCCGTGGATCAACAAGTACTACATCCTGGACCTGCGCGAGAAAAATTCGCTGGTCAAATGGGCGACCGACCAGGGGCACACCACCTTCATCATCTCCTGGGTCAACCCGGACGAGAAAATGGCCCAGACCAGCTTCGAAGACTACATGCTGAAAGGCACCATCGAGGCGATCAACCAGGTCTGCACCCAGACCGGTGAGGATTCGGTCAACCTCGCGGCTTACTGCATCGGCGGTACGCTGACCATGACCACCCTGGCCTATATGGCGGCCAAGAAGGACAAGCGCGTCAACTCCGCCACCTTCTTCACTACCATGCTCGATTTCTCCGAGCCGGGCGAACTCTCCGTCTTCCTCGACGAGGGTACCATCGAGGGGCTGGAGAAAAAGATGAACAAACGCGGCTTCCTGGAGGGCTCCGAAATGGCCGGAACCTTCAACATGCTGCGCGCCAACGATCTGATCTGGTCCTTCGTGGTCAACAACTACCTGATGGGCAAGGATCCGTTCCCGTTCGACCTGCTCTACTGGAACTCCGACTCGACCCGCATGCCGGCCGCGATGCACAGCTTCTACCTGCGCAACATGTATCTCGAGAACAAGCTGAAGGATCCGGGCGGCATCACCCTGGGCGGCGTCAAGATCGACATCACCAAGGTCAAGACCCCGTGCTACTTCATTTCGACCATCGAAGACCATATCGCTCCGTGGAAGAGCACCTACATGGGCGCACGCCTGCCCTCCGGCAAAACCAAGTTCGTGCTGGGCGGCTCCGGGCATATCGCCGGCATCGTGAATCCGCCGGCCGCCAACAAGTATGGTTACTGGACCAATGACGCCACCGATGGCAACCTGCCGGAAAGCCCGGACGATTTCCTGGCCGGTGCCACCCAGCATGCCGGTTCATGGTGGACGCACTGGCACGAGTGGGTCACGGCCCTGCCGGGCGGCGCCGCCAAGGTGCCCGCCCGCGATCCGGCCAAAGGGCCGCTGAAGGTCATCGAAGACGCCCCGGGCAGCTATGTCAAGTTCCGTCTGGATGCCCCGAAGCAGAACTGAGGTACTTCCATCCGATCGTTTCAAGGGAGGTTTCGGCCTCCCTTTTTCTTTGTCCGGAAAAGGGAAATCGTCTCTAATCAGCGCCATCGGTGGCGAACACTCGCGGGGATCGGCAAGTGCATGGCCTTGGCTGTACTGCACTACACCGTGATTCCGGCCAACAATCAGCGTGATGCAGACACAGGGTCAGGAATGGAGCAGTGGCAGCTTGGCCGATAACGACGGCCACTCGATGGCGTCGAGCATGTTCTTGACGATCAGGCCGAGTTCCGTGTCGCCGGTGATTTCCAGTTCGCGGTTGAAGAACAGGGTGTCCGGATCTTCCTGGCGGGCCAGCATCTGCAGGTAGGCCGACAGGTTGGCGGCAAAAGCCAGATCGGGTTCGCGCAGGGGACGGAAGACTGGGCGGAACAGGCCGTTGCGGTAGGTGTAGGAAGCCTCGCCGCCGGTATCCAGGATGCGGACGCGGAACAGCTTGTCGGTCAGGGCATCGAGTTCGCTTTCCGGCAGCAGCTTCATTTTGAGCGCGGCATTCAGGCCGGCCACCAGTACCAGGGCGTGCGGCCACTGCGGCAGTTTTTGGCCGATGCGGGCGATCAATCCGGGCAGCCTGAACTTGGGAATGGTGAATTGGTCGCTCATGCTCGTGCTCCAAGGGTTTCCAGGGCCTGGGTGTGGTGTTGCCTGATACCGGCATCACCGAACCAGTAGCCGTCGACCAGGCCGCATGCGCTCCAGTGGCGGGTATCCGCCGGCACGGGCTGGCCTTGGCGGGCAGCGTCGAAGGCGGCGATGATTTCGCCGAAATGCGCCGGCTGCGGACTGAGGCGGATGATGTCGATGCCCATCTGCAGCAGGTCGGGAATTTCGTGCAGCAGATTGTAGCTCTGCGCCGACATGGTCTGGATGCCGTTGATGGTCAGGAAGTCCTGGCCTTCGCGGGTTTTCAGCGTCAGGCCCTCAGGGTGGTCGAGACACTTGAACTGGCAGTCGTCTTTGTTCAGGCCGTAGTGGCGGGCGGTGAAGCAGCGGGCCGAGAAGGCGAGCGGGATTTTGCCAAAGGCGAAAACCTCGGTTTCGACACCGGCCGGCCGGGTCCGGTGCAGGGTGTCGACCAGCGTGCGGCTCGCTTCGAGCGGCGGCACCCAGCGCTTGAGGCCGTAGCGGGCAAAGGTGGCCAGCGTTTCCTCGTTGTAGATGTTGAGGTGCGGCCCGGCGACGAAATCCTGGCCGGCCGCCAGGTTGACGGCACCGAGGTCGTTGGCCTCGAGTCGGCAACCGGCCTCGTCGATCAGGCGGCGCAGCGCCTTGAGGTCGCTTTCCGATTCGAGCAAGGCCTGCGCCGAAACGACGACTTCCTTGCCGGCATCGGTCAGGTCGCGCGCCAGGCCGATCCAGTCGGCGGTGCGCAATTGCTGGCGGCGGGAACAGACGACTTCGCCGACATAGATGATGTCGATTGCCGGGTTTTGCGCCATCTCGGCGTAGAACGCCATGACTTCGGCCTTCGGCCAGAAATAGAGCAGGGGTCCGAGGGAGAGCTTCATGTCCTGATCCTTAGCGCCAAGGCCGGTTGTAGGCGCCGAGCGTCGCCTGGCTGCCTTCGGAAACCTTGGCCAGTTCGGCCTGCCAGGCCGGCTTGACGTGGAAGCGCTCGCTGCCGTTCTGCAGGCTGTCGAGTGCGGCGCGCAGCGTGCGGGTGACCTGGGCGACATAGGTCGGGCTGCGCTGGCGGCCCTCGACCTTGATCGCCTTGACGCCGATCCTGATGATCTCCGGCAGCAGTTCCAGCACGTTCAGGCTGGTCGGCTCCTCCAGCGCATAATAGGTTTCGCCCTGGACCTCGAAACGGCCCTTGCACAGGGTCGGATAGCCGGCCGGCTCGTCGTCCCCGAAGCGGTCGATCAGGATGCCGTTGAGTCGGGTGTCCATACTGCCGGGCTTCTTGTCCCACTTGACGTACTTGGCCGGCGAGCAGGCGCCGACGGTGTTGGGCGATTCGCCGCAGGCGTAGGAGGATAGCCAGCAACGGCCCTCGTTCATGACGCACAGGCTGCCGAAGCCGAAGACCTCGATTTCGACCGGGGTGTTCTTGATCACATGCTCGACCTGGGCCAGCGTCAGCACGCGCGGCAGCACGGCGCGGCGGACGCCGAATTCGCGGTGGCAGAAGTTGATGGCCTCGTAGCTGGTGGCCGAACCCTGGACCGACAGATGCAGGCGCTGTTGCGGATACTTGCGGCGGGCGTAATCGAGCAGTCCGACGTCGGCCAGGATGATGGCGTCGACTCCCTGGTCGACCGCGCCGTCGACGGCCTTGTGCCAATCGGCCGTGCGTCCGGCTTGCGGGAAGGTATTGATCGCCATCAACACTTCGCGGCCCTTGGCGTGGGCATAGCGGATCCCTTCGGCCATGGCCCTGGCGTCGAAATTGAGGCCGGCGAAGTTGCGGGCGTTGGTATCGTTCTTGTAGCCGAGATAGACGGCATCGGCGCCGTTGTCGACGGCTGCCTTGAGGGCCGGCAGGCTGCCGGCCGGACAGACGAGATCGGGCAGGGGACTCATGGAGAACGTCCGGAATGGCAAGAGCAGAAGTATAGCCAGCCCGTCGCGCCCGCCATTGATCCTGGTCAAACGGGGTGGTGCGCTACCGGACAGGCGGCGGCCGGAACGGCCGCGTTGTCATCGCCCAGCGCGCTGATCGGGGCGGCGGCGGAAATCATCGGCTCCCATTGCGGTATGATGAGCGCCCCTGGCTGGTCGTTGCAGACCTGTGTGCCGCGCTCGGGGTGCCCAGCCGAATGCCGGCCGTCTGGCCGGGTCATGGAGAAAGAAAGCGAGTGATGAACAAGGATCGTGCCCTCGTGGTGGATGATGAGCAGTTGAACCTGTTCCTCATCGAGGAATTTCTCGCGCAGGAAGACATCGAGCTGGAGTTGCACAGCAACCCGCTGGAAGCCTGGGCCAGTCTGAGTGCACCGGACAGTCAATTTTCCCTGGTCGTGCTCGACCGCATGATGCCCGATCTCGATGGCATGGAACTGCTGCGCCGCATGAAGCGGGAAGCGCGTTTCGCCGATATTCCGGTCATCATGCAAACGGCGGCCTCGTCGCCGGATCAGGTGCGCGAGGGCCTCGAGGCGGGGGCTTACTATTACCTGACCAAGCCCTATGAACCGGAAGCGCTGATCTCCATCGTTCGTGCGGCGCTCGAGGACCGGCGGGTGCGCCATGTGTTGCGCAGCCGGGCGGCGCATCTGGAAGATGCCCAGGCGCTGATCCTGAGCGTCGAATACCGTTTCGAAACGCTGGAAGATGTCAGTTCCCTGGTTCCCGTGCTGGCTGCCATGTGTCCTTCGCCCGATAGCGTCGCACCGGGCTTGTCTGACCTGATGGTCAATGCCATCGAACATGGCAATCTGGGTGTGACCTATCAGGAAAAATCGCTGCTCAAGTGGGAAGGCGACTGGGAGGCGGAAATCAAGCGCCGCCTAGCCTTGCCGCAATTCCGTGGTCGTTTCGCCACCGTGCGGGCCGAGCGCGGGCCGGCGGCGGTGACTTTCACCATAACCGATCAGGGCGATGGCTTTGAATGGAGCAAGTTCCTGACCTTTGATCCGGACCGGGCCTTCGACCCGAATGGGCGCGGCATCGCGATGGCGAAGATGATGAGTTTCTCGACGCTGGAGTACCAGGGCAAGGGGAACGTCGTCGTCGCCCGCGTCGAACGCTGAACCGGCGTTCAGCGCGTCACGAAAGTCGGCCGGTAGCCGAGCGCCAGGCGGATTTTTTCCGCCATTCTTTCCGCTTCGCTGCGGCTGGCATACGGGCCGAGATGCAGGCGGTGGATACCGCCGCCGGCGTTGACCTGCATGGGCTCGCTGAGCCAGTCCAGTTCCCGTTGCAGGTGGCTTTTCAGGTTTTCGGCATTTTCGGCGCTGGAAAACGCTCCCAACTGCAGGTAGACGCCCCTGGCGGGCGCACTGTCGCCACTCATGCCGGCCATGGCCGCGGTCTGGACCGTCCGCTCTTCCTGGGCCATGCGGCGGGCCAGCTGTTCGATGTCGTCGGTTTCCACGGCATTGGGCCGGGCAGGCGGGCTGACCTGGGCGTAGGCCGTGCCGGTCGCCTCGCCCGGAATGATGGCCTCGACGTCGACCAGCCCGCTGCCGCCGTTGATCAGACCCAGTTTGTACGCCGCGGTATAGGACAGGTCGATGACCCGGTCGGCGTGAAAGGGGCCGCGGTCGGTGACCCGCACCACCACCGATTTGCCGGTCTGTACATTGGTCACACGGACATAGGAGGGCAGGGCCAGCGTGGGGTGCGCTGCGGTCATCGCGAACATGTCGTAGGGCTCGCCGATCGAGGTTTTCTGACCGTGGAATTTCTTGCCATACCAGCTGGCGATGCCGCGTGCCCGATACGGCTTGATGCTGGTGTTCGGGACGTATTCCTTGCCGAGCACGACATAGGGCCGGGTGGCTGGCTTGTGCAGCGGTTCCCATTTCGGCTCGGCATCGGGGATGTCGTCCAGGCCATCCGGAATCTCGTCGGCCGGGCCATCATCCTTGTAGAAGCCGCCGCCGCGCTTGAGGACGGCCGTCGGCTTCTTGGTCGGCGTCGGGGGGCGAGCCCCTGCCGTCTTGCCGGGGTCGGGCGCTGGTTCGCGCAGCGGCCCGGGAGCACCGCAGGCAGCGAGCAAGACGGCGAACGAGGCGGCAAGGGCGAGACGGATCATTTCTTGACCAGCATGCGGTGGGTCTGGATGGACATCAGGATACCAATGCCCAGAAACAGCGTGATGAGTGCGGTGCCGCCGTAGCTCATGAAGGGCAGCGGTACGCCGACCACCGGCAGGATGCCGCTGACCATGCCCATGTTGATGAAGGCGTAGGTAAAGAAACTCAGGGTGATGGCACCGGCCAGCAGACGGGAGAAGGTGGTGGGGGCTGCCGAGGCGATCATCAGCCCGCGGCCGATCAGCAGGGTGTACAGGAAGAGCAGCGTGATGTTGCCGAACAGGCCCCATTCTTCCGAAAAGACGGCGAAGATGAAATCGGTGTGCTTTTCGGGAATGAATTCGAGGTGGGTTTGCGTTCCGTTCAGGAAGCCTTTGCCGAACGAGCCGCCCGAACCGATGGCGATGGTGGACTGGATGATGTGATAGCCGGAGCCGAGCGGGTCGGTCGTCGGGTCGATCAGGGTCAGGATGCGCCGGCGCTGGTAATCGTGCAGCAGGTTCCACAGGATGGGGGCGGCTGCCGCAGCGCTCGCCAACAGGCCGACGATGATCTTCCAGGGCAGGCCGGCGAAGAAAATGACATAAAAGCCGGCGCCGCCGATGAGCAAGGCGGTGCCGAGGTCGGGCTGCTTGGCGACGAGGCCGAAGGGCAGCAGCAGGAGCAGCGCGGCGACACCATAGTGCCGTAGCTTCAGCGTGGCCTCATATTTGTGAAAATACCAGGCCAGCATCAGGGGCATGGCAATCTTCATGATTTCCGACGGCTGGACGCGGGTGATGCCGATCGACAGCCAGCGTCGGGCGCCATTGACCTTGATGCCGAACAGGAAAACGGCGACCAGCAACACAAGACCGATGACGTAGAGCGGGATGGCGAAACTCATCAGCTTTTGTGGCGGAATGCGTGCAACGAACCACATGACGACCAGGGCGATTCCCATGTTACCGGCCTGCGACATCATCCGGTGCGTGCTGTCGTAGGTGGCCGAATAGACTGTCCCGAGGCCGACGGCCATGATGGCGGCGGTGATCAGCAGCAAGGGGAAGTCGATGTGGGCAATGGCTTGGGTTCCGGTGCGCCGCAGGGTACCGACGATATCCATCATTCCTCGTGCTCCTCCTCGATGGCTTCGCTGTCTTCCTGGGCAGCCCCGGCCGGCAGCTTGCCGAGCAGGTAGTAATCGAGCACCATGCGGGCGATCGGGGCGGCAGACTGGGCACCGAAACCGCCGTTCTCGACCAGCACGGCGAGGGCGATCTTCGGATTCTCGACCGGGGCGTAGGCGATGAACAAGGCATGGTCGCGCAGGTGCTTCTTGACGGCCGACTCCTTGTACTGGCTGCCCTTGAGCGAGAACACCTGGGCCGTGCCGGTCTTGCCGCCGACGCTGTAGGGTGCCCCGGCAAAGGCCCGGGTGCCGGTACCTTCCTTGTTCACGCCGATCATGGCGCGGTGGATCACTTCCAGGTTTTTCGGCTTCCAGCCCAGGTCGCGCAGTGGCTTGGGTTCGACCGGCCGCTTCTCGCCGGTCTTGGTATCGATGATGTTCTGTACCAGATGCGGGCGGAACATGACGCCATTGTTGGCCAGCGTGGCGGTGGCCTGCGCCAGCTGGATCGGCGTGTAGGCGTTGTAGCCCTGGCCGATGCCGATCGAAATGGTTTCGCCGGAGTACCATTTTTGCTGCTCGGGGCGCTTGAAGCGTTGCTTCTTCCATTCCGGCGAGGGCAGCACGCCTTTCGATTCGCCGGAATCGTCCTTGCCGAGGTCGATGCCGGTGCGCTGGCCGAGGCCGAGGCTGCCCATGAACTTGGCGATGTTGTCGATCCCCATGTCGTTGGCCAGCACGTAATAGTACGTGTCGCAGGAGTGAACGATCGATTTGTACATGTCCACGACACCGTGCCCCCCCTTCTTGTCGTCACGGAAAGTGTGATTGCCGAAGGTGAAATAACCCGGGTCGTTGATCGCCTGCTGCGGCGTGCGCTTGCCCATCTCCAGCGCGGCCAGCGCCATGAACGGCTTGAAGGTCGAGCCGGGCGGATAGGCGCCGTTGATCGTCCGGTTGATCATCGGCTTGTCGGGGTGGTCGTTCAGTTCCTTCCAGTTTTCCGGCGTGATGCCGTCCACGAACAGGTTGGGATCGTAGGTCGGGGTCGACACCAGGGCGAGTACGCCGCCGGTGCGGGGGTCGATGGCGACCAAGGCGCCTTTGCGATCGCCGAAGGCCTTCTCGGTGATTTCCTGCAGCTTGATGTCGAGCGTCAATTGCAGATTGTTGCCGGAGACCGGCGGGATGCGTTTCAGGCTGCGCAGGGCACGGCCCCCGGCATCGATCTCGACCTGCTCGTAGCCGGTCTCGCCGTGCAGCTCGAATTCGTAATGTTGCTCGAGGCCGGTCTTGCCGATGTGATCCGTGCCCTTGTAGTTGGCCTGTTTTTCCGATTCCTCGATCCATTTCAGGTCGCGCTCGGTGATCCGGCCGATGTAGCCGATGGCGTGCGAGGCGACGTTGCCCAGCGGGTACTGGCGGAACAGACGGGCCTTGACCTCGACGCCGGGAAAACGGTAGCGGTGGGCCGAGAAGCGGGCAACCTCGGCATCGCTCAGTCGGGTGCGGATCGGGATGGATTCGAAATTCTTCGCTTCGTCGAGCAGGCGTTTGAAGCGTTTGCGGTCCTTGGGCTGGATGTCGATGATTTCGGCCAGGGCGTTGATCGTTTCTTCCACATTGCCGGCCTGCGAGGGGGTGATTTCGAGGGTGAAAGCTGAATAGTTGTGAGCCAGCACGACCCCGTTGCGGTCGGTGATGATGCCGCGGTTGGGCACGATGGGAATCAGTGCGATGCGGTTGTCCTCCGCCCGGGTCCGGTAGAAATCGTGCTGGATCACTTGCAGCCAGACGAAGCGGCCGATCAGGATGCCGAAGCAGACGATGACGAAGACGGCGGCGAAACCCAGCCGGAAACGGAACCGGTCGAGATCGGCTTCCGGATTGTTGAAGTCACCCACGTGCGATCGACCTCAGATCGGGCGGTTGGGGTCCTGCTCGACCGGCTGGTATTGCGGCAGGAGCAGGATGAAGGTGGCCGGAATCCAGAGCAGGGTGGCGACGAAGGGACCGATGAAATAGCCCCAGCCCGGAAAATCGGCCCCGACGGCCAAACGCATCAGGGCCTGGACGAGCTGCACGCCAACCAGCAGCGGCATGATCTGCAAGGCCTGCTGGGCAAGGGGAAACCACAGGATGCGCCGGGACAGCGAAGCGCCGGCGTAGGCGAGCAATACGTAGGCGAAACAGTGCTGGCCGAGCACCGCGCCATCGGCGACATCCATCAGCAGGCCGAGGGCGAAGCCCCAGCCCATGCCGACGCGGCGGAATTCGCGCACGCTCCAGAAGCACAGGACGAGGGCCACCCAATCGGGCATGCCGGGCCAGTGCGCGGTGGGCAGAAAGTTGAGCAGCGCGGCGGCGATCAGGCTCAGAAAAATGAACCACGGCCGGACGGGCAGCAGGATGCGGGAGGAGGAGAAAGTCGGCTGCATCAGTTCTTCACCGGTCGCTTTTTCTTGACTCGTTGCCCGTCATTCACCGTGGCCCGGCTGGCGCTTTCCGGCGGACGTTCCGGTCTGGCCTGGCGGGGGGCGAGGATCATCACCTCGCCGAAATTTTCAACCCCGGCAATCGGCACGCAGAAAATGCGGGCGAAAGAATAGGCGCTGTCGCGCTCGATATGGACGACCCGGGCGACCGGAAAGCCGGGCAGGTAGATGTCGTCCAGCCCCGAGGTGACCAGCAGGTCGCCGACCTCGATATCGGCGTTGGCCGGCATGTAGCGCAGCTCAAGCTGGCCGTTGCCGAGGCCGAAGACGACCGAGCGCTGCCCGGTGCGTACGATCTGCACCGGCACCACCTGATCCTTGTCGGTGATCAGCGTGATTTCCGACGAAAAGGGGAAAACGCGCGTGACCTGTCCGACGACACCGGCTTCATCGATGGCCGGCAAGCCCGGGACGATGTCGGCCTGCTGGCCCTTGTCCACGATGACCTTGCGCGAGAAGGGGTCGCGGGCGGTGTAGAGGATCTGGGCGACCTGGCCGCTGGCCTTTTCCCGCTCCTTGACGTCGAGCAGCTTGCGCAGGCGGGTGTTTTCCATCTCCAACTGGGCCAGGCGCTGCAGGTCGGGGGCGGTGGTCAGCTTGGCGTGTTTCAGCTCCTCGTTTTCCTGCTGCAAGGCGCGCAGGCCCTGCAGGTACTGGCCGGCGTAATCGACCAGGCTGCCCGGCGTCTGCGCCACGCGCTGCACCGGGTCGACGACCAGGGCGATGCTCTGGCGCAGCAGTTCGAGGCTCTTGAAACGCAGGTCGACCACGAAGATCGCCAGCGAAACGGCGATGTAGAAAGTCAGAAGGGCCAGCGGTGCTGGCCCTCGCTTGAAGAATGGTGGCGGCGCGTGATCAATGCCGGCCATCAGAGTCCTTCCTGCTGGGATGCTGCGGTGGGCAGGTTAATCCGAGGCAAAAATGCTGCCCAGCTTGTCCATCTTTTCCAGCGCCATGCCGCAACCGCGGGCAACGCAGGTCAGCGGCTCGTCGGCGACGATGACCGGCAGGCCGGTTTCTTCCATCAGCAGGCGATCCAGGTCGCGCAGCAGCGCGCCGCCCCCGGTCAGCACCATGCCCTTTTCGGCGATGTCGGCGCCCAATTCCGGCGGCGTCTTTTCCAGCGCGGACTTCACGGCGGAAACGATCTGGTTCAGCGGGTCGGTCAGCGCTTCGAGGATTTCGTTCGACGAAATCGTGAACTTGCGCGGAATGCCTTCGGCCTTGTTGATGCCGGAGACTTCCATTTCCTTGACTTCGGCACCCGGAAAGGCGGAGCCGATGGTCTTCTTGATGTTCTCGGCCGTGTTTTCGCCGATCATCATGCCGTAGTTGCGGCTGATGTAATTGATGATGGCTTCGTCCAGCTTGTCACCGCCGACCCGCACGGAACCGGCATAGACCATGCCGCCGAGCGAGATGACGCCGACTTCAGTGGTGCCGCCGCCAATATCGACGACCATGGAGCCCGTAGCGTCAGCGACCGGCAGGCCGGCACCGATGGCGGCCGCCATCGGTTCCTCGATCAGGTACACCTGGCTGGCGCCGGCGCCGAGGGCGGATTCGCGGATGGCGCGGCGTTCGACCTGGGTCGAGCCGGACGGCACGCAGATGATGATGCGCGGGCTCGGGCTGAACAGCTTGGAGTCGTGCACCTTCTTGATGAACTGTTTGAGCATCTGCTCGGTGACGGTGAAGTCGGCGATCACGCCGTCCTTCATCGGGC